>WNFV01011308.1_pt1 | contig 10490 bp, 13 predicted proteins | sample 5400101 | NCBI WGS metagenome assembly WNFV01 (sample SAMN13153361, study PRJNA577476) | soil metagenome | isolation source: 115 cm soil or saprolite under grassland replicate 1 | place: USA:California | collected 2016-06-15 | reverse complement strand
GATGACGGCGCGCGATTGAATCACGGCGCCCTCGTAAATACCGGTATTCCCTCCAACGAGCACGTCGTCTTCAACGATGACCGGCAGCGCGCCGACCGGTTCGATGACGCCGCCGATTTGCGCGGCGGCGCTGATGTGAACGCGCTTGCCGATTTGCGCGCACGAGCCCACCAGCGCGTGCGAGTCGACGAGCGTTCCATCGCCGATATACGCGCCGATGTTGACGAACATCGGTGGCATGCAGATGACGCCTTTGCCGACAAACACGCCGTCGCGGATCGACGATCCGCCGGGGACGATGCGGACACCCGCGCTCGCGTTGAGACGTTTCAGCGGGATGGTGTCCTTGTCGTAAAACGGCAGCCCGGCGGACATGTCAACGGTGTCGCCGAAGCGAAAACCGAGGAGGATGCCCTGCTTCACCCAGATGTTGACACGCCACCCGGTTGGAGACTGCGCGTCCGGTTCGGCGGCGCGAACCTCGCCCGCGCTCAGCGCACGGCGCAACTCGACAAATGAAGCACGCGCGGCGGCCTTGTCCGCGTCGGCGCCGGCGGCATAGAGGGATTCAATCGTCGACTGGAGATTCATGCGTGCGCGACGACGGGCAATCCCAGCTCGCGCAGCACGCCTAAAATCTTCTGCTTCGACGCATCTTTGATCGGCACCATCGGGAGGCGATACACCTCCTCGCAGAGGCCCATCGCGGACATGGCAAACTTCACGGGTCCGGGACTCGACTCGACGAAGTTCACCAGCAGCAGCGGCAGCAGTTTCTGATGCATCACGCGTGCACTGGAGAAATCGCCGCGTTCCGCCGCCTCAACCATCTGGGACATCTCCGCCGGGATTTCGTTCGACGCAACGGAGATGATGCCGCGGCCGCCCGATCGGCAGCGTCGTGCTTTCGGCGATGGCTTTGAAGTGTTGGTACAAACCTTCTTGGGTCGGCTTGTTGTAGTACGGCGTGACGGACAACAGTCCGGCCGCGCCGGCCTTCTGCATTTCAGCGGCGGCGTGGATCACTTCTTTTGTGTCGTATCCACCGGCTCCGGCGAGAATCGGAACCTGCCCGGCCGCGGCGTCCACGACGAGCTCGACGATGCGGCGTCGTTCCGCCAACGTCAGCGTCGGCGACTCGCCCGTCGTCCCGCACGGCACGAGGAAGTGAACGCCTCCATCGATTTGACGGCGCGCGAGTCGCTTGACTGCGGGCTCGTCCAGAGCGCCTGAGCGGGTGAAGGGAGTGATGAGCGCGGTGCCTACCCCGGTGAACTGCGTGCGCATCTCAAAACCTCTTTGGCTACAGTCTACTGTCGTTTCACAACGTGAGTTTTATACGCGTTTAGTCAAAAAATCGCGCATCGTGAACCATCCACGCTTGCCTTGGAGCCAACGCGCAGCTTCGAGCGCACCCCGAGCAAACACGGCGCGATCGCGCACACTGTGCGTGAGCGTCACGGTATCCGCTGGGCCATCGAAACCAACCGTATGGATGCCGGGAATCGATCCGGCGCGAGTCGATGCAACGTCGATGCGTCTGCGATAGCCGGCCTGCTCCATGGCGTTATGTAACTGCAGCGCGGTGCCCGATGGCGCATCTTTTTTGGTCGCATGATGCAGCTCGTGGATCCAGGCGCCGAACCCTTCATGCGGCGCAAAACGACGCGCGGCTTCTTCGACAATGAGCTGAAACACATTCAACCCGAGCGAAAAATTGGGGGCGGCCAGCACGCCGATGTTGCTCCGCTCGACAACGCGCCTCAGCTCCGGTTCGTGCGCCGTCCAGCCCGATGTGCCAATCACCACGTTGACGCCGCGCTCCGCAAGCAAAGGCAGATTCCTGGGAACCGCGTCGGCGACGGTGAAATCTATTGCGATGTCGACGTCGTTCAATTCAGCGCGAAGGGACGAGTCGGCGTCTTCGCGCGTGATGACGCGCGCGATGGACGCCTGGTATTCGGGCGCAAGCGCTTCAACGAGCTTGCCCATACGCCCGTGGCCGACGAGGAGCACGCGCATCAGGCGAGGCCGGCAGGCGCCGGTTCGGGCGCAAAGAACGTGGAATGCAGCCGCGTGAGGGCGCGCGGTAAATCCTCTTCACGAATGACGAACGTGATGTTGCGGCGTGAAGCGGCCTGGGACACCATGCGGATGGGCACCTCGCCCGCCGTCTTCAGCACTTCGCCGGCGAGCCTCGGATCGTTCTGCAAGCCCTCGCCGACGACGCACACAATGGTCATGTCGTGTTCGACATCGACCTGCGCGAACTCGGATAAGGCTTCGAGAATGGCCGCAAGCCGCCGCCGATCGTCCACGGTGACCGACACACTGACCTCCGACGTCGTGATCACATCGACCGACGTCTTGCCGCGCTCGAATACCTCGAACAGCTTCCGCAGAAACCCGTGAGCCATCAGCATGCGCGTGGACGTGATGTTGACGATGCTGACGTCGCGCTTCGAGGCGATGGCAGTGAGCGGCCGGCCGGCGGCCGGGCGCTCTCCTGTGATGAGTGTTCCACGAGCGTGTGGACGATGCGAGTTGAGAATTCGTACTGGAATGTTGCGAGACACCGCCGGCTGAATCGTCGCCGGATGCAAAACCTTCGCGCCGAAATAGGCGAGCTCCGAGGCTTCGGCAAAAGACAAGTGAGGCACGACTTGCGGATCCGGCACGAGCCGCGGATCGGCCGTGAGCATCCCGTCTACGTCCGTCCAGATCTGAATCTCAGCCGCGCCGAGGCAGGCGCCGACGATTGCCGCCGAATAATCCGAACCTCCTCGACCGAGCGTGGTCGTCAAGCCGTCGCGCGTTGCACCGACAAATCCGCCAACGACAGGAATGCGGCCAGCCGCGAGCGGCGGATCGACATGCGCCATCAGCGCCGAGGTCGTCTCGGGAAAGAGCGGCGCGGCACACGTGTGCTCCTGATCCGTCACCATTGCGCGACGCGCGTCGATCCAGTTGGCGCGCAGTCCATGTGACGTGAGCGCCGAGGCAACGATGCGGCTGCTCAAGATTTCGCCGACGGCAGCAATCGCATCCATCCAGCGGGGCGAAACTTCGCGCAGGACGGAAAGCGCCTCGATGACGCGCTCGAGCTCATCGAACTCGCGGCCGATGAAGCGCAGGACCTCGTCGCGTAGCGCCGTGTCCGTGATGACCTCGGATACCACGCCGTGCCGCTCGCGCAGATCGTGAAGGTTTGTCCGCCCGCCCTCGAGGTCGCCTGCACCCGCGTTCGCGGCAATGCCGAGCAGCCGATCGGTCACTTTCGACAGCGCGGAGACCACGACGATCGGACCACGCGCGTCGCCGCCTTCCTGCTGCGCATCGGCCTGACGCTGTGCGCGAACAATGGCGATCAGCCGTTCGATGGCCGATTTATCGGCGACCGACGTGCCGCCGAATTTCATCACTACCATACGTGTTGAATCGGCGGGGCTAAAGCCCCGCCACTACGCGACGTGTTGAATCGGCGGGGCTAAAGCCCCGCCACTATGGGACGCGTAGTGGCGGGTCTTCAGACCCGCCGCCAGTTAATCGAAGAACCCTTCTGCTGCCATCAATTCTGCATTGAGAATCGCTGCGCCCGCCGCGCCTCGCACCACATTGTGCCCAAGCGCAACGAACTTTGCATGGAGCACTTTACATGGCCGCACGCGGCCGACCGTCACGGCCATGCCGTTGCCCCGGTCGGCGTCAAGACGCGGCTGCGGCCGATTGTTTTCGCGTACGACGACAATTGGCGGATTCGGCGCACTCGGAAGCCCCAGCTCCTGCGGTCGACCGCGAAATTCCACGAGCGCCGTCACAATGTCGTCAACGCTGGGTTTTGCCGCGAAGTCAGCGGAGACAGTCATCGTGTGACCGTCGACAACGGCGACACGATTGGTGTGAGCGCTCACGACGGCGCGATGGGGAGAGCGGCCGCCGTCGGATCCAAGGATCTTGAGCGTTTCGCTCTCCATCTTTTCTTCTTCGCCACCGATGAACGGCACCACGTTTCCAAGAATGTCGAGCGACGGTACACCTGGATAGCCCGCCCCGGAAACTGCTTGCATGGTCGACACGAGCACCGTGCGCAAGTCGAATCGGCGCAGCGGCGCCAGCGCCATGGCGAGGACCACCGTCGAACAGTTCGGGTTTGTGACGATGGCTCCTTGCCAGCCTTTGACGCGGCGCTGCTCGGTGACCAAATTCAAGTGATCGGGGTTGATTTCGGGAACGAGCAGCGGTACCAGCGGATCCATCCGGTAGTTTCGCGCGTTGCTGACGACAACGTGACCCGCTGCCGCAAACGCCTGTTCGATATCGCCGGCCACGGCAGCATCGAGCGCCGAGAACACCACGCGAGGACCTTGTCCAGGCGTGCACGACTCGACCGTCACGTCCGCGAGCGACTCAGGAATTGGAACTGTCAAACGCCAGGGCGCAATCGCCGCGTACGCGCGCCCCTCCGAACGCTCGCTTGCCGCAAGCCACGTCGGCCGGAACCAGGGATGATCGGCGAGTCGCGCCACAAACTGTTGACCTACGACGCCGGTGGCGCCGAGCACGCCGACTTCGATCGATCTCATGCTCTTCACGATAGCGCAATCGCGGGGCTTTCTTCACGGCAGGTTCACGTTGGTGCTTGCATGTTGTCGTCTATTGGAAAGAGTCGGCGCCACGACTGCGCAGCATCTCGTCATAACTTTATGATATAAAGCTCTTTAGAGTATGCAGGCGGTTATGATGCGACCCGTGCCGGTCTCCCTGCACGGACGCGCTGCGGAAGATCTCCGCTTCATCCGCACGGCGATGGAGCGCAGCGGTTCATTCACCGCGGTTCCGGGACTCGGCGGCGTCGCCATGGGCGTCGTCGCCGTCGCGGCCGCTGTCGTCGCCGCTCGACAGCCGACTCCGGAACGGTGGCTTGCCACCTGGCTCATTGCTGCAGCGTTCGCGTTTGCGCTGGGAATCATCGCCCTGCGTCGCAAGGCGGCCGGTGCGGGTGTCCCGCTGACGGGCGCGTCTGCCCGCCGGTTCGCGTTGAGCCTTTCGGCGCCGCTCGTTGCGGGCGCGGCGCTCACCGCGAGTCTCGCCCAATCGGGCAACTGGTCGTTGATGCCGGCCGTCTGGCTCCTGCTCTACGGCACCGGCGTGGTGACCGGCGGCGTCGTCAGCGTGCGGGTAGTGCTGGTCGTCGGTTTATGCTTCATGTTTCTTGGTGGCCTGGCACTCGTCACGCCGCCCGCGTGGGGTAATTTGTGGCTGGCCATCGGGTTCGGACTCGTGCAGATTGTCTTCGGTGCCTACATTGCGAGGAAGCATGGCGGCTAGAAAATCAGCGACCGCTGCACGCCTGACACCAGGCGGCACATCGCATCCGAGTACCGCACCGCACCTCCCCACTCGAGCGCACCCATCGCACCTGACGCAGCTGGATCGCCTCATTCACGATCGCACCCGGCTGGCGATCATGAGCGTGCTAGCGGTGAATGATTCGCTCTCGTTCAACGAGTTGAAAACGCTGACCGACACTACAGACGGCAATCTGAGCGTCCATGCGCGAAAGCTCGAGGATGCCGGATATCTGCACTGCGAGAAGTCGTTTGCAGGCCGCACGCCGCGGACAGACTACCGATTGACCGCCTCGGGCCGGCGGGCCTTGGAACGATATCTCGATCACATGGAAGCGTTGATTCGCGCCACGCGCCGCCGTTCGTAGTACGGGTAAGCGCTTTTCCTCCGGTAAACCTCGAGCCGCGTTATCTTGTCATTCAGAGATGCGCGAGCGGCTCATCCGCGTGACCGGTGTGTTCATTGTGGTCGTATACGGCGGTCTCATTGGATGGTTGTTCGCGTCCCAGCCAAAAACGATCGCCGAGGCAGTGGGTGCCGTGGCGGCGGGCGTTGGCGCGTACGCGATCGACGCTCAGGCGTTCGCGGACGGCCTTGCGTTTTTTCGACGTGATCAGTTTGTCGAAGCCCGCGCGGCGTTTGCACGCGCGGACCCCGCCACGCGTGACGCTCGCACACAGTTCTACGTCGCCTACAGCTACTATCGACAAGGCTGGCATCGCACCCATCACGACGATGAACTGTATCGGCGCGGCCTGGAAGCGGTGCAGCATGCCATCGACCTAGCGCCCGGCGGACGGCTGAGAGTCGAAGATGACAATCTGCAGATGCATTCGGCGGACGAATTGAAAGCCGAGCTCGAGGCCGGCGTGACAACCGACGCGTCGGACTTCAATCCGTTACGCGTGTTCGAGAACCGGAAATGACGGCGGTGCGTGAGGCCGTTGCGCTTCCCATGATGTTCCTGACGGTCGTCGCGACGGCGGCCATTCGTCCGGGCGCGAACGGATCGATCGTCCCTCCCTCGCTCGCGTCTTTGGTCGGCAGCGTGGCGCTCCTCGCGCTGCTCGTCCGAAGCGGAACGGTTGCACCCGCCCAACTCGTGAACCAGCGGCGTTCGATGCTCGCTAATCTGAATGGGCTCAGTGTTCTGTTGACAATGTTTTTTGCTTCCGCGCAGCTTTTGACGGCGCTCGTGCCCGAGTCCGGTGTGCCGGCGCTCGTGGCGTGGTGTGTCCTGGTGTCGCTCGTGATGCAGGCATTTGCCATCGCACCCGATCGAACGCGGCTTCTTCGAGGCTTGCTCGTGATGTTTGGCGCGGCCTTCGCCTTGAAGTTCATTGTCCTCGCTGCAATCTCGGCTCCAGCCGAAAGCCGCATCACAAGAGCGTTGCAGGTCTTGTTCGAAGGAATCACGCTCGGCGCCGTGACGCAGCGCGCCACACATCCGCTCGAAGGCTACTTCGCGTTCGGTGCAGGCGCGCTCTATCTCATCGCGATCTGGCTGCTGCCACCCGCGTCGTGGCGGATGATCCGTGTCTCACAAATCGAGCTTCCGGCCTCCAGCGTCGAGGTCACGCGCGAGAGCTAAATCGCCCCCTATGCCGCACACTATGGATCAGCAACACCGGGCCGTCTTGCAGAGCATTGCCCATCGCGCGATGCTCGAGAGGGGGTTGTTCCCGACTTTCTCGGACGCGGCGCTCGCTGAACTCGAGCGCATTCAGGCGCCGCCAGCCACCCAGGACGCGACACGCGCGGATGCCCAGGCGATTCAAGATCTGACAGGCCTGCTGTGGGCGTCGATCGACAACGATGACTCGCGCGATTTGGATCAGCTCACGGTCGCCGAAACCCTGCCTGCAGGCGCCGTCAAGATTCGGGTGGCCGTCGCCGACGTAGATGCTCTCGTGCAAGACGGCACAGCCATCGACGCACACGCGCGTCACAACACGACCTCGGTGTACACGGCGGCCCAGATCTTTCCGATGCTGCCGGAAAAACTTTCCACCGATCTCACATCACTGAACCCCGATGAAAACCGCCTCGCGGTGGTCGTCGAAATGGTCGTCGGCGCAGACGGCGCGGTGCGCAGTTCGGATATCTACCGGGCGCGTGTCCGCAATCGTGCAAAGCTCGCCTATGGCAGCGTGGCCGCCTGGTTGGACGGGAGTGCTTCGATCCCCGAGGCCCTTGCGGCCGTTCGTGGACTCGGAGAGAACATGCGGGATCAGGACCGCATCGCCCAGCGCCTGAAGAACCTCCGGCATGTCCACGGGGCGCTCAGTCTCGAAACCATTCGGGCCCGAACGGTTTTTGAAGACGGCCAACTCCGCGGCCTCGACGTCGAAAAGAAGAACCGCGCCACAGAGCTCATCGAGGATTTCATGATCGCCGCCAACGGGGTGACCGCCCGGTATCTCGCGGCGAAGAACTTTCCCTCCATTCGACGTGTCGTGCGGACGCCTAAACGATGGGATCGGATCGTCGAGCTCGCCCAGGCGCGCGGGGCGACGCTTCCGGTGAACGCGGATTCGCTGGCACTGGATGCGTTTCTCATCAAGCAGCAAGCGGCAGATCCGGCGCGCTTCCCCGATCTATCGACCGCAGTCGTCAAACTCCTGGGTGCGGGCGAATACGTGGCGGAACAACCCGGCGTGACGGCCCCAGGGCACTTCGGTCTCGCGGTCAAGGATTACACGCATTCCACCGCGCCGAATCGCCGTTACCCCGATCTGATCACGCAGCGTCTGCTAAAGGCGGCCATCGCGGGCCGACCAACGCCCTATCGCTATGACGATCTCGAAATGTTGGCCAGGCACTGCACCGAAGAGGAGGATGCGGCCAACAAGGTGGAACGTCAGGTGGGCAAGTCTGCCGCGGCATTGCTCCTCGAGTCGCGGATCGGCGATCAGTTTGACGCCCTCGTCACCGGCGCGTCCGAGAAGGGTACCTGGGCCCGACTCCTGACGATGCCCGTCGAAGGGCGAGTGGTCCGCGGCTTCGAAGACCTGGATGTGGGCGACCAGATTCGGGTTCAACTAGTGTCGGTCAACGTGGAGCGCGGCTTTATCGATCTGAGCAGCGTGAACTCAGCTAGCAGCCGGACAGGCCGCTAGACAATCCTCGGGCCTGCCGTCAACGAAAGCGTAACGCCGTTCGAGGGGAGTAGAAACCGCATCAGTCGCACAGCGCTCGGCGTCGAGGAGAACACGCCTTGTCAAGCCAGCGAATTTGATTATGCGGGCATGGGCACAGTAGCCCTCGTCGATTTCTCCGACGTCCTCGGTCGCCATGCCGGAAACGGGCGTGACGCGGATTCGGCGATTGGCCGGCGCCCCACCGGATTTCCGGCGATGCGGACGAACCTGGTTGCGGAGGGACCTATGAAGGCAACACCCCTCGAAATGAAAGTGCACGACTTTCTGGCTCAGAAACGTATCGCGGTTGCGGGCGTGTCTCGCGACAAGAGCCACCACGCCGTCGGCAACCTGATCTATGACCGCTTGAAGAAGAGCGGGCACGATGTCTTTCCGGTGAATCCGCACATGCAGACCTTCGCGGGCGATCGCTGTTATCCCGACCTGCAATCAATCCCGGGTGGGGTCAACGGAGTGGTGATCGTCACGCGACCTGAGACCACCGAGCGGATCGTGCGCGACTGCGGCGATGCCGGAGTCCACCGTGTTTGGATGCACCAATCCGTCGGGAAGGCAACGAGTGTGTCGCCGGCGGCGGTCGAGTACTGCCGCCAACACGATATCAGCGTGATCGCTGGTGCCTGCCCGATGATGTACGGCGCCGGCGTCGACTTCGGACACACGTGCATGCGCTGGATCCTCGGACTCACAGGCGGACTGCCCACGTAGGCTGTCGGTCATGAGCATCGACTCGTACCGCTTCCTGGATTTTGCGACCCGGCAAGTGATGAAGGCCTGGGCCGCGCGGCAGGAGCAAGGCGTGATCCCGTTCACGCCGGTCGCAAAACCGCTGCGCGAGTGCACCATCGCGCTCGTCTCGACCGCGGGCATCGCACGCAACGATGACCAGCCCTTTGACCAGGAACGGGAGAGATGCGACCCATGGTGGGGCGATCCGAGCTTCCGCGTGATCCCCCTCGGCACGACGGAGCAGGACGTGCGCCTCTATCACATGCACATCGATCCGCGGTTTGGTCAGGCAGACCTCGATGTCGTGCTACCTATGCGCCGGCTCATCGAACTCGCCCACAAGGGCATCGTCGGCCAACCGGCGCCCAGACACTATTCGATCATGGGGTACATCCTGGATCCGACGGTGCTGGTCGAGGAGACCGCGCCGGCGATCGCCGGTCGGATGCGCGCCGACGATGTCGATGCGGTGGCACTCGTGCCTGCGTGACCTTTCTGTTGCCGGTCCGTAGGACTGGTGCAGCGTGTCCTCGAAGCGAGGGGCTTTCCGACGGTGGCCCTCTCGATGATCCCCGAACTCACGCGTGCCGTCGGTGTCCCGCGCTTGGTAGGCATCAGTTATCCGATGGGCCGGCCGCTCGGCCGGCCGCACGATGCGGATGGTCAGCGCGCCATCTTGCGCGCCATGCTGGAACTCCTGGCCACCGCACAAGGGCCCGACGCCTATATCGAACTCCCGTTCGTGTGGCCGGAGTCACCCGCGCAGGCTCGAAACGCGTCCAAGAATCTCCCGCCGCCGCCTATCGTCGAACTTCTAACGAAGAAGCCGTGGCTGTTGGTCAACCTCTATAACGGCCGCATTCCGCACGAGGCGTCGGCGGCATGACTCGGCCTCGCGGGAATGAAAAACGTCGCCGATCGCTACTGCACGCGATCGATCCAGCCGTCGCCGATGTACATCCGCATCGGGCGGCCAGTCTGCTCCACGAAACGCACCACTTCGCCAACCGCGCCGCCGCCCGTAGGCGCGACGAATCGGAAGCGCCCTTCGCCGAGCGGTTCGAGCGTGATCGGGTTGTCGATGTTCGGCGCGTTCGGCGTGATGATTACGAGCTTCTGATTGAGCAGCACCACATGCGAATCTCCTCCGCGCCCGCGGTAGAGTCCCGCGAACCGCGCCCACGCCGGGTCCCACGTGACGGTCGCCGGCTTCGACGCCGACGCTTTGGCGACGGCCTGCCCGACCGTGGC
>WNFV01009870.1_pt1 | contig 10492 bp, 5 predicted proteins | sample 5400101 | NCBI WGS metagenome assembly WNFV01 (sample SAMN13153361, study PRJNA577476) | soil metagenome | isolation source: 115 cm soil or saprolite under grassland replicate 1 | place: USA:California | collected 2016-06-15 | reverse complement strand
CTTGCGGTGTTGTTGTTAACCAGCACGACCAGCGGGATCGTCGTCGCCGCGCCGCCAGCACTGGTCTTGTACGGCTTGCGGTCGCCGGCGCGATCCTGCTCCAGCAACACAGTCGTCCCTTCCGGCAGGAACTGGCTGGCCACGCCGACCAGTTCGTTCACGAGGCCGCCGGGGTTGTTGCGCAGGTCGAGCACCATCGCCGTCGCACCTTGCGCCTGCGCGTCTGTGATCGCCTTTTTCATCTCGTCCGACGAGCGCGCCGCGAACTGGTTCAGATGTACCAGCGCGGTCTTATCCGCCAGGAGACGCCAGGAGACGCTTGGCACGTTGATCTCCTCGCGCATCACATTGACATCGATCGGCTGGTCTTCACCCTCGTGCTCGATCGTCAGAGTCACGCTAGTACCCTTCGGACCGCGCACTTTCGCACGCAGCTGCTCGATCGTGACGCCGTGAACATCCTCGCCATTGACCTTCAGGATCAGGTCGCCGGGGCGCAGACCGGCACGCTCGGCCGGTGAGCCTTCGATCGGCTGGACGATCAGCGGCTGATCGTTGCGCACATCGATATAGGCGCCGATGCCCTCGAACTTGCCGTCCAGCGATTCGCGCTCGGCCTGCGCCGCCTCCGGTGGAAGGTAACGAGTGTGCCCCTGGTCGCCCAGGCTGTCGAGCATCCCCTCGATCGCGCCATCGGTCATCTGCTGCGGGTCGATCGCCTTCGGATCGACAAAATGCTCATTGACCAGATCCCAGGTCTTCCAGAAGTTCTCGAACCTGGCGCAGACATCGGGCGCCTCGGGGCAGGAGCTGCTGGACCACAACCGGTCGAGGATGGTTCCACCCTGGTTATCCTTCACGGCCACACTGCCCCGGCCGCCCGCGGTGAGCAGCGGCGCGCCGAAGATCCCCGCGCCGGCACCAAGTACGAAGACCAGCCCGAGCATCGGCATGACCAGCCAGATCGGGAGTTGCAAGCTCAGCACTTTCGATAACGATGATCGCATATTTGTTCCGGGATATAGCCCCGCTCCTTTGTCACCAGTATGTCGCCTGTCGCAGGTCGCAGGTCGCACTTGAGTTGCGACCTGCGACCTGCACCTTGATTAGTATACCATCCTCGATGTCGTTTTGGGATAAGGAATCGATGAGTCATGTGCCAAATCGCGCGCCGTCAGCGCTGTGCAAACCGCGCCGCCAGTCAGCCGCCACAAGTGCGCGCTTGCCGGCCGGCTGCACCGTCAGTAGCTCAAGTGCACCCGCACCGGTCGCGACCCACACACCATCTTTACGATCGAGGAGCGTGCCCTGATGCGCGCCGCCATGCCAATCGGCGTCGACACGTGCCGCGATAATTTTGAGCGGACTCCCGCGCCAGGTCGTCCACGCTCCGGGCCATGGGTCGTACGCACGCGTCATGCGCTCGATTCGGTTGGCCGGCGCACCCCAATCGATCGCGCCATCGGATTTTTGGAGCAGCGCCGTGTAGGTCGCCTGGCTATCATCCTGAGGGGTCGGGATGATCGTGCCCACGGCATATGGCGCGAGCGTTTCGACCAGCAGTGCGGCGCCGAGCGCGAATAATTCCTCGGTCAGCGGCTTGGCACGCGCGTCGGGCGGCAGTGGCACATGGCGCTGCACGAGGATCGGGCCGCTGTCCATCTTCGCGTCCAGATGGATGATCGTGACGCCGGTCTCGGTGTCACCGGCCAGGATCGCGCCGGCCACCGGCGTTGGCCCGCGGTAGCGTGGCAGCAGCGAGGGGTGGATGTTGAGGTAGCCGAGCGCCGGGATCGCCAGCACGTTCTTGCGTAAAATCTCGCCGTAGGCCGCGACGACGCCAACATCCGGGCGCAGCGCGGCGATCCACTCGACGGCGGCGGGGTCACGCAATGTCTCGGGCTGTAGGACTGGGATACCGAAGCCCTGCGCGGCGCGCTTCACGGGCGGCGCCTCGGGGACGTGGCGCCGCCCGGCCGGCCGATCGGGCTGCGTCACGACGCCGACCAGCGCATACCTGCCATCGCGCGCTAGCGTTTCGAGCGGGATCGTCGCGAAATCCGGCGTCCCAAGAAAGATGACACGGATCATCATGCTCCTCTCGTCTCGTTCCATTATGTCTATTGCAGAGTGCGCTTTCAGCGCGGGCGCTAGGCGATGGGCAATCGGCCGAAGGCGTTCCGATGCCCTATTGCCTAGTGCCTATCATCTATCACCTGGCTTGGAACTGCAATAGTGCGTATTGCATCCATGAACTCACGCAATACGCAACACACAATACGACACCTATTGCACGTCACGCGCGGCCTGTAGTATAATGCAACAATGTAATACAAGCATAGCGCAGCATAATGCGCCGTTTCGCGAATCGCCAGTATACCGTTTCTCCAGTTCGGCGTCTACGCACCTCGCGCCGCCGGCTGAACCGCCCAGACGCTGAGAACGAAGCACAAAGAACTGCACACAATCAAGATTGTTCGCATGTTGTTCTTTGCCGATTGTTCTCTGTTCCGCTTTCGTAGCGAGACAGCGATGCAGGCACTACTCTTCGACGGCCAGCTTCGGCTGGTACACGACTACCCCGAACCGAGCGCGCTGCCTGGCGAGGCGATCATTCGCCCACACCTGATCGGTATCTGCAATACCGATATCGAGATCACCCGCGGCTACAAAGGCTTCAAGGGTGTCCTGGGCCACGAGTTCGTCGGAACTGTCGTCGCCTGTCAGAATACATCCTGGGTCGGAAGGCGCGTCGTCGGCGAGATCAATGCCGCCTGTGGCGGCTGCCCGACGTGCCTGCGCGGCGACGCGAGCCACTGCCCCGAGCGCACGACGCTGGGCATCAAGGGGCGCGACGGCACGATGGCCGAGCTATTCAGCCTGCCGGTCGCCTGTCTCCACGCCGTCCCAGACTATGTCCCCGACGCAGCGGCAGTCTTCACCGAGCCGCTGGCGGCGGCGTTGGAGATTCTGGAACAGTCGCATCTGCGGCCGACCGATCGGGTGGCGATTGTGGGCGACGGCAAGCTCGGCCTGCTCTGCGCGCAGGCGCTGCGGCTGCCCGGCTGTGAAGTTGTCGTCGTCGGGCGGCACGCCGAGCGCTGGGAGCTGCTGCACGCGCAGGGGATCGAGACCCTGCACGCCGGCTCAATCAACGAAAGACGTAAGGGCACGATATATCGTGCCCCCACGAAAGACGAAAGCAACCCGCAGGCGCAGGAAAGCGCTGCGGAGAAGCAACCTTCGTCCTTCGTCCTTCGTCCTTCGTCGTTCGATGTGGTCGTGGATTGCAGCGGGCAACCGGGCGGCCTCGCACTCGCGCGCCGGCTGGTGCGACCGCGCGGCCGGCTGATCCTCAAGAGTACCTTCGCCGGCGATTCGACACTCGATCTCAGCGCGTTGGCGGTGGACGAAGTGCGGTTGATTGGGTCGCGCTGCGGTCCGTTCGCGCCGGCGCTGCGGCTGCTCGCGCGTGGCCTGATCGCGACGGAGCCGCTGATCGCCGGGCGTTTCGCGCTTCGCGATAGTCAGAACGCTTTCCGCGCCGCTGCCGGGCAGCTCAAGATTCTTCTGGAGGTTTAGATGCAGGACAGGCTCAAAAACACCGCCAACGAAGTCGTCATGGCGCTGTTGTTCGCGTCGCTTCTGGTGATCTTCCTGATCGTCCCACCGAGCAATCTCGTGACGTTCCTATGCGTGATCACTTTGGCGATCAGCCTGATCGTCGCCATCACCAGCGATTGGCAGGATCTCGGTGTCCTGGCACTCTTCGCTGGTCTGGTGTCACTGGCCGCGGCCTATTTCGTGGGCCGCAGTCTACGCTTCGGCTCGGTCGGCGCCATCCTGCTTCCGCTGCTCTGGCTGGGAGTATTGTTCCTGGTCTATGGCTGGGTCGTGCGCCGTATCATCCGCGTACCTGACGATCGCGCATTCGTGGTCAGGAATTTGTATTCCCGCAGGATCACAGTCGCCCCCAAGCCGATCGTCCTGCCGGTGGTAGAGCGAGTCATTGCGACGATCCCGTTGTACAAGCTCAGCCAGCAGGTGAATGTCGAAAAAATCAATACGCGATCTGGCTTTAATGTTGACCTGATTCGGGTGCGCATCGGCTATCAGGTCACTGATCCATTAGCGTTACTGGTCAATATCCGAAACAAAGAGGGCGAGCAAAGCCGGCTCGCCAAGGAGCGCAATCAAGATCTCCGCGTGGCCCGCAATGACCCGACTTTTTGGGAAACAGTACTGGCGCGCGAGCTATCTCATGAGGTTGATGACATCGTCCGCAAGAATATCTTCGAGAACAGGACCAGCGTTGTTGCGACCTACGACGAACAGCGGGAGACGCTAGCCACCGATGTGGAGGAGCAGCTCACGGATCGTATGCATCCTTGGGGCATTAAGATCAATACGCTGGAATTCGAACACATTGAAGTAGCCCCGGAGCGCTGGCTGGCCTTCTATAGAGATCGCACTCGTGAGCGCGAGGTGATCGACGCGGAACACTACAGCAAGCTGGAGGCACAGCGAGTCAAGCGGGTGCTGGAATCCCAATTGGAGTCCGAAGCGCAGCGCGTCACCGCGATCATCGATGCGTTGCGGGACGCCGGCGTCGAGATAACACCCGATGTCGTGATCCGAGCGATTCGCGCCACATCGGATTGGATGATGGAAAACGATTATACCCTACTGCCCTCCACACCGCCCGCGTCACTGCCCTCGCAGCCGGCCGCGCCCAGGCCCGCCGGCGATAAGAAAGACAATGACGCGAAGAAACCCTAGCGACGAGACGTCGGCCTTATGACAAAACGCATCCTCATCGCGGACGACGAGCAGGCGGTTCGCCAGCTCCTTGAGCTGGTGCTAAGCAGCCAGGGTTATGAAGTGTTGATCGCGCAGAACGGCGATCAAGCCGTGCGGATGGCGCAGGAGCGCGTCCCAGATCTGGTATTAATGGATCTGATGATGCCGCATCTGGACGGCTATGAGGCCATCCGGCAGCTTCGCAACGACACGCGGACGGCGCACCTGCCGATGATCATCTTGACCGCGAAATCCACGCCCGACGACGTTGTGACCGGGTTCGAGACCGGCGCCGATGACTACATCACCAAGCCGTTCAATATCCCCGAGCTGCTGGCGCGCATCAAGGGTCATCTCCGCCGTGACGCGCGGCGGCCGGTGCGCAACCCGCTGACCGATCTGCCAGGGAATGTCCTGCTGACCGAGGAGCTGAAGTATCGGCTCAAGCAGGCCGAGCCGTTCGCCTATCTGTACGTCGATCTCGACAACTTCAAGGCGTTCAACGACACCTATGGGCCGGCGCGCGGCGATCGGGTGATTCGGCTGCTGGCCGATGTGCTGCTCGTGCAGGTCAAGGCCCACGGCGCCGGCGGCGACTTCATCGGGCATATCGGCGGCGATGATTTCGCGGTGCTGACCTCGCCGGCGGTGCTCGATAACCTGTGCCACAACATCATCAATGCCTTCGATCAGCGCGTGAAGATGCTCTACGACCCTGAAGACGTGAGGCGCGGCTACCTGCAAGGCACCGACCGCCAGGGCGTGCCGCGCCGCTTCCCGATCATCTCGCTCTCGATCGGCGTCGTCACCAACCGCCAGCGCTCGTTCAGCGATTACGAGGATATGAGCCGCGTCGCGGCCGAGATGAAGCAGTTCTCGAAGCAGCAGCCGAGCAGCTCGTATGCGGTAGACGTGCGCGCCGATCAGGACAGGCAGGTGCTGGCTGATCGGCGCGGCAGTCATCCGCCGGCGATCCTGCTGATCAGCGCCGACACGCCGCTGCGCAACCTGCTGCAGACGGCACTCAAAGGGGCGCAGTACCGCACACTGGAGGCGCCCGGCATCCTAGAGGCCCACGCGCTGCTGGCGCACGAGCCCGACCCGGCGCTGCTCGTCGCCGACGCGCGCCTCGGCCAGCCGCTCTGGGAGCTAACCGATACCCTGCGGGCAGAGATGCCGGAGGTGCCGATCCTTATCCTCGCGACCCGCGCCGAGGAGGAAGAGATCGGCTTCGACCACGGGGCACGCGCGGTCATCCAGCAGCCGTTCCAGACACAGCAGTTCCTCGCCTGTGTCGTTCAGTTCGCCCGGCACGGAGAGTAGTATGGCGATGGTGTATGTGATTTTGCTGCTCTTCCTGCTCGTCTCGATGATCCTGATCGATCGCCTTTTGGGTCGCTCCTATCTCTCCAACCTCGCCATCCGCATCCGCGACTTCTTCAAGCCCCCACAGACCAGCACCGGCATCACGGTGATCGATCAGACCGGCGCCGAGATTTCTGTGCTAGCGCGCAACCCCCACGCCAAGCGGAGCCGGCGGCAACGGCTGCAGGCGCAGATGCGCTACGGGCGCGATCAGCTCCGAGCGGCCTGGAAACGGCAGGAGTGGGGCAAGATCATCGCGGAAAACAAACGCCTGCTCTCGGTGCTTGTCGTTATGCTAATCGGGCTATTCGCGCTCACGTGGGTGCCCACCCTGCGGCCCAACCGCCTCGATCAGTTCATCGTCCTCGTCGCGCCCTTTAACGACCCCGACGGCACGGTCAGCCAGACCGGGCGTTCGGTCGCCGATCAGCTGACCGCGACGCTCGCCAGCGACGGGCGCGTGCGCGCGCAGCGCATGCCCAGGCCACCGGACGATCTCAACGCGGCGCTGGCGATGATGAATCGCGAAGGCGCTGACGCGCTGATCTGGGGCACAATAACCCCTGGCGGTATGCTCGACCAGCCGTCGTTGACCCCGCTTCTAGCCTACCGCCCGGTCGGCGGCTTCGCGCCACTCGGCTGGGAGGGCTATAGCGCGCGCTTCGCGATGCCGACCTTCTATACACTAGCCGACGCGCCGATCGAGGGGCAGGTCGTCCTGCCGGATCTCCTCGCCGCGCTGGCCGACTATGGTGCCGGCCGTGTCGATAGCTCCTTCACGACGCTCGGCGCGTTGACCGCGAATACCCCCGCGCTCATGCCGGCGCTGCCCTATGCGCTGCGCGGCAACATTTTGTGGGCCCGCGGCGATTATGACCAGGCGGCGGGCGAGTACCGTCGCGCGCTCGGCCAGCCGGATCGGCGGGAACGCGAACCACTCCCCGACCCGCGACCGCTGCTTATCAATAACCTCGGCGCGATCCAGCAGGACGCCGGCGATCCGCGCGCCGACGAGACATTCGCGCAAGCGGACGGCCTGCTCGAAGGAGCCGCCCTGGGATCGCTGCGCTACAACCAGGGTATCGGCTACCTACGTGCCGGCAAATTCGACGACGCGGTTCGTTCGCTCGAAAGCGCCAGGGAGCTGCTGCCGCCTGCGCCTCCATTCCTACTCGTGTTGAGCGAAGCCTATCGCATGGATGGCCGCTTCCCGCAGGCGCGCGAGGCGCTCAACGCGGCGCTCCAGCAGGTGACCACCGAAACACTGGCGACGACGTCCGATCTGCGCGACCTCAGCGACAATCGCCTACGCGCCGCGGCCGCCGAGCAGAACGGGCTGCTCGGGCTGGCGGAATTTCTCCAGGCCAGGGGACCATTGCGCTGGGAGCTACAAGTCAGCGACCAACTTTCTCCACAAGCGCTCAGCGGCGTTCGCGACGACCTGGCCGAGGCCGTGCAGAAGACTGATGCCCTCGTGCAAGGCTGGAGCCGCCGATCAGCCACCGAGGATGCATCCGACCATCCGATCGGCGGCCGGCTCGCGATCAATCAGTTTCGCCGCGCCCAGTTGCAGCTGGCCGATCGGCGGCTCTGGCAGGACGCGGTGAATATCGAGACCGCGCGCGCGCAGGGCGTTGAGCGGCCAAGCGGATTTGCTGCGTTCTGGAACCGACTGGTCGGCGACCGATCGGCGCTGGGCAAGAGCCGCGAGGATCTGAAGCAACTACTCACGGCCCCGCCGAACGACGTCGACGAGACGATCTTGTACGGCGAGACGCTGCTGCTGACCGACGGACCTGTCGCCGCCGCGGATTGGTTCGATAAAGCCACCGCCGCCGATCCGAAGCGCCCCGAGTGGCTCTATAGCCAGGCGCTCGTCGCCATTGCGAACGACGACCATCTGCGCGCCCGCGATCTGCTGGCGAAGGCGATCCAGCTGGATGAGCGCTATTTTCCCGCGCGCCAGAAGCTGGCCGAGATCGCCCAGGCCGACGCCGAGAGCGCCGAGGCCAACGCAGAAACCGGCGCGGGCGCGCAAGCCAGCAAAGATTGGGCGGTCGCGGCGGAGCAGCGGCGCTGGCTTGCGCAGCAGCGACCGAGTTTCGCGAATACCCTGAAATTGGCTTCCACGCTGCGCCGCGGGGGCGTAGCCGGCTACGCCGAAGCTGAGCGCGCGCTGTTGAGTCTGGTGAACGACGACACGCACCAGGATGTCGATAAAGTTCTGCCGCTGGTCGAGCTAGGCCGGCTGTACTACGACAACCAGGACTTCGACGGCGCCCGCGCGGTGCTGGAGCGCGCCCAGCGCGCCGCGCCGCGCGATCCCGACGCAGCCTACGAGCTTGGCCGCGTCTACGCCGCGCAGGGCGATCCGATCAGCGCTAAGGCGCAATTCCAGACAGCGATCGCTAACGATCCGCATCCGTTCCTGGCACACATCGCATTGGCGAAGCTCTATGCCAACAATCCCGACATGCCTGAACTGTTCGCGGAGGAGGGTGATGAGGCGATCGCCAACCACTACCGCGCCGCGCTCGACGCAGGCGCGAACGACCCCGTGAGTCTTAGGCTGATCGGCAAGAAGCTGCTGGATGAAGGCGAATTTGAGCCAGCCGCAAGCGCGTATACGCGGCTGGTCGCTTTAACTCCGAAAGATCCCGCCGCATATCATGGGCTGGCGCAGGCCAATCTTCAGATCGACCGGCTCGACGCGGCACAGACTGCGGAGCAGAAGGCGATCGAGCTGAAAGGCAGCCCATATCCCGAAGCGCTGGTCGGCCTGGGCGACATCGCGCTGCGCCGGGACAAACCCGATGAAGCGGTTGACGACTACAACACAGCGCTGCAACAAAATCCTAACCTGGCCGCGGCGTATATCGGCCTGGGGCGTGTATCCGCGAAGGCGGGGAACTGGTCGGTCGCGGCGGCGCATTTCCGGCGCGCGATCAGCCACGACAGCAGCTCGGCCGAGGCGCATTTCTGGCTAGGCGAGGCGCTGCGCCAGCAGGGCGATGCAAACGCCGCGATCGCCGAGTATAACCAGGCTGTCGCGCTCAAGCAGAACTACGCTGAAGCGTATTATGGACTGGCGCGCGCGCACGCCGACGCCAATCGGCCGCGGGAGGCCGAGGCGATCCTGCCGACGGCGCTGAGTATCCGCCCGAAGTACGCCGAGGCATGGTTGGAGCAGGGTAAGCTCCGCGAGCAGCGGGGCGACGATCTGGGTGCGATCAATGCCTATAATAGGGCGATCGACGCGAACGGCAAGCTGGCCGAGGCGCGCTACCGTCGCGGGCTGCTACTCATCCGCCAGGAGCGCATGAGTGAGGCCGAGAAAGATCTGGCGGCGGCGATCGGCACCCAGCCAAACTTCCCCGAAGCCCACTACTGGCTCGGCCGCGTCTACCTGGCGCAAAATCGCCCCTTGGCCGCCCGCGACGAGTTCAAGACAGCAGTCACGCAGCGCGGCGGCAGCTACCCCGACGCGCTCTTCTATCAGGGCATCGCCGAAGAGCAGCTTGGGCAGCGTGCCGAGGCGATCACCTCGTTCAAGACCGCCCTTGATCAGGGCGGCGATAGCGTGTGGGCCGGCGATGCGCGGACGGAATTGATGAAGCTGGGGAATCCGTGATACCTTGCGTAAGGAGGGAGCTATGTCGTTACTAGACAACAAACAGTTCCTTTCCCCTGTCTGGGCGCGCTACACCGATATCCTGATCGAGCGCGGCGAGGGTGCCTGCCTCTACGCCGCCGACGGGCGCAGCTACCTCGACTTCACCTGCGGCATCGGCGTGACCAACACCGGCCACTGCCACCCGCGCGTCGTGGCGGCCATCCGCGAGCAGGCCGGGCTGCTGCTGCACGGCCAGGCCAATATCATCTACCATAAGCCGATGCTCGAGTTGGTCGGCGCGCTACGCGAGGTGGTCGATCCGGCGTTGGACAGTTTCTTCTTCAGCAACAGCGGCGCCGAGGCAGTCGAAGGCGCGATCAAGCTGGCGCGCCACGCGACCGGCCGCAGCGAGGTGATCGCCTTCGGCGGCGGCTTCCACGGCCGCACCGCCGCGACGATGGCCCTGACGAGCAGCAAGGGCAAATACCGCGGCGGCTACCCGAACCTGCCCGCCGGCGTGCATCTCGCCCCTTTCGCCTACTGCTTCCAGTGTGCGGTCGCGCGGGCCGCCGGCAAGGATACCGCCGCGCTCTCGCAGGCCGCGCCGCGTGATGACGGCTGCTGCCTCGAGCCGCTGCGCCAGATTCGCCATATGCTCCACACCGAGACGGTGCCGGAGGATGTCGCGGCGATCCTGGTCGAGCCGGTGCAGGG
>WNFV01012887.1_pt1 | contig 10493 bp, 7 predicted proteins | sample 5400101 | NCBI WGS metagenome assembly WNFV01 (sample SAMN13153361, study PRJNA577476) | soil metagenome | isolation source: 115 cm soil or saprolite under grassland replicate 1 | place: USA:California | collected 2016-06-15 | reverse complement strand
AGGAAGGACAGGGCCGCTTCGAACAGGATGTTGTTCGGGATGATGAGGGTCGTATAGACGATGATCGGGGCCACGACGTTCGGCAGGATCTCCCGCCCCACGATCCGCAGATCGCCCGCCCCGACGGCCCTGGCGGCCTCGACGAACTCCTTCTCCCGCAGGGACAGCACCTGGCCCCGAACGATCCTGGCGATGTATGGCCAGTTGAACAGCCCGATCACGAAGCTGACCAAGAAGAGCCCGGGCCGAAGAAGCCCGAACAAGCAACCCTGCTTGCTGGCCCCGCAGGCCGAGACGAGGCCCACGGCCAGCAGGAGGATCGGCATCGACATCACGACATCGGTTGCTCGGGACAGGAACGTGTCCACCTTCCCCTTGAAGTAGCCAGCCAGCAGGCCGACGACCACGCCGACCACGAGCGACATGCCCGTGGCGAAGAACGCCACGATCAGCGACGTCCGTGCCCCGTACATAACGCGGACGAACAAGTCCCGCCCGGCCTTGTCGGCCCCGAACCAGAAGCTGCCGTTCGGGCCTTGGGGCAGGCCGAACGCGTTCGTCATCTCCCGCAGGAAGACCTGGTTCGGCCCGTGGCCGACCAGCTTGGCGACGAGTGGGGCGAACACCGCCATGCACAGGATGAGGATGATCAGGATGATGCCGGTCAACGCCAGCCGGTCCCTGCGGAACCGGCGCCAGAACAGCTCCCATGGGCTCCTGCCGACCACTCCAAGGGCCGGCTCGCCCTCCGTAGGCGGTGCTGCCGGCCCGGCGATCGGTTCGCGAACGACGCTTGCCACTCGGGTCCCTCCTGCTCACGCGGGGTTTGGCAGCAAACATTACCTGTGTCTCAGGCAACCGAGCAAACGCCTCAGCACAGGTGCGAACCGCATCTCTCCCTCATATACGACCTCAGAGCCGACCGGGGATTGCTCGCCTCCGAAGGCCACCGTCCCGTCGGACGATCGCCGGGACCGGCCACGATCAGGCGAACAGGCTCGGGCCTGGGGGGCCACTCCCGAGGTCCCTGAAGCTGTCGACCCATCGGGATCGCGGACTCTTGCCGTTCCTCATCCGCGCATCAAGCCGGCCAGCCGTGGCACGATGTCCACACCTCGTAACTGCCCCAGGGACCCGGTTGCGCATGCCCGCTCACCGAACGATGTCGAGCCGTCCGGTCGTATCGGCCCTCCACTCGCGAGCAGGGGGACCGGCTCCGCCGTATGCGCCTTGCGGACGCACGACGTGGAGTGGTCGGCGGTGACCGCCACGATGGTCCGGCTACCGTCGATCATTGGCAGAACCTCGCCGAAGAAGGCTCGGTCGATCACCTCGATGACGTCACGCTTGTCCTCCGAGCGGCCGTCGTGGGCCGGGACGTCCGGGCCCTTGATGTGCACGTACAGGGCGTCGAAACCGTCCAGGGCTTCGGAGGCCAGGCTTGCCCACCGCGCGTAATCCGCCTCGGTCGAGAGGCGGGGGGCGTCGACCGGGGCCATACCGAGAAGCATGGCGATGCCCCGCTCCACGGGCATCTCCACGAAGCAGCCCCACGCCGGACCGAACCGTTCCTTGATCGCCTGGAGTTTGGGGACGTGGTCACCGCCGTCGCGGGTGAGCACGAGGTTGGCGGGGAGCTTGCCCCTTCTCTGCCGGTCCCCGTTCACCTCCGACGCGTCGAGGATCTTGGCCGCTCCTTCAACGAACGCGTTGGTCAGCTCGGCGGCCCGCCCGGCCGCTTCGGTGTCCTCCAGCGGCTCGCACCGAGCCACCTCGAGCTCGAACGTCTCCAGTGCGACCCCCAGCGAGCCTTCCTTCCGATACGCAGGGTCGGTGTTCGTCACCTGGGCGGACAGCGACCCCACCTCCGACCGGATAACGAGAACTCCCCGATGCTCCACCGTGGATCGGAGCTCGAAGGTGGCGCCTGGAAGCTTGAGCTTCTCGTTGACCTCCATGGCCAGGGTCCGGGCCTCGTCAGACGACAGGTCCCGTCCCACCCGGCGGTCGACGATCCGGGGCCAGTCGGCGGTTGCGAAGTTCACCCGGTACGCCAGGTCGCCTTCGCGGAAGTCCATGCCGGCGCCCACGGCCTCGACGACGCCGCGGCCGGGGTGCTCCTCCCGAGGGTCGTATCCGAGGATGGCGAACACTGCGATGTCCGATTCGGGCGCGATTCCTGGGCCGACCGTGACGACGGTTCCGGTCCGGCCTTGCGCCGCAAGCGCGTCCATGAACGGGGTTCGGGCCGCCTCCAGCGGCGTCCGGTCTCCGAGGGCCGGGATCGGATCGTCACCCAGCCCATCGAGGCAGACGTAGAGCAATCGGTACACGTCGCTCTCCTACCGGTACTTCACGATGAGCGCGAACTCCTCCGGGTCCAGGCTGGCCCCACCCACGAGTGCCCCGTCGATCTCGGGATGCGCCATGAAGTCGCGGATGTTGCCGGCCTTCACGCTCCCGCCATACTGGACCCGGACCGCGTCGGCCACCTCCTTCGAATAGGCCGACGACAGCGTGTCCCGGATCAAGGCGACGACCTGGCCGGCGTCCGCGGGCTCGGCATTGCGGCCGGTGCCGATGGCCCAGATCGGCTCATACGCCATCACCAGCCGAGCGGCGTCCTCGGAAACGACGCCCTGGAGGTCCCGCCGCACCTGGCCCACCACCTTCTCCTCCGTGGCGCCGGCCTCTCGTTCCTCGAGGCTCTCACCCACGCAGAGGATCGGCAGCATGGCGTGGGAGAAGACCGAGCGTACTTTCCTGTTCACGACCTCGTCGGTCTCGCCGAACAGCTGGCGCCGCTCCGAATGCCCCACGATCACGTACCCACACTTCAGCGCCTGTAGCATCGGCGGCGAGACCTCTCCGGTGAACGCGCCCTTCTCCTCGTGGTGCACGTTCTGGGCGCCCAGGCCGTACGGCAGTCGGTCGCTGTCGATGAGGGTCTGAACCGCGCGAAGCGCCGTGAACGCGGGGCAGATGACCACCTCCACGCGGTCGGCGTCGGACCTGTCCAGCAGGTACGAGAGCTTCTGCACGTCCCGGATGGCCTCCAGATGGGTCTTGTGCATCTTCCAGTTGGCCGCGATGATGGGCCGCCGTTTCGTCATCCCTCGGCCTCCAGGACCTCCACCCCGGGGAGTTCCCGGCCCTCGAGGAACTCGAGCGAGGCCCCCCCGCCGGTGGACAGGTGGTCGAACCCGTCCTCCAGCCCGAAGCGCTTGATGGCCAGGAGACTGTCCCCTCCACCGGCCACGGAGTACGCGCTCGATCCGGCGATGGCGGTGGCCACCCCTCGGGTGCCCGCGGAGAACGGCTCGAGCTCGAACACGCCCATCGGGCCGTTCCACAGGATGGTCTTCGCCTCCGCGATGGTCATGGCGAACTCCTCCACGGTGCGAGGACCGATGTCGAGACCCATCAGCTCCTTCGGGATCCTCGATGCGGGGACGGTCGTGCGCGGCACGTCGAGCGTCGACTCGCGCGCCGCAACGGCGTCCCCCGGCAGCTGGATGACGACGTCACGCTCCTCAGCCCGCTTCCGCGCCGACAGCACCTCGTCGAACCGTTCCGGCTCGACCAGGCTCTTGCCGATCTCGCCGCCCTGGGCGGCGATGAACGTGAACGCCATGGCCCCCCCGATCAACAGGGCGTCCACCCGGTCGACGAGGGCCTCGACGGTGGAGAGCTTGTCCGAGACCTTGGCCCCTCCGAGGACCGCTACGTACGGGCGGGCCGTTTCACCCAGGAGTCTGGACAGCGCCTCAACCTCCTTCTGCAGCAGGCGTCCGGCCGCCGCCGGTCTCCCCCGCTCCACGAACAGGGCCGGGAGCGCGGCTACCGACGCATGGGTCCGGTGGACGGCGCCGAAGGCATCGTCCACGTATACGTCGCCGAGGCGGGCCAACCGCTCGGCGAATCCCCGGTCGTTGGCTTCCTCGCCCGGTTCGAAACGGAGGTTCTCCAACATTACGATCTCGCCCGGGCGAAGCTCCGCGCACCGGCGTTCCACCGAGTTGTCCACCACGACATCCGTCGGGTCGTAGCCGACGGCGCCCCCGATCAGCTCGGCGAGGCGCTCCGCGATAGGGCCCATCCGGACGCCCTCGTCGACGGTGCCCTTGGGCCGGCCGAGATGCGAGGCGAGGACCAGCGATGCGCCCGCGTGGAGCAGCTCGCGCAGCGTCGGAAGCGACGCCGTGATCCGCGAGTCGTCGGCGACCTTGCTACCGTCCAGGGGAACGTTGTAGTCGACCCGAACGAAGGCCCGTCTGTCGGCGACGTCCCCGAGATCCTCCAGGGTCCGAAGGGTCACAGCTTGCTCGCGACCAGGGTGGTCAGGTCGACCAGCCGGTGCGAGTAACCCCATTCGTTGTCGTACCAGCCGAGCACCTTGACCATGGTGCCCATGGCCATGGTGGACAGGGCATCGAACGTGCACGACGCGGGGGAGCCGACGATGTCCGAGGACACGATGGGATCCTCCGTGTACACGAGCTTGCCCGCCAGCGGGCCGCGCTCCGCGGCCGACCGGTAGGCCGCGTTCACCTCCTCGACGCTGGCCTCGCGGTTCAGGGTGGCCACGAGGTCGGTGACCGAACCGTCGGGGATGGGCACCCGCATGGCCAGGCCGTCCACCTTTCCCTTGAGGTGGGGAATGACCACGCCCGTCGTCCTGGCGGCGCCGGTGGAGGTGGGGATGATGTTGATGGCGGCGGCCCGGGCCCGCCGAAGGTCCTCGTGCGGAAGGTCCAGGATCCTTTGGTCGTTGGTGTACGCGTGGATCGTGGTCATGAATCCCTGGTCGATCCCGAAGGCGTCGTCGAGGACCTTGGCCATGGGGACCACACAGTTGGTGGTGCAGGAGGCGTTCGAGATCACGTTGTGCGACTTCGGGTCGTAGGCGTCGTCGTTCACGCCGAGCACCATCGTGATGTCCTCGCCCTTCGCCGGAGCGCTGATGATGACCTTCTCCGCGCCGGCCGCGATGTGCTTGTCCGCGTCCTCTCGCTTGGTGAACAGCCCGGTGGACTCGATGACGATCCGCGCGCCAAGCTCCTTCCACGGCAGGTTCGCCGGGTCCCTCTCCGCCAGCACCTTGAGCTCGTCACCGCCGGCGAAGATGCTGGTCTCAGTCGCTGTGACCTCGCCGGGGAACGTCCCCAGCACGGAGTCATACTTCAGGAGATGGGCGAGGGTCTTCGCGTCGGTGATGTCGTTGACCGCGACGAAGTCGATGTCGATCCCCTGTTGCTTCGCCGCTCGGAAGAAGTTCCGGCCGATCCGACCGAAGCCGTTGATGCCGACCTTGATGCTCATGGCGTGCCTCCTGGAGGGCGGGGTTCACCGTCATCCTAGCCAATCCGAAGTGGCTCCCTTCCGGCGGCGTTCCCGGGAAGACCGTCGCTGGGGGCGGGTGGATCAGCCGGTCTCGCCGCGGTCCAAATCCCGGTGGTCCACCGAGACGGGCAGGCCCTTGTCCCGGAAGAACGTGGCCAGCTCGTCGGCAACGACCACGGAGCGGTGCTGCCCTCCGGTGCACCCCACGGCCACGGCGAGATAGGCCTTGCCCTCGGCCAGGAACCCCGGGACCATGAACCCCAGCAGGGCCCGGAGCCGCCGCATGAACTCGCGATAGGTCTGCTGCCCCTTGACGTAGGTCCTGACCCGGTCGTCCGTCCCAGGCAAGGGCCGGAGCTCGTCCACCCAATGCGGGTTGGGGAGGAACCGAACGTCGATCACGACGTCGGCGTCGCGAGGCGTGCCGTACTTGTACCCGAACGAGATCAACGAGACCTGGAGCCCGGCCTCGGGCGGCGCGTCGGCGAAGGCGTCCCGGAGGCGGTCGCGGAGCTCGTGGGGGGTCAGGCCGGAGGTGTCGACGATCAGGTCGGCGTCGCCCCGGAGGCTCTCCATCATCAGCCGCTCCTTCCGGATGCCCTCGATGACCCGGTCGGCCGGCGCGAGCGGATGGCGGTGACGGGTAGCTGCGTACCGGTTCACCAGGTCCTCGTCGGAGGCCTCCAGATAGAGGATGTTGTACGGGATCGAGAGGCCCTTGAGCTCCTCAAGGGCCTTCGACAGCTCACCGAAGAAGACCCCGCCCCGGGCATCGACTACGGTGGCGACCCGCCCCGGACCTCCGGGGCGCGCCGCCAGTTCGGCCATCTTGGGGAGCAGTGCCGGCGGGATGTTGTCGACGACGAAGAGCCCCAGATCCTCCAGGCACTTGGCCGCTTCGGAGCGTCCCGCCCCGGACAATCCGGTGATGATGGTGAACCCCGGCCCCTGCGGACGCCGCCGGATGGACCGGACCTTCCCCTTCGACTCGGGTTCCCGCTCGGCCGGCTGTCCCATCAGGCGCTCACCCTCCGCTCCGGCGCCTGGGCTGATCCGTGGAGACGCTCGTACACGCCCCGAGCGATCTCCCGCCCCACCCCCGGCGTGGCCGCGATCTCCTCCAGCGAAGCCCGTGACAGGCGGGCGAGCGAACCGAACCGCTTCAGCAAGGCCCTCTTGCGAGCCGGTCCGATCCCCTGCACGTCATCCAACGACGATGCCATCACCCTCTTGGAACGTTTCTCGCGATGGTAAGTGACGGCGAACCGGTGAGCTTCGTCCCGGATGTGCTGGAGGACGAACAGCGCCTCGGAGCCCCGGGGGATGCGGAGAGGGTCTGGCCGGTCGGGGAAGTACACCTCCTCCAGACGCTTGGCCAGGCCGATGGCCGGGATGTGGAGGTCCAGGTCGGCCAGGACTTTCGTGGCCACGGAGAGCTGCCCCCGGCCCCCGTCCACCACGATCAGGGAGGGGGGATAGGAGAACCGGCGCCGCCTCACCGTTCCTTCGTCGCCGGGCTGCCCGCCACCTTGACTGCCGTCGTCGTTGGCTCCTGCCCTCAGCCGGGCGAATCGCCGACTGAGCATCTCCTCCATGCTTGCGAAATCGTCCTGTCCGGGCACCCCCTTGATCTCGAACCGGCGGTAATCGGACCGCTTGGGGAGCCCGTCCTCGAACACGACCATGGATCCGACCGTGTCCGTGGGGCCGAGATTGGAGATGTCGTAGGCCTCGATCCGAAGGGGCGCCTGCGGCAGGCCGAGGACCGTGGCCAGCTCGGTCAGGGCCCGGGACCGCGCGCCGAAGTCCGATGCCCGCCGGAGCTTGTGCCGCTGGAAGTGCTCCCGGGCGTTCTGGGTGACCACCTCGAGCAGCTTGCGCTTGGCGCCCCGGCGGGGAACCGCGAACGTGACGGGGCCGCCTCGCCGGCCCGAGAGCCACCTGGCCAGGACGTCGGCGTCGGTGGGCGTCTCCGGAACCATGATCCGGGGAGGGACCTCCTCGCGCTCCATGTACAGTTCGCGAACGAAGGAAGCCAACAGGCCGGGGCGGTCCAGCTCCTCCACCCGGTCCACGATCCATCCCTTCCGCCCCATCGCTCGTCCCTTCCGGACGAAGAACACCTGGAACGCGGCCTCGAGGTCGTCCTCGGTCAGACCGATGACGTCGAGGTTCTCCGCTTGCGTCAGGACCATCTCCTGGCTCTCCAGGGCCCGGCGGGCGGCGACAAGCTGGTCGCGGAGCTTCGCCGCGAGCTCGTACTCCTCCCGCTCGGAGGCCTCGCCCATCTCCCGCTCCAACCGCCGAAGGACGGGGCGCTCGTTGCCGGATAGGAAGTCGGCCAGGGCGTCGACGTGCGCGCGATAGGACTCCTCGCTCACGCCGGTGACCTCGGGCACGCATGGCCCGGCGCACCGTCCGATGTCGTAGTACAGGCAGGGCCGGCGGGCCCGGGCCCGCTGGTCGAAGAACGCGTTCGAACAGGTCCGGACGGGGAACACGCGGGTCAGCGCATCGAGGGTCTCGCGGATGGCGTAGGCATGGGCAAAGGGCCCGAAGTACCTGACCCCCTTCCGCCTGGATCCTCGCACGACCTGGGCCCGGGGCCATCGCTCGCCCACGGTGAGGGCCAGGTACGGGTAGGACTTGTCGTCTCGGTACCGGATGTTGAAGCGCGGAAGGTTCTCCTTGATCAGGTTGTACTCGAGCATCAGTGCGTCGACCTCGTTCGACGCCACGATCCACTCCACCGATCCCGCGGCGGTCATCATGGCTTCGGTCCGGGGATGGAGGGGTTTTCCCCAGTAGCTCGCCAGGCGCTTGCGGAGCGAGGTGGCCTTGCCCACGTAGACCACGCGGCCGTCCGCGTCCCGGAAGAGGTAGGCACCAGGCGCGTCGGGGATGATCGAGGTGTCGGGGCGGGCGACGCTCACGTACCCATTCTATGGGCGAGACATGCCGCCTCCGGGGAGCGCGGCCGCTCCTCGCCTATTTCACTCGGAGGGTGCCGTTCATCAGGGTGGGGTGCACGTCGCAGTGGAAGTAGTACTCGCCCGACTTCAGCTCGGGCACCTTGTAGTCGGCGGTGGCCGGGCCGGTGATGATCTCCCCTTGCTCGATGGGCTGGGTGAGGTCGGTGGCGCTGGGATAGACCGACACGTTGTGCTGGATGCCACTGTCCTTGTTGTCAAAGGCGATGGTGAAGGGCGCGCTCGCTGACGCCTCGATGCAGTTTGTGTCGAAGGCGATGCCCTGGGCCACGATGTCCACCACCCCGTTCGACGTCTTCGTGCACTGGGTCGTGGCCGGGGTGGAGGTCGCCACGGCCGAGGGAGTCGGGCTGGGGACCGCGAGGTCCAGCCCGCTCACTTCGGCGTAGGTGCCGGCATCATCCGCTGCGATCCCTGTGGAGCGGCCGGCGTCGTTGGCCCCTTTCCCCACCGTCGCCACGGTGCTGGTCTGCCAGCTCGTGCCGTCCTTGGAGCTTGCCGCGTGCACCTGATCCCCCGCGTAGTACGAGACGTGGATGGTCCCGTCCTTCCCCGTCGTCGCGGACAGCCCATAGCCGTCGGCGCCCGACTCGACGGTCGAGAAGGCCCAGCCTCCCTCCTCCCCTCCACCCAAGGCAGCGGCAATCACGCTCGATCCGTTCGAGTAGAGCACCACGGGCTGGCCGGACGCGGAGATCGTCGCGGCGACCCGATACGGTTGCGACGGACCAGTCCTCCGCGGGATCGTCTCCAGCACGTCGCTCTTCCACGCCCCGGCCACCATCGTTTTCACCGTGACTTCTTGGCCTCGAGCCGTGGTTAGGATGAAGGCTACCCACGGCGTGCCGGACGATGTCACGGCCACGGCTGGAGATCCAAGCGGCCCTGCCCGCTGGAGGCGAGGCTTCATGGGCTGTAGCAGCGAAGCACTGAACGCCGTGTCCAAGCTCTCGGCGTACCACAGGCCGGTGTCGGCGGCCCAGGCCACGTGGAATCCGCCCGACGGATCGATGGCCAGCGAGGTCCCGTTCACGCTCTGCGGCGTTATGGACTTCACCGGCGCCACCGTGGCCGGGCCGAACGGCACGCTCACGTTGGGGATGGAAGCCTGCATGGCCACGGCTCCCCGGGTCCAGATGCCGTCCTTCGTGCTGTCCAACAGGACAGCGGGAAGCGTGGGCGACCCGATGGGGCGGGTGGGCGCAATCTCTCCCTCCTTCAGCTCGGCGAGGAACCCGAAGTAGGAGATGTACGGCGTGCCCTGGGCGTCCACGGCGACGGATGGGCCGAGGCCTACGTCGTCGAGGAAGTCGGCGACCTGCGGGACGAACTGCTTGCCGGAGCCGAAGGTGACGCTTGGCGGGGTCGGAGTGGCACACGCCGCCGCCAGGATCGAAAGGACGAAGGCGGACGGAAGGACCTTCCTGGACATGAGCGCGGGTCATGCTAGCAAGCCCGGCTGGTACGCGCGCCGGGCTATGCGTCCAGCGGGATCCGCTCTCGCTCCAGCGGGAGCGCCCCCAGCACCTCGGCAAGGAACTGTCCGGTGTAGGACCCGGCGTTGGCGGCCACGGCTTCCGGCGGACCCTCAGCGACGATCCTGCCGCCGGCGTCCCCACCCTCCGGCCCGAGGTCGACGATCCAGTCGGCGGTCTTGATGACGTCCAAGTTGTGCTCGATCACGAGCACCGTGTTGCCCGCACCGACCAGGCGCTGGAGCACCGCCAGGAGCTTCCGCACGTCCTCGAAGTGCAGCCCGGTCGTCGGCTCGTCCAGGATGTACAGGGTGTTGCCGGTGGCGCGCTTCTGGAGCTCTGAGGACAGCTTGATCCGCTGGGCCTCGCCGCCGGACAGCGTGGGCGCCGGCTGTCCGAGCTTGACGTACCCGAGGCCGACATCCGAGAGCGTCTGGAGGTGCCGGCTGATGACGGGGATGTTGCGGAAGAACTCGAGAGCCTCGTCGACGCTCATCTCCAGGACGTCGGCGATCGAACGGTTCTTGTACTTGACTTCGAGCGTCTCGCGATTGTACCGGTGGCCCTTGCACACCTCGCATGTGACGTAGACGTCCGGGAGGAAGTGCATCTCGATCTTGATCTGCCCGTCGCCGGCACAGTTCTCGCACCGCCCGCCGCGGACGTTGAACGAGAACCGTCCGGG
>WNFV01027731.1_pt1 | contig 10494 bp, 12 predicted proteins | sample 5400101 | NCBI WGS metagenome assembly WNFV01 (sample SAMN13153361, study PRJNA577476) | soil metagenome | isolation source: 115 cm soil or saprolite under grassland replicate 1 | place: USA:California | collected 2016-06-15 | reverse complement strand
GGCAGGCCGCTGCGGACGAAGACGACGAACCCGTTCAGGCGCGCGACGCCGTTGCCGCCGTAGGCGAGCGAGTCGATCTCGAGCTCGAGCTCGTCGTCGACCGAGACGGGAGCGGCCATCTGCCCAGCATAGGGTTACCGCATGGGCGTCCGGCTCGAAACTCCCTCGTCGCCGCGCCAGTACGAGGACTGGGCGATGATCATCGAGCGGGTCTCAGGAGACCTCTTCGACGTCGACGAGCTCGAGCACATCATCAGGACCGACGTCAGGAGCGCCTGGTTTCTCGCCTACCGCGACGACAAGCCGGCCGGCTCGGGCGTCGGGCGGCCGAGCTCGATCGCCGGCACCCTCTTCGCGATGGCGCGCGTGCTGCCCGAGCATCGGCGTCAGGGGATCGGCAGTGCGATCTACGCCGCGGTCTCCGAGCACGCTCGCAAACTGGCTCTCACCTCGCTCCTAGGGCGAATCACCGAAGACGACGCCGAGTCGCTCCGCTTCGCCGAGCACCGCGGGTTCCGCGAGGTCGGACGGGACTCCGACGTGGTGCTGGACGTTGCCCAGGCGGACCTCTCGGTGAAGCCGCCGCCCGGGATCGAGCTCGTCGACCTGGCCGAGCGGCCCGATCTCGAGCGCGAGGTGTTCGCGGTCGACGTGGAGGTGGCGCCCGATGTCCCCAGCCACGAAGGGGGCCACGACCCGATGAGCTTCGAGCGCTGGCACGCGATGTACCTCGAGGGGCCGGGCGCGCTCCCTGCCGCGTGTGCCATAGCGCTCGTGGACGGCGAGGTGGTCGGGTACACGGGCTTGCGGCGGCACGGCTCGGCCTCCCGCGACGCGGGCAACCTCCTCACCGCCGTGCGCCGGCCGTGGCGCCGCCGGGGCATCGCCACCGCGCTCAAGCGAGAGCAGATCGCACGTGCCCGCTCGCTCGGCATCGAGCGCATCTTCACGTCGAACGACGAGTCGAACGTCGGCATGCGCGGCGTCAACGAGCGGCTCGGCTACAAGCCGGCGCCGGTCAAGATCGTCGTTAACGGGCCGCTCGCTAGGTGATGTCGCGCCGTCGTGTTATCGCGACCGCGGCGGCTCCGAGCGCCACCAGGTAGACGGCCGTCTCCAGGGCCGCCCTGCCGAACGACGGAAACGTCGATCCGGTCGTGCCGAGTAGGCCGCCGACCGCGTGCAGCGGCAGGTATTCGCGGCCCGAGCTCCAGAGATGCTCGGCTGCCGGCTCGACGAAGGCGAACCAGACGAAGAAGACGATGATCGCACCGAGTTGCCTGCGCGTGCAGGCCCCGACCTCGAAGCCGAGCACGGCCACGACCGCCGTTGCGAGCGCGAGCCGCGCGACGAAACGCCATTCCTGTCCGCCGAAATTGAAGTCCTCCCCCACCCACAGCTCGGCGATGATCAGCATGAGCAGGAGGGCCGGGAGCACCAGGACGCTGCCGATCGCCGCCGCGACGATCGCCTTCGCTGCGAGCACCCGCTCGCGAGCCGGTGTCGTCAGGAACGTCTGCGTGATCGTCCCGTGGCGGTACTCCCACGTGATGATGAGGATGCCGACGACGACGGCGAAGGCAAGCGACACGCCCAACGCGTCTCCGACGAGGCCGCGCTCGAGGTCCGGACGAGGACCGAAGTCCGACTCGCTCTGCACTCGGATGCCCGCCTCCTCGAGAACCGCTCGCAGCCGCTCGACCTCCGGGCTCCGCACTCGAATTCCGCCGGCCGCGCGTGCGGCGAGCTCGGCTGTGGTCGCCTGCGCGACGAACTTGCCGCGGTGAATGATCACGACCTCGTCCGCGATCTGCTCGATCTCGGCGAGAACGTGGCTGGAGATCAGGATCGTGCGCCCCCGCGCGGCGAGCGCGCGCAGCAGCTCGCGAAGCCAACGGATTCCTTGCGGATCGAGGCCGTTCGCCGGCTCGTCGAGCACGAAGACCTTCGGATCCCCGAGGAGCGCGGCCCCCAGGCTCAGGCGCTGCCTCATCCCCAGTGAGTAGCCGCCCACGCGCCTCCGCGCATCGACCCCGGAGAGACCGACGAGCTCCAGAACCTCGTCGACTCGGGAGACGGGAAAGCCGGAGCAGGTGGCCAGCACGCGCAAATGGTTTCGGCCCGTCCGCCCGGGGTGGAAGCTCGCCGCCTCGAGCACGGCGCCGACCTGCCGCGTCGGCGAGTCCAGCTGACGGTAGAGGCGGCCCATGATGGTCGCCTTGCCCGAGGTCGGCCGCACGAGCCCGAGCGCGATGCGGAGCGTCGTCGTCTTCCCGGCGCCGTTCGGGCCGAGAAAGCCGGTGATCGTCCCCTCGCGGACCCGGAAGCCGAGGTCGTCGACCGCGAGCGTCTTCCGGAACCGCTTGCTGAGCCGCTCGACCTCGATCAAGTGAGCGGCGTCACGTAGACCTTGCGCTGCCGGGGGCCGTCGAACTCGCAGAAGAAGATGCCCTGCCAGGTGCCGAGCGCGAGCCGTCCGTTCGCAACCGGCACGAGCAGCTGCGGGCCGGCAAGAGACGCGCGCACATGCGCTGGGGCGTTCTCCTCCCCCGCCTCGATGTGCTCCCAGCCCCAGTCGTCGCCGACGATGCGCTCGAGCGCCGCTTCCAGGTCACGCGCGACCGCAGGGTCGGCGTGCTCGTTGATCGTCAGCCCCGCCGTCGTGTGCGGGACGAAGACGAGAGCCGCCGTGGCGCCGTCGGCGCCATCGAGCGCCTCCTCGACCTGCCGCGTGATCTCCACGAGCTGCGTCTTGCGCTCAGTGCTGAGGCCGATCTCGTGCACGTCGTTATCCTAGGGCCGTGCCGAGCGGAGCCGCCCCTCTGACCGCCGCCGAGGTCGACCGCTTTCGAGACCGAGCCGACCGTTTCCTCGCCGACCTCGACGAGGAGTTCTACCTCCATTACGGCGGCCTCAAGGAGACCCTCGACCTGAAGCCGATCTACGAGCGCTACGCCGAGCTCACCGACCTCGAGCAGGCAAAGGCAATCGGCCGCTCGGTCGACGGCGACCGCGGAGTCCGCGAGCTCTGGCGCTTCGCGGTGGAGGGCTACCTCAGCGAGCTGACGCGAGAGCACGCCGAGCGGATCGCGGCCCTCGAGACGAGCCTCGAGGCGTCGGTCAACGGCGACACCATTCCGTTCCGCATGCTGCGGCCCGCGATCGCGAACGAGCCCGACCGCGACCGGCGCGAGCTCCTGGACAAGGTCCGGGTCGAGCTGACCGAGGAGCACCTGAACCCGCTCTACGCGGACGGCGTGGGAATCGTCGCCGAGGGCGTCGAGAAGCTCGAGGCGCCGAACTACGCCGAGCTCTATCGCCGCTTCGGCTTTCGCCTCGAAGAGCTCGCCGACCAGTGCCGCGCTGTTCTCGACTCGACGGAGAAGCTGTTCGAGGAGTCGATGGACAGGCTCTTCCGCGCGCGTGTCGGCGTCGGCCTCGGCGAGGCCCAGCGCTGGGACGTGATTCGCACGTTCCGCGCCACCGAATGGGACCCCCAGTTCCCGCCGGACCGGATGATGCCCGCGCTCGAGGCCACGCTCGCCGATCTCGGGATCGACCTCAGGTCGCAGGAGAACGTCGAGATCGACGTCGAGCAGCGCCCGCAGAAGAGCCCGCGCGCCTTCTGCGCTCCCATCGAGGTGCCCGGCCGCGTCGTGCTCGTCATCCAGCCGATGGGCGGGGCCGACGACTGGCGCGCTCTCTTCCACGAAGCCGGTCATACCGAACACTTCGCGAACACCTCAGCCGGCCTCTCGATGGAGGAGAGGCGGCTCGGCGACGTCGCGGTCACCGAGGGCTGGGCGATGCTGATGCAGCATCTCACCGACGATCCGGCGTGGCTCTCGAGGCGCCTGGACTTCCCCCGGCCCAAGGAGTTCGAGATCGAGGGGACGACGCAGCTTCTGTACATGGTGCGCCGGTACTCCGCGAAGCTCCTGTACGAGCTCGAGTTTCACCAGGCGGAGGACCCGACGAGGCTCTCGAATCGCTACGTCGAGCTTCTCGGTGACGCGCTCAAGATCGAGCCTTCCCCGGCCGACTTCCTGGCCGACATCGACTCCAGCTTCTACGTCACGGGGTATCTGCGCTCATGGGCGTTCGAGGGACAGCTCCGGACCCACCTCAAGGAGCGCTTCGGCAGCGACTGGTTCACACAGCGGGAGGCGGGCTCGCTGCTCCGTGAGCTGTGGGAGACCGGCTCGAGCATGACCGCCGACGAGCTCCTGAACGAGGTGGCTGGCCAGGAGATCGAGATGGACGCCGTCGCCCAGCTCACGCGCGAGATCCTCCCGTCCTACTAGTAGGTGGATCGAGCTAGCCGCCCGCTCGCGGCCTGAGCCGCTGCGACCTCCACGCGTGGCCGATCAGGCCGGCCGCGATCAGGACGAGGCCCGCGGCAAGCCACTTGCGCGGATCGGGGAGGCCGTGCGCGCACTCCGATCCGTTGCGGAACGTGTGGCAAACCGTGCCCGGCCCCTCGCGATTGATGTACGCGATGAGGAGCAAGAGCGAGCCCGCGCCGACGAGAACGCCGAGCCAGGCCGGTCTGGTTCGCGGGTCGCGGACCAGGAGCACGACGAAGACGATGCATCCGAGGCCGACGAAGAGACCGGCGAACGAGAGCATCCCGAACGCGAGGCCGGCGCCCACGAGGGCCCAGAGCCAGAACGCCCAGTCCAAAAGGCCCAGCAGCCGGTCGCGCGCGGTCACGGTCCGAGCATTTGATCCACGACCTGCCTCGTCTCGCCGCAGACCATCCCGACGACCATCGGCATCGGATACACCTGCGTCTTGTGCCGGCCGCGGTAGGAGTACCTGAGAGTGACGGAGTCGAAGGTCTGCGCGCCGCCCGGAACCAGGTTGCAGCGGGCCTGCGTCTCGAGCACGGGGATGACCAGTCCGAAGCCGTCCGGCGGAATCGTGAGCGGTTCCGAGGTGGCGCCGGCGAGCCCCGCATAGCGCGGCCTGTGCTGCAGCTGCAAGCCCGTGATCCGGAAGGGGCCGCGCCAGTACGCGGGCGTGGTCTCGATGCCCTCGATGCGGACCGCCGAGCTACCCCGGTTGTGGACGTCGAATCCCCAACGGAACCGCGAGTGCGCGCGGAAGCGCAGGATGTACGTCATCTTTCCGTTGCCGAACGGGGCATCGACCCCTCGGTAGAAGAGCGGAGACTCGGAGTCCGGAACAGATGAACCGCCGGCATCGTCGAGTGGCGCAGGGCCAGCATCCGCCGCGCGTTGCCAGATGAAGACGGCAGCCACGAGCGCGAATCCGAGCGCAAGAACGGCGAGCACGATGCCGGGACTCAGAGACCGGCTCGCCGGACGACCCCGGGACGCGAACGTCGTCACCCGGGGTCGAAGTATGCCCGACGACCCGATCCCCCGAACCCGGTTGGCCGAGCCGAGTGCCCCGTTCTGGCGATCAGCGCAGAGCCCGCTCGGCCGAGAGATATGGCGATGTTCCGCACCCTTCTCGTCATTGCAGGAGTCGCACTCCTCTTCGGAGGCGTTCTCTACGCCAGCGGCGATTACCTGAACGCCTGGGAGTCCCCGAAGGCCGCCTCGCCTTCGCAGGCCCACAGCGCCCGTGCGCCGCGAAAAGCCGCGAAGACGAAAGCGAAGCCGGCGAGGGTCGTTCGTCGACGATCTCAGCCTCGCAGGGTCACCCGTAAGCCGGCCTGGCTCGTGCAGCTGAACGCTCTCTGTCGCAGCGCGCAGGACGAGGTGGCGGCGATACCGACGCCGATCACGCCCGCGGGGAACGTGGACTACATCCGGCAGCTCACGCACGTGAGCAAGCGCTGGAACCGCCGTGCAGGCGCGCTGCTCCAGCGCGGCTCCGGGCCGGACCCGCAGAGCGTTCGCCGCCTGCTTCGCCTCTTCGAGCAGGAGGACACTCTGATCAAGGCCGTCCTGACGGCCGCGGAACGGCGGCAAGTCGAGCGGCTCGGCCGGCTCGCGCCGGCTCTCATTGCCGCCGGCAAGGCCGAGAACCACATCCTCGCGCGCCTCGGCGCGAGCGATTGCACCCTGTCCGAGGACGCGTTCCGGCTCTAGACCATCTGCCCGAGGTCGCGAATGACCTCGACGAGCAACTCGACGTCGTCCGTCGTCGTCCGGAAGTTGACGAACGCCGGCCGGAAGCCGGCCTTCCCTGCCCAGCGCGTCGTGCCGACGTAGATGCGCCCGTCCTTGAGCAGGCGCTCGCCGATCGCAAGGTTCAGCTCGTCGAGATCCTCCTCTGCGATCCCCTCCGGCCGGTAGCGGAAGAAGACGATGTTGAGCGGCGCGGGAGCCAGCAGCTCGAAGTCCGGCGCGGACTCGACGAGCCCGACGAGGTGCGCCGCGTTGTCGAGACAGCGCTCGACGATCTCGGCGTACCCGCTTCGTCCGTATGCGCGGAGCGTGGCCCAGACCGGCAACGAGCGGGCCCGCCTCGACATCTCCGGAGCCATGAAGCCGTAGATCGGCCGCTCCTCGTCCGCCGTCGGAAGGTAGTCAGCCCCCGCGCTGAAGATTTCCGCGAGCCGCTCCGGTTCGCGCACGAAGACGAAGCCGCAATCGAACGGGACGTTGAGCCACTTGTGGCCGTCGGCGATGACGGAATCGGCTCGCTCGACGGCCGGTCTCGTCGGCGGCGCAGATGGTCGGCCTCCCGCGACCCAGGCCGAGCATCGCCAGCGACTTGAGCGCGCTGACGTGCACGAAACCGCTCGTGAGCACAGGCGCGGCCGGAAGCCCTTCGAACCCGCTCAGCTCCAGATCGATTCCGTGCCGGCGCGCCCACCAGCTCCGGGCGGCGGCGAGGCCCGTGAAGTTGGCGACCGTGGCGCCGGTCACGAGGACGCCTCCCCAGGAGTCGGGGAGCCCGAAGAGATCGAGGAGCCAGTCGATCGAGATCGTCTCGAGCTCGGTCGCAAGCGGAGTCGCATCCCAGCCGCCGGCATTCTGGTCGAGCACGGCTGTCAGCCAGTCGGCGCCCAGCGCGGCCGGGGTCGCTCCGCCGATGACCCAGTGGAAGAAGCGCGGCCCGCTCGAGACGACCCGAGCGCCGTCGCTGAGCTCGATCAGCTTCGTCAGCGCATCGAGCGTGCCGTCGCCGTCCTCCGGCAGCGATCCGCGCGCCCGCCGTGCCGCCTCGTCGCTGTCGGCCCGCCGTACGGGAGCCTCGTCGAGATCCCCGAGATAGCGGCGGGCGTGCTCGAGAACGAGCTCGAGAGCGGCGATCGACTCGCCGGCGTCTCGCCCGGGGCCTGCCACAGGCTAGAGCGCGCCGCCCGCGGCAGGCGGAGCACTGGCAACCTGGCCCTGGTCGCCGACGGGGTTCCGCGCCAGGTAATCCTCGACGAGGAGGATGTTCGACTCGGAGGCGCGCTCGACGACCGAGAGCAGGTCGGACATGCTCGATACCTCCTCGCGCTGCTCCTGCAGGAACCAGTGCAGGAACTGCTCGCCGACGAGGTCTCCTTCCTCACGCGCGAGCGCGGCCAGCGCCGCGATCTGCTCGGTGACGCGCTTCTCCTGCTCGAGCGCGAGCGCGACGGGAGCGCGCGCGTCCGCGAAGTCCCTCTGCGGCTCGTCGACGCCGGGGATCACGACCCCGTGCCCGGCGTCGAGCAGGTACTGGACGATCATCAGCGCGTGGTTTCGCTCCTCGACCGCCTGCCGGTAGAAGTGGGCGGCGAGCTGCGGCAGTGTCTCGGCGTCGTAGTAGACCGCGATCGCCACATACTGCTGCGAGGCGGCGAACTCGTAGCCGATCTGCTCGTTCAGCGCCTGCGGAAAGCGCGCCATCGCCGCGACTTTACCTTCCACTGTCCGGTGTGTAGGCGCATAATCCGTATACATGGAGCGCAAGCGAATCCTGATCGTCGGCGCCGCGGGGCGCGACTTCCACAACTTCAACGTCGTCTACCGCGACCGTGAGGACTGCGAGGTCGTCGCCTTCACGGCCACGCAGATTCCGAACATCGACGGGCGCGTCTATCCCCCGCTGCTCGCGGGCCGGCTCTATCCCGAGGGGATCCCGATCCGGCCGGAGGCCGAGCTGGGCCACCTGATTCGCGAGCACGAGATCGACGAGGTCGTCTTCTCGTACTCCGACGTCACGCACGAGCACGTGATGCACATCGGCTCGCGCGCCCTGGCCGCCGGAGCCCGCTTCACGCTGCTTTCCCCGCACGAGACCGCGCTCACCTCCTCGAAGCCGGTCCTCGCAATCTGCGCCGTGCGGACCGGCTCCGGGAAGAGCCAGACGACGCGCCGTGTCGCACAGCTCCTGCGTGACGACGGGAAGCGCGTCGCGGTGCTCCGCCACCCGATGCCCTACGGCGATCTGACGCAACAGGTCGTCCAGCGCTTCGCGCGCTACGAGGACCTCGACGCCGCGGACTGCACGATCGAGGAGCGCGAGGAGTACGAGCCGCACCTCGCCGAGGGGAATCTCGTCTTCGCCGGCATCGACTACGCCGCGATCGTCGAAGCAGCCGAGCAGGAGGCCGACGTGCTCGTCTGGGACGGCGGCAACAACGACACTCCGTTCCTGCGGCCGGACCTGCACATCGTCGTCGTCGACCCGCACCGCCCCGGCCACGAGCTGCGCTACCACCCGGGCGAGACGAACCTCCGCATGGCGCACGTCTGCGTCGTGAACAAGGTCGACAGCGCCGACCAGCAGGGAATCGACGCCGTTCTCGACTCGATTCGGACCCACAATCCCGAGGCGCAGATCGTCCTCGCCGCCTCGCCCTTCCACGTCGAGGGCGACGCTTCGCAGATCGCGGGCAAGCGCGTGCTCGCGATCGAGGACGGTCCAACGCTCACGCACGGCGAGATGACCTACGGCGCGGCGGTGCTCGCCGCGAAGGCGAACGGCGCCGCCGAGCTCGTCGACCCCCGTCCGTGCGCCGTCGGCTCGATCGCCGCCACGCTCGCCGAATACCCGCACGTCGGGAAGCTCCTGCCTGCCATGGGCTACGGGAAGCAGCAGCGCGAGGACCTGCGCGAGACGATCCGGCGCTGCGACCCTGATCTCGTCCTCATCGGGACGCCGATCGATCTCCGCCGGCTGATCGACTTCGATCGCCCGGCGCTCCGCATCACCTACCGGTTGCAAGAGGTCGGCGAGCCGACGCTCGCGGACGTGCTCGCCGAGTACGGCTTGATCGGCGAGCCCGCCGGCATCGTGTGACGACAGTCGTCGCGCTCGGCGGCAACGCGCTGGGGCGTGGCACTACGGCTGAGCAGCTGAAGGTCCTGCGCGGCGTCTGCGAGTCGATTGCGCCGCTCGTCCGGGAGGGCGACGTCGTGGTCACCCACGGCAACGGGCCGCAGGTCGGAAACGAGCTCCTTCGCCAGGAACGGGCGGCGGACGAGGTTCCTCCGCTGCCTCTCTACCTCGCCGTCGCTCAGACCCAGGCCGAGATCGGGGCGCTGATCGAGACCGAGCTCTCCGCCGCGTCGGGCCGCTCCGTCGCCTGCCTGCTTACGCACGTGCACGTCGATCCCGAGGATCCCGCCTTCGAGCGGCCGACGAAGCCCATCGGTCCGTTCTACGGCGCCGAGGAGGCCCGGAGGCTCGAGGGAGAGCGCGGATGGCAGCTCCTCGAGGACGCCGGCCGCGGTTTCCGCCGGGTCGTGCCCTCGCCCCTGCCGCTGGAGATCGCCGAGCTGGCTGCGATACGCGCACTCCTTGCGAGCGGTGTGATCATCGTCGCCTGCGGGGGCGGCGGGATCCCGGTCGTGAACCGCAACGGACGGCTGAAGGGCGTCGACGCCGTCATCGACAAGGATCGCGCGTCGGCGCTGCTCGCGAGAAGGCTCGGCGCGGAGCGGCTGGTCGTGCTGACCGAGGTCCCGGCCGTCTACCGGCGCTTTGGCGAGCCCGGCCAGACGGAGATCCGCGAGCTCTCGGCGACCGAGGCCGAGGTGCTGCTGCCGGAACTGGCCGAGGGCTCGATGCGGCCGAAGGTCGAGTCGGCGGTAGAGCTCGCCCGGGCCGGCGGCGAGACCCTGATCACCTCGTTCGAGGCGCTCGAAGACGCCCTGGCCGGAAGAGCCGGCACTCGGATCCACTGATTACGCATATCTGCGTTACGCTATCTAGCGTAGTTCCTGTTACGCTCCGTGCATGAACCCGTTTCGCTACGGCGCCCTCGCGCTGGACGAGGCCTTCACCGACCGCGAGGAGGAGGTCGCCGAGCTCTCCCGCGACATCCTGAACGGCCAGGACGTCGTCGTCTTCGCCCCCCGCCGCTACGGCAAGACCTCGCTCGTCTGGCGCGTGATCCAGGAGCTCGTCGGACGGGACGTCCTCGTCGCCCAGGTGAACGTGATGACTGCGCCGACGAAGGAGCGGCTCGCCGAGAAGCTCGCGAAGACGATCCACGAGAACGTCGCCTCGCCGCTGTTCCGCGCCCGCGAGCGTCTCCGGATCTTCAGCGACCTGCGGATCCGTCCGGTCGTCACGGTCGATCCCGAGACTGGTGCC
>WNFV01009866.1_pt1 | contig 10496 bp, 10 predicted proteins | sample 5400101 | NCBI WGS metagenome assembly WNFV01 (sample SAMN13153361, study PRJNA577476) | soil metagenome | isolation source: 115 cm soil or saprolite under grassland replicate 1 | place: USA:California | collected 2016-06-15 | reverse complement strand
GCTGCGGTACTCCTGTCACACGAGATCGCCCGCGAGATCGAGGACCAGCTCGAGTATCCGGGGCAGGTGAAGGTGACGGTCATCCGGGAGAGCCGGGCGGTCGACGTGGCCCGCAACGTCACGAACGGGGGCAGCCAGCAGGACACGGTCCCGACGCCGGAGCCTCCCGTCCCGGAGTCTCAGGTGCAGCCGGATCAGGCTGCTTGACCGAGCGAAAGCTGCGCTTTCGCTCGGGGTAGGGGTCCCGCTTCGCGGGAACGCGCGCGGGCGAAGCCCGCGCGCTCCTCGGGTGGCGGGCCGAGGTTCGCAGCCGCGCGGGCGGTGGCGCTCAGCGTCCCCGCCCGCGTCAGTTCGCCTCCGGCCAAGGCCGCTTCGCGTGCCTTGGCCTCCGGCTTTGGGATTTGTGAAGGTCGCCGCCGGCCCGACTATGTACGCCTTGCGAACGCGGCCGCCGCACCGAGGCCGATGAAGACGAGGCCGGAGCCGGACCGGAAGGCGTTGCGGCGGCGGCGCAGCAGTGCGCCTACGGTCCCAGCCGCAAGCGCGTAGAGCGAGTCGCTGATCAGACCGAGCCCGACGAAGACGAACCCGAATACAAGCGCCTGCGACCAGACGCCGCCACGGTCGGGGTCCACGAACTGGGGGAGGAAGGCGAGGAAGAAGAGGGCCGTCTTCGGATTGAGGACGTTCACGACCGCGCCGCGGATGAAGGCGCGCCGAAGTGGCTCCGGGCCGGGCGCGACACGCGTCGGCGAGCGTCGCTCGAGCAGCCTCCGGATCCCGAGGAAGACGAGGTAGGCGGCGCCCGCGTACTTGACGATGCTGAAGGCGACCGCCGAGGCGACGATCAGCGCCGACAGACCCAGCGTGGCAGCGGCGACGTGGACAAGCGTCCCGAGGTGGATGCCGGCGACGGACGCAAGACCGACGCGGCGGCCCTGCTCGGCGCTCTGGACCACGACGTAGAGCACGGCGGGGCCCGGGATGGCCAGCAGAGCCAGAGCCGCCAGGCAGAAGAGCCAGACGGCGGTCGAGTCTGGAAAGACCACGGGTACCATTCTGGCCCGTGCGGCGGTACCACGTCACGACGTTCGGCTGCCAGATGAACGCTCACGACAGCGAGCGCATCAAGGGCATGCTCGAGGAGCTCGGACTCGGCGAGGCGACGGCACAGCAGGAGGCGGACGTCCTCGTCTTCAACACGTGCACGATCCGCGAGAAGCCGGACACCAAGTTCGCGGCGCACCTCGCGCAGGCGGCGGCGCTCAAGCACCGCGATCCCGACAAGGTGATCGCCGTCGGAGGCTGCTACGCCGAGGCCCAACGCGAGCGGCTCTTCGAGCTGTATCCCGAGGTCGACGTCGCGTTCGGCCCCGGCTCGATCCCGCACCTGGGAGAGTGGCTCGGCGCCGGCGGATTTGGCGTCGCCCGCGGCCGGTTCGGCCTGGACGACCGCAGCTTCGCCGGCGAGCTGCCGATGCACCGCGAGCGCGCGTTCCAGGCGTGGGTGCAGATCTCCATGGGCTGCAACTCGAAGTGCGCCTACTGCATCGTCCCCGCAGTGCGCGGACGCGAGGTCAGCCGACGACCCGGTGAGGTCGTGGCGGAGGTCACGCGTCTCGCGGCCGAAGGCGTCCGCGAGGTGACGCTCCTCGGCCAGAACGTCAACTCCTGGGGGCGCGACCTCGCCCCAGAGATCCGGACCGAATTCGGCGAGCTGCTGCGTGCGTGCGATGCGGTGGAGGGGATCGAACGGATTCGCTTCACAAGCCCCCATCCGAAGGACTTCCGCCGGCCCGTGATCGAGGCGATGGCGGAGTGCGCCGCGGTCTGCGAGCACGCCCACCTGCCTCTGCAGTCCGGCTCGACGCGCATCCTGAAGGCCATGCGCCGGACGTACGGCCGCGAGCGGTATCTCCGGCTCGTCGACGAGCTGCGCGATGCAATCCCGGATCTCGCGCTGACCACCGACCTGATCGTCGGTTTCCCCGGCGAGAAGGAGCAGGATTTCCGCGAGACGGTCGAGGTCGTGGAAGAGGTCGGCTTCGACGGCGCCTTCACGTTCGTCTACTCGCCACGGGCCGGAACCGAGGCGGCGGCGATGTCGGATCAGATCCCGGAAGAGGTCAAGCGCGAGCGAATCGAACGGCTGATCGACGTCGTGCAGCATGTCGCGACGGCACGCAACGCAGAACGCATCGGCCGGATCGAGGAGGTACTCGTCGAGGGTCCGAGCCGCACAGACCCGTCGGTCGTCCGGGGGCGAACGCGGCGCAACACGACCGTGAACTTTGCCGGCACGGCCGCCCCGGGCGAGCTCGTCGACGTCCGGATCGAGGAGGCCACCTCGACGACGCTCCGGGGAGTGCAAGCCGTGCCGGTTGCCGCCTGATGCGAATCCTCGTCACCGGCTCGAGCGGCCAGATCGGAACGAATCTCGCGCTGCGCCTGCAGCGTGACGGCCACGCGGTTTTTGGGGTCGACAAGCGGCTGAACACATGGACGGACGAGTTCCGCTACCTGCTGCAGGACCTCTCCGGGCACTACCCGTCGTTCCCCGGCGGGATTGGAGGAGTCGAGTACCCGCAGGTGGACCTCGTCGTCCACCTCGCCGCGCACGCAAAGGTGCACCAGCTGGTTCGGCAGCCGTATCGCGCGCTCGAGAACGCGATCATGACGTTCAACGTCCTCGAGTTCTGCCGTCAGCAGAATCTGCCGATCGTCTTCTCTTCGAGCCGTGAGGTCTACGGTGACGTGCACCGCTTCGCCGAGGAGGAGGCGAGCGAAGCGAGCGCCGACTTCGCGTACACGGAGTCGACCTACTCCGCGTCGAAGATCGCTGGCGAGGCGCTCATCTATTCGTACGCGCGCTGCTACGGCCTGCGCTATCTCGTTTTTCGTTTCTCGAACGTCTACGGACGCTACGACAACGACCTCGCGCGCATGGTGCGGGTATTGCCGCTCTTCATCCATACCCTGCTGCGCGACGAGCCCGTCACTGTCTTCGGACCGGAGAAGACGCTGGACTTCACCCATGTCGACGACTGCATCGACGGGATCACCCGCGGGATCGAAGCACTCGCGGAAGGACGCGTCATCAACGAGACGGTGAACCTCGCCTACGGACAGGGGAACAGCCTCGTCCGCGCTGCCGATTTGATCGCGGCGGAGCTCGGCATCGAGCCGAAGGTCACGCTGGCGCCGTCGCTCCTGGGGGAGGTCACGCACTACGTCGCCGACCTGACCAAGGCGCGCGAGCTCCTGGGCTACGAGCCAAGTGTGTCTCTCGAGGAGGGGATCCCGCGAGCGGTGGCCTGGTTCAGGGATCACCGGGCGGCGCATCCCGAGGAGGACGGGCCGCTTCCCGCCGACACGCTCTTCCCCCAGGACGCTGAGATTGGCTGGAAGCCGGGCTCCGCAGTCGCCTCTTCCTAGAGGACTCGTCCTCGCCATCTTCGGCCCGACGGCCTCCGGGAAGACGGCGGTCGCCGAGGCGGTCGCAGAACAGATCGGCGGCGAAGTCGTGTCGGCCGACTCGATGCAGGCCTACCGAGGCCTTCCGATCTTGACGGCGCAGCCCGAGCGGCCGACGCGGCTCGTCGCGGTCTGGCCGCTCTCGCACGAGGGCTCGGTGGCCGAGTACGCCCGGCTCGTGCACGACGCGATCGACGAGTTACTGGGGGAGGGGAGGACGCCCATCGTGACCGGCGGCACCGGCCTCTACCTGCGCGCGGCGCTCGCCGAGCTGGAGCTGCCCCCGGCTCCCACCCCCGAGCAGCGCGCCCGTTGGGAACGCGGTTATGACCGGCTCGGAGCGGAACGCGCACATGCGGTGCTCGCGGAACGGGACGCCGAAGCGGCGGCGCGGCTGCATCCCAACGACCGGCGGCGCGTCGTGAGGGCGCTCGAGCTGACGGAGCTCGACTCGTCTTTGCGCCCGGAATCGGATCGTCTCTGGACATCGGAAACGCGGCACCCGACGCTGATCTTCGGACTCGAGCTGCCGCGTGAGCTCCTGGCGGAGCGGATCGAGCGGCGTGCGCACGCGATGTTCGACGCCGGTGTCGTCGAGGAGGCGCGCGCGGCTCTCGCGGGACCGATCTCGTCGACCGCGGTGAAGGCGTTGGGCCTGCGCGAGGTCGCCGACCTTCCGCGCGAAGAGGCGCTCGCCGCGCTCGTCCTGCGCACGCGACGCTATGCGGCGTACCAGCGGAAGTGGATGCGACGCATTCCGGGCCTTGTTAGCGTCAACGCCGACCGCCCGGCCGACGAGATCGCCGATGAAATTGTCAAAGTGGCACGCGCTCGGGAACGACTACCTGCTCGTCGAGCGGGCTGAGCTCGTCGATCCCCTGACGCCGGACCGCGTCCGGCAGCTGTGCGACTACCACTACGGCGCCGGGTCGAACGGCCTGCTCGAAGTGCTGTCCGTAGAAGGCGCGCGCGCCGAGCTGCGCATCTGGAATCCGGACGGGACGACGGCCGAGCTGTCCGGAAACGGCGCGCGGATCGTTGCGGCGTGGCTCGCGCGCCGGTCAAAGACCGAGCGAGTGACGCTCCGCCTCGGGGCTCGCGAACTCGAGGCTGTCGTCCGGCACGACGGGCAGGTCGAGCTCGACGTCGGCCGCGTCGAGGTGGGGCACACGGAGACGCTCGACCTCGGCGACGAGCGCGTCGAGTTCACACCGGTGTCCGTGGGCAATCCGCACGCCGTCGTCAGACGCGAGCCCGAGCGCGGCGAGCTGCGGCGGCTCGGACCGCGTATCGAACGGCACTCGCGCTTCGCCGAGCGCACGAACGTCCAGCTCGTCCGGGTGGACGGGCCGCACGATCTCACCGTCGGAGTCTGGGAGCGCGGCGCGGGGGAGACACTCTCGTCGGGGACGAGCTCGGTCTCGGCGGCGGCGGCGGCCGTCGCGAACGGGTGGTGCGAGAGCCCGGTTCACGTGCATCTCCCGGGCGGCGACCTCTTGGTCGAGCTGGACGCCGATGCTCGAGCGCGCCTCACCGGCCCGGCGGAAGAAATCTGCCGCATCGAGCTCGTCTAGCCGGGTTTCAGACGAAGCGCGGCGCAGATTTCTTTAGGAGCCGAGGCCGTGCTCGCGGAGCGCCTCGTTCAGGCTCACCTTGAGATCTGTCGATTCGCTCCGCCAGCCGACGATCAGCGCGCAGGCGAGGTGATACGTGCCGGCCGGAAAGGCCTTCGGGCGCGTCCCGGGCACGACGATCGCGCGTGCAGGCACGAACCCGCGGTGCTCTACGGGCTCGCTTCCCGTCACGTCGATCACGGGAATGGACGAGGTGAGCGAGACGTTCGGTCCGAGCACGGCGCGCGCGCCGATGCGTACGCCTTCGGTGAGGATGCACCGCGAGCCGATGAAGGCGCCGTCCTCCACGATCACGGGCCGTGCGCCGGGCGGCTCGAGCACGCCGCCGATCCCGACGCCGCCCGCGAGGTGGACGTCCGCACCGATCTGCGCCCCCGAGCCGACGGTCGCCCACGTGTCGACCATCGTGCGAGGGCCGACCCACGCACCGATGTTGACGTAGCTTGGCATCATCACGACGCCTGGCGAGAGGTACGACCCGTACCGTGCCACCGCGGGCGGCACGACGCGGACGCCGAGCTTGTCGTAGTCCCGCTTGAGGGGGATCTTGTCGTGGTACTCGAACGGCCCGACCTCCTGCGGCTCCATCTGGCGCAGGCGGAAGTACTCGAGGATTGCTTCCTGGGCTTCGCCGTTGACGCGCCAGTCGTCGCCGTCTGGCTCGGCGACTCGCAGCTCGCCGCGGTCGAGGGCGGCGATCACTTCCTCGACGCGCTCCGCGTTCACAGAACGTCCTCGAGGATCTCAGCCGCCCGCCGGCACTCCTGCTCGGTCGGCACGAGCGCCAGCCGCCAGTAGCCCTCACCTGCCGGTCCGAAGAAGACCCCCGGCGAGACGATCAAGCCGTGCTCGAGCAGCTGCGTAGCGAACACCTCGGAGGACTCGCCGTCCGGCACCTCCAGCCAGAGGAACATCGTCGCGGCGCCGCCGGCGACACGCACGCCCTTCCGTGCAAATGTCGGGAGGAGAGCCTCGCGCTTACGGCGGTAGATCTCACGCGTGCGCTCGACGTGCGCCTCGTCGTTCCACGCGACGATCGATGCACGCTGGACGAACTCCTGCGGCGCGGTTCCCACCGAAGGCCGGAACTGCTTCAGCGCTGCGATCAGCCCCGCGTCCGCCGCGACGAAGCCTGACCGATACCCGGTCATCGACGAGCGCTTGCTGAGCGTGTTGAAGACGGCGATGTTGCCGTGCTCACGCACCTCGAGGCCGGAGTGCGGCGGCTCGTCGAACCAGAGCTCCGTGTACGCGTCGTCGCAGGCCAGCAGAAAGTCGTACTCGCCCGACAGCTCGGCCAGCCGCCCCAGAAAATCAAGGGGAGCGACGGCGCCCGTCGGGTTGTTGGGGTAGTTGATCCAGACGATCGCGGCGCGTTCCCAGACATCCCGGGACACGGTGTCGAGGTCGGGCAGGAATCCGTGCTCTTCGAGCAGGGGCAGCTGCACGACCTCCGCGCCGGCGAAGGCGGCACCACGATCCGGCACGGGATAGCCGGGCTCCGTAGTCACCACCAACCGTTTCTCTGCATCGCGGTCGATCACGACCTGCGCGAGCAGGAAGATCGCCTCCTTCGATCCGTACGTCGGAATGATCTCGGTGTCCGGATCGAGCGCGACACCGAACCTGCGGGCGCACCAGCCCGCGACGGCGCGGCGCAGCTCGGGCAGGCCTTCGGCGAGCGGATAGGTCGAGATCTCGCTGAGGTTGTCCGCCAGCGCCTGCCGGATGATCGCGTCGGTCGGCTCGCGCGGCTCGCCCTTGCCGAAGTCGATCAGCTCCACACCCTGCGCGGCGAGGCGGCGCTTCGCCTGGTCGAGCTTCACGAACGGGTACGTGCCGGTGGCTGCGAGCGTGGGGGAGAGCTGCATGGGCTAGACGGTACCCAGGAAACGCTGCAGGGCCTCGTAGGTGCGCACCAGCTCCGTCACCTCGACCTGTTCGTCGCGGCGATGGGCGTACCGCGTGGCGCCGGGCCCGAGGTTGACGGCGTCGAGGCCCTGCGCCGCGAACTCCGCCACGGGCGTCCAGGCCTGCTTCGGCTGGATCGCAAAGCTGCCCGCCTCGCGCAGCCGCCGCGCCAGCGGGGTATCGACCACGACGTGCGCAGGCGGTGAGTTGGCGAGTGTCTCCACCGTTCCCTCGGGAACGAGTTCGCGCAGCCGCCGCACTGCCTCCTCCGGCGTTCTGCTTGGCGCGTAGCGGTAGTTCAGCTCCGCGACGGCGCGATCTGGAACGACGTTCTGCGCGATCCCGCCCTCGATCCGGACGACGCTGACCACTTCGCGAAAGACGAGACCCTCGACCTCGACGTCGTCGGGCTCGAGCCGCGCGACCGCGGCGAGCGCACGGAGCGCGCGGTGGATCGCGTTGTCGCCCGTCCACGGGCGGGCGGAGTGGGCGCTGACGCCCGCGAAGGCCAGGCGCGTGTTCAGGTTGCCGAGGCACCCGGCGTGAATCTCGTTGTCGGTCGGCTCGAGCATCACGACGAGCGCGGCCTCGTGGACGTCGGGACAGGCGGAGAAGAATGCCGGGAGCGCGCTCTCCCCGGCCGCAAGCTCCTCGCGCACGAAGAACAGGTACGCGACGTCGAGCGCGGTTTCGCGCAGGGTGCGCGCCAGCTCGATCATGACGGCGAGGCCGCCCTTCATGTCGCTCGCGCCGAGGCCGTGGACGACGCCGTCGGCCAGATGTCCGGGCAGATTGTCCTGCGCCGGAACCGTGTCCAGATGTCCCGCCAGCACGACCAGCGGCAGGCCGCGCCGCCGCCCGACGAAGAGGACGTCGTCACTCGCGAAGAGCGTCGGCAAGGACACGGTAGCGCGCACGTAGGCGGCGATCTCGGCCTCGTTCCGGCTCTCGGACGGGATGTCGACGAGTTCCAGCGTCCGTCGCGCGAGATCGTCGGCCGCCATGCTGGGATTTTGCCGGGTTGCAGGCATAATCCTCCGGTGATCCAGCGCCAGCCGGACCCCGCGCTCGAGCGCGGGTTCATCGTCGCCGTGCTGGCTCAGGGTGTCGATCCCGACGACGAGCTGGCGGAGCTGCGAGAGCTCGCGCACACCGCGCTCGTCGAGCCGATCGGCGAGCTCGTCCAGCACCGTCCACGACCCGAGCGCCGTACGTACGTCGGGAAGGGCAAGCTCGAGGAGCTCAAACGCGACTACCGTGGCTCCGGCGCAGAGGTGCTGCTCGTGGACGGCGAGCTCGAGCCGGCACAGCAGCGCACGCTCGAGGACACGCTGCAAGCGCGCGTCGTCGATCGCACTCAGCTGATCCTCGACATCTTCGCGCAGCATGCGATCAGCGCGGAAGGAAAGCTGCAGGTCGAGCTGGCCCAGCTCGAGTACAACCTGCCGCGCATGCGCGGGATGTGGCAGCACCTCGAGCGCCTCGGGGGCGGAGTCGGAACGCGCGGTCCGGGCGAGTCGCAGCTCGAGACCGACCGCCGGCTCGCGCGTCGCCGCATCACGATCCTGCGCCGCCGGCTTCGCGATCTGCGCAAGCAGCGCGACGTCCGCCGCAAGGAACGCCGGCGCGCGGAGGCGCCGACCGTTGCGCTCGCCGGCTACACGAACGTCGGCAAGTCGACCCTCCTGAACGCGCTGACCGAGGCCGAGGTCTCCGTGAACGACCGGCTCTTCGAGACGCTCGATCCGACCACGCGAGCGTTCGAGCACGAGGGCCGCCGGTATCTCGTCACCGACACGGTCGGATTCATCCGCCGCCTCCCGACGGAGCTCGTCGAGGGCTTTGCGGCCACGCTCGAGGAGACGCTCGTCGCCGACCTCGTGCTGCACGTCGTCGACGCCTCCGTTCCTGAGGAGCGGCTGGAGGAGCACGCGGCCGCGGTCAGAACGGTCCTGCACGACATCGGCGCCGACGACCTCCCGCTCGAAATCGTGGTCAACAAGATCGACGCGGCCGACTCGCTGCACCGGAGGCGGCTCGCAAATCGTTTCCCCGAGGCGGTCCAGATCTCGGCCCTCACCGGCGAGGGCCTCGGTGAGTTGCGGGCGCGTATCGCGGAACGCTTCGCGAACCGCTACGAGGCCGTCCATCTCTTCCTGCCCTACGAGGAAGGAGGAAAGCTTGCGGAGCTGTACGAGCTCGGCGCGCCGATAGAGGAGCGCGAGGATCAGGCCGACGGCGTGTTCGTCCGCGCGCGGCTGCCGGGCCGCGAGCTGCGACGATTCGCGCGCTATCTCGTCGCCGAGGCGCACTCGGAGCCTGCGCGACGCGTCCGTTGATTCAGCTGCCGATCCAGCGTCTTCGCGACGACGCGGTCATCCCCGAGCGAGCGTACGAGGGAGACGCAGGGCTCGACCTGGCCGCGTGCGAACGCGTCGAGCTCGGCCCGGGCGAACGCGCGGTCGTGGGGACCGGCCTGGCCGTTGCGATCCCGGAAGGCTACGCCGGCTTCGTCCAGCCGCGCTCCGGTCTGGCCGACCGGCACGGTATCTCGATCGTGAACTCGCCCGGCCTCATCGACTCCGGCTATCGCGGCGAGATCAAGGTGATCCTGATCAACACGGATTCTTCGACGCCGTTCGTCGTCGACCGCGGGATGCGGATCGCCCAGCTCGTCGTCCTGCCGCTGCCGGGGCTCGAACTGGTCGAGACGGACGAGCTGCCCGAGACGGAGCGCGGCGTGCGCGGGTACGGATCGTCCGGGGCATGATGGGAACCGAGCCTCGCATCCGTGTCTCGGCGATCCTGCGCTGGAGGGAAAGCGTGCTTCTGTGCCGCCACGAGAAGCCCGGGAAGGAGTACTGGCTGCTGCCGGGCGGCGGGGTCAACTCCGGTGAGAGCCTGGTGGACGCGCTGCACAGAGAGCTTGCCGAGGAGATCGGCATCGACGAGCAGCTGCCCGTCGAGGGACCGGTCGCGATCGTCGACTCGATCGCACCGGTGCGCAGCTTTGCGGCGAAGCACGTCGTTCACATCATTTTCGCGGGCGACCTCGGCGGCAGGTCGCTCGAGGCTGTGACCTCGCACGATGCCGCCGTGCGCGGGCACCGGCTGTTCGCGGTCGGCGATCTCGACGGCGTCGTTCTCCACCCGCCGATCCAGCGCTTCCTGAGCCGGTGGGAGCCGGGCGATCCGGCCGTGTACCTCGGCGCGCTGTGGGCGCCTTGACACAATTTTGGCGCGGACCCGTCACGCACGCGCGCGCATTTCGCCGGTAGGCTCGAGGGCGAGGGTGGAGGGAAGCAACCCCACCCTCTGATGGGTGGGGGTGCGCGAACGTGGCCGGTCCGGCCCGGGCCCGGGGGGCCGCTAGCGGCGGCCGCCGCCTCGCGTTTCGGCTCGACGCGCGGACACCGCATGAGCGCGGTGCTCGAGGTCGTCCGGCAGCGGCTCCAGCTCCGGGGGCGCGCCGAGGCG
>WNFV01010536.1_pt1 | contig 10497 bp, 15 predicted proteins | sample 5400101 | NCBI WGS metagenome assembly WNFV01 (sample SAMN13153361, study PRJNA577476) | soil metagenome | isolation source: 115 cm soil or saprolite under grassland replicate 1 | place: USA:California | collected 2016-06-15 | reverse complement strand
GATTAGTCTGGCAAATATTGTCCCGAGCGCGTTGCAGCCGCGCAAAGATTTTGCGAGGGAAGCATTGCAGGAATTGGTCGATTCAATTCGGCAACACGGCATCATTCAACCGCTAATCGTCCGGCCCGCCGCAGCGAGTCCGTTCGGCGGCGGGCAGGTTGGCACTCGGTTCGAATTGATCGCCGGCGAACGCCGCTGGCGCGCTGCGCAGGAAGCCGGCCTGACTCAAGCGCCGGTAATTATTCGGAGCGCGGGCGACATGGAGGTCCTCGAATTGTCCCTGATCGAAAATTTGCAGCGGGCCGATCTGAATCCGATCGAGGAGGCGCAGGGTTACGCCAGGTTAGCCAGTGAATTTGGAATGCGCCAGGAAGACATCGCGCTTAAGGTCGGGCGCAGCCGAGCAGCAGTCGCTAACGCAATGCGCTTACCGGAGGAAGTCCCGACGCGCAGGGACTGAACAAGCGGCTAGCTCTGCGGCAATCGAGGATTTACAGAACCGGTTGCAGGAGCATCTCGGGACGCACGTGACTGTTCACCATGGAGAAAAGCGCGGGCGGATCGAGATCGAGTACTACGGAAATGACGATCTCCAACGGGTCGTTGCTGCTCTCGGGCTGACGCCGAGCGAGAGCTGACCTCGCTCCATCGCGTTGAAGCATCGCTCTCGGGGAACATTCGCGCGGAGAACCGCGTGTGCGAATACTCGATAGGCTCCATGTTGTGATCCGCCTCTCCCCGACTGTGGGGAGAGGATTGAGGTGAGGGGGGCCCGATGACCTGCAACGACAAGCAATTTCGCTTTCCGCGAAAACTGCCGCGACTAAAATTAGTTTGTGGTGAAGCGTGCTCGTTGCTTTCGCCAGAAGCCGACAGACTGTGAGCGCGTTCTCTGGCGCCGTTTCCGAAACCGAAATTTCGCTGGCTACAAATTCCGGCGACAGCATCCGATCGATCTCTACGTCCTGGATTTTTATTGTCCGGCCGCCAAGCTCGGCGTCGAAATAGATGGTTCAGGTCATGGTTATCTGTTGCGTGAGACACGCGATCACGCACGAAGACGAATTCCTCGCCAGCATCGGAATTGCCGTGCTGCCATTCTGGAACCATCAAGTTCGCGAGGAGCTTGATAGCGTTCTGAAAGCGATCTGGTTCGCGCTGGAGGAACGTTGCCCGAAAAATCCCTCACCTTCATCCCCTCCCTTTCACAAACGGAGAGGCGAATTATTAGAGGCCCATCGTACGAATACGGGGAAGCGAATTTCTTTGCGAAGAGCGCGAAAGGCAAACGTCGCGTGTTGCGGTTAATTCTTGATAAAGCTGATGTCCCCGCTGCGTTCCACGCGTGCGAGTCGAATTTTAGAGAGATCGTCGATGTGAGCGTGGAGGCGCATGTCCTCCTCCAGATCATGCATTGAGACGTGGTTGCGTCGCATCATGCGAAGATCGCACTCGCCATTGCGGACAATGGTGTCGGGCGAGCCTTTAACCAAAATTCCAAACTGATGTGAGCGGTATGCCAGGTGAGCGAAGAACCGATGGAGCAAGACCAGAACAACGCCTCCGCCGATTGTGGCAAGAAAAGGCGCCGAACCGTTGATGGCGCGTGAAAGCACCGCCGCGAGAATGACGAGCAGAATGGCATCGAACGGGGTCTTGCGTGCGAGCGAACGTTTGGTGCCGAATCGGACCATCATCAACGTCGCAAGAAAAACGATGATTCCACGAAGGGATATTTGAACAAACGTCAAATCGTGCGGTTCGACGCCCAAACCGAGCAATGTTTCAAAAAAGTTCAAGAATGCATTCATAGAATAAGAGTGTATCGCCGGAAAAAACTTTGTCGCGGGCTTGCCGATTTGAGGATGGGGTAGGCCAACGGAATACATGGGACTCATTCGGCTTGCGAGACCCATGACCTAATCTGAAATACTGGTTTCGGTTCCGGCTCACGTTTACCGCTCTTGCACGACGAACTTTCGCATGGCATAAGACCACGCTCGACCGGTTCAAACCGGGCCAGAGAACATTGAATTATGCCGACAGTCCCACCTCCTTCCCGCGATGCAGCGCTCGAAACGCGTGTGTTTTGGGAGCGATTCAAATACCAGATCGTTGCTGCGCTAATTATCCTCCTGGTCACTCTTGTCGGCTTTACAGGTTATCGGTTTTATTCCGATCGCCGCGCTGCCACGGCATCGGCCCTGTTAGCCAGCGCAAAGGGCGCGCAAGAATACGAACAGTTGATTGCGCGTTACCCGGATACTCCCGCCGGCGCCGATGCTTATCTTCTGCTCGCCGAAGCTCGGCGGCGTGAAAGAAAGTTCGCAGAGGCGAATGCGACCCTTCAGGCTTTTATCACCAAGCACCCAAAGCATGAATTCGTGAGCACGGCGCGAATGTCGATGGCAACGAATCTGGAATCGATGGGAAAGACAGACGAAGCGCTGTCGATGTACCAACAGATCGCATCAAGCTATCCAAACAGTTTCAATGCCCCGCTGGCGCTTCTTTCGCAGGTGTACCTTTTGAAAGCTAAGAACCAAGCCGAGGAAGCACGTCGCATTTGCGAGACTATTCTGACGCAATACCGCACGAGCTTTTGGGCGGGCGAGGCGTTCCAGGAATTGCGCTTGTTGAAACCAAGCGGACCTTCGGAGCCGGCAGCGGCCGCACCTACGATACCACAGTTTTTAGCGCGCCCGCCAATGGAAGAACCGCAAGCTGCGCCGACTACTCCACAGGCTGCGCCGCCGCCAGCTCCAAAACCCCCGAGATAAATATTCTCGAGTTCAGGTCACATGCGGCGCATGAGACCGATTAGCGTTTCGAGAACTGGAAACGTTTCCGCGCGCCGGGCTGTCCGGATTTTTTTCGCTCTTTCATGCGCGGATCCCGGCGGAGTAGACCTTCGGTCTTCAACGCGCCACGCAAATTGCCATCCACTTGAAGAAGAGCCCGCGCAATGGCGAGTTGGACCGCGCCGGCCTGTCCGGTCGCGCCGCCGCCGCTGGCGTTGATCGAAAGGTCGTAAGCACTAACGGCCTTTGCAGTTTGAAGCGGTTCCAGCACGACGTTCTGCAATGGTGTGGTCGGAAAATAATCTTCAAAGCTCCGGCCGTTGACGTCGATCTTGCCGCTGCCCGGAGCCATCCGAACTCTGGCAACCGACGTCTTGCGGCGGCCTGTAGCAGTGAATTCCTGGGTCTGCGGCATAAGATTCCTTTCAGGCTAGTTTGACCGCGTGCGGCTGCTGCCCGGCATGGGGATGAGAATCACCGCGATAAACTTTAAGTTTTCGATAAACTGCGCGACCGAGCCGGTTGTGCGGAATCATTCCACGCACGGCGCGCTCGATCAGTAATTCCGGATGCCGAACGCGGCGCTGCCCGACATTCTCGGATTTATGACCGCCAACGTATCCTGAAAAACTCATGTAGCTTTTCTGGTCCTCTTTTTTTCCAGTCAACCTTACTTTCTCCGCATTGATCACGACCACAAAATCCCCCGTATCGACGTGCGGCGTGAAGATCGCCTTTTCTTTGCCGCGCAATAAGTTGGCGGCCTTTACCGCGACCTGCCCCAGCACCTGGTCCCTGGCGTCGATCACCCACCATTTGCGCGGGACTTCGCTGGCTTTTGCAGAAAAGGTTTTCATAGGGCGGAAAAGGCACGAAAACTACGGGCGGCGCCAGAAAGTGTCAAATTTTCGCGGTGGACAATTTCCTGCACGGCCGCAACGGCATAAAATCTCAGTTGGCGACTGACACAGCCGCCCTACAATTGTAGGGCGTTTCTGTGAAACGCCCCGCACGATGAATACCACCTCCACAAGAACCGCAATCACGCCACGGCGCGACGAAGACTTTCCCGAATGGTATCAGCAAGTCATCCGCGCGGCCGAACTGGCCGAGTCGTCGGATGTGCGCGGCTGCATGGTGATCCGTCCCTGGGGCTACGGCATTTGGGAGAATATGCAGCGGCAGCTTGATGCGATGTTTCGGGCGACTGGACATCGCAACGCATACTTTCCACTTTTTATTCCGCTTAGTTTCTTCGCCAAGGAAGCGGAACACGTCGAAGGTTTCGCCAAAGAATGCGCTGTAGTTACCCATACCCGGCTGGAGACGGATGCCGAGGGAAAATTGCGGCCGGCGAGCGCATTGACCGAGCCGCTGGTGGTGCGGCCCACGTCGGAAACGATCATCGGCGCCACCTACGCTAAATGGGTGCAATCCTATCGCGACTTGCCGATTCTCATTAATCAATGGGCGAACGTTGTCCGCTGGGAAATGCGGCCGCGTCTGTTTTTGCGCACGACCGAATTTCTCTGGCAGGAAGGACACACCGTCCATGAAAGCGAGGCGGAGGCGCGTGCCGAAGCGAAGTTAATTCTCGAGCTTTACGAGCGGTTCGTCCGCGACCATCTCGCGATTCCGGTTTTCACCGGCGAAAAATCGGAGAGCGAACGTTTCCCTGGCGCGGTGCAGACGTTATCCATTGAAGCGATGGTCCAGGACCGGAAAGCAATCCAGGCTGGCACCTCGCATTTTCTCGGCCAGAATTTCGCGCGAGCAAGCGGAATCCAATTTCAGAATCGCGACGGGAAACAGGAATTTGGTTGGACCACAAGCTGGGGCGTGAGTACCCGTCTCATCGGCACTGTCGTGATGGCACACAGCGACGACGACGGCCTGGTATTGCCACCGCGGATCGCGCCAACGCAGATCGTGATTTTGCCAGTCACGCCAAAGGAAGAAACGCGGGCCGCGGTGCTCGAAGCCTGCGATAAACTCGCGCAAGAATTGCGCGAGAGACGGTATTTTGATTTTCCGATGGAAGTGGACGTCGATCGGCGCGATCTCGGTGGCGGCGTAAAGAATTGGGAGTGGATCAAGAAAGGCGTGCCATTGCGCGCTGTAATCGGGCCGCGCGACTTGGAAAAAGGATCGGTCGAAGTCAGCCGGCGTGATCAACCGGTGAAGACGAAGGAGTCGATGCCAGTGGAAGAGTTCGTATCCCGCGCGCCGGAATTTCTCATGTCGATCCAGAACACCCTGTTTGAGCGGGCGAAAAAATTCCGTGATGAGCACACCCGCATCATCGATTCGAAAAAAGAGTTCTACGATTTCTTTACTGCGAAAGATTCCGCCAAACCGGAGACCCACGGCGGCTTCGCCCTCGCGCACTGGAACGGTTCGCGCGAAGTCGAGGAACAAATCAAGAATGACCTCAAAGTCACAATTCGCGTCATTCCGCGCGACGAATCAGCCGAAGCTGTCCGCTGCATTTTCACTGGAGAACCAAGCGCCCGGCGCGTCGTCTGGGCAAAATCGTACTAGGCTTCATCCGCTGTAGCGGCGGTCTGCCTGGCACGACGTAGGTCGCCGCGGCGACCGAAGGCGGCTGAACCGTCGCAAACCTCCTCGGAAACCCCGCTCGTTGGCTATTGACGGCGAATTGCGCTCCTGTTTATTCCCGCAGTCGCTGTGGAATTGAAGCTTTACAGTCGCGAATGGTGTTCGTGGTGCATTGACGCCAAGGAGTATCTCACCGAGAAAGGGTACCGCTTCGATATCATTGATGTCGGCCAGGACCGGCAGGCATACGCAGAGATGAAAAGGCTTTCCGACCAGACTTATGTTCCGACTTTTGTGGCGGGCGACAGAGTGCTGGCCAATTTCGATACCGATCAGCTCGAGAAATTTCTGAACGAGCATCAGATCAATCCCTAATGCTTTTTGGCTTTTTCCTGACGCTCGGTGTGGCGGTGCTCAGCATCGCTTTGCGCAGTTATCAAGATTCGTATGCGCAGAAAGCAGGCGCGCTTGGAATTCTCGTCGCCACTTTCCTCGCGATTTATTTTATTACCAGCAGCTGGGTGTTGGGTATTGCCGCTGCGGTGAGTTGGCTCTTTTTGCCGTGGCTGGAAATTCTCACCCGAATTCGCGCGCTTCGGCTGCCCAAGGAAAAACAGCTCCGGCCAAAAAGTCCGCCATCTTCGGATACGTTCCCTGCGCTGAGAGAGATCACGCGCGAGATCGAGGACGAAGGGTTCGTGCACGTGGGTGACGCCGGGTGGGACTGGGAGGATTACCGGCAGTTTTTCCGCTTGTTTTACAAGGAGGAGGATCGAACGCAGGCCGCGATCTGCCTGAACGAGCAGCATGATCTTTCGTTTTATTATCTGCGAATTTCGTCGCGGGCGAAAGACGGCATCACTTGGACGACGTGGAATTATCCGCTCTCCTACGGCTTAAAACTTACTCCGCAGTTCCGTATTAATCGTCAGCGGCCGGATCAATCATTCTGGCAGCTTCATCAAAGCCATCGCGATTTTCTGCGCCGGAACGGGGTGAGCGCGGACATGATCGAAGCGCTTGATGAAGAGCGGATTCAAACGGAAATGGAAAACGATCTGCGCGATCAAATCGCGCACAACATCGATAAGGGTGTTCTGAAACAGACCGCGACAGGTGATGTTAAATATTCCTGGCGCGGCATGATTTATCTCTGGTGCCAGTTTCTGGTCGATCTGGTACGCCTTTGAAAAAATGACGAAGCACGAATGACGAATGACGAATTAATGACTAATGACGAAGCTCAAACGACCCGCGCTCATCCTGGATTCATCATTCGGATTTTGTCATTCCTTCGGACTTCGACATTCGGATTTCGTCATTCTCCTTACACCTTCATGATCTCAGCTTCTTTGTGCTTGAGATGATCATCGACGGATTTGACGAAGCGATCGGTTAGCTTTTGCACTTCGGCTTCCAGATCGTGCAATCCGTCTTCGCTTAATTCGCCTGCGGCTTTGAGTTTCTTCGCTTCGTCGAGCGCGGTACGCCGGTTGCTTCGCACGCGGACACGCGCTTCCTCCGCCATTTTGCTGAGCGAACGCGCGAGATCCTTGCGGCGCTCTTCGGACAATTCCGGGATCGGCAGTCTGATAATTTTTCCGTCAACTGCCGGCATGATACCGATCTTCGATTCCTTGAGAGCCCTCTCGATATCCGGCACCGTGCCCGCATCGAAAGGCTGAACGACAAGCAAACGCGGTTCCGGCGTTGTGATTAGCGCGAGTTGCTTCAGCTTCATGGTCGATCCGTAGGCTTGCACATCGACATTTTCCACGAGCCCGGGCGAGGCTTTGCCGGTGCGCACGGCGGCAAATTCGTGCACCATATAGTCGACGCTTTTTTCCATCGACATTTCGGCCTCGAGAAGAATGTCGTCTCTGCTCATGGTGCTGAAGTTTTACTTTGGTTCCGGTTCATCGCAAACGAGGGTCCCGACTTTTCGCCCGAGCACAGCATCGCGAATGTTGCTTGGCTTGTTCATATCGAAAATCACGATCGGGATCTTATTGTCCATGCACAGGCTGAAGGCGGTCGAATCCATGATCTGCAATCGTTTTGTGAGCGCTTCAGTGAATGTGAGGCGATCGTAGAATCGCGCGTCTGGGTGAGTATTTGGATCTCGATCATACACGCCGGCGACTTTGGTGGCTTTCAGAATGACATCGGCGTGAATCTCGCTCGCGCGCAGCGCGGCGGTCGTGTCGGTTGAAAAATAGGGATTACCTGTGCCGGCGGCGAAAATAACAACCCGACCAAGTTCGAGATGGCGGATGGCGCGGCCCAAAATGAAGGGCTCCGCCACGTTTTTCATTTCGATAGCGGTCTGGACGCGCGTTTCAACGCCCATTTCAGTGAGCGTGCTTCGTAACGCCAGCGCGTTGATCACCGTGGCGAGCATGCCCATGTAATCGGCCGTAGTGCGATCCATCCCGCGATGCGACGCAGAGACACCGCGCCAGATATTTCCCCCGCCAATTACGATCGACACCTGGACACCCAGATCGCGAACATCCTTTATGCGCTCGGCGATTTCACGCACCACCCCCAGCGAAATATTGTCACGACCGCCGCGCTCCTGGAGCGCTTCGCCGCTCAACTTGAGCACAATGCGTTTATAAGCTGGCGCTTCCGTTTGCATAAGTGACTCACAATGATCAAACAGAAGATGTCGATGTTTGAAAAGCAGAAACGCATGTCATCCCGAGCCGCGAAGACGGCGAGGGACTTCGCCTGCGAAGATTGTGGCACACAACTAAGTAGTGTCGTCAACCCAGCTTGTGTGAGGTCCTTCACGTTGTTCAGGATGACAACGCGCGGTACCCCCGCAAAAAGTCCGCCGTATTCATCCGTCGCTTTCCTTCCAGTTGGACTTCACGCAATGAAAGCGCGCCTTTACCGGTGGCAATAACAAGTTCTCTTTCGCGGCGCAAAAATTCCCCCGGCTTTCCGCTGAGATCGACAATTGCGGCCGAAAAGACTCTTAACTTTCGCGCCCCGAGCGAGGCAATGTCTGTGAACGCACCCGGCCACGGATTGAACGCGCGAATTTTTCGCTCAATTACTTCGGCGGATTCCGACCAGTCGATTTTGCCGTTATCCCGAGTCAATTTCGGCGCGTAGGTAGCGAGCGCGTTGTCTTGCGGTATTCGAGGCGCATTGCCCTTCGCAAGCATTTTCAAAGCCTCGAGCAACGCGTCCGGCGCAACCTGCGCCAATCGATCATGCAATGATCCGCCGCTATCAGTCGGCAAGATATTGATGCTGCGCCGCAACAGGATGTCGCCGGTATCGAGGCCTTCGGCCATGTGCATCACCGTAATGCCCGTTTCACGATCACCCGCCACGATCGCGGCCTGGATCGGCGCGGCTCCGCGCCAGCGCGGTAAAAGGGATGCATGCAAGTTCAGACAAGCGATGCGCGGAATCTCGAGCATTTCACGCGGCAGGATTTGGCCGTAAGCCATTACAACAATCGCATCCGGTTGCAGCGCGCGGATTTCTTCGATTGCTTGTCGATCCTTGATCCGCTCCGGTTGCAGGATCGAGATCTTCGTTCCGGCCAACGCCCTCTTTATCGGCGTCGGCTCGATTTGCTGAGCGCGCCCCACCGGCTTGTCCAGCTGAGTAACGACTGCGGTGATTTTATGCTCGCTTGATCGCAGCAGGGCTTGCAGCGTCGGCACGCCGATTTCGCCCGCGCCGATGAAAACGATGCGCATGCCGACTTACAGCGTCAGCTCATGAACTGGCGCGGATCGGCGTCGGCGCCGTCCGGCAACCGCTTGCACCATTAATTTTTCGCCGGCAGTGATTTCACGCCGGCCCACCGACGATGCGCACCCGGTGCACAGATAATCGTAAATCTCCCGGTCCGGCAGGACTAAAAGCAATCGCTCGCGCACCGGCATCGCGGCTCTACATTTTTCGCAGTAGAGGCTTGAAGCGGTGAAATTTTCAAACTGCTGCTGGTTCATACACGCCGTCGTTCACGCTCTCCAGGATGTCGAGCAGAACTTTGGCGGGCGGCTGAGTCGCGTCAACCACGGTGATCAGCTCTTGCCCATAATGGGAGAGCACGGGTTTCGATTCCGTTTCGTAGATGTCTAGGCGGCGCTGGATGACCTGATCATTGGCGTCGTCGAGGCGGTTGTCTTTCAAGGCTCGCTTTTTCAGCCGTGAAAACAGCGTTTCGTGGCTCGGACAGGAGAGATGAAACACTTTTTTCACGTCGATCATTTCCTCCATGATTTTGGCTTGGCCGACATTCCGCGGAATACCGTCGAGCACGAGCGTATCGATATCCGGCTTAAACTTGTGCGTCTCCACCGCGGCATCGATCGCCGCTCGCCAGAGCTCGACCGTTATCTCATCGGGCACGAGCTGGCCTTTGCTGGAGTATTCAAGGAAGGCTTTGCCAACCTTCGTGCGGGTGTCGATCGAACGAAATACATCGCCGCAGGCGCAGTGATAAAAACGCGGGATTGTCCCCAGCGTTTTGCCCTGAGTCCCTTTTCCGCTGCCAGGCGCACCAAAGAGGATAAAGGTGTTGTATTTCATCACCGAAATCAGTTTATACCGCAGCTGGGTCGAACCCGGAAAGCAGAATCGACCAGCTATTTTGCGGCGGTGACAGGATCGACATTCACTCGTCGCCCCGCACGATCGAAGCGGACGTTGCCGTCGGTCAGCGCGAAAATCGTGTAATCGCGACCAAGCCCAACGTTTTTTCCCGGTAAAAACTTCGTTCCGCGCTGGCGCACAATGATGTTGCCCGCAAGGACCATCTCACTGCCGAATTTTTTTACCCCCAGCCGTTTGCTGACGCTGTCGCGACCGTTCTTAACGCTGCCTTGTCCTTTTTTGTGAGCCATGACGAAAGTTGGTAGTTGGTAGTTGAGAGTTGATGGATGGCGGCCGCTTTATTCCTTGGTCTCTTTCGCCGCAGTTTTCCTCGCGCCGAGGCTGATGCTTTTGATCTTTACCCGGGTCAGCTTCCGGCGGTGTCCGACCGTGCGATGGTAACCTTTACGCCGTTTAAATTTGAACGCGATCACTTTTTTATCCTTGCGCTGTTCGACGACTTCACCGGTGACCTTGGCGCCTGAGATGAGCGGGTTTCCATGCGTAAGCTCTT
>WNFV01009862.1_pt1 | contig 10497 bp, 9 predicted proteins | sample 5400101 | NCBI WGS metagenome assembly WNFV01 (sample SAMN13153361, study PRJNA577476) | soil metagenome | isolation source: 115 cm soil or saprolite under grassland replicate 1 | place: USA:California | collected 2016-06-15 | reverse complement strand
GTCTCGCGAACGTCGAGCGGCCCGAGCATGAACGCCAGGTCCGGGCACGGGACGGCGGTGGCGCCTAGCGTCCGCGCGCGCGCGAGCGACTGTGGCTCCCGGGCGAGAACGACAAGGTCGCCGTGCCGGCGCACGATCGCCTTGAACCTCACGAAGCTGGACGCTTTGGCGAAGTGGATGCTCTGCGGCAGCTGAATGACCGGAACTCGCCGGAAGTCCTCGAGCACGCGCTCCCGCAGCTGTTGCTGCCGCTCCCATAGGTCGCCAAAGTTACCTCCCCCATGGAGCAGGATGACCCCGTCGCCGAGCGCCCGTGCGAGCGACTCGCGTGAGTAAGTTCGGACGTCGCAGGCGTAGACGACGCTTGCTCCGAGGCGGTCGAGGAGGGCCTTCTCGCCGATCCAGATCGCGCTGTCGCCTGCGTTGTCGTGGTTCGGGAAGCCGACGAGAGCGCACCGTGGTTCCCGGGGAAGCACCGAAGCCACTGCCGCCTCTGCCTCGGCTGCCAGCTTGGCGATGAGGTCGCCGCAGCGCGCGTGCGCAGGAGGGTCGGGGCGGGGGATCGCGGGCACGACGCCCGCCTCAGCGCCCTGGGTCGATGCTCTCGAGGAAGCGCGAAAGCACCAGATCGGAGTCGAAATACTCGGCCGCCAGCGCTCGCGCCGCACGGCTGTGCCGATCGTAGTCATCGGCGATCTGCTCGACGGCCGCGACTGCGTCCTCGAGCGTTCGGAACGCGAAGAGGCCCTCGCCGACAGGGATGGTCGGGGCGAAGCCGGTGTCCTGCACGAGCGCCGGTTTGCCGGAAGCGAGATAGCGCGTTGTGCGGTCGCTGAACCAGCCGCACCTCGTCTCGGCGAAGATGCCCTTCGCCACCGAGAACTCGGCGCCCGAGGCCTGGACGTAGCCGCGAAAGGTCGCCGCATCCCCGGCGACTGCTGCCGCATCGACCACGTTCCAGCCGTTCCGTTCCAGGAGCTCGACGTCGTCGCCCTTGGCGACCGACATCCTGACGGCGAGCTCGAAGGTCGCAGAGGCGAGCTGCGGCAGCATCGCGACCTTCCGGAACTCGTCGGCTTTGTGCCCAGGATCGTGGCCGATCAGCTCGAGAGGGCCATGCGGGCCGGGGCCGCGCAGGGTAGCGAGCGTGGTGAATCGATCACGAGCTCTCCCCTCGGCCACGGGCCAGTCGTCGAGCACGACGGGCTGGCGCACGTGCAGCCAGCTGATTCCCGCCGTGGGCAGCGAGCAGCCGGAGGTACCGACGTTCTCGCCGATCGTGAAATGAACGTCGTGCCCTTCGACCCGCGGCGCCGGCTTACCCGAAGCCAGCCAGAGCTGGGTCAGACCCGGATCGCAATCGACGTAGACCTTCAGCCGGCACCTCTGCTTGAGCTGCTCGAGGGAGAGCGTCCCGGACAGGTTCACGAGCATCACCGAGTCGCCGGCCAGATCCAGCAGATCTTCAAGGCTAGGGCCGAGGACGGCCCCACCGTCGTCGCCGACGATCGCGTACGAGTCCTCGAAGCCGAACCCGTCCGCGATCGTTCGTGCATACGGAACGTTCAGGCAGCTCCGGTAGCCGGGTTCCGCTCCCTCTGGATAGACGCATCGGTCGCGGAAGAGCTGGTCGACGACGCACACATCGAAACCAAGCCGACGGAGGCCGGTTGCCCAGGAGAAGAGCTCCCAGGGATGGCCGCCGTTTGCGTAGCGCGACGCGACGCTTCCGGCGACGATGATCAGGTCCTGCATTGGTCCCGGGCAAAAAGCGGGTGGCGTGTTCGGGGATTCGACGCGTCCAGCTCCGCGTCCGAGGTATAGAGGCGCAGCTCGGATTCAGGCAGGAGAATGACATCGTCCGGTTGGAGGGCGGCACGCGCCTGGTGCAACCCCGCCGCGACCTCCGCCGGATCGTAATGGCGGTCGAGGTACTTGCGAATCGCATGGTCCTGGCTCAGGAAGAGGTAGTGACGCAACGGGAAGGATTCCGGGTACAGCCGGAGGCCAGGGAACTCAACGCGGTGCCCGGCGGTGCCGACCAGACCGACCGGAACGTCCTGCCGCTTCCAGGCCCGCACCTGGTCGGGATGCCGCGGCAGGAACGGGTAGTACCGGCGCATCGTCTCGTAGAAGCGCGGGTGGTCGTGGTCCGGGGCCTCATGTGTCGGCACGAAGGTGAATTCCTGGAAGTTGACCGCGTCGAAGCCCCGCCGGTCGGCCTCGGCGAGCGCCTGGGTCAGGGTGGCGCCGGTACGCGGCGAGGGCCGGATCTCGTCGGCGTCGACGTGCAGGAACCAGTCGGCGGAAAGCGTTCCCGCCAGCTCCTCCTTGCGCTCGAGGATCGGGCGCCAGCTGTACATCCCGTCGCGCCGGAGCCGCTCGATACCGATCAGACCGCGGCCGAGGTAACGCTCGGCGATCTGGACGGTGCGGTCGGTCGAGTCGTTGTCGATCAGGTAGACCTCGAGCCCCTGCTCGATCGCGTGGTCGAGGCAGGCGCCGACGAAGCGCTCTTCGTTGTACGTCGCGAGCAGGGCGACTGCGCGCATTGCTTCTCAGCATACGAAGAGGGAGGGGCCGGAGCCCCTCCCTCGCGTTCGAGCTGAGCTCTCGGACTGGGCTAGCAGGCGCCGCCCCAGCCGGTCACCAGCTTCCAGAAGTTGCACACCTGCGTGTCGAAGTAAGGACCCTGGATCTCGTGACCCTCTTCGGCCAGGTACAGCCAGCTGTTGTCGCTGTTGATGTACCCGCTGGTCCCGCTCAAGCCGACAATCCACGGTCCACCGCTAGAGCCGCGACCCGAGTTGCAGCCCTGCGAGTTGGTCGCCGGCCCCAACCCGTCGGTAACGACGTCGTAGCGGTGCTCTGCAGCGCAGGTGTTGATCGCGCCGCCGTTGAACGGCGGATTCGGCAGTACGGGATAGCCGAAGTTCACCCAGTGCTGGTCCCGTCCCAAGTTCCAGGCGAAGGCGAGCCCGCCGGTCGCGTTCACGATGTGGTCTGCGATGACCGTCCCGGTGGCCGCGGTGATGACCATTCCGTAGTCGCGGCTGAGCGCACTGCTGGAGTACCACTCGCCGCTCGTCCAGACGGTGACGCCAGACCAGCAACCGACTGCCGGGTTGACGCCGTTGATGTAGGACGGGCAGATCAGGACGTTGGACGACCAGCCGTTTACCGAGTTGTCGCCGGCGTGGACACAGTGTCCGGCCGTCCACACGGTATCGAGCGACGCGCCGAAGGTGACCGACGCCGAGCACGAGAAGTTCGATCCGTACTGCGTGAAGAACATCTTCGCGATCGTCGACACCGGATAGGTCCTGTACTTCGGGTACCACTTGAAGAACGTTCCCGGCCCTGGGTAGCCGCCGTCCGCCGGGGCGATGCCGGTGGACGTCTGGCCGAAAGTGGCCGGTGACGTGCTCGACACCCCCGCTGCGGCAACGCCCGGCTCGAGCAGGTTCGCGGGCGCGTAGCCCCCGGCGGCGCCCGGTGCGCCAGTCGCGGTGTCCCCTGCGACCGTTGCGGTGGCCGTCGACGGCCCCTCCATCGGCAGCGGCTGGGCCGTCGCCATCTTCTCCGGCGTCCAATACGCAGCCGTCGCGGCAGGGCTCTTCAGCCGAGTAGATACGGGTGGTTCCCCTCTTGCCGCTGCGGGTGCCTGTGTCGCGACCTTCGCTGCGGGCGCCATTCCCACTCCAACCGCCGCCAGCACCACGATCAGTGCGAGCGGCGTCCCGAGCAGTCCGGCCCAGACCGCGCGCTTGGGCGTGATCGTCGGCCTCTTCATCTCCGGCCTCCTTGTCGTGAATACTGGGCTCGTTACGCAACATCGTCTCGGCTGCCGCACGCAAAGACGTGGCAAGAGAAACTCTCTCGCGACCGATCAATCACCCCCTCCCGGAGCATTGGCGAGAGCGCGAACATAAACGCCCTGGCAGCTCCTGTCATCGCTTGTCCGAGTGATATTGGTGAGGGCGGAGCGAAGCAAGAGACGGAGGCTGCGCCCGCTCGACGCTCCCGGGCTGGCTTCCGTAGATCACGGCCCCGGCACCGTTTCGACGACCGGCAGCACCCGGCCGAGGCCGATTCATAATGACCGTGGAGCTAGCCTGCCGCTGCGACGATTACGCGGATCTTTCCGCGGAGCTCGCCGGCAGGATTCCTGCGCGTTTGGACGTTGACGTACGCCCGTCCACGGAGGATGTCGCGCAGAAGCACCGTTCCGACGCCGAACGACCTGTGGGTGTTACCCGTCAGGCCCGAGCGGCACGTAGGCGGCGGGCAAAGGGTGGCTGCGACGGGTCCCGACTTCCCAGCAGCACCGATTCGCAGATGAGCTACGCGGACTGGACCGGTCAGCCCCCGGTAGTAGAGCTGCCAGGTGAGAACCGGAGGGTTGGCGTACGGCCGGAGCACGCCGGAGAAGACGCCCGATGCGCCCGCCCGTGCGTGCGGGCGGGGGACTGCTTGGTCGGTCGTCAGCTGCGCTAGCAGCCGGTAGACGTTTGTTGGGTACACGGTTGGGGCTGCAGCTCGCTCAGGCTGGGCCACGGCTGCGGCTCCGCCGGTGAGAACCAACCCTGCGGCGAGGAGCGCGTTGATCCGGATCGGCAGTCTCATCATCGTTCTCCTTCCCGACTCCGCCATATCTAAGCCGCAGACGCTGCCAGAGATCACACCGTAGCTTCGGTCCGGAGCCTCGATCGCTGCCGGTGCCGTTCGGCGCCCCGCTCATTTTCGGCACGACAGGGCGCGCCGCCGGACGATGTGCTTCAGCGGCGTAGTCTGCCGACCGCGGCGCGAGCAAGTCGTCGCCGACCGCAACGAGCACGTGGTAGGCCCGGCGCAGCAGTTTGCGCCGCGCTCGTGAGCGTCGCGCGGCCGTGGCCAGGCCGCTCACGCAAGTCCCGGTAGTCAGCGTGGTCGGACGAGCCGCGGCGGCAGGCGCTGAGCGCGGCCTCGTAGGCCGCCCAGCGCAGAATCGGTGCGCCCTGGCGAGAGAGCCGACGGTGCGAGCGCTTATCCGCCGACTCGCTGACCGAGCCTCTCGGGCGGCAGATGCATCTACGCAATCCCGGTGTGCAATACGCAAAAGAGGGATCAACAAATCACGGAATCTGTCGATCAAGACCACATCCATATGTGTGGCGTGAGGGTGAGGTTCATTAGGCCCTGTTTCGTACGACCGTTGAAGGCACTGGGACTCTTCGCCGCCGTGGCCGGCGGCGCCTTCGCAACGGTCTGGCTCCTGGCAGTCGGCCCGGATCGCCCGGAGTCCGCGAGCGCGCCATCCGCCTCGGGGCTGACCGTGATTCGGGCGGGCGCGCCGGCGCAGGGCCCCCGAGCGGCCACGCGCAGCACCGCTCCCGCGCTCGTCTCGCTGCCGGCGGCAGCGGCTCCCGTCTTCCGGCGGCACGCGCCGCCGGCCGCCGGCGGTGCGTCCCACCATGCCGCGCGCCCCGCGCATGCCCCCCGGGCAGCGGCCCCCCGGCCGGCACCGAAGCCGGCCCGCGCACCCGCTCCGTCCCCGCCGCCTCCTCCGGCCCCGGCTCCCACGCCCCCGACTCCGCCCTCCGCGCCCCCGGCTCCGCCCTCGCCGTCCGTCGGAGGCTCCCAGATCGCATCGCTCGTCCCCGCCCCCACTCCCGTGCCGCCCCGCGCGACGAGCACTCCGGTAACGCACGAACTGTCGGGGAACGATCCCGCGGCGTACTGGACGCCGGAGCGGATGCGCGACGTGCAGCCGGCGCCGATGGGGATTCCCGGCGGGCACGGGACGATGACCACCGACCTGGCCCAGCCGCCCGCCGGAGGCCAGGACGAAGTGACGAACAGACCGTCGGCGAGTGATCCCGCGGCGTACTGGACGCCGGAGCGAATGCGCGATGCGCAGCCGGCGTCGATGGGGATTCCCGGCGGGCACTCGACGAGGATCACCAATCTGGCGCCGCAGCCGCCCCTCGGAGGCCAGGACGAGGGAAAGCACGGCACGCCGCTCGGCCAAAGCGACGAGAACGAACCCGGCAAGCTACCCACGTCGACTCAGAACACGGATGCGAAGGGCGCCGGGAAGGCGAACAGCCCGCCCGTGCCTGTCACCGCCTCGACCAGCGCCGCCTCTCCCGGCTCCTCGGCGAAGGACCAGGGATCCGAGACCGGCGCGAAGGCCAGCAACGGGAGCGCCGGCGGGAAGGGGGCGAAGCAGCCGTGAGAGGTACGGCTCGCCGCGCGTGCATGCTGAGCTGCGCCGTCCAAGCGTCTGCGTCGGCCGCAAGCGGGCCGAGCGGTTGGATGCGGGCCGCCGAGCTCTCCGGCTGCCACAAGCGCCGCAAGGGCAAGACGACGATCCGGGTGCCAGGCATGAGAGCATCATGCGAACCGGCCGGCGACGAGGTCGCTGATGCCGTCGAAGGAGCGAAGCTCGATCCCCTCGGCGTGGACAGCCTCGCGGACGCCTGGATCGCACAGAACACGTAACTCCTCCAGCCGCTCCATGGCATAGCTCGAGCCTGGCTCCGGCTCAGACGCCGGATGGCAGCCGAGCTCGGTGACCCCGGTTGGAAGGCACGAAAGCACCTCCAACAGCGACTCCGCCGTGATTGCACCGGGCAGCGGCTCCCCCTTTGCCGTCTGCCCGTAGAAGTCGCCCCGGTAGACGATGCCGGTCGTCAGATCCCGCACCGGAACAGCAAGCCTGCGCCCTGCCTCGAGGATGACGGATCGCAGAGGCTCCTCCCGATGCACGTGCTGGTGGGAGTCGAGGTGCGTGGGCTCCCGCCCAAAGAGCATTCGGAAGCGGGTGAGCTGCGCTTCGACCTCCTCCGCGACCGCCGCTTCGTCCCCTGCCACCCGCTGGTAGAGGACGCGCCACTCTCCGTCCTCGTAGGCCCACTCTTCCAGATCGACGTGGAGACCGACGCCTAGCGCCGGCCGCCCGCGCGCCAGCTCGGCGGCCTCCTCGGCTGCCGGCCAGTGGACCATCGCGCTCGCGCTCGTCACGATGCCCTCGTCGTGGGCGCGAGCCACGCCGCGGTTGATGCCGTGGCTGCGACCGAAGTCGTCGGCGTTGACGATGAGCACTCGCCTCATAGGCCCGCACGCTCCGCCAGCCGGGGCAGCTCGGCCCGCCAGTCGCGGGCGTGCTCCGGCGGCGGTGACCACTCGGGCGACCAGCCCAGCCACTGGATCGCGAGATGAAGCCTTGCGCAGTCGAGGTCGCCCCGGAACAACTCGGGGCCCGGCGGCTGCTCGAGCGTCCTGCGGTACTCCTCCGCAAGCTCGGCGGCGTCGGGTTCCGGCAGCCCCAACGTCAATGCCGCCACGTCGAGGACGCCCGGCCCGACGCCGGCGAGCTCCCAGTCCACCGGACAGACGCGGCCGGCTTCGATGAGCACGTTGGAGGCGTAGAGGTCGCCGTGGACGAGCGTCGTCGGCAGGCCCGCAAGCCGTGCAGTCACCGAGTCGTAGCCGGGCAGGCTCACGCCCGCCCGCGCCGGCCAGAGCTCGAGGAACCGGCTGTCGTAGCGAACGAGGTAGCCGGCCGGAGCAATCCCCGCGAAGTGATCGTGGCAGCGGGCCAGCCACCGCATCGCCTCCGCCCACCGCTCGAGCTCGCCGACCTGGTAGAGCTCGGTGCCGCTGACCTTCTCGACCACGAGCCAGTACCGCTCACGCACCGGATCCGAGACCGCCGCTGCGAGCTCTGCCGTGCCCAGCCCCGCACCGGCCAACAGCGAGCGGTAGACCTCGGCCTCGCGCCCCGGGTCGTGGAGGAAGTCGAGCTTCGCCGCCCGGGCCCGCTCCGTCAGCGCGCTCGGCGAGAGATCCTTGAGGAGCAGCACCCGACCGTCCGCCTCGAGCTCCGCGATGGGCGCGCTCGAGCGATATTCGAATGGGCGGCGGGAGACAGAGCGCACGCCGAGAAGCTCGGCGAGCTCGGCGTCCGAGGTCTCGTGGATGGAGCGGTGCTGTGCCGGCGGCAATGCACCGACCTCCCGCAGGAGCCGAGTCAGGACGCGGCGGGAGTCGAGGTACTCCTCGGCGATCGAGCGCGCAGCCCTCGAGTGGCGGCCGTAGTCGAAGCGGAGGGCCTCGACCGCGCCGAGCACGCCGTCTGTATCCGAGAAGGCGAAGAGCCCGGCGCCGGTCGGAACCGACTCGCCGAAGCCGGTGTCCTGCGCAACCACCGGCCGGCCGGAGGCGAGGTACGCCGCGCTCCGGTCGCTGAACCAGCCGCAGCGCGAGACGACATATCCCTCCTTGGCAATCCCGAGCTCCGCCTTCGAGCCGCGGATGAAGGACGCGTAGTCTTCGGGCGTCCCGGCCACCCGGCGCGGGTCGACCAGCTCCCAGCCGTGCTCGCGGAGCACCGCGAGGTCGGGCTCGTCCTGGTGGATGTCGAGCGCGAGCGCGAAGTGCTCGTTCGTCAGGCGGGGAAGCTCGACCAGCGGCCGCAGCGAATGTGCCTTCTGACCGTGGCGGACGCCGTCGTGCACGATCGAGCCGTACCCGCGGAAGTTCGCGACCGTCGTGAACGCGTCGACCTCGACGGGGTCGCCGACCGGCCAGCGCTCGAGCACGACCGGCGGCAGCGTGTGGATCCAGTCGTGGCCTGTCGCCGGCACCTGCCGCCCGACCGTCACGAAGTGCGTGTGGCCGTCGAGCCCGACGTCCACTCCCTGCGCGTGCCAGAGCTGGTTGAAGACGGGATCGAGGTCGACGTAGACCCGGATCGGGGCGTGATCGAGGATCCGCTCGTCGCGGAGCATGCCGGAGACGTTCAGCAGGAGATCGGGTACCGGCCCGCCGTATTGCCCGAGGAACGCCTGGGGCCCGAGCCCGAGGCCCGCGAAATACCGGTCCGCCTCGCCGGTCACCTCGGCGGGGTCGACGAGCCAGACCTCGTGCCCGAGCTGCTCGAGACCGAGCACGTACTGGAGCACGGCCCAGGTGGCGCCGCCCTGGTGCGGGTCGGCCGCGACCATGCCGGCGACGAGGATCTTCATAACGCGTCCTCGAGCAGCGCGGCAAGCACCTTGTCCGAGTCGAAATGCTCCTCGGCGATTGCACGGGCGGCCCGGGCATGCCGGTCGTAGTCCTCGGCGATCGCACGCGCTCCCTCGACCGCCTCGTCAAGGGTGCGAAAGGGGAGCAGACCCTTGCCCACCGGAAGCGTCCGGGCGAAGCCGGTGTCCTGGACGAGCACGGGCCTGCCCGAGGCCAGGTAGCGGACGCTTCGGTCGCTGAACCAGCCGCTCCGAGTCTCGGCGTAGATCCCCTGGGCGACCGAGAACTCGGCACCGGAGCCCCGCACGTATTCCCGGAAGGCCTGCGGCTCGGCCGCCACCGCCGGATCGACGAGGCGCCAGCCGTGAGCGTCGAGAGCTTGTCGATCGGCTGCGTCCGCGGCGTCGATGTCCAGCGCCACCTCGAACGGCAGCCCGGCCAGCCCGGGGAGCCCCAAGACCTTGCGCCACTCGTGGTGCTTGAGGCCGTACGGCTCGATCGGCCCGAACGGGGATCGCCAGGTCGCGACGGTGGTGAAGCGGTCGAAGCCGCCGTCGGCGACGGGCCACTCGTCCAGCACGACCGGCGGCCGGGTCGAGCGCCATTCGATCCCGCAGGTCGGAATCGGGCAATCGTTGCGGCCGATGTTCTCCCCGATCGTGAAGTAGACGTCGTGCTTGGGAATCCACTCGATCCCCTGCTGGTGCCAGAGCTGCGTGAATCCCGGGTCGATGTCGACAAATGCGGTGCGCCGGAAGCGGCGACGGAGTCCTCGGGACCGCACGTTCCCGCTGATGTTGATCAGCAGGTCGCCCCCCTCCTGCGCCTCGTGGGCGAGCGCGAAGTCGAGGTCGAAGCTCGCGGCCGCCCCGCGGGCATAATCGACGGCCTCCGGAGACGCGTCGGGCGCCTCCTCGACCAGGCGCACGTCGCACCCGAGCCGGCGAAAGCCGAGGGCATAGCTGAGCCGCACCCATGCTTCGCCGCCGTTTCCCTGCTTGCCGGCGAGGGCGCCGGCGACGGCGACCGCCGTCATCGTCCCAGCTCCTCGAGCAGCCGTGGCAACACGATCCGCGCGTCGAGCTCCGTCTCGGCGAGCCGCCGAGCGGCACGGGCGTGCGCCGGGTAGTCGGCGAGGATTCGCTCGGCGCCGCCGACCGCCTCGTCGAGCGTGGAGAACGACACGAGCCCCTCGCCGAGCGGGTAGTGCGGCGTGAGGCCGGTGTCCTGGACGAGCGCGGGCTTGCCGCTCGCGAGGTAGCAGGCCGTGCGGTCGCCCAGCCACCCGCTCTGGAGCTCGACGTAGATGCCTTTCGCGACGGTGAACTCGGCGCGCGACGACTGCACGAACCGGAGATATGAGGCGGGGTCGTGGGCGACCTCTTTCGGGTCGACCAACTGCCAGCCCTCTCGTTGCAGCAGCGCCATGTCCCTTTCATCGGTCGGATCGATCTCGAGCGCTAGCCGGAACGGTGCGTCAACCCG
>WNFV01029972.1_pt1 | contig 10498 bp, 7 predicted proteins | sample 5400101 | NCBI WGS metagenome assembly WNFV01 (sample SAMN13153361, study PRJNA577476) | soil metagenome | isolation source: 115 cm soil or saprolite under grassland replicate 1 | place: USA:California | collected 2016-06-15 | reverse complement strand
CCCATACCGAAGCCCGCCGCAATCAACCCCATCCGTACCAGCGTTGGGCTGTTCGTCGTAAATGAGACGATCAAGGCCACGGTCGTTAATACCGAGCCGGCCGTCAACAGCACAAAGCTGTTTAGGCGAAACACGCCGAGCAGTAGACTCGATACCAGCCGCCCACCCAGCAATGCGAAGGCGAAAAGCGAAAGCGTGCGCAAGGCATAACTGGCTATGCCGATCCCGGCCGGGTCCTGCTCAAAGAAGTGGCTCAGCGCACCGGTTGAAGTCCGCGCCAGCGTCTGCAACTGTGCCGCGTCGATTCCCTGGCTCGACAGCATCCGCGCGTCACGTTCCATATACGTGACTACCCACTTACCCACCGAGACTTCCGTTCCAACATACATGAAGAGCGCAATGGCTAAGAGCCAGAACGAAGGATTGCGGAAGAGTTCCCTCGCTCCGCTTAGCGAGGATGACTTTGGTTGTGAAGGTCGGGGAAAACGAGACGCCAGGATCAGCACCAACAGCACGACTGTGATGCCGCCCAGCGACCAAAAGATTGAGGCCAGTCCGCCGTATTGTTGAACCTGCTGCACGACGAGGGGCAGCGCCGCCAGGCCCAACCCGAAGCAGATGTCCAGCAGGTTGAGCGCAGCATTGCGCCAGTGTGCAGCCACGTCCACAACCAGTGCGTGACCGGCGGCGACGATGGCGTTAGCGCCAAGGCCGAGAACGAGCGAGCAACCGAAGATTAGAAACAATGCCGACCCTGGACTCACCTTCGTGACTGACAGCCCGAGGCCGATCATTGAAGTAAGGACCAGTGCCGCGCCACACCCCAATGCAAACTTCTTACCGATGCGATCAATAATCGGCCCGCTCACGATGTAGGCCAGAACGGCTCCGGCAGCATTGATTAAAAGGAACGTGGCAACCGTGTTGTCGTTTGGCAGGTAGCGATTGCGTTCGAGCGTGGGAAGCACGGCGCCCGGTAGCGCTGAAAGTAACCCGTAAACGAAGATGCCGAGAAAAGCGATGAGCATGAGTCCCAATTCACGTGCGGCAAATGCCTTTTTGTGATGTGTGACCAAGTCCTACCTCCGTCGTCTTTAAGTTGAATAAATTAACACAAATCTTTACCTGCGCCATCCGGTGTGTTAAAAGCGGTGGTGATTCAGTTTCAATGGCCAGCATGCCTCAGGTCCGATGGACCGTCAGTCAATAGCCCCGTCCGTAAGGGCGGGATGGATGCGGCAGTCAGCTACCTGAGCGCCGAAGGTGCGACACGACTTGTGCCGGCCCTTCGGGCCTCTGCACTATCACGGGATGAAAATCCCCGCCCTCCGCGAAGCGCCGGACCAGCTATTGACCACCGGTCCTTCGGACCTAACACATGCCGACGATTAAAATTAACCCAATATCCTAAAAGCAGATTCCGTAATCAACTTTGAACACAGCCTGAGCCCAACACGATATGAAGAAACTGAACATCGGCCTGATCGGTTACCGTTTCATGGGGAAGGCTCACAGCAATGCATGGCGCCAGGTGAGCCGCTTCTTCGATACCCCGTTTGCGCCGGTCATGAAAGTCATCTGTGGCCGCAACCAGCAGGCGGTCAAAAAAGCTGCGCATGATTATGGTTGGGAGCAATACTCCACCTCGTGGGAAGAGGTCGTCGGGAGGAAAGATATAGATGTGATTGACATCTGCACTCCGGGAGATTCACACATGCCCATTGCGGTCGCCGCAGCGGAAGCGAAGAAGGTAGTCTTTTGCGAGAAGCCGCTGGCTAAGACTCTGGCCGAGGCAGAACGCATGCTCGCTGCGGTGCAAACTAATGGTGTCCTACACATGCTCTGCCACAACTACCGCCGCGCTCCGGCAGTGGCGCTCGCTAAGCAGATCATCGAGGAGCGGCAGATCGGCCAAATCTACCATTATCGGGGGACCTATTTGCAGGATTGGCTCGTGTCACCGGACTTTCCTCGAGTCTGGCGACTAGAGAAAGCGAAAGCCGGGTCGGGGGTTCTGGGCGACCTGGTCTCTCACTCCGTAGACCTTGCTCGCTATCTGGTCGGCGAGATTACTGAAGTCTCCGGGCTACTGAAAACTTTCATCACCGAGCGACCCGTAGAGAAAGGAAGCAGGACTATGGCTCCGGTGGACGTAGACGATGCTGCGCTCTCACTCGTCAGGTTTGAGAATGGGGCTGCCGGAACAATAGAAGGGACGCGCTTCGCCACCGGCCGCAAGAATCATAATCGGTTCGAGATCAATGGCAGTAAGGGCAGCCTCGTCTTCGACCTTGAACGAATGAACGAACTGGAGCTGTATATTGAGGAAGGGCCCAACAGCGGGTTTCGAAAGATTCTGGTCACAGACTCCGCGCACCCCTATGTCTCAGGCTGGTGGCCTCGCGGACACATCATCGGCTATGAACACACCTTCACGCACACCGTGCTTGATCTGCTAAAGGCCATTGGTGAGCAGCAGATTCCGTCACCCAACTTTGAGGACGGCGTGCGCAACCAGCGGGTGCTGGACGCAATCGAAAGGGCGGCGGGCTCTCAACGGTGGGAGAGGGTATAGGAAACTCTGATCGAGTTGGCGGATCGTTTGCAGTGAGCCCGCGAAGCGTGGCGATAGCATAAAGCCTGGGGGTGGAGCGGAGCGGAACCCCAGGATCGTTGGAGTATAAAGAGAGAGCCCGCGAAGTGGGCGGCAGCCATTCATCATGAGTACCATTGCCGATTTTGCGCTATCGCACGCTTCGCGCGCTCACTTTCTTACCTTTCGTCAACCTGGGGTTCCGCTCCGCTCCACCCCAGGCTTTATGCTTCCACCCACTACGCGGGTTTTGGAATGGTGCACCGCATTAACTCGTTCAGAGGTTCGTATCGGCCTGTTCGCTATGAACGATATGGCTCTCTGCCGACGCCTTGTACGGGAATTTCCTGTGCGGCCAACACCTCATGTTGTAACGCGTACATGCAGGCGGCGGCCTCGTCTATTTTCCGTATGAAGGCTATAGAACCTTGTAGGATCGGCTTGAGGCGGTCTCTGTCCTGAATCCTGGCCTTCGGGTATTCGTGCTCAACAATCAGGTGTGTACTCGCCACGTCCAAACTGAGAAGCTCGCGCGCGGCGAGTTGACGCCGTAACCCCACTCCGCGACGCCACGCGCGTTAATGACCTGCCCTTTGACGTGAAACCCACCGATGAGGAAATCGTATCCGGTTTCCTTCAGATACTGGAAGATCGCGCGCGTGTCCTGGCCCATCAGAATCGCATGTGAGGGATCGTAGTGGATGCGAAACTGATCGCCGACTCCCGCCTTTTCGCAGATGCGGTGGAGCGCGATCCAGGTACCCGGAGTATAGGCAATATTGTTATGGAAGCTATCCTTGACGGTCCAGCCAGGCATCGGACACTGTTCGACACGATAAGTCAGGCCGCGCACTTTTGCCTCTTTGAGCAGAGGAACAAAACTCTTTTCAAAGTCCAGGAGGTTCTGGTCCATACTGAAAGATTGATTCTTCCCAACGAACCCGCACACGGCATCTACACCCAGGAGCACCGCGGCGTCGAAGGTCGTGAGCATAAACTCGTGCTTCTTTTTTCTGACTGCCGGATCCTCGTGAAGCATGTTGTCGAAATAACTGACGTCGGACAGGCCGACTTTGTGCTCATTCAAAGCCGCCAGGACTCGTTGAGCCCGATTCTTGTTAAAAGGCTCGCGCAGGTCGAGTGTATTGGCTACCGGGTCAAGCAACGCTTCGGCGGGGATGTCGGCCTCGCTCGGATGGAGCGCGGCGGAGAGTTGTATGTTATCCGCGCCCAGCTCTCGTGCGTAAGCCACCCAGTCTTCTATCGCCTGATCCGGATCGAGGTCGCGTATTTCTCTCGGCGTCAATTCCTGCAACGCTGCAGTTAGAACTCCGATTTTCATGAATTGAGGCGCGAACGATTTGATATTCATGATTAGCAGTGTTGTGTCGGGCTCCTATCTAAGAAGCACAGGGTCAACGGCAACAGCTATTCAACGTTGCACATTAAAATGGAGCCGCGCAAAACATGCCGCACCAAATTACCTGGACGTTGCAGTTAGAAACCCACTGCCAGCGTGAGCTTGCCTCGCAACTCGATCTGTTCGGACGATCGACCGACGAGCACATCGAACGCACCCGGCTCTGCCCTCCACCCCCTGGTGGAGGTGTCATAATAGGAGAGCGCACGGCCATCAAGGATTATGATTAGTCTCTTCTTCTCTCCGGGACGAAGATTCACTTTCACAAAACCTTTTAGCTCCTTAGGCGGACGCGGTACCTTCGCGTGCGTGTCGCCAACGTAGACCTGAGCCACTTCAGCGCCTTCGCGCCTCCCGGTGTTCTGTACGTCAAACGAAACCTCGTGGCGCGGCCGAGAAGATATGGTGTTCGACATTCCGCCTACGATGGGTTTGATAGACAAATCGCTGTACTTGAAGGTGGTATAGGATAGTCCGTACCCGAACGGAAAGAGCGGCCTTGTACCTGCACGCTCATAGCCGCGGTAACCGACGAACACGCCTTCCTTGTAAACGATCCGACGCGTGCCCGGCTCGGGATAGTAACTATCGTGAGCCGGATTATCTTCCCAGCGGCGCTCGAACGTGATGGGCAAACGGCCTGAGGGGTTTACATCACCGAAGAGAACTTCGGCCAGGGCGGTTCCGCCCTCCTGTCCCGGATACCAAGCCTCGACGACAGCGGGCACGCGGTCGAGCCACGCTTTCATATCCACGCTCCCGCCGGACGTGATCACCACAACCGTATTCTTATTCGCGGCGACCATTTCCTGAATTAGCTCGTCCTGTCCGGGTGGTAAACGGAAAGTTCTGTCCGCGCCTTCGCTCTCCGTATCAGGATTGAAGCCAGCCGCGACCACGACAATGTCGGCCTTCGCCGCGATCTTCTTCGCCTCTGCTTCGACGGTGCTGCCGCGACGCAGAATGCCCATTCTTAGCCACGCCCCGAATCGAACGGAGCGTCCATGCTGTTCCAGCACCACTCTATGAGGCTTAGCATCGAGCGACAGGGTGGTCTGACCGCCCACCGCTTTCGCGCTTGACCAGTTATCGAGGACGAGTTTGTCGTCTACGAAGAGCCGATACCCACCCACCTCGTCCCTCGTCGTTAGGACGAACGCGTCATACATGCCCGCAGCGTCCGGCGTGTAGTAGCCGGTCCAACGCGCAGAAAGAGTCTGCTCAGGAAAAGTCAGGGATGAACCCGGCCCGTAGTTGACGTGTTGCTCGGTGCGCGTCATCGTGGGCGTTTCCTTTAGGTCGGCTGTTTTGAAGTAGTCGGCGACGAGACCAGGTTGCCCGTTCGTGGCCGCGGTAGAAAAATTGGTGCTCTGTGCCATCTCGCCGAATGAAGGTATTCCGCGATGGTAGTACACATTCGCCGCCATGCCCGGCGCGTTGCTCAACCCTTCCAAAAAGCTGACCGCGGTGAACGGCTCTACCCTGGCGCTACCGCCGCCAACGGGAACCGCCGGATACGCGTCAGGGCCGATGATGGCGATAGACTTGATCTTGCTCGCGGGATAGACGCGTCTGTCTGGTCGCGGTCGAGCCAGCCGAACCTGATGGCCGTGCGCAGGATGCGACGCACCTTGTCATCGATCGTCGCGACGGAAACTTTACCCTGCTCAATCGCCGGCAACAGGTTCTTTCGATTCAGGAACTGGCCGGAAGGCATCTCCAGGTCCAGGCCGCCGTTGGCCGCCGCGACGGCATCGTAGGTTGCAACCCAATCTGACATCATTATGCCGTCAAAGCCCCACTCCTTCTTCGCCACGTCAGTATTGAGATACCCGTTCTGCGTCATGTGCTCGCCGTTCGTCAGGTTGTACGAGTCCATGATGGCTCCCACGCGCGCTTCTTTGACGGCAGCTTCAAACGTCGGTAAATAGATTTCACGCATTGTGCGCTCGTCGATCACGGAGTCCGTGTTGTGCCGGTCGAACTCGGAGTTGTTACCCATGTAGTGCTTAATCGTAGCCGCAACGCCCTGACTCTGCACACCGTGGATATAACCAACCGCTAAGCGCGAGGCTAAAAAGGGGTCTTCGCCCAAATACTCGAAATTGCGCCCGTTCATTGGTGCCCGATAGATGTTCACTCCGGGTCCCAGCAAGAAGTGGACGCCCTTAGCGCGCGCGTCTCGTCCGATCTCCGCGCCCACCCGCTCGGCGAGCGCGGGATCCCACGTAGCCGCGAGGGCGATGCCGCCCGCCACGACAGTCGCCGGCCCGAAATTCCGCACACCAATGGGGCCGTCGGCCATCTTCAGGCGAGACAGGCCGAGCCGCGGGAGTTCGCGGATGAAGAAGCCGTCCACTCCGCCGAGCAGATCAATTTTTTCCTCCAGCGTCATCCGGCTGAGAAGGGACTCGGCGCGCCGTGCGACGTCGGAGGCAAAGCGCTGAGATGAAGTTGCGGATGACTGCGCCATGTTAGGAATCCCGGCCGAGATGAGAAGGTATAGAGACAAAACTGACGAACAAAGTTTTCTCATAAGATTAACCTTAAAAATAGAACCACTGTAGTCACGGCCGTAGCGGCTCATCTAACAATCAAGCAGTTTTTCGACTGCTGGTCGCGACGTGCATTCGAGTATCTGACGATCCGTAGCCTTGGCACCCGGCGCGTGACGTAGAACCCGATTCGGATCATTGCGACGAAATAAGCGACAAGCACAACTATGTCCAGAGTGCTTAGTTTCATGCAGTCTGCCCTTTGCGAAGTTTAGTACCTGGCGATAAAGCTGGAAGTAAAGAAGTATAACTGAGAAGGAAGATCTTGCAGTGTCAAAATGCCGGATGGTGCAGTTTGAGTGCTCATCCTCTCTATTAGCACCGCGGCTTCAGCCCGGTGACCAGGATTTCCAGGTTGTGAACTGAAACCGTTCTAAATGGTTTCCAGGTGAGGCGTCACGCGCTAAAGCGCCGGTGCTAATGAGAGGAAACGGCAAACCGCGCCACTACCCACTGCCTTATCCTATTCCAGCGCTCTTGGCCTCGACTCTTGCCCGGTGGATCTCTACAATTTTCTTAATGAGAATCAGGCGATTGTTTGGGAGCGGCTGTTTGTGCGGTTGTGCCGCAACTGGCCGACTTTATTCCTCAAACAAGTCTTACCAGCTTCGCCACGGCTTATGAAAATCATAAGAGAGAGCAAAATCAAATGTCAGAACTAACATTCATTCTTGACGAACTGAAAGACATACACCAGGGAAATGCCTGGCATGGCCCATCGTTACGAGAATCGCTGGCGGGATTGACGGCGGAACAAGCCGCTGCGAAGCCAATTGCGAACGCACACTGTATCTGGGAAATCGTATCGCACGTTGCGGGCTGGGAAAACATTTTTCGCAGGAGTCTCGAAAGTGACGAAGGAGCATCGGAACCCGAGACCGGAGATTTCCCGCCCGTGAAAGAGTTAAGTGAGGAAGCGTGGATCCAGACTTTGGTTTATTTGGAAAGCGAACACCAAAAGCTATTGAAATTCATTTCTTCCTTGTCGGACGAGGTACTTGAAATGAACGTAGCTCAACGTGATTACTCCGTGCGCTTTCTCTTGCACGGAATTGTTCGTCATCACGTCTATCACGCCGGACAGATTTCGCTTTTGCGAAAGGCGTCGCAGCCGTGATTACGCTTTCGGCGCTCACTTCAGAGGAAAGCGGACTGCCCGAAAGAATAACAGCGGAAAGATCGCGTCATACGAAGGGGTTCTCGTCAGCGCTCGGGCCGTATATCGAGGGGATGGACACGTCCAACTCGCGCAGGTACACCGTCAATTGGCCGCGGTGGTGGTACCAGTGGTTCAGCATGATCGACCGCAAGAGCGCCACGCGCGGAACTGCGAAGAGCTCGCGTTCACCTTGCATCATGCGCCACGGCGCCATCAGCACCGCATCATCCATGCTGCCGACTATCTTCTTCGCTTTCGTGATGCTTTCGTCGAGCGCCGGGATCAGCTCCGACGCGCTGTTCGGTACCGGGTCGGCAAACACCGGGACTTGAGCCGGAGACGGAGAGCCGATCAGTTCGGCGACCGCGCCGGGCACGATCGCGACATGCATCGCGAGTTCTCCTAGCGTCCTCGCCTTTTCGTGCGGCCGCCAGCCTAATTGATCTTCGGGCACGCGTTCGAGCACGCGGCGCGTCGTCTGTGCCTCCTGCTCGAGCTCCTGCAACATTCCATCCTTTATTGCCATTGTCCGCCTCCTTCGCGCGGGTCAGGTTTGCGGCCGCCTTTGCCTGGCTTTTTGCGGCTGCCTCGATAGAATTGAGCCAACTATCTGAATACACAACCAGCCGTGAAGTTTGGCTACAATTTGGTTACTTTCGCCTTTCCAACTACACATCAGCGAGCCATGCCCTAAAATTTATCTAGTCCAAAGGCGCTTAAATAAGTTCTGTGATGAACTCACCCCAACCAGCCCCCGCGAAATCCGGCGCGTTGCAGCCCCGTGACGACATATGGACATTGCCTCATCAAACGCCACAGCAAACCTGTTCGGTAGTTTTCGATCATCATCACAATCGGGCCCTGGTCGAGGCCATAATATCCTTGAGAAATCCAGCCTTTCTCTTTTCGATCGGTTGAAACAAACGTTGGGTTGTAGCTGCACTTGAATCCATATTTGCTGGTCACCTCCGGATAATCCTTATTGATACGTTCGAGTGATGGCAGAACCACTTCGGGCGCAAATGGCAGAGAGGCTGCGACGGCCCAGGGGGCAAGTGTGCCGTCGTCGGGACCGTACGGAATGCTGCGTGCGCGATAATCGTAAAATCGTAGAGTTTTACCATTTACTCGGCGAATGGCTGGGCCAGGACCATCACTCGCGGTGATTCCCCAACAATAACGATCGTAACCGGACAGGCGTTTGGGATTACGCATGGCATATGACTGTTGGGTATAGACGGCGCGGCGGCTGTTCTCGAAGTAATCAATCGCCTTGCTGCTCATGTACTCGTCCTGGATGCCGCGGAAATCGATCCACATATGTGATAGCTGGTGAACGAATAGCGGACCAGCATAGAGAAACTCACGGCCGTAAAGTTTCTTCCATTTGTAAGTCCTGCTCCATGCACGGTAACTCTCCCCGGGAAGGGGAAAAGTAGGCGAAGCAAGGCCAAGCACGTAAAGGATCAACGCCTCGCTGTATCCGGTCCAACGATACTTGATAAATCCTCTCTCCGGTTTCCATCCATGCGTGACTGTGAGACCGCTATTCTGCGCCCAATGCCAATCAGCACGGCAATAAAGTGCCTCTGCAAGTCTGCGAATCTCACGCTCCTCTCCTGTCTCGCGATTGAAGTACATTGCAGCCGCCAGTGCTCCGGCGAGGACGTACGTAGTATCGATTGTTGAAATTTCAGACTTCCAGACACGCCGACCCGTTTTCATGTCGAGGAAGTGATAATAGAAGCCTTTATAGCCGATGGCGTCAGGCCCAGTTCCCTGAGGCCCATCGTGGAAAAACCGTAGAGTGAGCAGGGAACGCTTTATAGCTTCGGCGCGGGTTATGTAACCACGCTCGACGCCAACCGGATAGGCCGTAAGCGCGAACCCAGCTACAGCAATCGAACTTGGTGCTCCCTGACGCGTATTGTCTGGGAAGAGTCCGTTCTCTTGATTCATCTCGTTGGCGAAGTACTTGAAGGTATCGCGTTCGAGCCGGGCTAGATCTTTATCCGTTAGTGATGGCTCTGGTGCTCTCATGAGTTTTCCAGGCTTGATTGGGACGAAAAGCGATTGTTATTGCTGCGACAGGTGTGGTGGTAATTCTGTTTCATAGAGATCGCGCCCCGAGTTCTGTCCTTCGCTGACTTGCATGGACTTCGCACCGTGTAGTTTTTCAAATCCTTCTGCTCTTTGCTCCATGCCGCTTGAAATTGGTCCAAATATCTATTCACCGCGAGCATCTCAATGTTTCACTTCCGCTATGGCGACTTTGTTTACGCCACTGCAAGCCAGGTAAAGCTTGTCGTCAGGCGTGGCAACCATGTTGCGTACCACACCTCCGCCCGAAGGAATGGGCCAGGACTGAAATGATTTCGTTTTCGGATTGAAGGCAACGAGTGTATTCGGCTTCACGCCTGATTCGCTGTACCACACCGTGCCGTCTGAAGTCGACGCAATCCCATAAGGATGCGAGGTTGGCCCACCGGGCGAAGGCCACTCCTCGACCTTGCCGGTCTTCGGATCGAATCTTCCAATGAAGCCGCGCGCAAAGTCGCTGTAGTAGATCAGAACGTCAGGATTGTTTGTGATTCTCCGCGGCCGTGCTCCCTCGTTCGGCAAGACAATTTCGGTGATGTTGAGCGTTTTGGGATCGATCTTTCCGATCTTGTTACTGCCAAACTCGCAAAAGTAGGCAGCGTTGTCTGGTCCAATGATAATTCCATAGGGCAGCGCCTGCGGCGTTGCCACTTCTTTGAGCGTGATCTTGC
>WNFV01015250.1_pt1 | contig 10498 bp, 10 predicted proteins | sample 5400101 | NCBI WGS metagenome assembly WNFV01 (sample SAMN13153361, study PRJNA577476) | soil metagenome | isolation source: 115 cm soil or saprolite under grassland replicate 1 | place: USA:California | collected 2016-06-15 | reverse complement strand
CGTCCGGTCATCCGCGCGTTGACCCGCACATCGGTCCCGGCGAAGCGCTGGTCCTGCCGCGCCCGCGCGGCTGCGACGCGGGCGCGGATGGCCGCCGAGGCTTCCCCCGCGGTGGTCGAAGCGAGCTGGGCATAGGGGACGGCGGGGATCTCGAGGTGAAGATCGATCCGATCCAGGAGCGGGCGCGAGAGCCGCGCGAGGTACTGAGCGCGCTCGCCCGGCGAGCAGCCGCAGGCCTGGATGGATGGGCATCCGCGGCGGCAGGGATTGGCAGCGGCGATGAGCTGGGAGCGGGCGGGGAAGGCGGCGCTGCCGGCGGTGCGCGAAACCACCAGGTGCCCGTCCTCCAGCGGCTGGCGCAGCGATTCGAGGACGCGCCGGGTGAACTCGGGCCGCTCGTCCAGGGACGACATTCCTTGATACGGTGCACAGGCTCGCGGGCATTCGGCTTGAGCTCTCATGAAGCTAGCCAGGAACCGGGGCCGTCGGCAGGGTGTGGCTCGAGTCTGCAAGGGTCACGCGGGCCTTGACGCCATTGCTGTCGCGGGAGGAGTATCGTGCCGACGGCCGGGGCGATGCCTATCCCGTGGGAGGTTACAGGGCCGGCAAAATCCAGGGGGTGCGGAAAGGCGCCATGCCCAGCGGCCAAACAGCGGGGCACAACCGTGCGCCCCAGGCCAGAACCGGCGCTACCATGCGTGGCGCCAAGGAAGAGGGAGGACGGCTATGGCATGGCAGGTGAGCGGAGACATGTACGAGCTGTGCAGTTGCAACATCCTGTGCCCCTGCTGGCTCGGTCCCGAGCCGAAGCCGGACAAGGGCTGGTGCTCGGGGATTCTAGGGTTCGACATCCACCGGGGCACGGTCGAGGGCATCGATGTTGGCGGACGGAAGGTCGTCTTGGCTGCCGAGTGGCCCGGCAATTTCTTCGGCGGCAATGGTACGGCTCGGCTTTATATCGACAGTCGAGCCAGCGCCGACCACGGGAACGTGTCGATTCGGGTGGGACACGTCGGGCAGGCGACGCTCAAGCCGTTGCGGGATGAAAAGGGGCGTCCGGTGTCGGTCCAGGGGACCGCAGCGCAGGCAGCGTTTCAGAGTGCGAACATGGAAGTCGCGAGCGGTCAGGGAAGCCGGTGGACTGATCCCGAGTTGCGGGGTTGGGATGGCGACTCGGGCACGATCCACAAATTCGACTGGCGCTCGTGACCCCGCGTATATGCTCGTGGTGCCGACGGCGCCGCCGGCTGCGGGGTGTACGTCGTCGTCTCCATCTTCATCGCAATCCTCGAACTCGATCAACAGAGCGTTGCGCATCGGCGTGGGTTTAGACGAAGTCATGGTCGAACCAGGTCAGGTGCCAATCGGCGGGGCGGATTTCGGTCGGACGATGTCGGCAGTTCGGCGGCTCATGAACGATCAGGGTGAACGACTCGGGCGTCCGGAAAAAGCCTCGGTTCCTGAAGAAGCGGTAGTATTGCCCTTGGGGGTTGAGAAGACAAGCGCAAACGTCCGCCGACTCCGCCCTCGCCTCGTCGAGCGCGGTGTTGACCAGCGCGTTGCCTGTCGCCTTGTCGTCCGGCGCGAAAAGGATGTCCACGATCGCGTGTGAAGTGAACTCCTTCATCGGCATCTTCCTCGTCACCACGTATCCGCTCAGCGCGCCGTTCGATCTGGCGAGAAAGATCTTGTAGCCGCGGTCTTTCAACTGTGCGAAACGCCAGTTCAGTGACTCCACCGTTCGCGCCGCCGCGATGGGGAATTGCCGCGTTAGACGATTCAACGGCTTGGCGAGTTCCTGGGGAAAGTGATCGACGCGCTGGACCTCGACTCGCCGATCGCTCGGCCAGCGGAGCTTGGAGAGCACCGCATTTCCGATTGGCGCCAGCGCCCGCAGGGGCATCCTGAGCAATTTGTTCTGCACGACTCGATTGACCACGTTTTGGAGCTTGACCGGTCGCGCCAGAACGGGAAGGGCGATGATTTCTTTAAATTTGAAGTAGAGATGTGCCTTGAGGACCAATGGCCGGTTGATAAGGCCGTACGCGAAATCCATCCCCCACGCCGGATACCCCTTGAGTAGCTTCAGCTCAAGTTGCGGGAACAGCAGTTGATTCCGCAACGCCTCCGCGACCAGCAACCGGCAGACGAATCCGCCCGAAGCGAAGGGCTGGCCGTCCCTGCGGAAATGAAACGGCACGATCGCGTAATAGCCGACCACTCGTTCATCGGCATCGACGCCGACGAGCACCTTACCTTGCTTGCACGGGTTCTCGCCATGAAGCCACTTCCAACACCGCCGAAATGCCTCAACGTCGTGGTCGCCGGCCGGCTCGTCGGTGAAGGACAGCTGCGCAATGCCGTCAACGTCGGTCTCCCGTGCCTCTCTCACTGCAAAAGCGGCCATAAGGGTGTGGGCTCGCGCGCGCTAAGCCGGCGGGCCCTTGCGGAGCTTCTTGAATCGGTCGGTGTGGGACGCGCGATCGACGAGATAGACCTTCTGCGGGACCTTGAACCGCGCCAGCGTGCCGGCGCAATACTGGCGCATGCGCATGCGGAACTGCTCGAGGCTCTCGCCGGTCGACAGCTTCACATGAGCGGTGACGATCTGCCCGAGCAGCGCGTGCTTTTCCCCCATGACCGCGACGTCCTCGACGCCTTCCATCAATTGGAGGACGCTCTCCACTTCCGCCGGGTAAACCTTCTCGCCGCCGACGTTGATGATCTCCGATTTTCGGCCGAGGATTCGCACGTAGTCGCCGTCAACTGCGACCGCGTCGCCGGTCTTGAACCACCCGTCGTCGGTGAACGGGCTGGGCGCGTTGAGATAGCCCAGCATTGCCGAGGCGGCTTTGATCTCGAGCATACCGTCGATGATCCTCGTCTCGAAGCCTTCGCCGCCGATCTTTACCCACAACGATTCGGATGACTTGGACTTGGACCGAAGAATGCCCAGCTCCGAAAGACCGTAGGTCTGCTGGAGCCGCACGTTGGGGAATCGCTCGTGGAACTTCTCCAGCGTGCTCTGCGGCATCACCTCGGTGCCGTAGGTGACCAGCTCGAGGCTCGACAGGTCGTGCTCGCGGTACGCTTCGCTCACCAGCAGGAGGTTCATGAACGTGGGCGACGTGGGCAGCATCTGGACTCGGTGGCGCTCGATCGCCTCGCATACCGCGCGCGGGCTGCGCTCCTCGAGCGTGATTACGCATCCGCCGTTGGAGAGCGTGTACAGCAGCGTGTTCAACCCGCCGATGTGGTCGAACAAGAGGAATGAGATCGCCCGGTACGCCTGCCGGCGGGCCTTGAACTTCTCCAGCAGGGGCAGGAAGTCGTGAACGGGGGCCTTGCTCTTGCCGGTCGAGCCGGACGAGAAAAGGATCAACCCGGGATGCGATTGCTGTTTGAGGCGCGCCAGCAGCGGGTGGGCGGCGCGGCGATTCTCGCGGTGGAATTCCGCCTCGTCCTGCTCACCGACGAGGACTCGGAACTCGACCTCGGCGGTGGCGAGAAGCTCGTCACGGTTCGCCGGCGCCGCGTCCGTCAGCGGAACGACGATGGCGCGCAGATCGATCAGCGCCAGCAGCAGCGCGACGGAATTTGGGGAAAAATCGCCTTCGAGGGAAACGACCGTCCGCGCCGCCAGCCCCTCCGCGGCGCAACGCCGGCGCCAATGCTCGACGCGTTGCGCGAGCCACTCGTAGGACACGCCCGTGTCGCGCCAGACCAAAGCGTCGGCCTGGCCGAACGAGGCAAACTGAGCGGTCAGAAAGTCGATGAACATAAGCGTGGCACGCGCGCGGGCGCGGCGTTGAGCTAAACCCCGCCTAGATAGATTACCTGCCCGGTGATGAATTCGCTTTCCTTGCGCAGGAAGAAATCAATGACATTGCCGACGTCCTGGAACGTTCCCAGGCGCTTGATCGCTTGGCTCATGAGCAGTCGATCAATTTTATCCTTGGGAACCGATCGGATCAGGTCGGTGTCCACCGGCGTCGGGCCGACCGCGTTGACCGTGATGCCGAACGGCGCGAACTCCTTCGCGAGCACCTCGGTCAGGCTGACCACCGCGGCCTTCGATGCCGCGTAGATGGCCTCGCCCTCGAGCTTCAGCGGGACCGCGACCGTCGAGAAGTTGACGGTCCTCCCTGTGCCACTCTGCTTCATCAACTTCGCGGCCTCGCGGCAGAACAGGAAGGTGCCCACCACGTTCGTGTTGAGGACGCGTCGAACGGTGCCGAGCGGCGTGAGCATCGAGTGGTTCATGGACGCGATGCCGGCGTTGTTGATCAGGTGATCCAACCGCCCGAAGCGCTTGCGGACGGTCTGGAAGAGCGCGACGACCGCCGTCTCGTCGGAGACATCCAGCTTGAAGTGGTGATACCCCTCCAGTTGCCAGTCGCAGTCGCCCCGACTGCATCCGACGACCTGATGGCCCTGGCTGACAAAGTGCTCGGCGAGGAACCGGCCTATTCCTTTTCTCGATCCCGTGACCAGAGTGATCGGCGGCCTATCCAATCGAGTGCTCCTCGGACGAGGGAGTCTCGGTGAGCAGGCCCACCGCGTAATCGGCCAAGGTGTCGACCGTCTTGAACGGGCTGCTCTTGCGCGACATCGCCCGCTCGTCCGCCAGCCCGACGGTTACGTTGAACTCGTCCTGGACCGTCTGCTCCACCCCGACGATCAGCGACACCAGCGCCAGCGAGTCCAGGGGGCCTTCGGAGCCGTAGAGGGGCGCCTGCGCGCCGCGGCTGAGGTCGATCGGCTTGGCGAGTGTCGGGTTCAGCTCTTCACACGCCGCCAGAATGATCGAGATCAGCCTCGCCTTGGCGTTATTTGCATCACGCAACGGGTCACTCATCGCCAAGCTCTGGCAAGCGAAGCCCGAGGCCTTGTCAACATGCCGGCCTTCTTCGAGGCAAAGCTGTGGTGTCGTCGAGTCCGTCTCCCCGATACGGTGGGCAATGTAGCCAGACACTCGGCCAGGTCGGCAGTCGGAACGGGCCCTTTGGCCATGACTCGTCCAACGTGCTGAGCCATTCGTGTGATCGCGTACACATTCGTCCCGTAGAGCGAGTTGACTGCGACGACCTTTAGTAGTGCGGCAGAGCCCTCGAAACCTCCGAACCGCCGCCCTAGAGCGGCAAGGGCTTTATCAGCCGCGCACCACTGCACCTTGCCGTGTATTTTGGCCGCCGCCTCAATCTGTGTTACCGACAGCGAGACTGTAAGCGGCATCCAAAATCCGAGGTTCGTATGCGACCGCATTGGCTCTTCACCAGGCTCCGGCCGGACCCCGCCCATGGCAGGTAGATCAGCACATACTCCTTTGTGTAATCATTGCCTTTAGCTATGATAGGCGTCCATGAGCCAGGTGACAAGTACACGCGCGGGCGGGGCGGGCGGGCCGGGCCGAGCGGGCCGACTCCCCCCTGACTCTGGCGCGCGACGGTGGGTCCGGGCTCCGCTTCCGCTGCGCAGGTCGTCGCTGACTCGGAAGCGGCTGGCTGTGGGTAACCGCCCGGTGAACCGCATCGTCAAGACTGAGACGAAGCATCAGAGGATGGTCGCCATGGCGTTGGTCATCGGAGCTGACCATGGCGAACTCGAGTGCTCGTGCTGTCCCTCGTCGTCGACCCCCTCTGCGGGGCCTCGCCGGGAACTACTGGCGAGCGCTGATTGAGGAGTGCCATCGGAGCGGCCTGCGCCCGGCGGAGTTCTGCCGGCGGCGCGGGATCGCTCCGGGGACCCTCAGTTGCTGGCGACGTGCAAGGCGCACGCGATCGACGTGTGGGCGTACCTGAAGGACGTGCTCGAGCAGATCCCGACGCATCCGGACCGCCGGCGCGCCGAGCTGCTGCCCGGTAACTGGGAGGCGGCGCGAGTCCTCCCTCGGCAGTAAATCATTTCACCGACGGTGCACGTTAGGCCCGGAAGCACCTCGCCAATCCCAAGCGTCCCCTTGTCGTGAGACGGAGGGGGCGAAGAAGGCCGATAAGCCTCTCCTCCGGATCCCGGCTCCCCTGGGTGGGGAGGGGGGCTTCAATCCTTGAAGGTACCCCCCCCTATTTGAAGCCTCTCCGGCGCGCCTATGGAGCGAAGCCTGAGATGGGCGCACCATCCCCAAAATACGCAGACCGGTCTCGCGTGTAGCCGTGACCGCCCCCGGGGCAGGTCCCGGCTTCCCGCCTTTTCCCCTTCGCTCTCATAGCGCTACCGGTCTCCTGTGACCGGGGAATGATGCCGGCGGGATCCGAACAGCGTGGTCAACAAGAGTGGTGGCGTGATCGGGCGATCCAGATGGAACTAGTGCATTTGCACTGACGGCCGCCTGACAAAAAGTGGCACCCCCCTTGCGTGTTCCTTCAGTGAGAGCTCCAAGACGCCCATGACCGAGAGGGAAGGCGAAGGCTTTGACGTTGCAATCTGTGCGAGCGGATGCCGGCCACATGCGATCCCAGCGACACTCTCGCCGCCACAAGAAACCGCGCCGCTTCCCACTATTTGCTGCCGCGGTGTTCATCGATCACTCCAAATCATGGGGCGCTATTTAGTGGCGCAGAATGTCGAACCTGGCAGTGAGAGATGGCGAAGAGAAACCGGAGCGGACATCGACGGTCTGCCTGTTGGCACATCCGGACGATGAAGTGGCTCTCGCGTTCGGGATCCTCAAGTCTCGGCGTGAACGCCATCGCGTTCACTGTCTTTATCTGACAGACGGAACGGCGCGAGGTGCCCGACCGAATCGCCGCGCCCACGAAAGCCGGCGCGTACTAGCTCGACTCGGCGTCCTGTCGGGCGACACCCACTTCATCGGAATCGAGAACGGTTATCGCGACGGCAGCCTCATCGACGTTATCGAATCCTCTATGGCCGCCGTGACGCGGATAACGGACCCCTTGGAAGTGTCGGAAATCCTATGCTTGGCGCGCGAAGGGGGTCACCCAGATCATGATGCGGCACACCTGATTGCGCTGGCGGTCGCCAGACGAAAAGGTTGTGAGCAAAACGTTCATGGGTTCTCTCTATATAACGGCTGGGGCCTGAAAGGACCGTTCTTTCGCGTCGCAAGGGCGCTGCCTGGCCACTCGATGCGGCCCCTGACAGGTGTTACGCTGCCGGAAAGCATCAGAGTCGCGAGTCTTGCGTTCGCGTATCCCTCGCAGTGGAGGACTTGGCTTGGGCTGGCGCCCGAGTTCGTGGCGAAGTGCTTTGTGGGTCGCGGTCTGGGTGGCTATCCTTGCCGTGTCGAGGAGATTCATTGCCGGCCCCACCCGGGACCGCTCTTCTACGAGCGGCGATTCGGCGTTACCTACGAGACCTTCGTCCAAAGGACGTCGCCTTTTGTGAGGAAGTGGCTCGGCCGAGACAGCGAGAACGCCTAAACGTGACCGCGAGACGCGAGCGGACCGGACGGTTCCCTTTGCTGATTTGGCTCATTGACGCGTCCGTTCGTTTCTGGCGGAACTCCGCTTGCGACGAGTTCGGCAAGCTCAAAGGAGGCGCGGCGGTGCGGACGCTGCGCCAACGGGCTCAGACCCGTCCGATCCGGGACTCTCTGTCCGGGGAGGACCATGTTCCGTCTCACGTTGCGGCCGGACTGCCTACCAGGTTCTGTATGTCCGAGACGATGGCTTGCAGCAGCAATTGAGAACCGAGAATGAGCGGGACCGCGGCCAGGATGACGGTCCCGGTCGGCGTGGCCGCGCCGCGAATCGTGTTGGCGATCCAGTGGTATGCGCCGAAGAAGGCGCAGAAGAGGAACAACACGAGGCCGAAGAAGACGAAGAGAGCGATCGGCGACACGTCGTAGGAGACGTAGCGCCAGTAGATCCGGCGAGACAGGCCACTGATCAGGCGGAAGGGGAACTCCAGGGCGATCCGGGTAGGCGACTCAGCGTAGGCACCTGCATGGCGTTCAGCCGCTTGCGCTGCGCCGCCAGCTTGAAAGCGCTCCGAAGTACCGCCATCTCGCGGTTGACGGTCGCGTCGGCCTTGCCTGCCCGCTGGCGCTTGGCGATGTAGGCATCAAGCGCTTCAGCCGTCACGTTCACCGCGCGCCACGGCGCGAAATGCTCTCGAACGGCGACCGCACGGTACTTGCAGGTGTCGGCGCTCGGGCAGGCCTCGCGCCATTTGCCCGTCGTGGCTGGAAGCTCCCGGGATGGTTCCACGCTACCCGAGTCGCCGCCCCCCGGCGCGTGTGCGAAGGGCGGGCCAGTGCCGGCGCTCGCTCGGCCGCGAACACCAGCGCCACCCGACGGGCGGGCTGGCCCGGAACCCCTTCGGCCCATGCGGGCGCCGGTTGGCAAACGGGCCCGCGTGATTCGAGCCGCTCTGTCCGGCGTTGGGCGTGATATCATCATGTGTGAGTCTGCCGTCGCAGCTGCATCCGCTGTTCTGGGACTGTCGCTCCGAGACGCTCGATCCGGAGGCCCACGCGCCGTTCATCCTGGAGCGCATCCCCGGGTACGGCTCGCTGAGCGGCGCGCGTTGGGCGCTCCAGGCCTACGGGGCGGAGCGCCTCAGGGCATTCCTGCGGGAACGAGGCGTCCGGACGCTCTCGCGGAAGACGCTCAGCCTCTGGACCCTGCTGCTCGGACTCGAGGGCGAGGCATGCTTCGCGACATCCTCACTGGCGCGCAACAGACCGTTCTGGAACTACCTGGCGGGCGGCACCGCTTTCGCCCTCCATCTCGGCCACCGGCGGTCGCGAGCCTTCGACTTCTTCCGTCCCAAGGAGTTCGTCCCGCAAGATCTCGTCTCCGCCAGACCCCTGGTCACTCCAGGCGGGGAGCCCCCGGAGTTGACTGAATCCCAGCTGCTGAGATGCGGGCCAGCCTCGCAGCCGTCTCTGCCTCGCGGCGATTACCCGCTCATCCGCCCGCTCCACGAGTCGCCGTGGGGACTGTCCCTCGGTGATTCGGAGGACATCGCCGCAATGCGCCTCGCGGCAATCGCCAGCCGCGGCCCGCGCAAGGACTTCATTGGCCTCTGCGTCTACGCCCTGCCGGCCTACTGAAAGGGCACGCAATGTCGCTTTCGCTGAAGACCGCCCTCGTCACCGGCGCCGCGCGCGGCATCGGGCTCGCCATCGCGAGCCGGCTGGCCGCCGACGGCGCGCGGGTCGCGCTGCTCGACCTGGATCGTGCCGCCACCGAGGCCGCCGCCCTCAAGGTGGGAGGCAGCGCCATGGCCATCGCCGCCGACGTGACGCGCCCGGCCGAGGTGGACGCGGCCGTGCGTCGCGTCGTGGACGGCTGGGGGCGCCTCGATATCCTGGTCAACAATGCCGGCATCACCGGGCGCTCGTTCCCCATCTGGGAGCTCGGCGACGAGGACTGGGCGCGGGTGATCGACGTCGATCTCACGAGCGTCTTCTACTGCTGCCGGGCCGCGGTGAAGGTGATGCTCGGGCAGGGCTCGGGACGCATCATCAATATCGCCTCCATCGCGGGCAAGGAGGGCAACCCGACGCTGGTGCCGTACTCCTCGGCTAAGGCGGGCGTGATCGGGCTGACCAAGGCGCTCGCCAAGGAGGTGGCCACCCGCGGGATCCTGGTCAACGCGGTGGCGCCGGCGGTGATCGGGACCGAGCTGCTTAAGCAGATGGAGAAGAGCACGGTGGATCTCCTGATCGCCAAGATCCCGATGGGACGGGTGGGGACGCCGGAGGAGGTGGCGGCGCTCGTGGCCTGGCTCGCCTCCCAGGAGTGCTCGTTCAGCACCGGCGCCGTCTACGACCTCTCGGGCGGCCGCGCGACGTACTGAACAAGGCCGCGCGCTCGCCTCGGCCGGCCAGGGGCCCGCAAGGCGCCAGCCGGAGCGGCCGGGGCAAGCCGGCGCGCTCACTCCAAATCCCTGCTCCGCGGCGGACAGGTGAGGTCTCAGGGCATGACGCTGCGACGCAGGGCGGCGGCGAGGATCGCCACCTTGGAGACGGACTCGGTGATGCGGTCGTCGAGCGCCATGGCGAGCGCGTCGCGGAACGTCACGATGCGGCGCTCGAAGAACTCGTCATCGTCCGACGGCAGCGGATCGGACACCAGGTCCTCGCCGGTATAGCAGTAGGCGGTTTCGTCGAGGTAGGCGCTGGAGGGATGAAAGCGGGCGAGAAAGGTCAGGCGCCCGGCGCGATAGCCGCCCTCCTCGCGCAGCTCGCGCTGCGCCGCCGTCTCCGCGCTCTCGCCTGGCAACCCGCCGCCGCCCGGCAACTCCCAGGACTTCTCGCGGGTCAGGTGCCGGAACTGGCGGATCAGGAGCACGTGCTCGGCGTCGATGAACGGCACGACTCCCACGGTGAGCCCAACGTGCAGGAGCGGGTAGGCCCGCTCGCCGCCGGCGGGGAGCCGCCAGACGTCCTCGCGGAGCGTCAGCTTACCCAGACGCTGCAGGATGGTCGAGCGCACGAACTGCCAGGGCTCGGTCACCGGTCGCCTCCTTGCGCACATTATTCTGGCGGAGGAAAAACGGCGTGACCGCGAGGCTCTGGTCCGACGCG
>WNFV01011439.1_pt1 | contig 10498 bp, 8 predicted proteins | sample 5400101 | NCBI WGS metagenome assembly WNFV01 (sample SAMN13153361, study PRJNA577476) | soil metagenome | isolation source: 115 cm soil or saprolite under grassland replicate 1 | place: USA:California | collected 2016-06-15 | reverse complement strand
GATTGAATAGCACCAACCCATCGGTGCCGTTCCGGTCGGCCTCGCGGGCGAACCGCGCGAAGTTTGTGAAGAACGGACTGAGCTTGACCGCCACCGGCACTTTCACCTCCGCTTTGATCGCAGCGAGAATGCTGAGATAATGGGCTTCGATATCTTCCCCGCGAATGTCTGGATCACTCGGGATGGAGTAGATGTTCAGCTCCAGGGCATCAGCGCCCGCTTGCTCGATCTGCTGCGCGTAACCTAGCCAGCCGCCAAAGGTGCTGCCGTTTAAGCTACCGATGATTGGGATATCGACCGCCGCTTTCGCCTGCGAGATGTGCTCGAGGTACGCTTCCGGCCCAACCTTGAACTCGGGCCTAACAGGAAAATAGCTCAGCGACTCCGCGTAAGATTCGGTGCCCTGTTCAAGGTAAAACTCCAGGTCATGATGATCACGGTGAATCTGCTCTTCAAAAAGTGAATGAAACACCACCGCCGCAGCGCCGGCGTCTTCCATTCGCTTAATGTTGTCGACCTTTTCCGACAGCGGCGATGCCGATGGCACAAGCGGCGTGCGCAACTTAAAACCGAGATATCTTGTCGTTAGGTTCATAGGTTTGGCATGGTGTTGAATTTTCTCGTGGCGAGAAATTCGTAGAATTCGCGGCGGGCATTCACGTCCGCCTGCGCCTGCGCGAGCAAATCCCTGGCAGCGCGCGGTTCGCTCTTTTCGAGTATTTTGAAACGTTGTTCGAGCTTGAAATAGTCCGCGAGTTTTACGCGCGGCGCAGCGCAATCGAGCTGGAGCGGATTCCCTCCGAGCCACAGCCGCTCAGGATTGTAGCGATACAGTAGCCACTGCCCCGTATTCACTGCCGCTTTTTGGTTTTGCATGGCCGTGGTCATGTTGATGCCGTGCGCGATGCAATGGCTGTAAGCGATGATGGGCGCCGGACCGTCATATGCCTCCGCTTCTAGGAACGCTTTTAACGTGTGCCATTGCCACCGAGGCGACGTAGATGGTGCCGTAAGTCATCGCCATGAGACCGAGATCTTTTTTCGGTGCGCGTTTCCCGCCGGAAGCGAACTTTGCCACCGCGGCTCGCGGCGTTGATTTTGAGCATTGCCCGCCCGTGTTGGAATAAACTTCTGTGTCAAGCAACAGGACCTTAACGTTGCGTCCACTCGCCAGGACGTGATCGAGCCCGCCGTAACCGATGTCGTAACCCCAGCCGTCTCCGCCAATGATCCAAACGCTCTTGCGCACAAGCGTGTCGGCCACGGCGACCAAACGTTTTGCTGTAGCGGCGGTCTCTGACCGCCGATCTTGCATTAACGGTTTGAGTCTGCGCTTCAGTTCGCCGACGCGCTCGCGTTGATCGAAGATGTCCGCTTCGTCGCGCTGACGCGCATTTAAGATGTCGGTCACCAGCCCGCGCCCAATTTGCGGCGATAACTGCTGGAGCATTTCGCCTGCGAACTCTTGTTGTTTGTCGAGTGAAACGCGGAAGCCAAGCCCAAACTCGGCATTATCTTCAAATAGCGAATTGGCCCATGCCGGACCGCGGCCGTTTTGATCTTTCGTGTAGGGCGTGGTCGGTAAATTGCCGCCGTAAATGGAGGAGCATCCGGTCGCGTTCGCGATGATCAACCGATCGCCGAACAGCTGAGTGAGCAATTTGATGTACGGCGTCTCGCCGCAACCGGCGCACGCTCCTGAGAACTCAAACAACGGCTGTTGCACCTGCATTTTGCGCACGTGATCAGTCGAAATCTGGCGGCGATCCATTTCCGGAATCGAAAGAAAGAAATTCCAATTGGCGCGCTCGGTTTCACGCAGCGGCAATTGCGGCTGCATATTGATGGCTTTCAATCGCCCTTCGGATTTGTTGCGCGCCGGGCAAACATCCACGCAGATCCCGCAGCCGGTGCAATCTTCCACCGCCACTTGAAGTGTGTACGTCAGCCCCTTCCACTCCGGTAACCGCGCCTCCGCCGACTTAAACGATGAAGGCGCACCATGGAGAACAGCTGGCTCATACGCTTTGCTCCGAATAACTCCGTGGGGGCAGACCATCACGCACCTGCCGCACTGAATACAAACCGCCGAATCCCAGACCGGCACTTCACTCGCCAGATTTCGCTTCTCGAATTGCGTCGTGGCCGTCGGATACGTCCCATCGTTAGGCAACGCGCTCACCGGGACGCGATCGCCGCGACCCGCGATGATTTCGCCCAGCACATCGCGCACAAACTCCGGCGCGCGCTTAAGCTCGCCATTAGGTTGTAGCCGGGATCGTTGATCCCGGCGGCCGGCGTCAACGACGCCGGGTACAGCGGCCTCCGGAATTTTCACTTCGTACAAATGCGCAAGCGTTTGATCAACCGCCCTTAGATTCATCTCTACGACCTCATCGCCCTTTTTCGCGTACGTTTTGCGAATGGAATCTTTGATGGCCTCGATCGCTTGCTGTGCCGGCAGCACACCAGAGATGGCGAAGAAACAGGTCTGCATCACAGTGTTGATGCGGCCGCCCATCCCTGCATCGCGCGCCACCTTGTTGCCGTCGATGACAAAGAACTTCGCGCGCTGCTCAATCAGCATCTGCTGCACATTTTCCGGCAGTCGGCCCCACACGCGATCGGGTCCAAGCGGCGAGTTCAACAGGAATGTTCCGCCCGGCGCGAGGTCTCGCAGAACGTCACATGTTTCGAGAAGAAACGGTTGATGACAGGCGAGGAAGTTCGCCTTCGTGATCAGATACGTGGAGCGAATTGGGCGCGGACCGAAGCGTAGATGCGAGACGGTCATCGCGCCGGACTTCTTCGAATCGTAGACGAAATAGCCTTGCGCGAAGTAATCCGTGTTCTCGCCAATAATTTTGATCGATTCCTTGTTCGCACCCACGGTGCCGTCAGATCCAAGCCCAAAGAACTGGGCACGCACAACGTCGTCACGTTCGGTCGAGAAATTCGGATCCACATCGAGGCTCGTGTGCGAGAGATCGTCCTCGATGCCGACCGTGAAATGATTTTTTGGGGACGACCGCGCGAGATTCTCGAACACCGCTTTGATCATTGCCGGCGTAAATTCCTTCGAGGATAAACCGTAGCGGCCGCCGACCACTTGCACGTCACCGCGGCCCTGCTCGTGAAGCGCATTCATGCAATCGAGATAGAGCGGCTCGCCTCCCGCTCCCGGCTCTTTCGTCCGGTCGAGAACGGCGATGCGGCGCACGTTCGCGGGCAACATTTTGACGAAGGCCTGTGCGTCAAATGGCCGATACAGTCTCACTTTCAGGACGCCCACTTTCTCGTTTTGCCCCTTAAGAAAATCGACAGTTTCGTGCGCGGCCTCGCAGCCTGAGCCCATCAAAACGATCACCCGCTCCGCATCGGTTGCACCGTGATATTCAAAGAGACCGTACCGCCGCCCGGTTAACTCTGCGAATCGGTCCATCATCCGCTGCACGATCTGCGGACACGCCGCGTACAGTGGGTTCACCGTCTCGCGTGACTGGAAATAAACGTCCGGATTTTGCGCGGTGCCACGGATCACGGGGTGATCGGGCGAGAGTGCTCGCGCGCGGTGCTCGATCACGCGTTCTTCATTGATCATCTGGGGCAGTACTTCGTTAGGCAGGGTGACGATTTTCGCGATCTCGTGAGAAGTGCGGAACCCGTCGAAGAAATGCAAAAACGGAATACGCGACTCGAGAGTGGCCGCGTGCGCGATCAACGCCAGGTCTTGCGCTTCCTGCACCGACGCCGAACAAAGCATTGCCCAGCCAGTCGCGCGCGCGGCCATGACATCGCTGTGATCGCCGAAGATTGACAGAGCCTGTGCCGCGAGCGATCGCGCGGCGATGTGAAACACGGTCGGCGTAAGTTCGCCCGCGATCTTGTACATGTTCGGGATCATCAGCAGCAATCCCTGCGAGGAAGTGAACGTGGTGCTAAGCGCACCCGTCTGAAGCGCACCGTGAATCACTCCCGCCGCGCCGCCTTCGCTTTGCATCTCGACCACAGCGGGCACTGTGCCCCACAGATTTTTCACGCTGGCTGCCGACCATGCATCCGCCCATTCGCCCATCGGCGACGCCGGCGTGATCGGATAAATCGCGATCACTTCGTTGAGCGCGTAAGCGATGCGCGCCACCGCTTCGTTCGCATCCAACATTTTGCATGCAGTCTTCACGGTGCGGAACGTATCCGTTATTGCAGCCGGCCGATGTACCTTCGTTGCGTTTTGCTGTGCAATTATTGCGCCAGCTAGAGCAACACATTCGCGATTAGCTACAACCCGGTTACGATAACGTTCTTCTGCTCACGCTCACCGCTTCGTACTGTTCATGCGCGCGAAGCTTGAATGCAAAAATAATGGCTCCGGTCCAAAGCAATTTTTGCAAAGCAAAAGCCAATCCACGCGGAGTGACGCGTTCATGGCACAGTTATCCTGACGCGTGAAAGGAACAGTTATGAAAACAGATCTGGTTCTAACCGTGGATGAATATCTCGCTCAACGCTGTGCCTTCCCGAAACCGGTGAGTCCGCCGGCGAGGGACGCCCGTCATGTTCCGATCACAGCGGAGAACCGGCCGCACTTGGGCAGGGAGCGAGATGGTTGCCGATGCGATCGTTGGGGCCATCCGTATCCTGGATGCGTCAATTCCAGCACGAGGCCCAGCAGAACGCGGCAGTTTTTGGTGGGTGACAAATAGAGGCAAACACACAATGGAATATCTGATTATAATTGGTGTCGCGGCGATGGTGGCGCTGTACACGTTAATTATTGCGCGGTGCTTGAAAGCCCCGGAGTGGCAATAACGTTCAACATCTAGTTCGCGAGATTGGCTCGTTAATGCGACGATCAGCCCGTCAGATGGCTTTTGCCTGTGCGCTTGCTTGACGAAAGACGCGCACGGAAATCGCTCGGCGATTGCCCGAAGACCCGTTTGAATGTGCGATTGAATTGCGTGAGCGATTGAAAGCCGACGTCGTACGCGATCTCGCTGATGCGGAGGTTCGGATTCAGTAGCCGATTGCGCGCGTCTTCCAGACGCACACGCGCGACGTAATCGGTGAACTTTAGTCCGGTGGCTTTGTGGAAAACTTTGCAGAAATGGAAAACGCTCGCGCCCGCAGCCTTTGCCACATCGGCCAGAGATAATTCTTCGCTTTTATGCTTCTCAATGTACTCGCGCGCCTTGAGAACAAGAGGCGGTTCGGCATTGCACTGCTCCAAGACGATTTGATTAGCCAGTGCGGAGAGTTGTTCGGCGAAAAATGTGAGCAGTCGCACCGTGGCGTTGTATTTGTCGGGCGGAATGAGCGGAGTTTTCTCCCATGCTTTGCGAATCTGGCCGGTGAATCGCACTCCGCACCGCTCCAGTTCGCGGCCGACTCTTGAGGTGTCCGATTTGGCCGGCGTGTGACGCAACACCGAGCCGATGCGCAGGTATCCGATGATCTTGGCCCCAAGTTTCACTGGAACTGCTGTTTCGGTTAACCCGAAGGGACAGGTGACCGTATGCGGGATCAAGCCAGTGTGGTCGATAATGTCCTGATGCGCTTGTAAACAAACCGCCAGTGTGGCCGGCCGCTCGGCAAGCATGGCGCAGAACCGATTCTGGTGCTTCTTGCCGTCATGCTCCAACTGCCAGTAGTCCAGTGGCCGAAGCGTCAAAGGCAATCCCGTTGCCTCGCTAAACACCTGCTCGTATCTGCGAAACAGCTTCGAGCGCCGCAAAGTATCAATGAGCTGCTTATTCGAATCTGAGTGGACGACTTCTGCCTCAGCCATGACCCCTGCCATGAGGTATCATTCCAGCTTGGAAAAATCGCGTCAATCCGATTCGACAGCAAGGGCATTACCGGCTTGTACTCGGATATTTCCCCGCTTAGTCGTGAACGCGCCTCAGCAATCAGCGGTTCATGCGACACGCGGCTTGGAATAGAGCGACAGCATTTGGTCGTGGGCAGCCTGCAAGCGCCTGACCATTACGGCACTGATCCGCTTCAGCAGCTCGTAACCTAACGAGTGGTCCTTCTCGCAATATTCCCGAAGAATTGCCGCGTAGAAAAAGAGCGCGTTGGTCGGCTCGATCGCGTGTGCTGTAAATTGCCAGACGTACGGCGGGAACATCCACGACCAGCCGAGCAAGTCTCCTGCGCCAAGGATTTGTATTGGGATAGATTTGCCAAAGCCGGCTTCCGACTCGAGCGCTACCTTGCCGGTCTCGACAAGGTAGAATCCGTTCGCAAACTCGCCTTGGCGGAGAATCATCTGGTTTGCGTTGAAATGTCTCGCCACCGCACAATCCGTCAGCAGCGTGAGTTGTGTATGATTCATCCCGGCTAAAAGAGGATGAAGCGCGACACGCGTGGCCAGCGGCTCGATTTGTATTTCGTGATTGATTATTTGCGGATTCACAAGCTCCTCCGATCTATCTAAACAAACTCGTGCTCTTTTTCGCGGACGACGAGTACTGGGCAAGGCGCGGTGCGCACGACGCGCTCGGCCGTGCTGCCAATACAAAAATGCCGCCAACTCGTGTATCCGTGCGTGGCGATGATGATCAGATCGACGTCAAGGTCCTTGGCGGCCTTGGTGATCTCGTTAGGCGGATGCCCGACGCGCACGAATGAACTAACCGAATGTACACCATCGGTGTGCGACTCGGCCGCGAGCACGGCCAGGTCTTTCTCGGCCATCGAGAACTCGTCTTTATCCGTGAATGGTTCGACGGCTAGCGGCGCGCCAATCATGGGGGTCGCCGGTTCGACGACGTATAGCAGAACGATCTCGCAACCGAATTGCTCAGCGAATCGCAGTGCATACTGAACTGCTTTCTTCGACGTCTCGGAGAAATCGGTAGGGACCAGAATTTTTTTCAGATGGAGGATCTGCGGGACCAGTTCGATGGTGTCCGCGGTTTTGATACGTTGAGCTGCGGTTTTCATTTGTTCCAGTTTTACCCTCAAACAAAAACGCGCTTCGCAGCTCTTGCGGAATCATGTGCATTTTTTGTGATGCCTGATCTCACCGATGCTCAAGAAATGCTCGGCGAATAGCAAACCGCGCGAAGCGTCTGGTGCGCGCGCCGACTAAAGTGAATCTTCTAAGTGATAAATGAAGACACCGCGTCTTTGAAAAAGACTACAACAAATACTGTTAGTCTCCGCGAGGGAGCGATCGCCGAATACCACGAGCTACTCGCAGCGGACGAAACGCTGACTTCTGCGACATTCCAAAAATTGCGCAGCGCCATGCGAAAAAACCGGCTGCTCTACGGCGATCGACCCATTGGCATCGCGTTAAGGCCACATCTTCTCGATCAGAAACAATTTCGCGCACTGACTCTCTTAGCAGAGCGCGTTACGAGTGCGTTGGAAAAGGTTGCAACCGCAGCGGTGCAAGACGTCACCCTGATGAATGAACTCGGTATGACTGAGGCTGAATGCAAGATGGCGTTAGTTGATCCGGGATTTTCAACAGCCGGCGTAACGACCCGGCTCGATGCGTTCGTTCGCGGCGATGAAATTAAATTTGTAGAATCCAATGCCGAGAATCCTTCAAGCCTGCCCGATCAGGAAGAACTGAATCGGTTGCTGTTCGAGTTGCCCGTGATGGCGAGCTTTATCCGACGCTATCGTTTACGTCAGTTCTCGCCGGTCAAGAGACTGCTTGAAACGCTGCTGAGTACTTATCGCGAATGGGGCGGAGGCGGCGTGCCGAACGTTGCAATCCTGGATTGGAAAGATTTGCCTACGTCGAGTGAGTTCGTCTTTCTGCAGGAGCATTTCAGCGCGCACGGCGTTCCCACTATCATCTGTTCACCGGACGATCTCGAGTATCAGCAAGGGCAACTTCGATGCGGAGCGTTTCGCATCGATCTGGTTTACAAACGGGTAATCATTCACGAATTCCTCGCGCGCTATGACGATACGCACCCACTCATCCGCGCATATGTGAACCACGACGTGTGTCTCGTGAATCCGTTCCGATGCAAAATCATGCACAAGAAAGCGGTGTTCGAGATGCTTACGGACGAACAACGCCGCGATTGGTTCACCAGGAGCGAACAGGAAGCAATTCGCCGATCGGTGCCGTGGACCCGGCGCGTCGCCGACCGAAAGACCACGCGCGAAGGGCGAAAGATCGGTCTGCTCGACTTCATCCGCAGAAATCGGTCACGCCTTGTTCTCAAACCGAACGACGATTACGGCGGACACGGCGTTCATTTCGGCCCGCAAATGGACGAGCGCGAGTGGGATAAAGCGATCCAAACTGCGCTTTCAGCCGACTACATCGTGCAGGACGCGCTCGATTTGCACCCAGAAGTGTTTCCAATCTTCAGCGAGACCAACTGCAAATTTCAGCCAATGTTCGTTGATACGAACCCATTTCTCTTTCGCGGAAAAGTCTGCGGTGCGATGGTTCGTTTATCCGCCACGCCGATTGTCAACGTCACTTCCGGCGGCGGCGAAACTGGGTTTTTTGTCTTACAAGAACAGCGCGCGCCCTGAGCCTCGCTTACAATTCGCCCAGATTTCGTTGCAGCAGCTTTTGCAAGTCGCGCGGTCTCATCACAACAACTGTGTTGCCTGTGACGCGCAGAAGCTTCTGGTCGCGAAATTTTGCCAGTGTGCGCGACAACGTTTCGCTCGTTGTTCCCATTTCAGCGGCGAGCACGCGTTTCGTTCGGTTGAGTTTGATCGCAACTGGCGCGGCGGTAATCGGACGCGGGCATTGTTTTAGCAACCAATTGGCCAACCGGGTTTCCATGTCTTTCAGAGTGAGATCGTCGAGCAATCCCACGATCACGCGCAGATGCTGACTCATCGAGCCAAGCATGCGAAGCGCAAGATCGGGTCGCCTTCGAAGGAGATCGACAAAATCGTTCTTTGGCACAAGCAGAACAGTCGTGGGCTCTGTCGCGCGCGCATCCGCAGGATAGCCGGCTTCGGTCGCAAGCGTCCCTTCGGCAAACGATTCGATCGGCTGAAACAAATGGATCACCTGCTCTTTCCCCGCGGCATTGACCCGATGCACGTTTATGGCGCCCTTTTGTACGACATAAAATCCTTCGCTGCGATCGCCTTCGCGAAAAAGGTATTCTCCTTTGCCGAGGTGCTTTGAAATGATGAACGAGGCGATCGCCACAATGTCTGCCGTGGGCAAACCCATGAAGAGCTGACAACTGCGCAGCATATTTTCAATGATCGCCTGTCTAAACTGGCTCGGTTCCAGCGCCACGCGGGGATCTTAACTCTCCCCTGGGAATCGTCGCGCCAAAAAAGCGCGCTTTACTCGTCGCTCAGAGACAATTTTGGCCCGAGCGCCACTAACCAGACAGTAGCCGCAAGAAGCCAGATCAGCGCGGCATAAACAAGGTGACTGTTGCGCGCGGGCGGAATGAAATCGGCACCGACCCGGGCGATCGTGGCGATTACCAGTAGCGAGAGAGCCGCGATAAGGAACCGAAGTCTTTTTCGAAATAAATGGCTTTGTCCTGCATGGCCGAGAATTACCCGCGTGCTCACCGTGAAAAGAATGATGCTGAAACCGCCGATGAACGTGAGGTGTAGATTTGCGAGCCGATATCCGGGGAGTGCGGCCGGAAGAAACAAACCCGCAACCAGCAGCAAAGCGCCTAGCCGAAAACACTGCGCGAGAAATGGCGGGCCGCTCGGTTTTTCCAGCAAATGACCTTGCATAACAAGATATGTCAGAGTCGTTACCCCGCGGATCAGCGCTGCGGTCCGGATCCAGCCCAGCGCTCCCAACACAAACGAACTCCAGATCACCGCCGCGGTTACCACTGCAATCGCCGCGCGTTTTACCCACAATGAGGCGGCGATTCGCAGATCGGACGGGTCAGGTTTTGCACCGCCGAGAAGCTTCGGAAAGAAAAACGCGCCGACGCCCAGAATTGGAAACAGGACAAAGCCTTCGTTGAGCATGAGGCTGCCGAGTTGGTTCGCAAACAAGCCGTTCGCCATCGATTTAGCAGCCGTAATCAGAAAAATTCCGACGATTGCGTTGACGAACCCGAAGAGGACCAGCACGAACTGAGGCGGCGGCAGGTCCTGTCGTGCTCGCGCGCGCCTTGCCATCAGCCCGAGAAACAACAAGAGCAACACAAGGAAGACGGTGTCGCCTGCTGTTTGTCTTTGTGTGAGATGCAGGAAAGCGCTTACGATTTGCAGCGCAAGGAGCGCACAAGTTTCGGCAGCGATCAGCGGGGACGCATCCAGAAGGCGCGGGCCCGCAGTGCCAAGAAATCCAATGATGAACGAGCCCATCAGCCCTTCGATCATCAATCGGACATGCGCCTGCGCGGGATAAAACCCGATTGCATGCCATACGAATAACGGCCACAGCGCCACGCCGACGGCGCCAAGCAACAATCCTAGAGGAAAGAAAATCCGAAACGGCTCCGCAACCCACAGCGCAGAAGATTTTCGCGCATCTAACGCGGCAGCAGCGCCATGCATCGAACGATCACTTCCC
>WNFV01019909.1_pt1 | contig 10499 bp, 9 predicted proteins | sample 5400101 | NCBI WGS metagenome assembly WNFV01 (sample SAMN13153361, study PRJNA577476) | soil metagenome | isolation source: 115 cm soil or saprolite under grassland replicate 1 | place: USA:California | collected 2016-06-15 | reverse complement strand
GGCCTCAACAAACAACTTCACTTGGATCGGGCCGCAGCAGGCCCGAATCACAGGAGGAAAATAAATGAAGTCACTGAAGTTCGTAATCGCATTGCTCTTCACGGTAGGGGCGCTAGTTTGTCTGGCGACACTGCCGAATTCCGTCGCAGGATCCCAAGCTGTGACAAATGCTCCCACGACCCAATTGAACCAACTCATCGACGATCTGCACAACGGGTTTGGCGCCAAGGGCACTCCCGTAGATGAATGCGTAGCGGCCCCGGTTCCGAACCGCTCGTTCGAGGACAACAAATTCATCTTCGAGGAGATCGAAACCCCAGATGATGGACTTGGGCCTACCTACAACGATCGGGGTTGCGGCGTATGCCACAATAACCCGATGGTCGGCGGCAGCAGCCAGACCCGGGAACTCAGGGCCGGGAATACTGTCAACGGCGTCTTTACCGAACCGCCGAGCAACCAGAACCGGTCGCTGATTCAACTTCGGGCCCTCGGGGCCGGCATCGTGGAGACCCTGAACGTCCCCGGCATCGGCACGCAAAACACCAGGGCTTTCCGCACCAGCCTCAACACCATCGGCGACGGCTTCATAGAGGCCATCGACAGCAACGCCATTGAGGCCGTCAGGCTTGCCCAGCCGGCGGGCTTCGTAGGGACGCGCATCGATGTTGCGGTTGTCGAGGCTGGCGGATTGACGCGAACCGGTCGCTTCGGGTGGAAGAACCAGCACGCCAGCTTGCAATCCTTCTCCGGCGACGCCTACCTCAACGAGATGGGGATCACCAATCCCTTCGACGGCAGCAATGGATTGACGGAGAACAACTCTCTGGGCCGATCGGTCGCCGCCTTCGATACCGTCGCTGATCCTGAAGACGACGGCGATGACGTGGTGGCTTTCGCCAATTTCATGAGAGCCACCAGGGCGCCGGGCCGCGGCCCGATCACCACCGCCGTCAATAACGGCGCGACTCTGTTCGTGCAAATAGCTTGCTCTATCTGTCACACGACCCAGTTTACCACCGTCCCTCCGGGCACCGTGATTAACCGGGGCGCGTTCACCGTCCCGGCGGCCATCGGCAACAAGATAGTCCGACCGTTCAGCGACTTCCTGCTGCACGACATCGGGACGGGCGACGGCATCGTCCAGAACGGCGGCGCTGGCACCAGGAACATGGTGCGAACTGCTCCGCTCTGGGGCGTCCGTGCGCGGCCCGAGTTGATGCATGACGGACTGTCGCTCAGCTTCAACGATGCGATCCAACGCCACGCTGGTGTCGGCGGCACGTTCGCGAGAAACAGCTTTAACCAGCTGGATCCCCTCCAAAAGGCGGATCTCATCGCGTTTCTGAATTCGCTCTAAAGGCGTAGCCATATGCCATATGCCGTATTTAATACGGCATATGGCATATGAAATATGGCATATGAAAAATGACCGTACCTCGGAACATTCGCCTACACGCTTAACCATCTTGAGCAAACCGTCTGGATTGGTCTGCCTGTTCTTGATTGTAATGGCATACCTCCTTTCGTCCAGTTGCTCCAAGACGCCACCGCCGCGGCTGGAGGAGAAGCCGCTCCCGCCCGCGACCATATCAACTGCGGATGCCGCGGCGCCTAAGAGCGCGCCCGAGCTTCCGGCGGCCAAGCCTGCGGAAGTCGAACAGGCGATCGAACGGGTGTTCAAAGGCGCCGTGACCATCGAGACTGGCCGAACCCCTTACTTCGCAGTCGGCGACTTCAACGGCGACCTCTCGCAAGACCTGGCCGTTGCGGTGAGGCCGGTGCGGAGCAAACTCCTTGAGATCAACGACGAGCTGGCGCCCTGGATTCTCGTGGACCCGGTCCAGACCGCCAAGCCCGCTCCGAAGGGAGCTTATCCCGAGTCGCACGCCGAAATGATAAAGCGGCGGCGAGTCGTCATAGACGAAGGAGATCATCTGCTGGCGGTCATCCATGGCTTTCAATCAAAAGGGTGGCGGGACTCGCAGGCCACTCAAACCTATGTGCTGAAGGACGCCGTCGGCGTCAAGTTGGAACCCCAGACGCCTAAGCAGATCGTCTGGGCCGGCAATAAGAATAAGCTGCCGCGCATCTTGGGCGACGTGATCGCGCAATCCATCAACGAGCAATACGGTTTCCTCTATTACAACGGAGCGAGATATAGTTGGTACGACCCGCGCATTTACAAGCCGGAGCCGCCCGCGAGCATGACCCACGGCGGGAGGGCCAAGGCGATGCGGTAGAAATTCGCGTTCATTCGTGGCCGGAATTTTTTATTCTTAAAGACTTACATTCAGGAGATGATCGGATGAGTTTCAGAGAATGGGCTATTGTAGTTTGCATGTTCTTTTTTTTGATCGGTACGGGCGCGACGACGGCCGGCGTCGGAGCCGCCGGCGTCCAGGATCCTGCGCAAGCCAAGCCCGACCAGACAAAACCTCCGGAGACCGAGTGGATAACGGTTGAAGAGCTGAAAGCCAAATTGGCCAAAAACGAGGCGGTAACGATAGTTGACCTGCGCGCGGTAGACTCCTTCGATCAGAGTTCCAACAAGATCAAAGGCGCCATCCACATGAAAGCCAGGAGACTCCGTTACCGGCTCTCCTTTACGCCCTTCAAAGAGCTTCCCCGCGACAGGGAGATCGTTACATACTGCGCCTGCGGGAGCGACGAAATAGCCGTCCGCGCGGTCCAGGTCTTCCAGGAGGCGGGATTCAAACGCGTGCGCGTTTTGAAAGGCGGATGGCAGGCCTGGCTAAAGGCCGGCGGCCCGGTTGAATCAAAGCCGAAGGTATAATGTAAGCTGTGAGGCGAAGTTGATGAATCGGTTCCGTTATCTGTCCGCAGCGTTCGTGGCGCTCGCAGCCTGCACGCAGATCGCCCGCGCCCAACTACCCGCCGATCACGACCTCGGTCATAACCAGTCTGCTGCGAACGGCGGCGTTGAGAGCCTGGGAGGACGGCTATTCCAGAGGCGCTACGGGCGATAGCTATACGCTGGCGATCTATAAGCTGACCGGGGCGCTCATCCTCCTCAAGAGCTCGGCCATCAAGCGCGGCGCCATCGCAGCCGTTGCCGGTCGAGCAGTCGAACCTGCCAGTAGCCGGCGAGATCGGGGCCCCAATAAACAATAAATCATGTGTGCGCTTTGAAATTAAGACGGCCGGTAGATTAATCCGGTAATCGCGCTGCGGATTTTCAATATATTTAGTTGACAGTTCTATAAACGGCGAGTATCTTCTGTCGTATCATAAAGAAACTAGTAATATTACACGCCATATCTATCCTACTACTATCGCGCTAGTTAACTTAAAGCAGCGCATTCTCCTCTAATAATAGAGGGTTGCGCTGTCTTACGCGCATGCAGGCAGGTCTGCCCACGTTACTTGCCTGATGAATACGCGTGATGCCCCTGCGCTTAAGTTCACCAGGTCATTGGATGCTGGCTCCCTTCAAGTAACGTTCCTAAAGAATCGGATCAGCCTAAAAAAACAACCTTACTTCGATCGGGCCGACCCCGGCCTGAATCACAGGAGGCAAACACATGAAGTCACTGAAGCTCATAGTCGTAGTGCTCTTTGTGGTGGGAGTCAGTTCCCCACTTTACATGAACAACTCCGTTTACAGTCAAACCATTACAGACGCCCCGGCCGGCTTCGACAACCTGACCAACGGGTTCACCACCCAGGCCCAATTCGACGCTGACCGCCTTGTTTTCGAAGAACGCGAAGGTAATGATGAAGGCCTTGGGCCGCTCTACAACGCCACAGCCTGTTCCGACTGCCACCAGAACCCGGTCACTGGCGCAATCAGCCAGATCACCGAGTTGCGCGCCGGCCACTTCAACGGCATTACCTTTGTTGATCATCCCGGCGGATCATTGATCAATGACCGGGCGATCAACGCTAACATTCAGGAGCGCGTGCTCGGCGGCAACGAAGTGCGCACCTTCCGCACTTCGCTCAACACGGTCGGCGACGGCTTCGTCGAGTGCATTGACAGCAACACGCTGGCCGGCATCGCGGCCGGCCAACCTGCCGGCCAGGCGGGCACTTTCATCCAGGTGCCGGTAGGCGAAGCCGGCGGCGCGGTGCGCGGCGCGCGCTTCGGCTGGAAGAACCAGCACGCCAGCCTGATCTCCTTCTCCGCCGACGCCTACCTCAATGAGATGGGCATCACCAGCCCGTTGCAGCCCAACGAGAACACCCGCAATGGCGTCTCGGTCGCCGCTTTCGACGAAGTTGCAGACCCGGAGGATCCGGCCGTTGCAGGGGCGCCCTTCGGGGCGGACGTGACAGCCTTTGCCCGTTTCATGCGCGCGACCAAGGCGCCGCCGCGTGACGCCGCCCTGGCCGCCACAGCGGACGCCATCACCGGCGGCAACCTCTTCAACGCCATCGGCTGCAACATCTGCCACGTCACATCGATCGTTTCTGCGCCGGCGGGCACGGTGATCAACGGCGGCGCGTTCACGGTCCCGGCGGCGCTCGGCAACAAGCGCATCCGCCCGTTCGGCGATTTCCTGTTGCACAACGTGGGAACCGGCGATGGAATCGTCCAGAACGGCGGGCAAGGAACACGGAACCAGGTCCGCACGCCGCCGCTCTGGGGCATGCGATCACGCGACCGGTTGATGCATGACGGCGAGACCCTGACGCGTAACGAGGCGATCTTGCGCCATGCGGGCCAGGCGACAGCCATCATCAACAACTACAACTTGCTTAGCACCAACCAGAAGAATCAACTGATCACTTTCCTCAATTCGTTATAAACCCTTACCTGCAATTTATCTTTGCAGGATTTCCGGCGGCGGCGGATCAGAGTATTCGCCGCCGTCTTATTGAATTACTGTCGAGGCCACCGAGCGAAGATATGCCGAGCCGAATAACGATTCTGTCATTCTTTCTCCTTGGCGCCATCATTTGCCCAGCAATCTCCGCCTGCTCTCGTTCAAAGCAGCAAGAAGAACCTCGACTGCAGAAGGAGGGGCAGCCACAGTTGTTGGCTTTGCCCCCCACGCCTGCGCCCGGGCCGCCCGAGTTGCGCCCTCCGCAACCGACTGAGGCCCAGGAGGCGATCAGACGCGTCTATGGCGAAACCGTGTTCGTTGAATCCAGCCTACCCAAATATTTCATCGCCGGCGATTTCAACGGCGACAACTCGATCGACCTGGGCGTGGTGGTCAGACCGGCGCGGGGGCAGGTCGCGAATCTCAACCACGAACTAGCCAACTGGATTCGGTGCGACCCGCAAAAGGTCAAGCCGCCTGTTCCACAACCGCACGGGCGCCTCCTTCTCCAGATGGTGGAGCCGACAGTCATTGAGGAGCACGACATATTGCTTGCCGTTGTCCACGGCTACGGCCCTCAGGGATGGCGTAATCCGCAGGCCCGGCAAAGCTACCTGCTTAAAAACGCCGTGGGCGCCGGGATCAAATTGACTACGTTCAACGATGCGATCAAGATGGTCGGGAAATACAAGAACCCGCCACGACTGCGCGGCGATGTGGTCAGCCAGAGCCTGGACAATAAGCAGGGATTGCTCTATTACACTGGGGCTAAATACGCATGGTATCGGTTGGGAACAACCGGGCCTTGAATTATGGGAGTTGGAGGTAGTTACTTATGAAGTCGCTTGCTTACGCAGTCATCCTGTTAACAATTACGGCTGTCACGCCGTCCGTCCGGGCGCAATCCACAGGCGTTGGCGGCGCCGGGAAAAGATCGCCGGAAATAGTAGGAGAGGTTGAGCGGGCCGGCGCCCAGATTCAACTCGTCCTTACCAATCCGAGCGACACACGCGCGTTCCAAGGCGCCGCCAAAGTCAGCGTCGGCCTTTCGGCGGACGCTGCTATTCAGCTTCCGATCACCCTCGGTCCGAATGAAACACGCCGCTTCCCGCTCCCAGCATCCAAGACTTCGGAGACATCGGGCGACGAATACTCGTTGGCGGTCTACAATCAAACCGGGGCGCTCGTCATGTACAAAATCGCGCCGATCAAGACAACAGCCGGAAGCGAAAGAGTAACGGCGTCCAAGCAGGCGGCGCCCGCGTCCAAGAAAAGCTCCGAGGAGGTAAGAGTGAACGCGCGGCTCACGCGCAACCTGGCGAGCAGGGACGCCGAAATTCCCACCCCCAACCAGGCCGAACCTTTACTCCTGACATTCGAAATCGAGTCGGATTATCGGTCGGCGCGTTGACGTTCGACCGCCCGGCTTACACGCGAGGCGAATCAGCGCGGGTTGTCATCGAGCTTCAGGGCGATGCGCCGCGCGGCTACCGGATGAACTTGACGGTCAAAGACGGCGGCGGGAATCTCCTTGTTAAAGACGAGCGCAGAGGAAGCAGCAACCAAGGTAAATCCAGGCAGGAATTCTCGATCGAAATCCCGCGCTCGGCGCCGGGGCCAATCATAGTTGAGTACCAGGTCTTCGGAGGCCAAACCGGCGCGCTGTTTGATTCCGGCTCACGCGAGATCGTTCTTAATGAAGCGCAGAATGATAAGAGCGCCGGCAGTCCCAAACGCCATTCTCCTTAACGATGCTCAGAGGGCCGCGCTGTTACTAAGGGAGATAGTTACATACTGCGCCTGCCCGAGCGACGAAATAGCCGTACGCGGGCGCAGGTCTTCCTGGAGGCGGGATTCAAGCGCGTGCGTGTTTTGAAAGGCGGATGGCAGGCCTGGCTAAATGTCAGCGGCCCGGTTGAATCAAAGCCGAAAGTGTAGTTAAGTAGCGGGGCGAAGATAATGAAAACGCCTCTCGCTAATTCGGCTAGAAGGGAGATTGGGTTATGAACCGGTTCCTTTACCTTCTGATGGCGATCGCGGCTGGCGCGCTGACAGTCTGCGCCCAGACAGCCGCCGATCACAAGCGTCCTGTTGTGGACGGCAGCGTTGAAAGCATGGGGGGACGGCTTCGGGTCAGCCTGACCAACACCGATAGCGCCCGGGAGTTTCGCGGCGAGGCCCAGGTAAGTATCGACGCCCCCGACAGGCAATCCGAAGTCGCCAGGTTTGAGTTTACGCTCGCCCCCCAAGAATCGCGGCTCTTCCCTATCGATTCCCAGGGCGCCGCCGGCGCTCACTATACGCTCTCGATCCATGAGCGGGCCGGAACGCTTATCCTTCTCAAGAACGCGCCCATCAACCGCAGCGCCGAGGCGGAGCCGGCCGCCGCAATTCCTCCAGCGCCCACCCCTCCCGCGTCGACGGCCCAGACCGCTGTAAAAGGATTGACGGTGAAGGCGCGGTTGGCCGCAGGGCGGCCCCGCCCATCCACGGGCGCCGGGATCAAAACGCCCGCCGAGCGGTTGAGCCAACCGCAGGAAAAGGAGACCAACCTCGTTGTGGTCCCGGCGGCGCCGACCGCAGCGCCCGATGCCGCAGCGCCCGAGCAGCAGAGCGGGCAGCAGGCCGACGCGATCAAGAAACAGTCTGCCAAGTTCGCGCGCCGAGGGAAAAGCACTGAGGTCAAACCTCTCGCGGTCGAGCGGCCAACTTCCCAGCCGGCCGGCGAAGTCGAGGCCCCAATCTCCGATGAGCCGACCTCGATGGTCCTCGCCTTCGATATCACCGCGCCGTCGCCCATCATCAACGCCAGCCTCAGCGTCAGCGCGAAGAGTTTCAAAGGACGCCAGGTTATCACCATTCATGGGGCGGGGAGCGCCGAATTCGAACTACCGGACGATTTCAGCGAGCCGAAGATCAACTACACGCTCACTGACGCCTCCGGCAAAACGCTCATTGCCGGTGAATTCGATTTTGAAGCTCTCAGAATGGAGGACTCCGTTCGTGTCAGCGAGGTCAAGTTCGACCGGGAGAGCTACGGACCCGGCCAATCGGCGCATCTCGTGATGACTCTCGAAGGCCGCTCGCAACAAGGCTATCTACTGGAGGTGACGGCCAAGGACGAGAACGGATCGCTTCTCCTCAACGAGAGCCGCAGAGGGAATTATAGCAAGGGCAAATCAATTGTGGAGTTCCATGTCGATATCCCCGCCGAGGCGCATGGAGCGATCGCAGTGGAATTCAAAGCATTCGGGAAACTGACCAAGAAACTCTTCGATTCCGGCACGCGCGATCTTATTATCAACGACACGCAGGATGATAAAACGGAAGGTAGAGGATTGAGGATCGAGGATTGAGGATAGAGGATCGAAGATTGCAATGAGGATACCTCACTGCCGTACTCGATCCTTGACCCTCGATCCTCAATCCTCGATCTTCGATCTTCGATCCTCGATCCTCAATCCTCGATCCTCAATCCTCGATCCTCGATCCTCTATCTTCGATCCTCGATCCTCGATGTTTTTAGAACCGGCAATTTAACGCCTGAAGCCTGGGATTTCGATCTATAGACGCGCTGGGTCGCGGCGACGTAATCAGAGTCCTTCGCCTTGAAGATATTCTCGACGTATTTCTGCGGGTTGCGATCGATCACCGGGAACCAGGTGCTTTGGACCTGAACCATGATCTTGTGCCCCTTCTTGAAGCAGTGGTCTTTGTGAACGAGATCGACGTTGAACTCCGTCACCCTGTCAGGGACCAACGGTTCGGGTTTATCAAAGCCATTGTGATACCTGCCACGCAACACCTCTCCGGCCACCATGAATTGATAGCCTCCCATCTTGAAGTTGTCGGGCCACTCCTGCGGATAGACGTCGATCAACTTGACGACCCAGTCGCTGTCCGTGCCCGAAGTCGAGGCGAAGAGTTGCGCGACGATCTCGCCCGAGACTGTGACGTCGTCGGTCAAAACATCAGTCTCCCAGCTCAACAGGTCGGGGCGATCGCTGACGAACCGCTGGTCTTCCATCAGCCACACTCGCCAGCCGGAGCCTTTCACGAAATACGTCGGCTCGATCGGACGTCTGCGGTAAGGAACCGGATTGGCCGGGTCGGAGACGTAACTGTCGAACGCTTTGTCGCCGTCGTCGGTCGGCGCGTCGAAAGAGAGCTTGCCGTTGGCGCGGAAGTAGAGCTTGCGCTCGGTAGTGAGGTTCACGGGCGGCCACTGATCGTAAGTCTTCCATTCGTTGCTGCCGGTCTGGAACGTGACGGCTTCGGGTTGGTTGAGCGCGCCTTTGCCTTTGAGGTGATAGGCGAACCATGGCGCCTCAATCTTTTCGCGGAAGTACGCCCCGGTCGCGTTTTTGAATTCGATATTGCCCAGCTTGTCGCCTTCCCCGCCGCGCCACCCGCCGTGATTCCAGGGGCCGACGACGACGTAGTTGTTCTTGCTCTTGTCATTCTTCTCCAGGGCGACATAGGTCTTCATCGGGCCGTAGAAATCCTCCTGATCGAACCAGCCCGCGACGTGCAGCGTCGGCACGGCGGGTTCTTTCAGGTAATGCGACGCCGAGCGCGATTTCCAGAAATCGTCGAACGACGGGTGCTCGATGAAGTCCTTCCACGTGGGAAGAGTCGGCGTCAGAAAGTTCGATAGCGCTCCCTTCTTCAGATACCACTCGAACATGTCGTAAGTGTCGAACGTCGGGTCGGCGCCGCCCTTGGCGCTCTCGACGCCGTAGACATATTCATAGCCGTAGGCCAAACGAAATCCGCCCTGATGGAAGAAGTCGTCGCCGAGCCAGGTGTCGGTCATCGCGGCTTGCGGCGACAGGGCCTTCAGCGCCGGGTGCGGATCGAGAAGCGGGACGGCGGCCAGCCACCCGGGATACGACACGCCGAAAACGCCAGCGCGACCGTTGTTGTTCTTAACGTGTTTGACCAGCCAGTCAATCGTGTCGTATGTGTCCGAGGCCTCGTCAACCGACTTCGGATCGCTCTTGTCGCGCGGAGGGCGGTTCATTCTGAACTCGCCTTCTGACTTGAATTTCCCGCGGATGTCCTGAAAGGCGAAGATGTAACCGTCCGCGACCAGTTCCTTATAAGCAAAGGGCAGCCTTCCGGCGATTCCGGGTCCGACGCCGTAAGGGGTGCGCTGCAGCAAGATCGGCAGCCGCTCCGCGGAGTTTTTCGGGACGCAAATGATCGTGTAGAGCTTGACGCCGTCACGCATCGGGATCATTTCTTCGATGGCCTCGAACTTCGCCTCGCCTGATTGTGATGGCTGCTGAGTGGCCCGCGTCCGGCCGAGCGGAATGACCAAGGCCAGCAGCGTTATGGTCAAAATGATGTAATGGAATCTCGCTCTGCGGGGCGAGGCAAACTTGTTCAGCATTACTATTCCCTCGGAAAAACCCCTGGGTACGCATCGCTTCCAGCGTGCAGGATTCATCATCTCAGACATTGACCGATGTCTGAGATGATGAATCCTGCACGCTGGAAGCGATGCGTACCCAGGGTCGATTTCATTGTTTCTGCGTGTCTACTTGAGTCGTCTCAACTTTACTATTCTTCCGACGGCCATCCACTCTTCGACATAGAGGTTGCCCTGTTTGTCCCAGCAGACGCCGTGCGGCGAGACGAAAATTCCGTCAAGCCATTGCTCGCGCGGGAGCTTGTTGGTCGCGCGCTTCTTGGCGTCGACCTGAT
>WNFV01009854.1_pt1 | contig 10501 bp, 7 predicted proteins | sample 5400101 | NCBI WGS metagenome assembly WNFV01 (sample SAMN13153361, study PRJNA577476) | soil metagenome | isolation source: 115 cm soil or saprolite under grassland replicate 1 | place: USA:California | collected 2016-06-15 | reverse complement strand
TGGCGCGCATGATCGCGAGCCAGATCAGCCGCAGCGCGGCGTCGTCGTTGGGGAAGTGCCCGCGTGTCTTGATCGTCTTGCGGATCTGCATGTGCAGGCTCTCGACGGTGTTGGTGGTGTAGACGATGCGGCGGATCTCCTCGGGGAAGGCGAGGAAGGGGATGATGCGGTCCCATGCCGCGTTCCCAGACCTGCAGTGCGGCGGTGCGCGCTTGCTGTCCGCCCAGGCGGCGGTCAGCTCGTCGAGCACCTGGCGGGCTTGGTCGGCGTCCGCGGCGGTGTAGATCCGTCGCAGCTCCGAGGCGCAGCTTTTGCGTTCCTTCCAGGAGAGGTAGCGCAGCGATTGGCGGACGAGGTGGACGTTATGCCGACGTCGGCATAACGTCCATTACGCCGACTTCCGGGTTATGCCGACTTCGTCGTGGGAGGCGTTTGTTGGGGCGGTGATCGCGGCCGCGCGGTCGGCATAATCAGAGCGCTTCGAGGAAGGCGAGGATGGTGTCGGGCGGGCGGTAGCGTCCGGGGATGCTGTGGAGCGGCGCCGTGCGGGCGAGTGCTCGCTCTTTGAGTGCCAGGTCGGCGTGGAGGTAGATCTGGGTGGTTTCGACGCTTTCGTGTCCGAGCCAGAGCGCGATGACGGTGGTGTCGACGCCGGCGTGCAGGAGCCGCATCGCGGTGGTGTGGCGCAGCACGTGCAGGGTGATCTTCTTGTCGGCGAGTGAGGGGCAGGCGTGGGCGGCGATCGGCAGGTAGGTGGTGAGGCGGTGCTCGAGCGCGTCGCGGCTGAGCGGCCGGCCGCGGCCGGTTGGGAAGACGGGGTCGTCGGGGTGGCCGGCGCGTTCTTTCAGCCAGGCGGTGAGGGTGGCGATGGTGCCGCTGGTGAGCGGGGTGACGCGGTCTTTGCGGCCCTTGCCGTGGCAGCTGAGGTGGGCGCCGGTGCCGAGGTGGAGATCGCCGCGGGTGAGCCCGATCAGCTCGGAGGCTCGCAGCCCGGTTTGGATCGCGAGCAGCAGGAGGGCGTGGTCGCGGCGGCCGACCCAGGTGGTTTGCTCGGGGGGGGCGAGCAGCGCGTCGATCTCCGGCTCGGTGAGGTAAGTGATCAGCGCTCGCTCGAAGCGCTTGGGCGGCATCGCGAGCACGCGTTGGATGACGGCGGCGTGCTCGGGGTGGCGCAGCGCGGCGAAGCGAAACAGCGAGTGGATCGCCGCGAGCCGGGCGTTGCGGGTGCGGACGCTGTTGCCGCGCTCGCCTTCGAGGTGGTCGAGGAAGGCGCCGATCAGCGGCGCATCGAGGTCGTCGAGGTCGAGTCGGGACGGCTGGGTGCCGGTGCGTGCTGCGGCAAAGACGAGTAGGAGCCGTAGCGCGTCGCGGTAAGCGGCGATCGTGTGCGGGCTGGCGTGCCGTTGCCGCTGCAGCCGCTCGGTGAAGAAGGCTTGCAGCGTCGGTGCGAGCGCGCTCATGATCGTGCTCCGAGGTGACGCTCGAGTCGGTCTCCGGCGAGCGCGAGCAGCTCCGGTGCAGCGGAGAGGTACCAGTAGGTGGAGTCGGGGTGGACGTGGCCGAGGTAGGTCGAAAGCAGCGATAGCCGCGACTGCACGTCGCCGTCGTCGCGGTAGCCGTCGAGCAGGGTGCGGATCGCGAAGGTGTGTCTGAGGTCGTGGATCCGCGGCCGGCAGGATGCCGAGCGTGGTTGAACGCCGGCGCGGCGTCGCAACTGCCGGAAGGTCGCGTGGACGTTGCAGTAGATGAGGCGTGTGCCGGCCGGCGAGACGAACAGCGCCGGCGTGCTCGGCGGCGGCTGGTGCTGGTCGCGGAGGCGCAGATAGTCGCGCAGCGCCCGGATCGTGCTCGGGTGCAGCGGCACCTCGCGCGACTTGCCGAACTTGCTGTTGCGCACAACCAAGAGCTCGTGCGTGAAGTCGAGGTCGCCGCGGTCGAGGCGGATCGCTTCCCCGACCCGCAGACCGGTGACCGCGAGTAGGCCGATCAGCGTCCGGTAGGTCGCGACCCGCAGCGACGACCGCAGCGTGCCGGCGGCGGCGATCAACGCCGCGATCTCCTCGTCGGCGTAGAGGTAGGGCGTCGCCCGTGGCGTCCGGCCCGCGAGCAGGTCCTTGGGTGGGACCTCGGTCGCTGGGTCGAGCGTCTGCAGGTAGGCGGCGAAGCCGCGCACGATCGATAGTCGGAACGCCCACCAGCGGCGGCTGTCGCCGGGCAGCGTCGCCCAGGCGAGCGCCCGCTCGGTGGTGACGGTGTCGGCGCCTATCCGTTCGAGGTAGTCGAGGAACTGCGGCAGCAGCTTGCCGGCGCGCTCGAGCTTGTAGCCGAGCGCGCGCCGGATCCTCAGATAGTCGGCGAGCGCGTCGCGGAGCGGGATCATGCCGCACCGCCAATCCAGGGCCGGGCGATCGTCCGCAGCGCCTCCCGGTCGACCTTGGCGTAGATCGCGGTCGTCAGCAGGCTGCGGTGACGCAGCACCTGGCAGACCTCGGGCAGCGTGGCACCCGCTCTGAGCATCTCCGTCGCCGCGGTGTGCCGTAGCCGGTGCGCCGCGATCTCGCCGAGTCCGGCCCGCTTGCCGGCGGAGACCACGACCTGCGTCACGCCGCCAGGCGTCAACGGCAGGTGCGGCGCCTTGACCCGCACGAACACGCAGCGGCCCTGCGCGCTCGCGGGACGGCCGCGCCGCAGGTAGCCGGCGACCGCTTCGCCGACATCGGCGGGCAAGGGCAGCCGCTCCTGCCGGCTGCCCTTACCGCGGATCACGATCTCGCCCGACCGCCAGTCGACGTCGCCGAGCTGCAGCCGCGCCACCTCGCCGCGGCGCAGACAGAGCCGAAGCAACAGCGTCAGGATCGCGAAGTCGCGCCGCCCGGCCGTCGTTCGCCGATCGCAACCGGCCAGCAACCGGCGCGCCTGACCGGGCTCGAGCCCGCGCGGCAGACCGGCCAGCCGCCAGCCCGCGACCGAGGGCACCGCCCCGCTCAACGACTCCGCCAGCACGCCCTCGACGTGCAGAAAACCGAGCAGCGACCGCAACGCGGTCACGAGCAGCTTCGCCGACCCGCGCGAGCGGCCCGGACACTCGGCCAGCACAAACGCGGACACGTCACGCGCCGCCAGACGCTCGAGACCAGAGCCATCGGCCATGACCCGCCCGGCGAGGAAGGGCCGGATGATGTCCACGTAGCCGCGCACGGTCCCCGTCGCGAGCCCCCGCTCGACCAGCAGGTAGCGGCGATACCGCTCCAGCAGCTCCTCCGCCGGCGTGGTCGCGACCACCGCGGCGGCCGGCTCCACCACCCCGAGCTCGCGCAAATGGGCGAGCAACGGCTCCAGCGCCCTCGACGAGCGCAGCGTCGTATGACCGGCCGCGCGGCGAGCAGCGAAGAACTCCTCCACCGCGGCGGCGTCCAACCCCGCCGGATCCAAACCCCTCCCGGCGAGCCACGAACTCAGGTGCGCCAGCAACCGCAGCTGGCAAGCGGTCGTGTTACGCGTGTAGCCGACACGCGCGAGCTCGACGGCGAACCCGGACGCGTACTCCTCGAGAGGGCCGCTCACGCGCACCCGCGATGGATCTCTCATGTCGCTCTCCTCTCCGATGACGGAGAGCAGAGCCTCAGCGAGCGGCCCGGATTATGCCGACCCGGCCGCCGCGATCACCGCCCCAACAAACGCCTCCCACGACGAAGTCGGCATAACCCGGAAGTCGGCGTAATGGACGATGCAGGTCTGGTTGACCGCCTGCGGGAAGACGTGTGGGGTGCGCAAACTTGGTTCCTACCTGCAAAACAGCGGAATTACATCAACCGAACCGGATTTGCGCACCCCACAGGCAGCATGGACGGGCTCGTCGAGATGCTGGCAGCAGACGACCTCTACCCTGGCCGGGGAGCCGGAGAGCGCACGTTCGGCCGGTTGAAGCACGAATGGGGACTCGCACCGCTCTGCGTTCGCGGACTCGACAAGATTGCGCTCCACGCGGGCCGCTGCATCCTCGCCACGCTCGCGGCTCTCGCGCGAGCACGCGCCGTTCCACTCGCGGCGTAAGCCCTCCGCACGACAAGGTGCTGGCCCCGCAAGTCCGAACTCTGTTCGCCTAGGCTCCTTCGCCTTCGTCTCGTGCGCTGACGCGAGTCGGGAGGGTATCGGGCCTTCGGCCGGGTTCTGGCCACGGGGCCAGTGGGAAGGAAGTCTACTCCCCGGTCGCCTGGACGCTCACGGGCGGCAACCGCAACGAGGTCACCCAGCTGATCCCGCTCGTCGATGCGGTGCCGCCGGTGCGCGGCCGCGTCGGCCGGCGCGGGGACGGCCCGACCGGGTGACCGCCGATCGCGGCTAGGTTGTATGAAGGCGCGGGAAACCAGCCCGGGCGATACCGACAGGGGAGCACGTTTGCCGGTCGAGAGCGAGACGATCCTCGTGAACGAGGAGCTGGCTGCGCTGCTCGAGGCTGCGGAGGCGAGCGGACAGCTGCGCCAGGTGGAACTCGTCGAGCTGCTCGATCCGCTCGAGCTCGACCCGCTCGAGCTCGAAGCGGTCTACACGGAGCTTGACCGCAGAGCGATCGAACTCGTCGTTGAGCCTGAGAAGGAGGACGCTCCCCCGGCGCCGCCGGCCGTGACTGCGCCGGTCGAGACGACGACCGATGCGCTGCAGCTCTTCCTGCGCGAGGCCGGCAAGCATGCGCTGCTGACTGCGGCGCAGGAGGTCGAGCTCGCGAAGAAGATCGAGCGGGGCGACATGCTGGCGAAGCAGCGGATGATCCAGTCGAACCTGCGCCTCGTCGTCTCGATCGCGAAGAACTACCGCAACCAGGGGCTGCCGTTCCTCGATCTGATTCAGGAGGGGACGCTCGGGCTGATCCGTGCGGTCGAGAAGTTCGACTGGCGCCGCGGTTACAAGTTCTCGACGTACGCGACCTGGTGGATCCGGCAGGCCGTCGCACGCGCGCTCGCCGACAAGGCGCGCACGATTCGGATGCCGGTGCACATCGTCGAGCTGATGCAGAAGATGAACCGCGCCGAGCGGACGCTCTGGATGGAGCTCGGCCGCGAGCCGACGCTCGAGGAGATCGCCGAGGAGGCGTCGCTGCCGATCGAGCAGGCGCGCGAAGTGAAAGCGGCGGCGCGTGCGTCTGCCAGCCTCGACCAGCCGGTCGGCGAGCAGGAGGACGCGGTGTTCGGCGACTTCGTCGCCGGCGACGAGCCGCTGCCCGAGGAGCGCGTCGAGGTCTCGTTGCGCAGCCAGGCGCTCGCGGTGGCGCTGCAGGCGCTGCCGGACCGGGAGCGGATGGTGCTCGTGCTCCGTTACGGACTCGTGGACGAGGAGCCGAAGACGCTCGAGGAGATCGGCAAGCGCCTCGGTCTCACGCGGGAGCGCATCCGCCAGATCGAGCTCGAGTCGCTACGCAGACTCGCCAGCCTGCACGAAATGCAAATCGTTGCCGCCTCATAGCGCGGAAACGCCCCGCGTTTTCCTCGCTGTTTGGCACGAATGTTGAAGCGTCTGGTCCGCGCTTCGTTCGGCCGACGCCAACGCTGCGCGTTAGGCTCGGCCGCTCATTCGGCGCGCAGATATAGTGAAGGGCGCCAATGTTCGTGTCGCCGCTTCGTGGGGCGAGGGCTGGGAGTATCGGTGGCATGGCTTTCTCGTTTCTCTACCTTGCCGTGCGGGCGTTGCTCGGAGCGCTTGTTCGTAGCCGTCGGGGCCTGCATGTGAAAGACGTCGAGCTGTTGGTGCTGCGCCACGAGCTCGAGATCCTGCGGCGGCAGATCGTGCGGCCGGAACTGCGGACGGTTGATCGGGCTCTGCTTGCAGCCGCGGCGTGTCACCTGCCGCGCTCGTCACGGGGCTTGCTTTTGGTGACTCCGCGGACGCTCCTGCGCTGGCATCAAGCGCTCGTCGGCCGGAAATGGCGACAGCCTGTAGGCCGCCGTGGACGGCCGAGCCTGCCGGCGGAGGTTCGGGAGCTGGTGTTGCGGCTCGCGCGGGAGAATCCGCGCTGGGGCCATCGGCGGATCTGCGGCGAGCTGGCCAAGCTCGGCTTCCGGGTGTCTGCGACCAGCATCCGCCGGCTGCTCGCCCAAGCGAAGCTTGAGCCGGCGCCGCGGCGCGGCGGGCCGAGCTGGCGCGAGTTCTTGCACGCGCAGGCTGCGAGCATCGTCGCCTGCGATTTCTTCACCGTCGAGAGCCTGCTCCTGCGGCGCTACTACGCCTTGTTCTTCATTGCTCACGGCAACCGGCGCGTCTGGCTCGCCGGCTGCACGGCCAATCCCACCGGCGCCTGGGTCGCCCAGCAGGCGCGCAATCTCGGGCTCGACTTCTCAGACCAGGGCGTTCGGCTCCTAATTCGTGACCGCGACAGCAAGTACAGCGGCCGCTTCGACGTACTGTGCGTGCCGAGTGTCTCGACTGGCTGCTGATCCTCAACTGCCGCCACCTCGAAGGAGTGCTCCGCGTCTACGTCGACCATTACAACCGCGAGAGGCCACATCGCGCGCTCGAACTCCGGCCGCCCGAACTCGACCAGCAGCGGGAGAAAGCGTCTGCGGGCGAGATCCGCCGTCGCGACCGCCTCGGCGGCCTCATCCACGAGTACTACCGAGCCGCCGCATGAGCCCCGACACGAATAATGGCGCGTAGGGTTCACAAATTCGATCCTCCCTGCAAAACGGCGGATTCAGCCTGTGGGGTGCGTAAACCCGATTCGCATCGAAATCGCCGCGCGTGTTGGTCTTGCCGAACGGTTACTGGGCGCGCCCCGCCAGCGCGGCATCTAGACGGATGCGAGGGGTGGGCCCCTTGATCTGACGCAGGCGTATCGGCCTCTGGAGAGACGCGAGTCATGTTCGTGGTCAGAACCGGCCGTTACGCGGGCAAATCGAATTTACGCACCCCACACGCGATTCCCTAGCTCGACGCGCTGGCGAGCTGGCGTGCCACCTCGGCGGAGTCGTAGTAACTCCAGTCTTCGCGGATTCGATCGTCTTCGAAGCGGCTGATCGTCACGCCGCTGAAGCTGACCGGCCTGCCACGGCTCGTGCCTCGCAGCGTCCAGCGAGTCGCCACACGGTCGCCCTCAGCGATCTGATCCTCCACGGTGATCGAGAAATCCTCAAGCGCCTCCATGTAGGCCGACACCGACCTCTGAATGCCCTCCATCCCGTGAAAGTTTGTCGCGTTCACATGATCGGCGAAGTTGGCGTGGTAGCACGCCGCCGCTTCATCCAGCCGCTTGCCCGAGCAGACCTGCTCGAGCGCATAGCGCGCTATCTGCTTATGCCGCGCGGTCCGCCTCGTCGTATCCAAGGTCGGCGTTGCCATCACGGCTCCCTTCCGCCGCGTCGATGACGAGAGAATACCTCCGCGTCATCCCGCGCTCGCGACGCTCGTACCGTCGCCGTCTCGCGCTCTCACCAGGACGATCTAACGCTTGACTATCCCGCACACCCTGGCTCACCCTCAGAACGTGGTGACCTACTTGGCCCAGGGCGTCCAGTCGGCGGAGCGGTCGCCGTGGTACGGTCGGCTTGAAGGCGCGCGTATGGACTTCCGAATCCTCGGCCCACTCGAGGTGCGCGACGGGGATCGCGAGCTGCGTCTCCGTGCCGGCAAGGAGCGAGCGCTGCTCGCGCTGCTCCTCGTCAACGCCAACCGGACGCTGGCGATCAATCGCATCGTCGACGATCTTTGGGGCGAGGACGCGCCGGAGAGCGCGCAGAAGATGGTGCAGATTCAGGTTTCGAAGCTGCGAAAGGTGCTGCCGCCGGGGCTGCTGCAGACGCGCCCGCCCGGCTATTCCCTCCAGCTGGCGCCGGACGACATCGACCTCCACCGCTTCGAGCGGCTCGTCGCGAAGGCCCGCTCAAGCCTCGACGTCGGACGGGCTGAGGAGGCGTCGGCGGATTTCCGGGCGGCGCTTGAGCTGTGGCGCGGGCCGGCGCTGGCGGAGTTCGGGTCGGAGCCGTTCGCGCCGGCGGAGGGCGCGAGGCTCGAGGAGGTTCGGATCTCCGCGCTCGAGGGCCGGCTCGAAGCCGATCTCGTGCTCGGGCGGCACGGCGTCCTCGTCGGCGAGCTCGAAGCACTGATCGCGCGCTATCCGCTCCGCGAGGGCCTGCGGCGGCAGCACATGGTGGCGCTGTACCGGTCGGGGCGGCAGGCGGAGGCTTTGACCGCCTATCAGGAGGCGCGGCGATTGTTGGCCGACGAGCTCGGCATCGAGCCGTCGCCCGCGCTGCGTGAGCTCGAGCGAGGGATCCTTCAGCAGGACGTGAACCTGGATCTGGCGGCGCCGCCGGTTGCGCCGAATGAGGCGGCGCTGGTTCCGGCGCGCGCGCGATCCGACTCTCGAGTGGTGTCCGTCGACGATTCCCTCACCGGCGCGAGGCCGCGAAGCGGGCGTTCGGCGCCGGCGGAGGAGCGGAAGCTCGCGACGGTGCTGTTCGCCGACCTCGTCGGCGCGACGGCGCTCGCCTCCGAACAGGATCCCGAGCGGACGCGAGCTTTGCTCGAGCGCTTCTACGACGCGATGGCGGAGGAGATCGAGGCGGCGGGCGGCACGGTGGAAAAGTTCGCAGGCGACGCCGTGATGGCCGCGTTCGGCGCCCCGACCGCCCAGGAGGACCATGCCGAGCGTGCGCTCCACGCCGCCCTCGCGATGCGGCGACGCCTCGCGGAGCTCTTCGGCGACGCGCTCCAGGTGCGCATCGGTGTCAACACCGGCGACGTCGTCGTCGGACGCTCGCGCGCGGACAGCTCCTTCGTCACGGGGGATGCGGTCAACGTCGCCGCCCGACTCGAGCAGGCCGCGGACCCGGGCGAGATCCTCGCCGGCGAGCGAACCGTCGCGGTCGTGCGCGGCGCGTTCGAGTTCTCCCAGACACAGACCGTCGCGGCTAAGGGGAAGACCGAAGGCGTGGGCTGCCGTTCGCTCGTACGCTCGGTCAGGCTGATGCGCCCGCGAGGTGTGACGGGCTCACCGGCCGCGTTCGTCGGACGCCGCGCCGAGCTCGAGCTCCTTCAGGCCACCCACCGGCGCGTCCTGGACGGCAGGGAACCGCACCTGGTGACGATCATGGGCGATCCCGGCGTCGGCAAGACGCGCCTCGCGGGCGAGCTCGGGCGGTGGCTCGACGGCCAGTCCCCGCAGCCGCTCCAGCGCACGGGGCGCTGCCAGCCCTACGGGCAGGCGACCTACTGGGCGCTGGCCGAGGTGCTCAAGGAGCATCTCGGGATGCTCGACAGCGACTCGCCCGAGACCGTGCGGGAGCGTCTGGGGCCGCGCGAGATTCTCGCTCTCGCCCTCGGCCTCGACGTCGCGGGCGATCTGCATCCGCTTGCAGCTCGCGAGCGGTTGTACGAAGCGTGGGTGGATTTCCTGGAGGAGCTCGCCGCCGAGCGACCGGCCGTCGTCGTGATCGAAGACCTGCACTGGGCAGAAGACCCGCTCCTCGACCTACTGGAGCGGATCGCCCGCGACGTTCACGGCCCGCTGCTCCTGCTCTGCACGGCGCGGCCGGAGCTGCTCGGCCGGCGGCCGGCATGGGGAGGCGGGCGCCGCAACGCCTCGCTCCTCTGGCTTGAGGCCCTCTCGCCGGCCGAAGCGTCTGCGCTGCTCGGGCAGCTGGTTGCGCCCGAGCTCGTGGGCGACCTGAGCGAGCTGCTGGTCGAGCGGGCCGAGGGCAACCCGTTCTTCCTCGAAGAGCTTGTCGACGCGGTGATCGACGTCGGCGTCGCGGAGCTCGAGACGAAGATCCCGGATTCCGTCCAGGCGCTGCTCGCGGCCCGGATCGACGCGCTCGGCCCAGACGAGAAAGCTGCGCTACAGGCCGCCTCCGTGATCGGGCGCGTCTTCTGGGCCGGGCCCGTCCGCGAACTGCTCGGAGGGGGCCAACCCGACTGGGCGACGCTCGAGGAGCGCGACTTCATCCGTCGCCGCTCGGGCTCGTCGATGGCCGGTGAGTCTGAATACGTCTTCAAGCACGCGCTGACACGCGAGGTCGCGTATGCGAGCCTGCTCAAGGCGAAGCGCGCACGGCTGCACGCCGAGTTCGCGGGGTGGCTCGAGCGCTTCGGCGACGGCCGCGACGACCTGGCGCCGTTCCTCGGGCACCACTACGCCGAGGCGGCGCGGCCGGAGGACGCCGATCTCGCCTGGGCCGGCGCGGAGGAAAAGCTCGAGCCTCTGCGCGAAAAGGCCGTCCACTGGCTGCGCCGCGCGGCGGAGCTCGCCGTCGGGCGCTACGACATCGACGAGGGCCTCCGGTTCCTGGCTCGTGCCGTCGACCTGACGTCCGACATGAGTCTCCGGTCTGCGCTCTGGCGCGAGATCGGCCGCGCGAACGCGCTCAAGTACGACGGCGAGGCGTTCGTGACGGCGATGCAGAAATCGCTCGAGCTCCGCACCGACCGCGCGACGTGCGGAGCCGGCTACGCGCTGCTCGCGTTCCACACGTCGTCCCGGTCAGGGATGTGGAACCGCGGCGTGGACGCGGAT
>WNFV01011313.1_pt1 | contig 10503 bp, 11 predicted proteins | sample 5400101 | NCBI WGS metagenome assembly WNFV01 (sample SAMN13153361, study PRJNA577476) | soil metagenome | isolation source: 115 cm soil or saprolite under grassland replicate 1 | place: USA:California | collected 2016-06-15 | reverse complement strand
GAGGAACTCCTCGAGCGTAGCGCTGAGGACGTGAAGTCCGGCGCCGGGCAGTACTTCACTCCTCGTGCCCTCATCCGCGCGATGGTCGACTGTGTCGAGCCAGGACCCGACGACACGATCATCGACCCGGCCTGCGGCACCGGCGGTTTCCTGCTCGCGTCGTACGAGTACATCAGCGGTCATCACGGCCAGGAGCTCACGCCAGAGCAGCGGACGCGCCTTGGCAACGGCGCGATCAGCGGGGTCGAGCTGGTCGACGCCACGGCTCGCCTCGCGCAGATGAACCTCGTGCTGCACGGCATCGGGCGCCCCGACGGCCCGCAGCTCATCGAGGTGCGAGACGGCCTGGCCTCGATACCGCGCAGGCACGCGAGCGTGGTGCTCGCCAACCCACCCTTCGGGCGCAAGTCGTCGATCACCGTGATCGGCGGGGACGGCCGCGCGAGCCGCGAGGACATCACCTACGAGCGCCCAGACTTCTGGGAGACCACGTCCAACAAGCAGCTCAACTTCGTGCAGCACATCGCCTCGCTGCTGGCGATCAACGGGCGGGCGGCGGTGGTCGTGCCCGACAACGTTCTGTTCGAGGGCGGCGCCGGCGAGCAGATCCGCCGACGACTCCTCAAGCAACTCGACGTGCATACGCTGCTGCGCCTGCCCACCGGCATCTTCTACTCGGGCGGTGTCAAGGCGAACGTGCTCTTCTTCGACAAGAAGCCCGCATCTGAGCACCCGTGGACGAGGCGGTTGTGGGTCTACGACTTCCGCACCGGCCACCACTTCACGCTCAAGCAGAGCCCGCTGCGCCGCGAGCATCTCCAGGACTTCGTCGACTATTACCTGCCGGGCAAGGACCGCTCCGAGCGCGTGGAGACCGAGCGCTTCCACGCCTTCAGCTATGAGACTCCCAGTTCCCTAGCCTGGAGGGCAGCGACGATCTCCTGCCGCCCGAGGTGATCGCCCAGGAGATCGTTGAGGACCTGGAGGCAGCCCTGTCAGAGTTCGCCGCCATCGCCGAAGCCCTCCAGAAGAGACCCGGGACCGCAACAGCTCCGGAGACGCAGGGCTGAGCCGCGCGAGTGGTGCCTGGATATTCGACTCGAATATCCCAGCGTCCCGCAGACCGTTAGCCGTTCATGAGGAATCGACTTGCTCGAACGGGTTGGCTCTGTGTACCGTTCTGCGACGTTACGGAGGCATCACGTAGAGATGGTCGTACGCCCTTGTCAGCCGACCGGTCCCATTCGGGGGGGCCGAGGTTGGCGTGGGATCGGGGTGCTCGTCATGGTGACGCTGGTCTGTGTGCTCGCGGCCGGATGTGGGTCGGCGGCTGGCGACGCCACGACGACTCCGAGTACGACGGCGCCGGGCGGGAGGAGCGCGGCGTCGTCGACTACGGCTGATCCGCAGGCGGCTGCGAGGGCGGCGGTCATAGCGGCCTACCAGGCGTGGTGGGCGGATGTCATCGCCGCCAACCGCGACCCGGTCGGCGGCTATCCGCGGCTGGCGGACCATATGGCGGGCGATGGGCTGAAGACGATGCAGGTCTTCATCATCGATCGCCGCCATCGCGGTCTCGGCGCGCGAGGCACGCTCAAGGTCGGGCCGCCGGAGATCCTCAGTCTCGCCGGCAGCCGGGCGAGTGTGCAGGGCTGCGTGGATGCCACCGGCTTTGTCGACTACCGGGCCGGCGAGCTTGTCAAGAACAGCAGCGGCACAGTGCAGTCCTACCGGGTGGGGCTGACGCTTGCCGGGGGGTGGAAGGTCACGAGCTTCTCTTCGAAGGAGAGCAAATGCGTCGTTACCTGATGCCCACACCCGCAATAGCGTTGGGCCTTCTCATCACTGGCATGGCAGCACCCGCCGCTGCCGACAACCCCACTCCCGTCAGCCAATGCCCAGGTGGGGTGTGCGTGGGCGCGGAGACCCCTGGCCAGCCTGGCGAGGCGCTCGGCGGCAGCTCGGGAGGAGGCGGACCACAGTCGGTGGCGTGCACCGACCGGCCGCTCTCCGGTTTCGAGTCCGCCGACCTCGAGCTCGTAAGTCCCCATACGGGACAACGTGGCGGCTGGTTCTTCCACTCGTGTCAGGCCGGCGGCGGGACCCTCCGCCAAGGCCCGGTGTGGCTCCCCTTCCAGGCATCCCGGACCGTGCAGCAACAGGCGATCGTCCCGGCGGTCCTGGCCCAGCAGGCGTATCGGCTGCTGCCGATCCCCACGCCGCGGCTTGGCGTGAACCCCCCGGCCGACCATCCGCAGCTCGTCTTCCTGCCGACCTGGCTGTGGATCTCACCCACGACCTGGGGCGTGCGCACCGCCAGCGTCTCGGTGCCCGGCGAGTCGGTGACCGCCACCGCCACGCCGGTCCAGGTTGCCTGGTCGATGGGCGACGGCAGCACCGTGATCTGCCGTGGACCGGGAAGCGTGTACGACACCCAGCGTTCGCCGACCTCCCAGCGGTCAGCCTGCACCTACACCTACCGGCGCAGCTCGAGCGGGGAGCCGAGCCAGCGGTTCGCCGTGAGCGCCACGGCAACATGGCGCGTCACCTGGCAGGCCACCGGCCTCCTCCCGACGAGCGGGCAGCTTCCACCGCTGCAACGCACGTCGCAGATCGCGCTGCGCGTCGCTGAGGCGCAGGCGCTCAACTAGCGCGGCCGCGCCGAGCGCCTTCCGCGACTCCCACCTTCTGTAGGACGGTGCCATGCCTGCGAGCACGTTGCCCCGTCACGGCGCGCACGAACGACATCCTCCAACCCGGGCACGCTCCGCGTCGCCGCGCCTCGCCAGACCCGCCGCCCGACCCTTGTCGCGCTTGGCCTGCTCCTGGTGCTGGCCGGCGGCATGGTCGGCGCGCTGCTCTACCTGCGCGGGACGCAGCACAGCCAGGTGCTCGCGGTGGCGCGACCGGTGGCCGTCGGCCATGCGATCGGCGACGCCGACCTGGTCGCCCTGTCGCTGTCGGTCGACCCGCGCATCCGCCCGCTGCCGGCGTCCGCCCGCAGCCAGGTTGTCGGGCAGGTCGCCACGGTGAACCTGGTGCCGGGCACGCTGCTGCTGCGACGGATGCTCACGCCGGTGTCGCTGTTGCAGCCTGGCGAGGGGATCGTCGGCCTCGCCGTCAAGGCCGGCCAGGTCCCCGAGCAGCTTGCGCCCGGCGACTCGGTCCAGGTCGTCCGCGCCCCCGCGCCGGCGGGCGCGAGCAACGAGCCGCCGACTGACGATGGTGGCAGCGGTGTGCTGGTCAGCCGAGCGAAGGTGCTGAGCGTGACCGGTCTGGCGGATGGCGAGACGACCAGGGTCTCGCTCATTGTCCCGCTGGTCGACGCGGGGAGGTTGTACCGGGCCAACGCCACCGGCCAGCTTGCGCTGATCGTCATGGCCGCATCATGAGCGTCATTGCCATCGCCAGCGCCAAGGGATCGCCCGGCGTGACCACGACCGCCCTGGCGCTGGCGGCCGTCTGGCCACGCCGCGTCCTGGTCGCCGAGTGCGATCCGGTTGGTGGTGATCTCTCGTACTGGTTCGGCCAGCCGGCCACACCCGGTCTGCTCACGCTCGGGTCCGCCGCACGCCGCGGTCTGAGCCCGGCCGAGCTGTGGAGGCACACGCAGGTCATCTCCGGGTCGCTGCCGGTGCTGCTCGGCGTGCTCGTGCCCGAGCATGCGGCAGCGCTTGGACCGCTCTGGGAGGAGCTGCCGGCCGCGTTTGCTGAGGTCGGCGCTGATGTGCTCATCGACTGCGGGCGTCTGGATCCGCCTTCGCCCGCGCTGGCGCTGGTCAGTACCGCCGACCTGGTGATTGTCATGGTCCGACCGGACGCGCCGGGGATCTCGCACCTCGAAGGGCTCCTGGAGATGCTCGCCCACAGCGGGACCGCCGCCTCGGTCGTGCTCCTTGGTGAGCGGCCCTATCGTGCCGCCGAGGTCCAGGCGGCGCTGGCCGAGCGCGGTCGTGCCGTCGATGTCCTTAGCGTGGTGGCGGTGGACCCTGCCGCGGCCAGGCGCTTGGCTGGGGGATCTGGCTCTGATCGGGCGCTGGCGCGTTCCGTGCTGATCCGCTCGGCGCGTCAGCTCACCGAAGCGCTCGGCACCCGCCTGGATCGAGCTGTCGGGCGCGACGCACCAGGCGCGCCGGAGGTGACCCCGGATGCTGGGCGCTGATCCCGCGTTGGTGCGCCGGTTCCGGTCGATTATCGCCGAGCGGCTCGCCCGCCAGCGGGAAGCCGACGCTGCGGCGGGTCGGCCCATGGCCGATCAGGACGCAGAGCAGTATGCCAACGTGCTCATCAACGAAGAGCTCCGCCGGCACGCCCAAACGCAGATCCGTCAGGGTCGCCTGCCGCTGGACGCCCATGCCGAAGACGAGCTCGCCCAGGCCATCCATGCCGCCCTGTTCGGGCTTGGCCGCCTGGAGCCGCTGCTGTCCGACCCCGACGTCGAGAACATCGACGCCAACGGCTGCGATCAGGTCTATCTGGAGTATGGCGACGGGACCGTCAAGCACGGGCCGCCGCTGGCTGACTCCGACCGCGACCTGGTCGATCTGCTCCAGCGGGCAGCCGCGCGCTACGGGCCGCGCCGGTTCGACCTCGGCTGCCCCCAGCTCGACCTGCGCCTCCCGGACGGGAGTCGCCTGTCGGCGGTGATGGATGTCGCCCACCGCCCCGCGCTGTCGATCCGGCGCCACCGGTTCCGCCGCGTGACCTTGGAGGATCTGCTCCGCAACGGCACCATCGACCTCGACGTCAAGCAGTTCCTGTCCGCCCTGGTCCGGGCGCGCAAGAACGTCGTCATCGCGGGCGGTACCAACGCGGGCAAGACCACCCTGCTACGGGCGCTCGCCAGCGAGATCGACCCGTCCGAGCGGCTGGTCACCATCGAGGGCGCGCTGGAGCTCGGCCTGCACGAGTTCCCCGACCAGCATCCCAACGTGGTCGCGCTGGAGGCACGGCTGGCCAACGTGGAGGGCGAGGGCGAGATCACGGTCGCGGAACTGGTCCGGCGCAGCCTGCGGATGAACCCCAGCCGCGTGATCGTCGGGGAGGTCCTCGGCGACGAGGTGCTGGCGATGCTGGAGGCGATGAGCCAAGGCAACGACGGGTCCATGTGCACGATCCACGCCTCGTCGTCGGCGCTGGCGTTTCGCCGCATGGCCATGTATGCGCAGCGCTCCGCCATGCACCTGCCGGTCGCCACCACCTACCTGATCATCGCCGGAGCGGTCGACTTCGTGGTGTTCGTCGACAAGCACGACCGGCGCGCCCAGGGCGGCCAGCTCGAACGGTACGTGGCCTCCGTCCGCGAGGTGATCGACGCGGACGGGGAGACGATGATCTCCAACGAGGTCTTTCGCCCCGGCGTGGACGGACGGGCGGTCTTCGCGGCACCGCCGCGCTGCGCCTCGGACCTGCACCAGGCCGGTTACGACCCTGGCTGGTTGGGCTATCGCCAGGGAGCGTGGGCGCCGTGACCGCGCTGGCCGCGCTCGCCGGCGCCGCGGTCGTTGCTGGCCTGCTCCTGTTCGTCGCGGGTCTGCGACCGGTCGAGGCGCCAACCGAGCCGCGACGGGTCCCCGGGTGGGTCCGCGGTCTGCCGCGGCGGAGCCTGCTCGCCGTCGCCGCGGCGGTCGTTGCCGGGCTGGTCACACGCTGGCCGGCGGTGGCGCTGCTGGCCGGCGCGCTCGGTTGGGCGGGACCTTCGCTGCTCCGCGGAGGGACGGGCTCGGGCGGCACCGCCATCGCCCGGATCGAGGCGGTCGCCGCCTGGACCGAGATGCTGCAGGGACTGCTCGCGGCTGCCGCGGGGCTGGAGCAGGCGATCATCGCCAGCGTCCGCGTGGCGCCGGAGCCGATCCGCGAGGAGGTCGGCGAGCTGGCCGACCGGCTGCGTGGCAACCAGTCGCTGCGTGTCGCGCTGGGGCGGTTCGCGGACGCGCTCGACGAGCCGACCGCCGACGTGGTAGTGGCCGCGCTCCGGGTCGCGGCGGACCCGACGCAGAAGGTCGGCCAGCTCCGCGCGCAGCTCGCCGAGCTGGCGACCGCCACGCGGGAGACGGCCACGATGCGCCTTCGGGTGGAGACCGGACGGGCGCGCATCCGCAGCGCCGCGCGGATCATCACCGTCATCGCCAGCGGCTTCACGCTCGGGCTGCTGCTGTTCAACCGAGCCTATCTGGCGCCGTTCGCGCGGCCAGCCGGCCAGCTCGTCCTGCTCGGAGTCGGCGCCTGCTACGCGGGAGCGTACTGGCTGCTCACGCGCATGGCGCGCATGACCGGCCCCGACCGGCTCCTGCTCGCTGACCCCACCGAGCCAGCCGACCAGGAGGCCGCGCCGTGACTGCGAGCGTGCTTGCCGGTGGCCTGGTCGGGCTTGGCGTGTTCCTGCTGGCGCTCGGGCTTGCCAGGCCAACACCGCCGCTGTCGGCCACGCTCGCCCGGGTCCACGCGGGCGCCACCAGCGGCCACGCCGTCGAGGACGCCTGGCGCGGGGACGATCTGCCTGGCTGGCGCGAGCGCCTTGGCCGGTCGGTGCTCGCCGGGCTGTACGCAGCGGGCATCAAGCTGTCGAGCGTGCGCGAGGACCTGCGGGTCACCGGCCGCTCGGTCGAGTCGCTGTGTGCCAGCAAGGCGCTCACCGTAGCAGGAGCGGCGCTGGCGCCACCCGCCCTGGCCGCGGTCCTCGCCCTCGCCGGCATCAGCGTTGGCGTGCTGATCCCCGCGTGGCTGTCGGTCACGCTCGGCGCGGCCGGCGCGGTCCTGCCGGACATCCGGGTGCGCGCCCAGGCGGCACGGCGGCGGCGCGGCTTCCGCCACGCGGTCGGCGCCTATCTGACCCAGGTCGCGATCAGCCTGGCGGGGGGCGCCGCGCCGGAGGAGGCGCTGCACAAGTCCCTGAGCGCCTCGCGAGGCTGGGCGTTCGCCCGGCTCGCCGCTGCGCTGGACCGCGCCCGGCTCGCCGGGCAGGCCCCGTGGGTCGCCCTCGGCCAGCTCGGCACCGAGCTTGGGGTCAGTGAGCTTGGCGAGCTTGCCGCCAGCATGAGCCTGGCCGGCACCCAAGGCGCCCGGGTCCGCGAGTCGCTGACCGCCAAGGCCGCGGCGCTGCGACGCCACGAGCTGGCCGAAGCCGAGACCGCCGCGGCTGCCGCGACCGAGCGGATGGTCCTGCCGATCGCGCTGCTCGCCTTCGGGTTCGTCGTCTTCCTGCTCTACCCCGCCCTGACCCAAGTCGTCGACGCCTTGTAGCCCCCAATGCAAGGAGCGCACCGATGTTGCCCGAATGGACCATCCTCACCGCCACGTTGCTGGCCCTGCGCCACCGGCTCGACCGTGCCCGCAGCCATCAGGAGGCAGGACTCACCACCGTCGAGTGGGTCGTGCTCCTCGCCGTCGCGGTGAGCATCGCCATCGCCGTCGGCGCGGTCATCCGCAGCCGGATCGTGGACAAGGCCAACACCATCCCGCTGGGCTGACCTCCGCCGATGACCACCGATACGCGCCGATCCGGCGAGCGTGGGGTGACCAGCACCGAGCTGGTCGTCATCACCCCCGTGCTGCTGACGCTCATTCTGCTGGTGGTGCAGGTCGGCCTGTACTTCCACGCCAGCCACATCGCCCTGGCCGCCGCCGAGGAAGGCGCCCGCTCGGCGCGGTCCCTGCACGGCAGCGCCACCGCCGGCCAGGCGCGCGCCCGCCGCTTCGTCGACGCCCTGGGCAGTGGGCTCATCCGCTCACCCGTCGTCACCGCCAGCCGCACCCCGACCACCGCCCGCGTGGAGGTCCGCGGCCAGGTCGCCGGCGTGATTCCGGGGCTCCGGCTGGTGGTGGACCGCGTCGTCGAAAGTCCGACGGAACGCTTTGTGCCAGGAGGGACACCGTGATCGCGGCGCGCCGCGGCGGCGAGGGAGGATCGGCGACGGTCGAGCTGGTTCTGGTCGCGCCATTGCTGGTCGCCTTCCTGCTGTTCATGGTCTTTGCCGGACGGGTCGTGGTCGCGATGGGCGACCTGGAGGCGGCAGCCCGTGACGCCGCCCGGGCCGCGTCGCTGAGCCGCTCCCCGCAAGGCGCCCGTCAGGCTGCACGGCAGGCCGCTGCAGCCGACCTCACCCAGACCCGCCGCATCACCTGCCAAAGCCTCGACGTCCAGGTGGACACGACTGGTTTCCAGCCACGCCAGACGGCCGCCGGTCCGATCGCCGGCACGGTCACCATCACCCTGGGCTGCCAGGTCCGGGTCGCCGACCTGTCGCTGCTCAGCCTCCCGGGAACGCGACTCATCCAACGCCGGGCCACCGCCCCCGTTGACGCCTTTCGAGGAGTTGCAACGCAATGAGCAGCCACGATCGCAGCACGCCTCCCCGCGCCGAAGAGGGCGGCGTTGTCACCGCGTTCGTGGTCGTCATGGCGATCGCGTTGCTGCTGGTGACCGGGCTGGTGTTCGACGGCGGTCGCGCCATCGTCGCCAAACGCCATGCGATCAACGTCGCCGAGCAGGCTGCCAGGGCAGGCGCACAAGCAATCGACATCGCCTCCGTCCGCTCGGGCGGCCCCTACCGGCTCAACCCCGGCCAGGCCCGCCGCGCCGCCTTCGCCTACCTTGCCGCGGCGGGCGAGACCGGCACGGTGGCCGTCAGCCGCGACGCGACCGGTGACCTGGTCAGCGTCGTGGTGGCCTTCTCGGTCCGCTCCAGCCTGCTCACCCTGGCTGGCCTTCCCGTCCTCCGCGGGACCGGACAGGCCAACGCCCGCACCTGCCAAGGGGTCATCCAAGAGGAGAACTGCTGATGCGTCCCTCTCGCCCGCCCGGCAAGCCCGCGCATGAGCTCGCTCGCGGGCTCGCCGCTTTGCTCGTGGCCGCCCTCCTGCTCATCGGCCTCCCGCTGCTGCTGTGGACGGCGGTCGGCTGGCCGCTGCCACGCGCGATCCCCTCGCCTGCCGCGCTGCGCGACGCGGTGCTGCACGGATCCATCTCCGATCAGGTCATCGTCAAAGCACTCGCGCTGCTCACCTGGCTCGCCTGGGTCCAGTTCGCGAGCTGCCTGCTGGCCGAGACCCGCGCCGCCCTCAAGGGCCGGATGCCGCGACGCATCCCGCTGGCGACCTGGGGCGCGCAGGCACTGGCCGCCCGGCTGGTCGCCGCTGCCCTGCTGCTCGGCCCGGTCGCCAGCTCCCCACGGCCCACCGCCGCGGCGGTGCCCGTCGTCGCCCAGGCCGCCGCGGCGCGAATATTCGAACCGAATATTCCAGCGCACGGCGCAGCGCCCACCGCGCCAGACACCGCGCCGACACCAGCCGCCGGGCCGGCACGCCACGTGGTGCAGCCGAAGGAGACGCTGTGGGACATCGCCGAGCAGCACTACGGCGACGGGCGACTCTGGCCCAAGATCTTCGAACCCAATACCGGCCGCCTCCAGCCAGACGGCCGACGCCTGACCAACTCCAACCGCATCTACCCGGGCTGGATCCTCGTCCTGCCCGACCACGCCGTCCAGCCAGCTCCCAAGACCAACGATCACGTCCAGGTACCCGACGACCATGACCAGCCGGGCCCCGCGCAAGACGACCAGAGCCAGCCGCCAACGTCACCTTCGCCCACAACGCGCCCGCAGGAGCCGGGTGGCGAGGCCGGCCACCCCGTGGAACATCCCAGCCCAGCGGTCGTGCGCCTGCCGTCGGGCAGCCTCATCGGGATCGCGCTCGCGATCGCGCTGAGCGCCGCCCTCACGCTCGCCTTGCTCCAGCGGCGACGCCACTACCGCCCCACCCCTCCACGACCTGGGCTCCGCGACGCCGATCCGCTCCTGACCCCCGACGTGCGCCGGATCTGCCAGGCCGCATACGAGTACCAAGAGCCGGACGACGACGCAGAGCACGAGAGCGTGCCGTCGACCGCCAACCTCCGCACCAGCACGCTGCGGGCGCGGCGCACGCGCCAGCCGCACGACCGCGCAACCAGCCCGTCGCACCTGCAAACCGTCAGCATCGGCGTTCGCGATGGCGCAGAGGTGGCCATCGACCTCGCCGCGACCGGCGGAATCGGCCTGCACGGACCCGGCGCCCACGCAACCATCCGGGCGCTTGTCGCCACCGCCCTCGCCGCCGGCCGCCCACAAGCCGCCGAAGTCCTGCTCGCCGGCAACGACCTGGCGGCGGAGCTGCTCCCCGGCGTCTCCGCATTCCCTGGCCTGACCCTGGCAACCGACCTGCAGGCCGCACTGTCACGCCTGGAGATCGACCTGCTGTACCCGCACCCGGCTGCTGGACGCCGACGAGGCGGCCGACATCCCCACCTTCGCCGCCACCCACCCCGCCGAGCCGCTGCCCCTGCTGCTGCTCATCGCCGACTCGCCACCGCCGCCGCTGCAGGCACGCCTGGCCGCGGTCGCCACGCTCGGGCGGCGCCTGGGCATCTCGGTCGCCGTGCTCGGCGCCACCGCCGACAGCCCCACCATCGAGGTCGCCGCCGACGGCCACGTCGAGCGCGTCGACCCCCCGGCTGCGCTGCCT
>WNFV01025357.1_pt1 | contig 10504 bp, 9 predicted proteins | sample 5400101 | NCBI WGS metagenome assembly WNFV01 (sample SAMN13153361, study PRJNA577476) | soil metagenome | isolation source: 115 cm soil or saprolite under grassland replicate 1 | place: USA:California | collected 2016-06-15 | reverse complement strand
GAAGCCGACGATCAGGTCGTAGCGCAGTGTGCGCAGCAGCGCTGGGAGCTGGATGTTGAACAACAGGCGGCGCGTGGTCAGGGAGCGCGGCCAGGGTGTGGGCGGCGCCAGCCGCGCGACGCAGTGCCCGCGCGCGATCAATGCGCCGCGCAGCCCGCCGATCGCGGCGGCGGTGCCGCTTCCTTCGGCGACGTTCTGCACCCAGGAATCGAGGAAGGCGATATGCATAGCGGCCGAATTATACCCTGAGTTGTACGAATGTCATTCCCACACGTAGGCTACTATTCTACTCTACATAGCCCTAATTCGTCACGCAGGAATTATCAACCTTGGTTACATTTTAGTAATGTGCTCGCAGTATAGTCGTAGCAACGACATGGTCGCAAAACAGACATACTGTGAGAGGTGAACGTATGACATTACGCAAAAAGACATTGCTCATCGTTGGTCTAACGCTTGTAGGCCTACTCGTGGTGCAATACGCTATCTCCACGACTATCTTGCTGGGTGGGTTCGCAAATGTGGAGGAGCAAAACACTCGCCGGAACGTGGAACGGGTTCTGGATGCCTATACTGATGAACTGGACCAACTGGGCGTCACGACAAGTGATTGGGCCACCTGGGATGACACCTATGCTTTCATCGAAGATGGCAATGAGACCTACATTAAGACGAATCTGACCGACACGACAACCGCCCGACTTGGGCTTAATATGATCGCATATGTGCATTCCTCCGGACGGATTGTCTTCAGCGCGGGCTTTGGTCCGAAAACGACGAAAGACACGCCCATTCCGCAGGGTTTGCTGGCGCATCTTGCGCCGGGCGATCTCCTGCTTAACCATCCCGATCGGCCCAACGGCTTGATGGGGATCGTGCTCTTGCCCGAAGGCCCGCTCCTGGTTACCGCGCGGCCGATCCTGACGAGCGAGGGGAATGGCCCGAGTCGCGGGACGCTAATCATGGGGCGTTACCTGGACGATGCAACCGTTGAACACTTGGCAGCGCGAACCCATGTCGAGCTTACCGTGCAGCGACTCGATGCGCAGCAGCTTCCTCTGGACGCTGTTGTGGCGCGCGATGCTTTATTAAAGGAGGCGCCATCCTTTGTCCAGCCCCTCAACGATGACACGGTTGCGGGTTACACCTTTCTGCGCGACATCTACGGGCAGCCGGCGCTACTGTTGCGTGTGGACCTGCCCAGAGCCATCTATGCGCAGGGCCAGATTAGCACGCGGTATCTTATCGTGTCGCTCCTGGTGGTAGGCCTGGTGTTTGGGTGGGTATCCCTGGTGCTATTAGAGAAGCTGATCTTATCTCGATTAGCACGCCTCAGTGCCGATGTCAGCGGCATTGGCGCAAGCGGCGACCTTTCGGGGCGGATGACAATGACCGGCAGGGATGAATTGACACACCTTGCTGGTAGTATTAATCAGATGCTGGAGGCGCTCAATCACGCGCAGATCGAACGCCAGCGAGCGGAAGCGGCGCTGGTTCAGGCGAAGGAAGCCGCGGAGGCGGCGAACCAGGCAAAGAGTATTTTTCTCGCGAATATGAGCCACGAGCTGCGCACACCGTTGACTGGGATCATTGGCTACAGCGAATTGCTCCAGTACGAAGCCCAGTTCCACGGGTATGCCGAGATCGTCCCCGACCTTGAAAAAATCCAGCTGGCCGGCAACCATCTGATGGCTCTGATCAACGATATCCTTGACCTCTCCAAGATAGAAGCCGGCAAGATGCAGCTCTACTTGGAGACCTTGGACATCCCTACCCTCTTCAACGATCTCGTGACTACCGCTGACCACCTTTTCGATAAAAATGCCAACATCCTGTCGGTTCGCTGCGCTGACGATTTCGGCACGATGTACGCCGACCGGACCAAGGTTCAGCAGGTAATCCTCAATCTATTGAGCAATGCGGCGAAGTTCACCGAACAGGGCGCCATCACGCTCAGCGTCGCGCGGGAGACGAGCGCCGATGCGGAGTGGATACGTTTCGAGGTATCCGACACCGGCATTGGTATATCCCCGGAACAACTACAGCAGCTCTTTCAGGAGTTCGTCCAGGCCGATGTCTCGACAACCCGCAAGTATGGCGGCACAGGTCTGGGGCTTACGCTCAGCCGCCGCTTCTGCCAACTCATGGGTGGCGATATTACTGTTACGAGCACGATTGGCGTCGGTTCCACCTTCACTGTCCGCCTGCCCGCCAGGGTCGCCGACGTCCCAGCCGGTTCCGCGCCGCCGGCAGCGGAGCTCGTCGGTAGTGTTCAGCTCCCAATCGTGCCCGCAAGTACCGATCGTGGATCGATGGGCACCATCCTGGTGATCGATGACGATCCGACGGTGCGCGATCTACTGCCGCGCTGGCTGGCCAGCACAGGGTTGCAGGTCGAGACTGCCTCGAATGGCGAGGAGGGACTGCGCCGCGCGAGAGAAGTGCACCCGGACCTGATCACCCTCGATGTCATGATGCCGGGGATTAGTGGCTGGGAGGTTCTGACGGCGCTTAAGGCCGCCCCTGATCTGGCCGACATTCCAGTGATTATGCTCACGATCGCGGACGATCGGGACACGGGCTTCTTGCTGGGCGCGTCCGATTATATGACCAAGCCTATTGACAGCGAACGCCTCGCCGATCTGGTAAGCATCTATCAATATCAGAAGAATGCCGCGAATGCGATCTCCAGGGATCATATTCTCATCGTTGAAGATGACACCGCACTGCGCGAGCTCTTACGATGCACGCTCGAACAGGATGGCTGGCCCGTGACTGAGGCCGAGAATGGGCAGGTCGCACTGGCGCAGGTCACCAGGTGTCATCCAGCTCTGATCTTGCTCGATCTGATGTTGCCGGAGATGGACGGCGTAGAGTTCATTCATGAGCTTCATGCTACTCCGGCCGGGCGGTCGATCCCGATCATAATTATCACCGCAAGCGACCTGACACCTGCCGAACGCGAGCAGCTCAATGGTTCGGTCGAACAGATCCTCCAGAAAGGGTTATATAGCCGCGAGGATCTCCTACGTGAAGTGCGTGACCGAGTTGTCACCTGTATGCACCCCGAGGCGCTCAGATAGTGGAGGAAACCTGTGGCTAAACTTCTTCTCGTCGAAGATGACGCAATGATACGGGACATGCTAGCCCGGCGGCTGAAATGGGAGGGCTATCATATCATCACTGCTGTCAACGGCGTCCAGGCCATCGCGCTCGCCCAGGCAGAGCAACCCGATCTGATACTGATGGATATGGGGCTGCCACTTGTGAACGGATTTCAGGCGACGCAGCGGATCAAAGCGGGGCCGGAAACCGGCAACATTCCGATCATCGCGCTGACTGCTTACGCGATGATGGAGGATCGAGAAAAGTGCCTCGCGGCGGGATGCGACGACTATGAGACCAAGCCAGTGGCGTTTTCTCGGTTGGTCGCGAAGATGCAAGCGCTCCTAAGCAAATATGCTCAAGGTGAACGCGCTCACGAGAGGTAAACCTTGGATCGCCCGCGGACATATGCATTTTGTAAGAAAGAGGCAACCTTATGCAAACACTCACAATCGACCTATCGACGAAATATATTGCCGAGTCCTGGGTAGATCCGCATATTCAATGCCGTTCTTCATCTATTAGTGGGAAGGGATTGTTTGCCTCTGAACGGATCAAACAAGGCGAGGCGATCATTATTTGGGGCGGCAGAATTTATCTTGAGGCGGATATCAAAGCAGGACTGGCAAGAGAACACAGTATCGCCACAATTGGGGAAGGCATTTATTTGGGAAGTCCACCAGATACACAGGAGGGTCTTGACGAGTTTATGAATCATTCGTGTTCGCCGAATGTTTGGCTGCAAGACGAGGTAACCTTAGTCACCATGCGGAACATAGTAAAACATGAAGAACTCACGTTAGATTATGCGCTGTTCGAAACCAACCCTTGTTGGGTGATGGAATGCTATTGCGGGTCGCCTATGTGCCGTTACTTAGTTAGCGGCAGAGATTGGGAACAAAAACACCTGCAAGTTAAATACCGCGGTCATTTCTCTCCATATATTAATGAACGTATCGCAATGGGAATTCAATATATTTGGAAAGGCTAGGCGATGTTTTTATATGGGCAAGCTTCTATGTTGAGCAAGGAAGCAAGAATACTTCTCTATAGTAGTAATGCCTGGTCATTAGCAGAAGGTATGATCGGCCCTTTTTTCGGAGTGCTCACCGAGCGAATTGGGGGCAATATATTAGATATTTCTTGGGTCTGGGCGACATATCTTATTGTGGCAGGCGTCTGCAATATCTTTATCGGTAAGATTTCGGACGGGAAAGTAAGCAAAGAAAAGCTCATGGTATCAGGATATGCATTGAATGCGTTATTTACATTTGGTTATATTTTTGTCTCGTCACCGGCCCAATTGTTTTTTGTTCAATTCGGGCTAGGTGTTGCAACTGCCTTAGCAACTCCTACCTGGGACGCGCTCTACTCACAGCAGGAAGATAGAACACGAACTGGTTATATGTGGGGACTCGCAGGTGGACAGGCTCAATTAGTTACCGGAATAGCAACGGTTATTGGAGGCTTAATAGTCGTTCATTTTTCATTCACGATTCTATTCATTATAATGGGTATTATTCAATCTTTTGCCGCCATTTATCAGGCTCAAATTCTTAAGAACAAATCCCCTCTTGCCTTGACATAAAGTTGGTTTCGGTTAATCTCTTCGTTTCAGGGTTTTAGACCCGCAGCGCCGCCAGCCGCCGCACCCCTTCACGGATCTGCGCCTCGTCCAGCGCGGTGTAGCCGAGCAGCAAGCCGCCGCGCCGGGGCGGCTCGAGCGCGTAGAGCGAGAGCGCTACCGTGTCCACGCCGTGCGCGGTAGCCTGTTCAGCCGCGGCGCGGTCTTCGGCGCCTTCGGGCAACCAACCGACCAGGTGCATCCCGGCCTCCGCTGGTATAACCGTGATCAGACCGGCGAGATCTCGCTCTACGGCTTCGACCAACGCAGCGTGCCGGGCGGCGTAGAGCGCGCGCATCCGCCGGATGTGGCGGGTGAAATGCCCCTCGGCGATGAAATCGGCCAGCACAGCCTGATCGAGCGACGACGAGTGCCGATCGGCCAGGGCGCGTGCGGCGACGAAGGCATCCACAAGATCGAGGGGGACAACCATGTAGCCCAGGCGCAGCGCCGGAAACAGCACCTTGGAGAAGGTGCCGATGTAAATAACCCGGCGATGGCGGTCGAGTCCCTGCAGCGCGGCCAGCGGTCGGCCGGCATAGCGATACTCACTGTCGTAGTCGTCCTCCAGCACCCACGCGCCGGCACGGGCGGCCCATTCAAGCAGCGCCAGCCGTCGCGCGAGGCTCATCGTCACGCCGAGCGGGTACTGGTGCGATGGCGAGACGTAGGCGAGCCGCGCGTCGGGGCAGCGCGCCGCGCCGGCCCTCGTGATCGACCGGCACAGGGACGATGCGTGCGCCGGCGCCGATCAACGCGCCGCGCGCGCCCAGGTAGCCGGGATCTTCGATCCAGGCCGGATCGCCCTCATCGAGCAGCACTCGTGCCGCCAGATCAAGCGCCTGCTGCGACCCGCTGACGACGATCACCTGCCCGGCGTCACAATCAATCGCCCGCGCCGCCCGCAGATAGGCGGCGATCATTTCACGCAGCGGCGCGTAGCCGGCCGGGTCACCATAGGCCGCCAGGCCGCGCGGCGGGTGCCGCCAGTGGCGATTAGCGATCCGCGCCCAGGTGCCGTAGGGGAAGGCGTCGATCGCCGGCTGGCCGGGGCGGAAGGAGATCAGCGCGCGAGGTGCGGGGCCAGGTGCCAGAGGTATCTCAGCGCCGTTGGGCGTCGGTCGTCGTGGCGGCGAGACGGGCGTCGATGCGAGGAGCGCGCCGCGGCGCGAGAGCGACCGCGATGGAAGGGACGGCGTGGGCTGGTGGGCGTTCACGGAAGGCTGCTCGCTCGCCGCGCCGGCATATAGCAGGTCGTCGGGCAGCGCATGCGCCACATAGGTTCCTGACCCGATCTGACCTTCCACATAGCCCTCGGCCATGAGCTGCGCGTAGGCTTCCAGCACTGTGTTGCGCGATATCGCCAGCTCGGCCGCCAGCGCCCGTGTGGATGGCAGCCGCGCACCCGCTGCGAACCGCCCGGAGAGGATCGCGTCGCGCCAGCTCTCATAGAGCTGGCGGTGGAGCGGCACAATCGAGGATCGGGCGAGTGTCATTATTGCGATCGTCATCGGCGCTACCCCGTCGAAGTGGTACCCTCAATTTAACGCAAAGTGGCGCTTGCGTCAAGCCATTTTCCGGTAAAGAATCGGAGTGGGGAAGATTTAAGGAGGACCTATGCATATCGAAACTGTCACGCCCGCGACCTTCGAGCTGATATTGCCGCTGATCGCTGCCTACCAGCGCTTTTACGAGGCTGTGCCTAATGAGGCGCGCAACCGGGCGCATTTTTCCCAATTTCTTGACGATCACACCAACGGTATTCAATTCATCGCCCTGGACGACGATGGCCGGGCGCTCGGCTTCACGACGCTCTATTTCCCCCTCGGCTCGGTATCGGCGCGGGTGAACTGCCTGATGAACGATCTGTTCACCATCCCCGAGGCGCGCGGCAAAGGGATCGGGCGGGCGCTGATTACGCACTGCCTACGGTACGCGAAGGATCATGGCTTCCCAAGCATCTACTGGCAGACTGCGCAGTCGAACACGACCGCGCAGCGACTATACGACAGCCTGAATACGACGGGCAGCGCGTGGTACACCTACACGCTGCCCGTAGATTGAGGACCAAGAACCACCCAGAGGGTACCCGACCGAGAACCAGAGTCCCGATCTGTGCCGGGTACCCTCTGGGTGCAGCATGACAACCTGGAACGGATTTGCGACAGCCTGTGCTTAATTCTGCGAGGGGATATGATGAACGTCGAGCCAATCACACTGGAAGGCCGTTGGGTGCGGCTGGAGCCACTAGCGTACCACCATGCCGCAGGCCTGGCCGAGGCCGCCCGCGACGAGGAGATTTGGCGCTATATGCCCGCCAAACTGACGACAATCGAGCAGATCAAGCATTGGATCACGGAGACGCTAGCGCTGCAAGCGACTGGCGCGGTGTTGCCCTTCGCGATCGTCGAGCGGGCCGAGGGCCGGGCGATCGGCAGCACGCGCTACCTCAACATCATGCCACGAGACCGCGGGCTGGAGATCGGCTGGACCTGGCTCGGGCGCGCGGCCTGGCGCACTGCGGTGAACACCGAGTGCAAGTATCTGCTGCTGCGCCACGCCTTCGAGACGCTCGACTGTATCCGCGTCCAGTTCAAGACCGATCAGCGCAACGAGCGTTCGCGGCGGGCGATCGAGCGGATCGGCGGCCAGTTCGAGGGCATCCTGCGCCAGCATATGGTGCTGCCCGATGGCTCCTACCGCGACTCGGCCTTCTACAGCATCATCGACGCGGAATGGCCGGCAGTGAAGGCGAAGCTCGCCGATCGACTCTACAATGAAACATGAAACGGAACGCACATGTATATCCCGAACTCCTTTCGCGAAGATGACCACTCGCTTCTGCACGATCTGATGCGCCAGCACAACTTCGGCATCCTGGTGACGCAGCGCGATGGGACGCCATTCGCGACGCACCTACCTTTTCTGCTGGACGCCGAGCGCGGGCCGCACGGCACGCTGCTGGCCCACATGGCCCGCGCGAACCCGCAGTGGCGCGATTTCGCGGCTGGGCAAGCAGCTCTGGTGATCTTCCAGGGGCCGCACGCCTACATCTCGCCATCTTGGTACGAGGTAGCGCCGAGCGTGCCGACGTGGAACTACGCGGTGGTTCATGCCTATGGCGTGCCGCGAATCGTCGAGGATCGCTCGGCACTGTACCAGATGCTCAAGACGCTGGTGGATACGCACGAATCCACGTTCGAGCGGCCCTGGCCGATGGAGCTACCGGAGGACTACCTGGATAAGATGATGCACGCGATCGTCGGCTTCGAGATCGCGATCACACGGCTGGAGGGTAAGCTGAAGCTGAGCCAGAACCGCGGCGAGAACGACCGGCGGCACGTCGCCGAGGCGCTGGCCGCGAGCGGCGATCCGTTGGGCGAGGGTGTGGCGAAGATGATGAACGCGAGCACCCAGATATAAGAAACGAGAGAGATTCGCCCCTATACCTGGCGATCGCGCCGCTTCATCAGCCATGCCGTCAGCCCCAGGCAGACCGCCATGTAGAGCACCAGGATAAGCCAGCGCGAAATCAGATGCGCCGGCGTGTGGCTGTACTCGGCCGGCGGGTTGGGCAGGTGGCCGAATCCCGGCTGGAAAGGCAGGCTGTTGATGTCGGCCGTCGCGCCGTAGGCGTCCATCGCCCAACGGCTGATCGTCAGCCAGGAGAGCAGGCGCTGGATCGTGATCCCCTCGCCCAGGCTGAAGATCACCCCGGCGAAGAGAATCTGTGGGATCAGCGCCAGCGGAACGAGCGAGGTCGCGCGGTCGGGGGTCGAAGCGAACGCCGAGATCGCCAGCCCCATCGTTAGCCCAGCCAGCGCCGTCAGCAGTGTCGTGATGTAGAGCTCGATCCACGCCGGCATGATCACACCCTGCGCCGGGAAGCTCACCTTCAGCCCCACCAACGCCAACAGCGCCGCACTCTGCACGATCACCAGCAGCGCGAGGACGACCACCTTCGAGAACAGATACGGGCCGATATGCAGGTTCGCCAGCCGCTCGCGCTTGTAGATCGGCGCCTCTTTGACGATCTCGCGCGCCGCGTTGATGATCCCGAACCAGACACCAACAGTTGCCAGCATGAACAGTACCTTTTTGGCTTCGCTGGCGAAGGCGTCTCGGCCGACGATCGCACCACCCTTCGCGACCAGCAGTAGCAGCAGGCCGATAATCGGCGCCTGGAGCAGCAGGATCAGCAAGTTGCGTCGATCTTGGATGCTCAGGTCGGTGTAGCGGCTGGCCAGGATGCCGAACTGGCGCAGCAGCGAGACCTTCGGCGGGCGGCCCGACACGCCATCGGCGCTGCCCGCGATCGGGCCGGCGGGCGCCTCGGCTAGCCGCCCCGCGACGTAGCGCGCATACTGCGGCGAAATGCGGAAGCGCATCTCCCACAGCTCCGCCAGCGCCGGAGCCTCAGAACCACCCAGAGGGTACCCGACCGAGAACCGAGAACCAGGAGTCGCATCCCGGTTCTTGGTTCTTGATTCTTGGTTCTTGGTAACCCAGGTCTCGTATTCTGTTTTCAGGTCGCGCTGCGCGACGGCCCAGCGGTCGGGATCGCTTGGGTCGGCCCGTCCCTCCAGCTTGGTGTAGATGTCGGCGAAGTCGCCGCTCGTCACATGGAAGAACTGCAATGCCTCGTCGGGCGGGCCAAAGTAGACCATGCGGCCGTCGGACATGAACGCGACGTGATCGCATTGCGCGATGTTGGCGGTCGCGTGGGTCACGAGCACGACCGTGCGCCCGCTATCGGCCAGGCGGCGCAGCGTGTACATCATTTTCTTCTCCAGGCCAGGATCCAGCCCAGAGGTCGGCTCGTCGAGGAAGAACAGCGACGGATCGGCCAATAGCTCGGCACCGATGCTCACTCGCTTGCGCTGCCCGCCGGAGAGGTTCTCGACCAGCGTGTCGCGGTGCGGCGCCATATCGACATCTTCCAGCACCCGCGAGATGCGCTGCGTGATCTCGGAACGCGCGGTGTCGTCGGGCAGGCGCAGCCGCGCCGCATAACCGAGCGCCCGATCGACCGGCAGCGTGCGGTGGATGATGTCGTCCTGTGGGACGTAGCCCAGCACGCTGCGGTAGGCGTCGAAGTTACGATAGTAGTCGTCGCCGTTGACGAACACATGCCCGCCGCTGGCCTGGGCGTAGCCGGCGAGCGCGTTCAGCAGCGTCGATTTGCCGGTGCCGCTCCCGCCGACCACCGCGACGAACTCGCGCGGGGCGATCGAGAGCGAGACATCCTTGAGGATCAGCCGGATCCGGCCGCCGCGCGTGACCGCCCGCGACAGGTTGCGCGCGTCGATTCGTAGTGCGCCGCGCTGGTCGTACTGGTCGAGACTGTCGCCGTCGTAGACCAGCTTGAACGCGCCGATCTGAATCACGTCATGGGGCATCAGGACGTGCTGGGTGATGCGCTTGCCATTGACAAACGTGCCGTTATCCGAGCCGACATCGCGCAGGACGTGGCGGCCGTTCGCGCGCTCGATCACCGCGTGCCGCCGCGAGACCTGCGGATTATCGAGGACGATATCGCTACCCTCGCGCCCGATCGTGATCTGCGGGTCGTTGGGGTCGAGCGGGTAGCTCTGGGCGACGGTGGCGGCCTGCGCAGCGCGCACGGCGCGCGGATTGTGGTAGGTCAGCGTGACGAAGTTGCCGGTCGCCGGGTCGCCGATCCGCAGCACATCGCCGTCGGAGAGCATGAGTGGGCTATTGGCCGGCAGGCGCTTGCCCTCGAACAGCAGCCCGTTAGTCGATCCGATATCCACA
>WNFV01021619.1_pt1 | contig 10504 bp, 8 predicted proteins | sample 5400101 | NCBI WGS metagenome assembly WNFV01 (sample SAMN13153361, study PRJNA577476) | soil metagenome | isolation source: 115 cm soil or saprolite under grassland replicate 1 | place: USA:California | collected 2016-06-15 | reverse complement strand
TCCCAGCGAACGTGCTTAGCCCCGCCCGAGGACGCGGCTGAGGCGAAGGTCGTCAGGAGCATCAGGACGACACCGATCGCCACGACTGCGCCGAGCCCCCAGACCCATGTTTTGCGTCGCATGTTGCCTCCCTTCCCTTAGTGGATGCTGATCTGACCGCGCAGGACGTGCTCCACCGGAAGATCGAAGAACATCGGCGTCAGTAACGTCAGGTGGAGCGTTCCGATCCCGGGTCCGCCCGCCGTTACCTCGACGTGGAAGGTGGCCGGGGACTTGTCGAAGACACCCGGTGCCAGGAACATGCCGACCCCGTCGAAGCTCGCGCTGCTCGCACCCACGGTCGCGCTAGTTACCTGACCGCGCACGGCCATCAGAGTGAAGCCGGGAAATTGCGACGACCCCGCCATCAGGCAGTTGAAGTGCCCCTCGACGGCGCCATGACTCGAGCGCATCACACTGAATCCGAAGTCCGAGAATGCATGTACGCCGTCGATCGTCCCCCTGCCGCCGCCTGTGGCCGCGGCCGGTCCCCCCGCCGATGATCCGGCAGGAACGAGCGCGCACGCCGCAAGCAAGGCGGCGAAGGCGCCAACGAGTCGCTTCATGCTCTCCCCCTTTCTCGCCGCAGTGACGAAGCTATTACCCACTTGTGGGCATGTAATTCCTACGCACTAGCCTCCTTCCCAGTAATCTCGCGCCCGTTCCCACGCGAGCCGAGCAGCTATCCGGCTGGTGGCTCGAGCGTCGAGATCTCCTTGCTCGAAGTGAATGCCGCCGTAGCGCCGTGAGATCCCCGCCTGATCAGCCGCGTCCGAGAAGGTCCGCCAGGAAAGCGTGACGTCGCTGCTCGGAACGGCTCCGGGCTCGACCCTCGAGCTACCAGCGGGGAGGGTCACCGAGGCACCGAAGCGGTCGGCATGCGTAAAGCGCTTGAGGATCTCCGCACCGGCGGCGCTGAAGCTGCTGTGTCCTGAGGAGTACTCCGGGAACGGCGGCGTCGGGAAGTTCGTCGGCTGGTAAGGAAACCAGGTCGCGCCGTCGATGAGCTTCGTGCCTTGGTACGGGCCTGCCCAGGCGTGCACCATCTGGCCGCGGAAGAGAGTGCGAATCGCCGTGATCGGACGAACGGAGTTGAACGCACGCTTGTTATCCCACGCGCAACAGCCTGCATCGGAGACGGCGTTCGTGAGCGCAAAGAAGAGCTTCACGTCGCGCTCGAGTCCGTGGTCATGATCGCCGTGGTGATCGCGGCGAGAGATGTACTGCGCGAACAGATTCCAGTGTCCGGGTGGAAGCTCCGAACGCGGACCGTCCGCCCAGTACTCGGCGATCATCTTCTGCTCGTCAGTCAGACCGGCGCTGATGTCGAGCAGGGCCTGCGCCTGCGCAAGGTATTCGGGCCATCCGTACCTGGCGGGGCCCGTGGAGGAGCGCAGCGATCCCGGCCGGACGGCGAAGGTCGTGACGTGCTGCCACTGGGCGCCGACGAATCCAGGGGCAACCACAGTCCCAGTAGCGTCCACGTAGCGCAGCGGCTGCCAGGCGCTTGGGTCGCGAACGGTAGCCGGGTCGAACGGCACACGGATATCCATCGGCTCGTTCGCGGGCACGTAGCCGGTGTAGTCGGAGTAGGGGATGCCGGCGCTGCCGCCCGGCTCGTCGCCCAACTGGTTGGCCCCATCGCGGTGGCGGAAGTCGAGAACGGCCTGGGCGGCGACGTTGCCGATTCCGCTCGGCGTGGAGGTGTCGGTCGAACGATCCGCCGGTTCGTAGCCCAGGCCGAGCATCAGGGGATCGAAGACCGAAGCGCTGCTGCTAGGGAAGAGGTCGGCGGCAGCGCGGTAGGCGGCGAAGCTCACCGCCTGCGCCTGGTTCGCGATCGTGCGCTCGCGCGGCGGCCGGCGCAGCGAGCCGCCGAGTTGGGTGCCCACGGCCTTGTCATCGTAGGCTGCCCAGGCGTCGTAGATGCAGGTGTGCGCGATCGCGAGCGCCCGCGCGACCATCGGCGGACCGAGCTTCGAGTTCCGTACGCCCTGCAGGAATGCCTCGTTCCATTGCAGCACGAGGCTGTCTCGCAGCTGCACGCCCCGCGCGCCGACTGCAAGCCTGGGAAACGCGAGCGACGCAGCGCCCGCACCAGCGGCGACGAGAAACTGTTGTCGCGAGAGTGGTTGCTCGAGACGCAGCAGAAGAGATCTGCTCAGGCCGGGGGAAATAGACGCTCGAGATGGAGAAATCACCGCCTTTGGCGAGATCGCCCGTCGAGTGCTGTTAAAGCCGTGCACTCCGTAGGCGCGGCGTTTGATCGCTTTGATCTTGTTCGACCCTGTAGCCGCCCCAGCCCTTGCTGGCGCAATCGCCGCCGCGGGGCCGAGCACGAGCAGGATTAGCCGCTTCATCCTCTCCCTCCCCGTTGCAGAGCACTTGCCGCATAGACAATCTACGCCGCTTGTGCTGATTTCGTCAATCTGCGCTCAGCCGTGAGGGTCCGAATACGGCGCGAATGGTTTCCCGCGCTCCCAGGCGTAGCCAATATGGACAATCGACGAGCTCCTACGCGCGCTCACCACCGCCGGTGTCCCCCCTGGCCGACACCATCCGCGCGCAGCACTAGCCTGACTTGGAGCTCGCCGTGCGTGACCAGCCAGAATGGAGGACAGACGCCCAAGCGGACTCCACAGGCGACGCTCGTACGTTGCCAACGTCGACTACAAGTAGGGGCTTCATTGGGGCTAGGTTATGGGGACAGGTTCAGGGCTCGTCGGGGCGGCTCAGGGTCCTTCAAGGGAAAGGGGCTGCAAGCGCAGAAACTGTCTGAATTGCAGGGAAAGCGCTCCAGCAAGCGCGTTTCCCAGCTCGTATAGCCCGAGGCCGCAGCCTCCATGGTAAGGACTGCCATGAAGAAGGGCCTCCTCCAGTGACAGGCTCCGGCTTGTCGTCTGGAGCTATCGCAGAGGAGGCCCGAGTTCGATGTTGTACGCCGGTTTGGATCTCAGCCGCAAGCGTCTCGACTTCCATCTGCTCGACACCGAGGGTGCGACCGTGGAGGTGGGAACGGCGCCGCCTGATGTCGACGGTCTGCGCAGCCTGAGCGAGCGTCTCGCTCGGCACGGCGAGCCGGTCCGCGCGGCGATTGAGTCGATGAACGGGGCCCGCTTCGTGCACGATCGGCTCGAGCTCGCCGGCTGGCAGGTCGAGATCGCGGACGCGCAGAAGGTGAAGGGGCTGGCGCCGCTTGCCTGCAAGACCGACCGGATCGACGCCTGGGTGCTGGCCGAGCTCTCACGCCGCGAGCTGGTGCCGGCGATCTGGCTGCCCGACCCGTTGGTGCGCGCCGAGCGCGAGCGTGCCCGCTGGCGGCTGCACCTCGTCCGCCACCGCTCAAGTCTGAAGCAGCGCGTCCACGGGTTGCGTGGGAACAGCACCGTCGGCGCGATGAAACGTGTTGCCTCAACTGATTACAGCGATGGAGCCCGTCGGGTGCACAAACTCAGTCTTGAGGGGCGATCGGTGGGTGGGCCGCTGGCTGGGAGTCCGAGGTAGCTTCGGCACTCCCGTCCGTGGAGGCTGCCCGTGCTCGTGTCGTTCCGCAGATCCCGCACATGGCGCCTCACTAAAGCCGTACGTCTTTTTTGATCCTTTCGTAACGAGGGTCGCCTACGCTCCAAAGGATGCGGCGCCGACTACCTGTCGCGCTTCTCGCCGTGATCGTTCTCACGGCTACCTCCCTGGTACGCCACGCCTCGACAGCTGTCCCGCCGCCGCTGATCGGCGCGAACTACACACACTACGCGTATCCGAACTGCGGCCTCGACGATGGCATCATCGCCCACTACCACGAGCCGGGTGTGAGGCGGCTTGTCCGGGCGCAGCTCGCGGCGATGCGGGCTGCCGGTGTCCAGACGCTGCGACTGCTGCTCTGGCACATGACCGATGCGACCGGCCAGACCTGGGGGATCGTGTCGTCGGGCGGCGGGTGGCTCGCGGAGCCGTACCGCTCGAACCTGATCCGCTACCTCAGCGACGTGCGGAAGGCAGGGTTCGTGCAGCTGACGCTCGTGTTCGGGCCCGAGGCCGACAACGCTCCGCTCGGTGGCTTCTACAACCCGGCGAAGTTCGACGAGAACTGGCAGTTCGTCCGCGATGTCCGGCCGCTGCTGAAGCGATACGGGCCGGCCTCGACGCGCGTCGACCTCCTCAACGAGGGAGCGCCGCCAAGCTGGGAGAGCGCGACGAATCTCGCCCTGGAGAAGGACTACGACACGAGGACGTGGTCGAACTACGTCCATACTTTCGGCGGCGCGGACGCAACGATCTCGAGCGTCGGTGCGGACGGGCCGTACGACACCGCAGACCGGCTCCAGAACCTGGTCGACGCCCTTCGTGCCAGCGGAAAACCGTTTCCGCGCTGGTTCGACGTACATCCGCCCTACAGCTACGACGGGACGCTCTCGGTCCTCCAGGCGGTCGACGCGACGCTGTCGGCGGACGGCCTGTCGCAGCCGCTCGTGATCGGAGAGGAGGCCTACAACGATGAGCCCGTGGCGCGCGCGATCAAGGAATTCATCGCCACCTCGTCCCGGCGGGTGCTGGAGGTTATGGAATGGCCCCTCTCGGCCAGTGGCCCATGCAGTGACGTTCCGGTCTCGCCGCCGTTCCGTGTCGACGCCTACATCACGACGCTGACCGGCGCCCCGGCTCCTTCTCCGACGCCGAGCCCGCTACGCTGCCGCCGATCCCGACTCTCTACGCCTCCGTCGGTCCCGGCCGCGCGATCTCGTTTCGCACCACTGCCGGTCGTGGCGTCGCCACGCTCGACGCCGGAGAGTTTCGCGTCGTGGTACGGGACCGCTCCGCAGTCGAGAACTTCCACCTCGTCGGCCCGGACGTGGCCCGAAAGACGGGGGTCGGATTTCGAGGGACGGTTGTCTGGCGGCTCGACATCGGTCTAGGGAGTTCGTACGGGTCGACATACGCATACTTCTCGGACGGCACGCACAGGCGGCTGCACGGCTCGTTCCGGATTCACTGAAGCCCGGCGCGGCGCTTTGCCTTGCTCCGAGCTGGCGGCCGGGCTCGTTGGTATCAAGGCGCTGATGCAACCGCGGGACGGGGCAGCCCGCGAGCACGTGGAAAGCTCCGCTGGACGCTCCCGACATGAGCATCAAGGCCTGGAAGATCCAGGGCTATCCCTACTGGCTCTTCTCAACTCGCACGGCCACGTGATCGAGGCCCGGCTCAAACCCCAGACCACGACCCAACTCCAGCAACCCCTCGCCGAGACAGAGCAGGTGGGGGAGCTTCTTCGACCTCCGTGCCGCCCTAGACGTGTCGCTATTTGCGGGAACTGCGACAGAGACGACGACAAGGACCACTTGCTGCTTACAGGGCGTGGGCGCCTACGCCTTGCGCCCCCTCGGCCTGCGTCGCGCCGCGTCCGGCAAGCTCAGCGAAATGGCGCTGCACCTTTCGAATCGGGGGGCTCAGGGGTCATCGTGGCAGTATGCAGCCGTGAAGCTGCCAGTGACCGTAAGTCGCCATTTCCAGGGGATTCGGGGCTAGCGTGGCAGTCGTGACAGTGTCTTGCTCGACTGTCACGACGCACACACCGGTCCCTCGCCGACGGGCGCGCTGGTCTCGCCGCGCTAGATCGTCTCCAGCGCCCTCCGCACAAGCACGCGCGCGAGGTGGCGCCGGTGCTCGGCGCTGCCGTTCGTGTCGCTCGGTGGATCAGTGCCCTCGGCAGCATGCCCCGCAGCCTCTGCCGGTGGCGCTCCTGCTGCCAGCGCTTCCTCGACGGCCCGCGCGCGGAGGGGCGTCGGGCCCATGCTCGTGAGGCCGACCCGCACGTTGTCGTTCACGCGCGCAACGGCGACCGCGACCGTGGCCCAGTCCTGGGCCCGACGGTTGAACTTCACATACCCCCCGGTCGCCGCCGGCACGCGGATCTCGGTCAGGACGTCGCGGGAGCCGAGCGCCGTCTCGAAGACGCCGCGGAAGAAGTCGCCGGCGGCCACGGCTCGCTCGCCGTCGAGCGACGCGGCATGGGCTAGGAGCGGGCAACGTTCGCGTAGCAGCGCATCGGAGGCGAGATCGTGATGGCGCGTGAGCGAGCCGATCGCGACTCCGCCGTTCGCCTTTCGCACGTAGCGCAACTCGCCGAGCCGACCGACGTCGACCAGCAACGCCGGGCGGACAACGCGCAGCCGCATCAGCGGCAGGAGCGAATGGCCCCCCGCGATCAGCTTGGCGTCGTCACTCCCGAGCAGCTCGACGGCATGCTCGACCGACTCGGCCACCTCGTACTCGAACGGCGAGGGAATCATCGTCGCCCCTCCTCGATCGCACGCCACACCCGCTCGGGCGTGGCCGGCATGTCCAGATCCTCGACGTCGAGAGGAGCGAGCGCGTCGACAACGGCATTCATCACGGCCGCTGGCGCGGCAATGGTGCCCGTCTCCCCCACCCCTTTCACCCCGAGCGGATTGGTGGGGCTCGGCGTCTCCGTGCGCTCGATCTCGAACGACGGCAGCTCGGCCGCGCTGGGGACGAGGTAGGTCGTCATCGAGCCGGTCAAGAGGGTTCCCTGCTCGTCGTAGACCGCCTCCTCGTAGAGCGCCTGCCCTACGCCCTGCGCGACGCCGCCGGCGACCTGCCCGTCGACGACCTGCGGGTTGATCACGGTGCCGACATCGTCAACGGCGACGTAGCGGACGAGGCGCGTGTCACCCGTTTCCGTGTCGACCTCGACGACGGCGGCGTGGGCGCCGGTGGGCCAGGAGAAGTTGGGCGGGTCGTAGACATAGCTGGCCTCAAGGCCCGGCTCCATCCCGTCGGGCAAGTTGTGCGCCGTCCACGCCGCGAACGCAGCCTCCGGCACGGTCATCGCGCGATCCGGACTGCCCTTGACCTGGAAGCGCCCGTCGACGAACGCGACGTCCTCCTCGGCGACCTCGAGCTGGTGGGAGACGATCGTGCGCGCCTTGGCCAGCACCTTCTCGGCGGCGTGCCACAGGGCGACCCCGCCCACGGCGAGGCTGCGGCTGCCGTACGTGTCCATGCCGAGCGGGACGACCGCCGTGTCCCCGTGCAGGACCTCGACATTCTCGTACGGCACCCCGAGCCGGTCGGCCGCGATCTGCGCCCACGTCGTCGCATGGCTCTGGCCGTGCGGAGAGGTGCCGGTCAGCACCTGCACGGTTCCGGTCGGTAGGCAGCGGATCGTCGCCGTGTCCCAGCCGCCGCCCGCGTAGCGAAGCGACCCGAGGATGCGGGACGGCGCGAGCCCGCACATCTCCACGTACGTGGAGAAGCCGACGCCGAGCTGCCTCACGTCGCCGCGCTCCCGCCGCTCGGCCTGCTCGCGCCGCAGCGCGTCGTAGTCGAGCGTCTCGAGCGCCCGATCGAGCGTGGCGTGGAAGTCGGCCGCGTCGATGGTCAGGCCAGAAGCCATCGTGGCCGGGAACTCGTCGAGGAAGTTCAGCCGACGCACCTCGACCGGGTCCTTGCCGAGCCTGCGGGCGAGCTTGTCGATCGTGCGCTCGATCGCGTACGTGGACTCCGGACGGCCCGCGCCGCGGTAGGCGTCGACGGGCGTCGTGTTCGTAAAGACCCCGGTGCAGGAGAAGTCGTAGGCCTGAACGTCGTAGGCACCGCCGTAGAGCCAGGCGCCCAGGAGCGGGATGCCCGGCGTGACCAGCTGCAGGTAGGAGCCCATCGCCGCCTTCAACCGGGCGCGCACGGCCGTGATCTTCCCCTCGGCGGTAGCGGCCAGCTCCAGCTCCTGGATCACGTCCCGCCCGTGGATCGTCGCCACGTACGCTTCCGAGCGCTCCTCGATCCACTTGATCGGGCGGCCCAGCTTGCGCGCGAGCGCAAGCGCGAGCTGCTCCTCGGCGTAAACGTTCAGCTTCGAGCCGAAGCCGCCGCCGACGTCCGGGGCGATCACGCGCAGCTTGGCCTCCGGGATGCCGAGCGTCATCGCCAGCAGGACGCGCAGGATGTGCGGGATCTGGGTCGCCGACCAGAGCGTGTACTCGCCCTGCGCGGGGACGGGCTGCACGAGCACGCCACGCGGCTCAATCGCGTTCGGGACGAGACGGTTCTGCCGGTAGCGGCCGGAGACGGTGACGGCCGCGTCGGCGAAGGCCTTGTCCACCTCGCCGGCCGCCAGCGCCCAGGCGTAACAGCGGTTCGTTCCGAACTCCTCGTGCACGAGCGGCGCCCCCTGGGCCAGCGCGGCCTCGACGTCCGTCACGGCCTCGAGCGGCTCGTAGTCGACGTCGACGAGCTCGGCGGCGTCCTTGGCCAGCGCCCTCGTCTCGGCGATGACCACCGCGACGCCGTCGCCGGCGAACCGTGCCTTGTCGCGCGCAAGCGGCCAGTGCGTCGGGAGCGCGATGTCCTCCGTGACAGGCCAGACGCACGGCAGCCCGGCCGGAACGTCCTCGGCGAGATCGGCGCCGGAGAACACGGCCACGACGCCTGTCGCCGCCAGCGCCCTGGACACGTCGACGCTCCGGATGCGCGCGTGCGCGTACGGGCTGCGCACGACGGCCATCCAGACCATGCCGGGGAGGGTCAGGTCGTCGACGAAGCGCGCCTGCCCGGTCAAGAGCTCGGCGTCCTCCTTGCGGCCGAGCGGGGCGCCAATCGCGGCCTTCGGTTTCTCCACGACTGCCATCGCGACCTCCTACGCGATCGAGGCGGCCGCGGCCGCCTCGATCGCCCGGACGATGTTCTGGTAGCCCGTGCAGCGGCACAGGTTCCCCTCAAGCGCGTGCCGGATCTCCTCCTCGCTCGGACTCGGGTTCTCCCGCAGGAGCGAGACCGCGGCCATGACCATGCCCGGGGTGCAGTAGCCGCACTGCAGAGCATGGTGCTCGTGGAACGTCTCCTGTAGCGGGTGCAGGCCGCCGTTGCCGGACAGCCCCTCGATCGTCGTCACCTCCGCCCCGTCCGCCTGGACGGCGAGCACCGTGCACGCCTTCACTGACTCGCCGTCCAGGAGCACCGTGCAGGCACCGCACGACGACGTGTCGCAGCCGACATTCGTGCCGGTCAACCCGAGCTGCTCGCGCAGGAAGTACACGAGCAGCTGGCGAGGCTCGACGTCGACCTCGTGCGGGATGCCGTTGACGGTCACTCCGATCCTTCTCACGACCGCCTCCTTGTCCGCTGACGGCTGGGATAATGCCAAATTGGATCGGCCCCAAACCACTCGACTGAGGTCGAGAGCTCGGTTCCCAGTCATGCCGTCCCGACCGGCGAATGTCAGGCTGATGCACCGTCGCACCAGCAGCGCCTGCAGAAGAGTTGTCTTGCCCGCGTCCGTTGCGGCCGAGAATCGCTCCGGCGTGGGCGACCGAGCGCCGCGCCGTTAGCGCCTCACCTTACTTTGGACTGCGGGAAAGGCGACACGCCGGGGCCTTGAGTGCGTGACGGCCTTCTGGCGATTTTGACAACCTGGCCGTCAAGCTTCGACCTCCGGCGCCGATCACTCCTGCGTGAACACGATCGCAATCCTGGTCGCCGGCGTTCTCCTAGCCGTCTGCGCGGTGTTCGTGATCGAACCCGCGCGCATGACCGAAACCGTCGGTCGAGTGCTTCGCCGGCTCCACGCCAGCAGAAGCCGAAGTCGGCCTCGAGCCTGACTCCGTCTGCGTCCACGCCTCGCAATAAGCGGGCAAGGGAATCCTCGTGCCGCTGTGTCGTACCTCCCGCAGAGACCACTGAACAAGGGCACCCGCGCGTGCGCTCTGCTGTCGGCCGGGGTGACCTGGCGTCGGTGTTCCTGATCTCTGGTCGGCTCGTTGCTATGCCGCGTTGGCTCGCAAAGCGGCTCCGATTGGGTGGAGGTTGACGAGGACAGCAGTCCACACGGCCTGGAACGTCGATTTTCGAGTGCCGAGGTGGCGGCTCTTGCGCCCTCGGTCGCGGTAGACGACGAGCCCGAGCAGCCGCTCGACGCCCGAAGCGCGGCTTGGCGCAGGTCCTCGCGGCGGCTGATCCTGATCTCCCGCCGTCCGCCCGGGGCGCAGCGCGCTCGGAGCGGGCAGGGCTCGCAGTCGGTGCGCGCGAAGCGGGCGACCCGGTCACCGGTCGCTCTCGGCCTACTCGGTCTGAGCTTGGCGTTCGGCCGACGCGGTCTGGACTTGTAGATCGGCGCCGTTTTGCCCCGGGGGCAGGTGACGGTGTCGGTCGCGAGGTCGATCGCGAACTCCTCTTTGGCGATCGTCCCCGCCTTTGGCGAGCTGCTGTGGACCGGCGCGAGCACGGAGATCGAGCGCTGCTCGAGCTGCTCGCGGACCTCGACATTGCCGTAGGCGGTGTCGCCGATCACCCGCCTCGGGCGCCGCTGCTCCGGTTGCTGGTCGACGAGCGCTCCCGCCAGGTGACCGTCGTGCTCGTTGCCGGCCGAGAGCGAGATCGCGGTCAGGATCGGCGCCTCGCTCGCGGCTGCGGCGTGCAGCTTGTAACCGGTGAAGCGCCGCGACTGCGTCTT
>WNFV01010407.1_pt1 | contig 10506 bp, 12 predicted proteins | sample 5400101 | NCBI WGS metagenome assembly WNFV01 (sample SAMN13153361, study PRJNA577476) | soil metagenome | isolation source: 115 cm soil or saprolite under grassland replicate 1 | place: USA:California | collected 2016-06-15 | reverse complement strand
ATTCTGATGAAAGTGGCCGCTTTTGATATCCGTCAACGGCATCACGCCGCAGTGATGCCAAAGACTAATTCATAGGGGCGATCGCCTTTGAGGCGACCCCACTCATCAAGCCACCGACTTTGTCGGTGGTGTCTGACTGCTCAGTTTTTAGCGGCACCGTCATTCTTGCCGTTATGTTCTCGGGAAACGGCGGAATCGGCCGCGCGCGGGGCATTCGAGTTGGCGGCGCCGTCGCTCTTCCCGTTACTTTCCCGGATCTCCCGCCCCAGTTCCTTAAGATGGCCGAATGTTATCCTGAATGCATTTCTCTGTCAGACATTTACCGTCGTCTCGCCATCTTCACTCAACACCACGCGCCGTTTACGCCACATCGCCAGATTCGCCAGGTGCGGGCCCGTTACGGCGGCGTGGCCTACTTCGACAGGAGCGTTGGGTTCCTGACGCGACCTGACGCAATTCAGGAAATTCTCGACGTGCGGTTCGACCGGAATCCCGCCCCTGTATTCGTGGATCGGTTGCGGGGCTTTGTTCGTCCCGGTCCACGGTTCGGGATAAACGCGATAGCCGTCGTCATCAAGTTCCATCGTCGCCTTGCGTCCCTGCAAAATGATCTGCCAGCCGTTGTGATACGAATTGCTGTAACACAAGGTCCAGGTAGCCACATATGAAGGGTATTCGTAAACGGCGCTGAAGGTGTCGGGCGCGTCGCCGCCTTTGTGTTGCATCACGGCGCCCTGGCAGACGGCGGAGACGGGCGGTTTGCCACCGTTGCAGAACCATTGTATGACGTCCATCAAATGCGTGCCTTGATCGGTTATGTGGCCGCCGCCGTAATCGATGAAATTGCGCCAGTGGAAAAAGCGCCGCTCATCCAGCGGATGTTTCTTGCGCGCCGTCGCCTGGAAGCGTTCCCAATCCAGTTTGCCTTCCAGTCGCAGTTTCTGCGGCATCGGCTTGGTGTTCCAGTGCCATTGGGCGCGGGCCAGAATCACTTCGCCCAACACGCCGTCGTCAACGAGTTTCTTCGCGCCGCGCACACCCTCGGCGCTGCGCCGCTGCATCCCGACCTGGACGATCTGTTTGGTTGCGCGCACGGCCTTGACCATCCGCGCGCCTTCCTCGATCGAGAGCGAAAACGGCTTCTCGGTGTAAACGTCTTTGCCGGCTTTGACCGAATCAAGCAGAACCGGCGCATGCCAATGGTCCGGCGTGGCGTTCAGGACGGCGACGACATCTTTGTTGTCGAGCGCTTCGCGGTAATCGAAGGTAGCCTTTGCGCCTGCGCGACATCGCTTCAACGCTTCATTCTGGCGCGGTTCGTACACGTCGGCGACGGCGATGAATTCAACATTGTCGGAGACTTTCAGAAACGAATTCATCACGCCGCGTCCGCGTCCGCCCGCGCCGACTAGCGCCAGCTGAATGCGATCGTTCGCGCCGATGATGCGAGCGTATGATTCGGCGGTAAATAGCCCTGTGGCAGCGACGCCGCCTAAAAAGCCCCTGCGATCCAGCCTCTGTGACATAAGGTTGCCCTCCTTGTGATGGTTGTGTTTTTAAAATGTTCGAGCGCGATTTGGATTGGCCGCTCGACGAAATCGACGGCGGGGCGGCCCGGATTGTCGCGCTTCCATCCGATCCGCGCTAACTCCGCCAACGTCCAGTTACGCCCAAGATGAAAAAAGCCGGCCGTCGCTGCTGCTGCGGCCGACTTTTTGATCTTTTGGTGAGCCTTTCGGCTCACCCGTCCGCAGCGTCCTCAGCCATTGGATTTTCCGCCACGAGTTGGAGAGATTATATGATAGAAAAAGCCGGCCAGGAATCCCCTCCCCGGCCGGCTGTTCATTCCTCGCAATGCAGCCTCCGCCAAATCGCTTCGGAAGATTGACACCTCCACTCCGGCAGGCGTAGCATCGTACCGTCTTCGGCATCGCCTTTCCGCTCAATGACTTTTCTCAAGCGGCGCCAGATAGCGGCCGGACAATCGCCGCCGAACTGGAGTTGAAGAGTATGGCTAATCCCAAACACCTCGAAATCCTCAAGCGCGATGTAAAAGAGTGGAACCAATGGAGAGAGGCTCATCAGGGTATAAAGCCAGACTTCAGCGAGGCAGACCTCAGCGGGGCATTCCTCAGCATGGCAGACTTCAGCATGGCAGACCTCAGGAAGGCAGACCTTGGCATGGCAACCATCACCGGGGCAAACCTCACCGGGGCAAACCTCACCGGGGTAGACCTCAGCGGGGCGGACCTCACCGACGCATACCTCATTGGGGCAGACCTCACCGAGGCAAAACTCAACTATGCAAACCTTGATAGGGCAAGACTCGGCACGGCAAAACTCGTCGGGGCAAAGCTCGTCTTGGCAAAACTCGTCGGGGCAAACCTCACCGGGGCAAACCTCGTCGGGGCAAACCTCAGCGGGGCAGACCTCAGCGGGGCAAAACTCGGCGGGACAGACCTCAGCAGGGCAGATCTCACCGAGGCATACCTCAGCGGAGTAGACCTCACCGAGGCATACCTCATTGGGGCAGACCTCACCGAGGCAAAACTCAACTATGCAAACCTTAACGGGGCAAAACTCAGCGGGGCAAAACTCACCGAGACAAGCCTCATCGGGGCAGACCTCAGCGGGGCAGTCCTCAGCGGGGCAAATCTCTGCTGGGCAGACCTCAACGGGGCAAAACTCAACGGGGCAAAACTCAGCGGGACAAACCTCAGCGGGGTAAAACTCAGCGGGGCAGTCCTCAGCGGGGCAGTCCTCAGCGGGACAAACCTCCGGAACGCTACCCTCCTAACGTCGCGGCTTATAAATGCAAATTTTGACGGAGCCGATTTAACTAAGGCTTGTCTTTGGGAAACGCAGCGCGCCGGATGGTCTATTAAGGGCGTTATTTGTGATTCAATTTATTGGGACGAAAATGGAGAAGAAGAGAGCTTTTACGGCCCCGGCGAGTTTGAGAGGTTGTTTGCAGACAAGACCAAAGTAAAACTCTTTTACAAAGACGGCATTAACCCGCTTGAGATCGCTACCCTACCCGCCCTAATCAAACATCTGGAAGATTCACGTCCTGGGTGCGGGTTGCGGTTAGTCAGCATCCATGAAGACGCAGGCGGAGTTGTGGTTGAATTGGCGGTTGAGGGTGACGACAACTCCCCCGAACAACTGAAGCAACTCATAACCGAAATAGAGACAACGGCGCAGCGCGCAATTGAGTTTGAGAGAAAGTTTCTTGCCGAAGAGAAACAAAGATTGCAACTGGAAGGTGCCCTCAAACAATCAGACGCCATCATTGATAAGCTCATCTTACGGCCAAGCGTCAACTTTCAAGGAGACTACAAACATATGGGAAGCACATATAACGTGCCAGGGCAGGCGGGCGCAGTTGGGGATAACGCCAGCGCCAGCAATATGACCTTCAATCAGATCGTGAACCACTTTCAACAATCAATTGATCTGCAAGCATTGGCGACGCAGCTTGCCGAATTGCGACAGGCCATGTCGGAGAAACAGGGATCATCGCCACAGTCCGCGATTGCTCTTGGCAAGGTTGCCGAAGCAGAGATAGCCGCTCAGGAAAAGAATCCATCCCAAGTTATGATGAGCCTGAAAGCCGCCGGGGAATGGACTCTGGACTTCGCGAAGGAAATCGGTAAAGACGTTGTCGTCGAGGCGATCAAGCAATCCATGGGGATGCCGTGAGCGTGGCGATTTTCGGAAGTGGGGAATGCTTAGATTGGCATGTCGGCGGTGAGTTCGAGCGCGCGGCGGTCATCACATTGTTTCGGCAGAGTTGCAGGGTATGGCTAATCGCAAACATCTCGAAATTCTCAAGCGCGGCGTAGAAGAGTGGAATCGATGGAGGTATGATAATCCTGATATAAAACCAGACCTCAGCGGGGCAAAACTCCACAAGGCAGACCTCCGCAAAGCAGCCCTCAGTTGGGTAAACCTCACCAAAGCAAGCATCACCGGGGCAAATCTCGGTGGGGCAGACCTCGGCGGGGCAAACCTCAGCGAGGCAAAACTCAACAAGGCAAAACTCAACGAGGCAAACCTCGTCATTGTAAATCTCTCCGGGGCAGATCTCTCCGGGGCAGAGCTCATGGGGGCAGAGCTCTACTGTGCAGACCTCTCCGGGGCAGTCCTTACTAGGGCAATCCTCAGGGATGCAGATCTCAGCGAGGCTAACCTTAGCGGGACAAAACTAAGTGGGGCAAACCTCATCGAGGCAAACCTCACTATGGCAATACTCACCGGGGCAGTCCTCAACGGGGCAAACCTCATCGAGGCAAACCTCCTTGAGGCAGACCTGAGCGGGGCTGACCTCACTGGGGCAGACCTCAGTTGGGTAGATCTCACTAGGGCAAAACTCACCGAGGCAACCCTCCGGAACGCTTCCCTTCAAGCATCGCGGCTTTTGAATGCAAATCTTGACGGAGCCATTTTAACCGGCGCTTGTCTTTGGGAAACGCAGCGCACTGGCTGGTCCATTAAGGGCGTTATCTGCGAATCAGTTTTTTGGGGCGAAGGAGGAAAAAAACTCGAGAGCTTTAAACCGGGCGACTTTGAGAGGCTACATTCGGAGAAGGCGAGGGTTCAGATAAAGTATGCAGACGGAATCCGCATGTTGGAGATAGCCACGTTGCCAGCATTGATCCAACATTTGGAGGCTTCACATCCTGAGACTAAATTGCGCATTGAATCTATTCAAGATGCTTCTGGCGGAGCGGTTGTTAGTCTTGTTTTGGAAGATATAAGTGACATATCTGCCGAACGGGTGGAGGAACTCAGAACTGCGATTCAATTAGAGGCGGAACAGACAACTCAGCATCTCAGGTTAGCGATTGAAGAGAGAGAAAAGAAAATCTTTGGACTTGAGAGCCAAGTTGAAATGCTGAAGTGGTCGTTCAACCAAGTTGTACTCAATCAGAAACCTAACATTTATCTCAGCGAAGGAGACCTCAACATGAGTAGCGATACTTATAACATCAGTGGGCAAGCCGGTGCCGTCGGCCCAAACGCACATGCGCACGATATGACGTTCAATCAGATCGGCAGTCGGATTGAAAACTCAATGGAGTTAACTGCATTGGCGCAAGAGTTGGAAGTGCTGCGCCAGGCTTTGAAAAAAGAAGCCACGACGGAAGAGCATGACAGCGTTGTCGCCGACGTGGGCAAGGCGAAGAAAGCGGCGGAGGCAAAGGACTCTACGAAGTTGGCCGAGTCTTTGAAGTCAGCCGGCAAATGGGCGTTAGACGTGGCGACAAAGATTGGCGTGTCACTAGCGACAGAGGCAATCAAACAATCTACAGGAATGAAATAGCCGCGCCCTCTCTTTTCGCGCGAATTTCGCTGCGGCACCAAGGCCGAACCTTAGGTGCCGCCCGCTGTCCATAGTAATAATTCCGTCTCTCTGTATTTTCATAGTGCGACACGAAGTCGCAAATTCGATTGTGATCCTCGAATAATCTGAGATCACCTTGCGTTCTGCCGCAAGTACCCTACTGAGACGCGCGTCGCCGGCAACAGCGAGGTGCGAAGCTCTCAGGATAACGTAACTCCAGCAATGGCAGCTGAATCGTGAGAGGAGGCTGTGATGGCCAGCCGGAAGGCAGTCGAGGGCTAGGGTTGATGGTATGGTCAACAGACGTGAATCGTTGTAAGCGTCGTAATAAAGAACAAGCCAAACCGGCTGATAGGCTTGGACCAAAAGGTACGTGGCCAGGCGCAGCGGCTTATGAATCCGCTGCCGCAGACGTTGTGCCACCGGCGTAGAGACGAGACCTAACCCATCAGGTCGAATTTGTGGAACGTGGTAAGCCCGACCTTCTCCGCCACCAACGGAAAGCAGACCGTAAGGAATGCCGACGGGAGGCCGGGTAAAGGATCGCGGAGAAAGCAAATGCCTGATTGTAATGATCAGGATAGCCGTTTTACGGCACGGGTAACCGGGCTGACTTCCGCAGGGTCTTTCGGCACGAGACACTTTGACGATGATGCAAAAACAGGAATTCGTCCAATAATGTTGCGCGCAACATTACTGGACGAAGTCGGGTATCTGGCTTACGACTCGCACGCCGCGGATTTATTGTACGAAGTTGTCAATCGCCGATACGAATCCGGGGCCATAGTCATGACAACCAACCGCTTATGCGCTGCAGCGCATAAGCGATTTAATGCCGGCTCCATTTTTATGCAGTGAGGATTGCCCAGCAGCGAGCGACCTCTCAGTCTTTTCAGGAAAAGTGGTTAACCTGCCCCCCTCAGAACTTTGCATAATCGTGATGTCTTTCGTGGAGTTCCGGCTTGAGGAGATAGAGCTTGTCGATGAGACGATGAAAAGGGTTATTCGCAAATGGGAAGTTCCGAACGAGACCTATCCGGTAGGAATTTCAGCCGATGGGCGAACTCTATACCTTCGTGAGGCTTCGGCAAGCTGGCTTGACTAAAGACCAACCCTAGAACAAGCCGATTTACCGAAGCCTCACCGACGGTGAGCTTTCGGCGAGCCATCTGGATTTTTATCAATAGTATCTAGCTAGCCGAAAGCTCACCGTAGAACGACTTGACGCTTTTTATTAAAGCGTGCGAGTTGTGCGGGCCGTCCTCACCAATTAGAATCCAGAGCGCATCGCGCCTATTGAACAAATCTGAAAGGTATTTATGGACGAACAAGTAGAAACTAGGGAGGTCTACGTGGACTTCCTTTCAAACCAACCGAAGAACGAAATCAGTCGCCAGAATGCCGCAGACCGGCTTCGGTGGCAGTTGGCGATGCGCCTCGATGCGTCCATTGACCGTGGGTTTGAACTTCCATCGCTCATCGTGAATAACCCGGATGGAGAATACTTGGCATTGCTCCTGGAGGCTCGTCAACTCTACATCGATGGATACTTCTACGCCTGCGTCGCAATGTGCGGAATCGTAAACGAACGGCTCATCAAAGATACGCTCCGCGCCGCGGTGCTGATCGAGAAGGACGGGAAAGTCGAGAGGCCAGTGGACAAGGTATTTGATCAACTCGAGCGCGTCGAAATCAGGGCACTAGCCGAGTTCATTCGCCAAGCCGGCTTGCTCCCCGAAGAGGCGTTCAACGCCGCAAAGGACCTCGGAGACCTGCGGAATAAATACGCCCATGCTCGTGGTCGCCAATCGAAAAACGACGCGCTGAATGCGATAAAACTTTTGCAGGAGGTCGTGGAGGGCACGGTCTCTGTCCTCAAGGACCATGAGATCAAGGACGGTAAATTTGTCAGGAAGAACGTCGACGCGGCGTGAAGAGAGATCACCACGAATACAAAAAAGCCGGGTTCATCGCCCGGCTTTTCTCATTGCGGCGAACGTTGAACGCGGATCATGGCGCAGGTAGAATGCCGCGCGCAGTCTAACGCTAAGGAGGGGGCGAGAGGCCGAATTGCCCCCTAAGCGCCGTCCGCGTAATTGATGTTGGGCACTTGCGGGAGATGAAAGTATGAATTCATTCTTTACCATATTCATTTTGGCCGCCTTATGGTTACCTTGCCCCGTTTCTACTAATACTTCAGTCCATATTTCGGTGTTAAGCCAAGAGCGGTTCGTGAATCAAGGGCATCACCCTGAGAATAATCGTAGAGTGAGATTCAAACTGATTAACAGGTCAAGGATGCCAATCATTGTTTATGGATTTAAAGATGGAGATGACTTCGATCCAACTGGATATCTTATGATACTCAATAAAGAGACTGCACGTTGGGAATACCCAAATCCTGACAATAAACCAGTAGAATGGGATGAGGTTTCGAGCGATTTTAAAAGTAAAGTGACCTTAAGGCCGAATGAATCAATCAAATTCTTAGCCGAGATGAGTGGCCTTGAGGTTGGATCGCAGTTTAGGCGTACGATATACGTTTCCAGAAATGAAAATGGTAAGCCCTGTGAGGTTCGGGGGACTCCTTTTGTTCTGCGATGATATTCTTTGACTTTATAACCTGCGCCTAATATTTATCTGGTGCTGAAGGCTCCGATTGGCGCAGAGTCAGTGAGTTTGCAGGTCGTCGCACAGCAGAAAAGCCGTGAGCGTTCAGAGAGCTGTCTTAACCTGTGTATGGTAAAAAGCCAGACATCTGTGTCCCTTCGGTAGGCCGGCAATAAGAAGAAAAAAATGTGCCTTTGGCAGCAAAAGATGAGGAAAATGAGAACGCCCCATGCTATTAGTTTGGCCGTAATTGTTTTTCCGATGACGTGGATGACGAATAACCGATGGCCAAAGAGGAGCCGATCGAGGCACGTGAGGAGAAAGATGAATACTGGATTTCTGTATCAGGCGATCTTGCTTATGGTATCTCTGATGTTGGTTGCGACGCCGGCGCTTGGTCAGACAGTACAGAAGCCGCTGGGCGATAAAGAGAACCCTCTCTTAATCGGCAATCGGGATCTCAACACGGACCGGATCAATATCTATTCACTCGACCAAGAGATTGCCCTCGGTCACGAATTCGCCGTTGAGGTCGACCGGGTGGTGAGATTAGTCAATGATCCGTTGGTCACTGAGTACGTCCATCGGGTCGGGCAAAATATTGCCCTCCACTCGGACGCCGGAATGCCATTCACGATCAAGACAATCGATTCGGATGATGTCAACGCCTTTGCCTTGCCGGGTGGCTATCTCTATGTCAATCGCGGGATGCTCGAAGCCGCCGATAGTGAGGCCGAACTGGTCGGGGTAATGGCGCATTGGATCGGGCACGTCGCGGCCCGGCATGGACTCGAGCAGGAGTCGAAGATCAACCTGATCAATTACGGCTTGCCCTGGCTGTCCTCCCAGGGTGGGAGCGATTACGTAAACCAGGGCTGCGGGTTGAGCATTCCCCTGGCCTTCTTCAAATTCTCGCGCGATGCGGAAGAGGAGGCCGACCAGCTCGGCGCTCAGTACATGTGGGCTTCCGGGTACGACCCGCAGGCGCTGGGCGACTTCTTTGAAAAACTGCAGTTGAAGGAAGATGCGGGGCCCGGTGCTGTTTCAAGGCTCTTCAGTACGCACCTGATGACCGGTGATCGCGTCGCGAAGGTCAATCGCTTGGTCACCCGCTTTCCTGACAGACTGCTATTTGAGCCTAACTCCTTCGAGTTCAGTGTCATCAAAGCGCGGTTGATGGCGAGCCACGCCGAGAATCGCCCGGCGGATTCGCCAAACACTCGCCCAGTATTGAAACGTCGCTAGAGGTGAACTTTCGGCGTGCAGATTTGACATTCTGTAATAGGCCAATCCTGTTCACCGATGGCTCACGGCTGTTCGATCAAACCCTCTGCATGGTTATACACCGATCCGCTTCCCAACCCGATCCGGTCTCGATGCGACGCGGCCTACCGGCTTGCCGAAGCCTCACAGACATCTCGCCGAAAGCTCACATACCTTCCAGTTGAGTTCACCGAAGGTGATCAGGACGCAAACATGTGGTTACTCTGGAGGTATGGCAAGAAGAGTTATCCGTCTTCAGTGCCCGCGATTTCGCCGACAGGGATTCGGTTTGAAGTCGCTGCGAAAGCATTGGTCGATCAGAACATTGAAGAGACACGGGATATCCCCGCAAGCCCTGACAGCGATAGTCTGTCGTTCAAGCTCGTCCGCGTTAAAGGTAAAACCTACGTCATTCGCTATCCTGGCGTCTGTACTTAAGGCTTTGGCAAACCCGATTGCCGAAGCCTCACGCTCATCCCGCGTAGGAGTTCACCACTCACGCCATTCATAGGTAATATCGTGGCTTGAGGCTAAGTCGATCAATTTACAAAGATCCTCGCGCTGACCAGTCAGTATGAGATTGCCATCGCATTCTTCATTCAGCTCATTGAGATTAAGGATAGTTTTCTTTACTGCATCCATTATGTATTCATTCTGACCCGCTTCTTCGGGAGTCTTCTCCAATGAAGCCAGAAAATCATCGATTATCTCTGACAATCGATCAACATGCTTCTGAGTGTAACCAGCATCGAATTCAGGATTATATTCTGGATCATTCTCATCGACGAGACTGCTAAAAAGCCGGGGCAGACGCTGATTGACTGTCGATTCCACAAACGCTGTGCTGATCAGCTCACCATTGCGCCGGCGCTCGCCGAAGTTTGGAATGAACTCCTCATTATTACTGATGTAGGTCTGGAATTCGCCCAGCACTTTGGCTATCTTTCGGGTCAAGTCCGAGGGAGTCTCGGGAAATTCCAAATTGATGAGTAGACTTTCCAATCGCTGTAACGCCTGGAAGGTGTTGCCATGCCAGAGAAAGTGTTTGATGCTGTTTAACTCTCGGGCCACTTCCTGGCCCAACTCAGGTTGCTCGCCTTCAAGACCTTTGACCTGCTGCAGTAACACGGTGATTCGCATCGTGATGTGGAACCAGTCGATCCAATGCTCGCTGTACGGGTGAATGTATTCCTGTAGATTCCGCACGCTGTCGCCGCCGTCGGACAGAAATACCACTTGCTGGTTTTCAGCCATTCCTTGCGATTTCAGCAGTTCCCATAACCGGC
>WNFV01021214.1_pt1 | contig 10507 bp, 7 predicted proteins | sample 5400101 | NCBI WGS metagenome assembly WNFV01 (sample SAMN13153361, study PRJNA577476) | soil metagenome | isolation source: 115 cm soil or saprolite under grassland replicate 1 | place: USA:California | collected 2016-06-15 | reverse complement strand
GTCTCGACGGCATCAAGAACAAGATCGAGCCACCCGAGCCGATCGACAAGGACCTGTACGACCTGCCGCCGGAGGACAAGGCCATGGTCAAGCAGGTGCCGGGATCGCTCGAGGAGGTGCTCGACGCGCTCGAGGCCGATCACCAGTGGCTGCTGGAGGGCGGGGTGTTCACCCAGGACGTGATCGACACCTGGATCGAGTACAAGCGGACGAACGAGCTCGATGCTGTGCGCCTGCGCCCGCACCCGCATGAGTTCGCCCTCTACTACGACCTGTGACCGTCGTCAGAAAGCTGAGATCCGCGAGAGCCGGCCTTCGGGCCGGCTCTCGCTCTGGTCACGAGGAACTCAGTCCTCGGCCTCGAACCCTTGGGAGAACACGCGCTGCATGGCGTGCCGGGCCCTGCGCGTGATCCGCCGGTAGTCGTCCAGGAAGCTCTGTCGCGGGTACTCCTCGTAGCCCAGCCGGCGGGCCAGGGCCGTCTGCTCCTCCACCGATGCCGGGACCGCTTCCGCATGCACCCTGCGGTCCACCTCCAGCGCGTTCTTCACATCCGACAGGAACACGAAGGCCTCACCCAACTCGCGGGCCACGCTGTCCTCCATCAGCCGGGCCGCGGCCAGCTTCTCGATGGCCTCGAAGGTTCGGGGCGTCCGGACCTCCGGGTGCCGCCCCCCGTGGCGCATCAGCGAAAGCTCCACGGCGAACTGCACGTCGGCCAGCGACCCATACCCCAGCTTGAAGTGGAACCGTGCCGCGTCGGCCGGTCGAACACGCTCTCGCTCGATCCGTTCGCGCATCCGGAGGATCTCGCCCGACCGGTCGAGCGAGAGGTACTCCGGGTACGCAAGATCCTCGGCGAACGAGCAGAACCGTCGCCCCAGGCCCTCGTCGCCCGCGACGAACCTGGCCCGCAGGAGCGACTGGAACTCCCAGGTCTCCGCGTATCGCTCCAGGTACTCGAGGTACGCGGCGAACGAGCGCGCGAGGGGCCCTGAGCGGCCCTCCGGCCGGAGGCCGGCATCCGGTTCCCACCCGCCGTCGCGGATCCACTGGAGCACACGCTCTGAGATCTCCCCCGCCCGCCGAAGGTCCCCTGGTCCCTCCCCTTCGTAGACGAACACGAGATCGAGGTCGGAGGCGAAGTTCAGCTCCTCGGCCCCCAGCTTCCCCAAGCCGATCACGGCGAAGGGAAGGTCGGCCCCTGCCGCCTCCAATGCCTCGTGCACGACCCGATCGGCCACCGTCGTCAGGACGCGTCCGGTGTCCCGCGGTTCGAGCTCACGAGCCGCGTACCGTCCGACGACCTCGACGAGCACCGCCTCCGCGTCGACGACCCCGCCTCCGCCGGCCAATGCCGCGACCCGCTGGGGCCGGGCCACTAGAAGGTCGGTGGCGAAGGAGCTGGCGGAGACGGCATGGGCCAGCCGCTTCGCCGCGCCGGGGTCGGAAACGAGTGTGTCCGGGAGCCTTCGTTCGCCGGTGGCGGTCATGGCCTCGGCCACCCGCTCCAGTCGAACGAGCGCGGCATCCGGATTCGAGGCCAGGGCCAGCGCCGGCGCCATGACGGGGAACACGTGGGTCAGGACCTTTCCCACGCGCGTGGACGGATCCATCACGCTACCGAGCACCATGTACGCGGCGCTCGGCTGGCGGAACCCCAGCCCCGCCAGCAGTTCCTCGGTGGCTGCGCGATCGACACCCGGCCGAGGCACCGCCGGCCCGGCAAAGGCCTCGAGCAGGGGCCGGTAGAACAATCGCTCGTGCAACCCCCGAACGAGTGAGGTCTGCCGGCCGTACTCGGCCTTCAGCTCGTCCGGTCCGTCCAGATCGAGCGAGCGAGCCAGCCGAGCAAGCGATACCCGGTCGGCGGGGAGCTCGTGGGTCTGGAGGTCGCGGACCATCTGCAGGCGATGCTCCAGACTTCGTAGGAACCGGTACGCGCCGGCCAGGGCCTCAGCGTCGTCCTCGGCGACGTACCCCTCGCCGGCCAGGACGGAGAGGGCGCGCAGGGTGTTCGGCTGTCGGAGCCGTTCGTCCCGACGGCCGTGGACGATCTGGAGGAGCTGGACGGCGAACTCCACGTCGCGGATACCCCCCCACCCCCGCTTGACCTCGGTTCCCGTCTTGCCCCGGGCTCGCACGTACTCCTCCAGGCGGACCTTCACCCGGCGAACCTCGTCGATAGCCTGCGGGGGAAGCTCCTGGCGATAGACGAACGGGGTGACCATCTCCACGAAGGCCTGCCCCAGCTCGAGGTCGCCGGCCACCGGCCGGGCCTTGATCAAGGCCTGCCGTTCCCAGGTCATCGCCTTCGATTCGTAGTACTCACGCATCGCGGCAAGCGATCGAGTGAGCGCCCCTCCCCGGCCCCCGGGACGAAGCGTCGTATCGATCCGGAGCACGATGCCCTCGGCCGTTGCCTCGGAGAGCAGGCGGATGATCTCCGCTGCCTCTCGCTCGGCCCGGTCGTGCCGCTCCGTCTCTCGCCCTCCCCCGCCTCCCTCGGTCACGAAGAGCACGTCGACGTCTGAGGCGTAGTTGAGCTCGGCCCCTCCGAGCTTGCCCAGGCCCACCACCGCGAGTCCTTCCGGGGCAACGGTCCGGCACGCTAGCGAAAGGCACGCCTCGGCCACGGCGCTGATCTCGGCCATGACACCCTCGACCGGCGCGCCCGCGAGGTCGCGGGCGGCAAGTCGCATCATGGCCCGACGCCGGAAGCGGCGGAGGCCGTCTGTCGGGCCCAGCGTCGAGGCCTCGGCCGCCAGCTCGTCGTCGAGCTCCTCGCGGCTCCGGGCTCGCACGTCGATCAGCGTCCGCGTCTCCTCGGGATGCCGAACCAGGAAATCGGCGGCGGCCGTGGAGAACCCCAGTAGACGGGAAGCTATGGGAAACACGTCCTCCCGGGCCAGCACCTGGCGGGCTCGTTGGTCCTCACCCACCCGGGAGATGGCGACACGGGCAAGCTCGGGATCGGGGGCCTCGGCCAGCGTCCGGCCCATCGCCTCCGGGCTCACCATCCCGCTTCCCGATTCACCGTCGGGACGACCACCACATCGAAAGGAGGAACGCCGGCGCCGCAACGACGAACGCGAGGAAGCCGCCGCCTCTCGCCGCGCCGGCCAGGACCCCGTGCTGTCCGGCGATGACGACGTGGAACGTCAGGACGACGAGCAGGAAGAACAGGTAGCCGCCGCCGACCGTCGTGGCCAGATACCGAAGCGCGCTGCGCCACCCCGCTGGCTCGACCTCGGTTCGGTGCGCGCTCGGCCTCCGCAGGGTGGACAGTGCCATGAAGACGAACAGGGCGTACGCGGAGATGAGCGGGATGACGATCCTGCGCAGGATCATCGTTCAGCCTCGGAGGAAGAATCGCCAGCCCCGGATGAACAGATGCCACCCAAGCCACAGCCACAGCCCGAACAGGACGACGCGTCCCAGCAACGGCCGCATGAAGGTTCGGAAGATGTCCGACATCGTCGGCCACGGCGGCGAGGAGGCGAGGGCCAGGCCCTGCCAGGCCAGTAGCAGGCCGACGATCACGATCCAACCGGCCACCGCGATCGCCCGCATCCGAAGCTCCCTTTCTGGGTTCACGCAGCCCAGCGTACTCCGGGACGGGGCGCCGAAGGCCAAGAGTTAACGGCGCCGTAACAGGCATGAGGGCCTGGCGAGGTAGCCTCGGACCCATGGCCCTCACCGCGGAGGCCGAGTACGTCTTACGCACCATCGAGGAGCGTGGCATCCGGTTCGTTCGGCTATGGTTCACGGACGTCCTCGGATTCCTCAAGGCCTTCACCATCACGTCGCAGGAGCTCGAGGCGGCGTTCTCGGAAGGGTTGGGCTTCGACGGCTCGTCCATCGACGGCTTCTCCCGCATCGAGGAATCCGACATGGTGGCGGTGCCGGACCCCTCGACCTTCCAGCTCATCCCGTGGAAGACCGAGGCCCAGGTGGCTCGGATGTTCTGCGATGTGTTCGACCCGGACGGCTCACCCTTTGAGGGTGACCCCCGGTACGTCTTGAAGCAGCAGCTCAAGCGGGCGGCGGACCTCGGCTTCACGTTCTACGTCGGGCCCGAGCTCGAGTACTTCTACTTTCGGAGCCTCGACGATCCGAAGTTCCTCGACCAGGCAAGCTACTTCGACGAGACCCCCCTCGACGTGGCCACCGACTGGCGGAAGCGAACCGTCGCGTACCTCGAAGCTATGGGCATCCCGGTGGAGTACGTGCACCACGAGGTGGCACCGTCGCAGCACGAGATCGAGCCCAAGCCGGTCAAGGGCGTGAACGGAAGCGGGATGCACACACACCAGTCCCTGTTCGAGGGCGATCGCAACGCGTTCTTCGATGCCACCGACGAGTATCACCTGTCCACGGTGGCGAAGCGGTACATCGCCGGCATCTTGGAGCATGCCCCGGAGATCACGCTCGCCACCAACCAGTGGGTGAACTCCTACAAGCGCCTGGTTCCGGGATACGAGGCGCCGGTCTACGTCTGTTGGGCCCGCCGGAATCGCTCGGCCCTGGTCCGGGTGCCCCTGCACAAGCAGGGCAAGGAGGAGTCGACTCGCATCGAGTACCGATCGCCCGACCCAGCCTGCAACCCCTACCTGGCGTTCGCGGCGATGCTCTCAGCGGGCCTGGCAGGCATCGAGGGCGAGTACGAGCTCCCGCCGGAAGCCTCCAACAACATCTACATGATGACCGTCGAGGAGCGCAGGGCCGCCGGCATCAGATCCCTGCCGGAGGATCTGTACGAGGCCATCGGGCTGGCCTCGGAGTCCAAGGTGCTCCGGGAAGGCCTGGGCGAGCATGTGCTCGAGTTCCTGCTGCGCAATAAGCGCGAGGAGTGGGATGGGTACCGCTCACAAGTGACGCCGTACGAGTTGGAGCGCTACTTCCCGATCCTGTAGCAGCATGCCGTTGACTCGAACGTCCGTTCGCATTCCATCCCTCCGATGGGGGATACCCGGAGGATTTACGACAAAAGGAGTAGTTTTGCGTTGACGGTCCCCCATCCGGTGCGTCATTCTCTCCCCCTTGCGGAAAACGATGGCCCGGTGTTGCCCGTCGGCGACGCCGGGCTTTGCTGAGAGGAGAGGCAGATGCGCCGAGGTTCCCCCCAGTCCACGCTCGGATGGCTCGCCGGCCTGACGGCGTCGTTCGTGCTCGCTTCGCTATTCTCGATCGCCCCCGCGGCCGCCGAGTCGTGTTGTACCCTGGTCTTCACGGTCCAGCCGGCCGACAACGCCGTGAATCCCGTGCCGAACATCGATGGTTCGGCCTTCGACGGCAGCGGGCCCCCCGTCACCGTGGCGGCGGTCAACTCGTCCAACATCGTCAACCCCTCGTTCCGAGGGCTCGTGACGTTGGTGACCACGATCAACTCTTCCGGCGCGACGCTCTCGGGCAACAGCGTCCGTGCCGTGAACGGGGTCGCCGTCTTCCCGAACCTCGCGGTCGACCGACCCGGTCGCTTGGTCCTCCAGGCACAGAGCCTAGACATCGCGTCGTCCGGGTGGCCGTACTCGAACCCCTTCAGGATCGTGAACGACTTCTGTGAGGCGAACGACACGTGCAGCGGGTCCTACGCCCCCAACGGCACCCGCCTGCTCGACGCGTCGTTCCCGAACTCGACGGCGGACCCCGCGGTGCTGCTCGTCGGCGGCGACCAGCCGTACCCACCCACCGGCGACACCAGACGGGGCTGCAGCACAGGCACGTTCGTCGACCCCTTCTTCCACGCGGCGGCCGTGTCCACGACCGAGCAGGCGTACCAAGGTGGCGGCACCGTGATGCTGACGCTCCGGATCGACAAGGCGTGGCGAAAGCTCGTCGAGGCGCGGGGGAACCCCAACTACCGCATCTGCGGCGCCGTCCCGCTAGGCACAGATATCCAACACACCTGGAACGACAGTCCTATCAGCGCGGTCGGCGACCAGCTGGTCTTCCTGTTCCCAGACTGCACCTCGACGATCAGGGTCTTCTGTATGGTCTCGGTGAACAGTAACGGTGGCGCCATCATCGAAACCGCCATCACGAAGACAGGCGGCGACCCGAGGCACTGGTAGGGCGGCACCCATAGACGTTCACCCCGGCCCGTCCGGCGATGACTCGCCGGACGGAGCCGACCGGTCTAGTGCCCGGCCAGGCAACCCCGTAGACTCGGCCGGTGCAGGTTTGCCCGAACTGCGGCGAGGAGAACCCGGACCGGTTCCGGCTGTGCGGAATCTGCGGCACCAAGCTGGCCCCGGACGAGGTGGCCCACGAAGTCCGCAAGACCGTCACGGTCGTTTTCAGCGACCTCAAGGGGTCGACGACCCTTGGTGAGCGGCTCGATTCAGAATCGCTCCGCGAGGTCCTGAACGTGTACTTCAATGAGATGCGCGCCGTGCTCGAACGGCACGGCGGCACCGTGGAAAAGTACATCGGGGACGCGATTATGGCCGTCTTCGGCCTCCCCCGCCTGCACGAGGACGACGCCGTCCGCGCCGTGCGCGCCGCCTTCGAGATGAAGCTCGCCCTCGAGCGGGTCAACGAGCGCCTGGAGGCGGGCTGGGGCGTCCGGCTGGAGAACCGGACCGGCGTGAACACCGGCGAGGTTGTCGCTGGCGACGTGTCCGCCGGCCAGCGCCTCGTCACCGGCGACACCGTGAACACCGCCGCGCGCCTTGAGCAGGCGGCCCCCGCGCTCGAGATCCTCATCGGCGAGTCGACCTACCGGCTGGTCAAGGACGCCGTGGACGTCGAGCCCGTCGAGCCGCTCGAGCTGAAGGGCAAGGCCGAACGCGCGTCCGCCTACCTGCTGCGCTCGGTGAGGCTCGGCGAGGGCGTGGCCCGACGACTCGACTCGCCGATGGTCGGTCGCGCGGACGAGCTGGCGAGGCTGATGCAGGCCCTCGACACCGCGGAGCGGGAGCGGCGCGCTCAGCTCGTGACGGTATTCGGACCGGCCGGTGTGGGGAAGTCGCGCCTCCTTCAGGAGTTCCTGTCGCGCGTCGAGGGGCGGGTCACCACACTCAAAGGGCGATGCCTCTCTTACGGCGACGGCATCACCTACTGGCCCCTGAGCGAGATCACGCGCGAAGCAGCCGGCATCGGGGACGACGACATGCTGGAGCAAGCCCGCGACAAGGTCTCCTCGCTCGTGGGCCCCGAGGCACTCGACGTTGCCGACCGCATCTCGGCCGCGATCGGGCTCACCGACGCTGCCTTCCCGGTCGACGAGATCACGTGGGCGACGCGACGGCTCTTGGAGCACGTGGCCGCCTCGAAGCCTGCCGTCGTCCTGATCGACGATATCCACTGGGCCCAGGCCACGTTCCTCGAGCTGGTCAGGAACGTCGCCGAGAACGGCAGAGCCCCCATCGTGCTCCTCTGCTCGTCGCGGCCCGAGCTCGTGGAGGAGCACGCGGAGTGGATCCTGGAGCGCGACAACCTGAGGCCGATCGTGCTCGAGCCGCTGACCATCGGCGAGAGCTCGACCGTCATCGAGAACCTGCTCGGCACGACATGGCTGGACGAGCGGATCCGAGCGCGGATCGTCGACGCCGCGCAGGGCAACCCGCTGTTCGTGGAGCAGATGCTCTCGATGCTGATCGACGACGGCATCCTGGTCCACCGCGGCGACGCCGGTTGGGTGCTGACGTCGGAGGACGTCACGCTCCAGATCCCGCCATCGATCTCCGCGCTGCTCTCCGCACGTCTGGATCGACTGAGCGGCACCGAGCGCATCGTGATCGACCGCGGCTCCGTGGTGGGACAGGTGTTCTTCCGAGGCGCCGTCGAGGCCCTGTCCCCCGAGGCGGTCCGGCCGTACGTCCTTCCGGGATTGCAGAAGCTCGCCACCAAGGAGCTGATCGCGCCGGAGGAATCTACCTTCGCGGGCCAGGAGACGTTCCGCTTCGTCCACATCCTGATCCGCGACGCCGCGTACCACGGACTGCTCAAGCGCACGCGGGCGGACCTGCACGAACGATTCGTGGACTGGTTGGAGCAAGTGGCCTCGGACCGAGTCATGGAGTACGAGGAGATCCGCGGGTACCACCTGGAGCAGGCCTTCCTGATCCGGGCCCAGCTGGGGCCGATCGACGACCACACGCGCAGCGTCGGAACCCGGGCCGGTGGGTACCTGGCTTCCGCCGGGAGGCGCGCGCTCGCGCGGGGCGATGTCTCGGCAGCCTCGACGCTGCTCAACCGCGCCGCCGCGGTGCTCGCGCCGGGAGACGCCCGCCGTCCCGAGCTGTTCATGCTCGCCGGAGAGGCGTTCTTCGAAGAGGGCGCCCAGAAGCAGGCGGCCGCCGCGATCGCACGGGCCGGCGAGGAGGCCGCCGCCGTCGGCGACGAGGCGATCGCGATCTCCGCTCGGCTGGTGAGGCTCGAGATGCGACACCTGAACGAGGGCGAGGGCTCCGAGCAGGACCTCGTCGAGCAGGCCGAACTCGCGATCCGCGCGCTCGAGCCGCTCGGATCGCACCTCGGCCTGGCGCGCGCACGGCGCCTGCTGTGGTTCGTGCACGGGTCGGCCGGCCACTTCGAGGAGGGCGAACGGGCGGCCCGACACCTCATCGACGCGGCGCGAGCGGCGGGGGACCGTGTGATGGAGATGCGGGCCCTGCCGTGGCTCGCGATGTGCGCGCGGTACGGACCGACCCCGGCGAACGAAGCGGTCCGGCGTTGCGAGGAGATCCTTGCCTCGGCCGGCTCCGACCGCAAGGTCGAGGCGCACACGCTCGCCGTGCTGGCGCAACTGGACGCAATGCAAGGGTTCTTCGACCGCGCACGGGAGCGCTACCGCCGATGCCGCGCCCTCCTGGACGAGCTCGGGTGGAAGCGCCTGAGCGCGATCTCCGCGCTGGATGCCGGCATGATCGAACTGCTCGCCGACGACGCCGTGGCCGCCGAGCGGCAGCTCATCGACGCGTACGCGACGCTGGAGCGGATGGGCGAGCATAACTACATCTCGACCGTGGCGGGGGACCTCGCCGAAGCGCTTTACCGACAGGGGCGTAACGACGAAGCCGCGCGGTACGCGGAGGTGTGCCGGAACCTCGCGGCTGCCGACGACATCGCCTCGCAGGTGTCGTGGCGGCGCGTCTCCGGGAAGCTCGTCGTGGAGAGCGGAGAGGCCCCACGCGGGGAGACGCTGGTCCGGGAGGCGCTCGACCTCGTCCGCACCACCGACGACCTGAACGTACAGGGCGACACGCTGATGGATCTCGCCGAGGTCCTCCGATTGGCCGGGAAGCCGGGAAGGGCCGCCCTGGCCATCGCAGAAGCCCACGAACTCTACGAGCGAAAGGGTAACGTCGTGTCAGCTCAGCGGGCGCAGAAGCTCCTCCAGGATCTACAGCCTGCGACGACCCTTGGACAGCGCTAGCCGCAGCGCTTCGGAGATCATGCCTCGAGGAGCGTCCGTTGAGTCGCAGTACAGTCGGGGGCGGACACCTCCCTATAGTTGGGCAGAGGAGGGAGATGGCGGAGGAGCGGGAGCCGACCCCGGCATTCGAGGAGGCGGCTCGTCGGCGCGCGGACCTGCATCATGCGCTGGTCGACGTTGAGCGGGCCATTTCCAGCCCCGCCGCCGGCCGGCTGGACACCTGGGCCAGCGACGTCGTCAAACGGTTGAACATCCTCCTCGACTCGATCGGCGAGCACATCGAGGTCACCGAGCGGCCCGAGGGGCTGTACGAGGAGATCCTTCACCGGGCACCCAGACTGTCGTCGCAGGTCGACCGGCTCCGAGCCGAGCATCCGGCCCTTCGAACGGGGACCGCCGAGCTCATCGAGCGCCTGCAGTCGACCGCCATCGGCCCTGGCTGGCCGGTGGACGATGCACGGGACGACGCCCAACGGCTGCTCGGCAAGATCGTGAAGCATCGACAGCAGGGTGCGGACCTGGTCTGGGAGGCGTACAACCTGGACATCGGCGGCATGGAGTAGCGGCCTCGAGCAGGCGTTCACCACCTCGCTGACCGGGCTACGCTCTCTCCATGGTTCGCATCGCACTCGGTCAGATCAACACGACGGTCGGTGATCTCGAGGGGAACGTCGACACCATGTCGGCCTGGGCGGGCCGGGCCACGGAGGCGGGGGCCGACCTGATCTGCTTCCCGGAGCTCGCGATCACTGGCTACCCGCCTGAGGATCTCGTGCTTCGGCAGACGTTCGTCGACGACAACCTGGAGGCGCTGGGGGAGCTGGCGCGGCGGTCGGCCGGCGGGTGCAGCGTGATCACCGGATTCGTTGACCGGAGCGACGCAGGGATCCACAACGCCGCGGCGCTCCTGGGCGGCGGGGACATCGAGGCTCGCTACCACAAGGTGAAGCTGCCGAACTACGGGGTCTTCGACGAGAAGCGGTACTTCGTACCGGGCCTGGTCGGGTGCACCGTCCGGATCGCCTCCTCGGATCTCGGCATCTCGGTGTGCGAGGACGCATGGGCGCCCGGACCGCCGTTCGACGAATACGCCCGGCGCCACGTGCCGCTGGTGCTGAACATCAA
>WNFV01009844.1_pt1 | contig 10507 bp, 9 predicted proteins | sample 5400101 | NCBI WGS metagenome assembly WNFV01 (sample SAMN13153361, study PRJNA577476) | soil metagenome | isolation source: 115 cm soil or saprolite under grassland replicate 1 | place: USA:California | collected 2016-06-15 | reverse complement strand
ATCGCACCGGCACCGTAGATGGTGATGGTCATTCAGCGCATGATGCGGTCGCCCCGAGTGGGTGTCAACGGCTCGGCGAGTGACCATGGTAGGCCCAGGCTCGCTGAGCCTCCGCGATGTGCTAATAGAAATACCGGGCGGCTGGCAGCTGACCCCCCATACAGGACGGAGTGAACGATGAGCACGACCACCCCCGAGCGCCACGAGTTCCAGACCGAGGTCCGGCAGCTGCTGGATCTCATGATCCACTCGCTGTACTCCCACAAGGACATCTTCCTGCGCGAGCTCATCTCCAACGCCTCCGACGCGCTGGACAAGCTGCGCTTCGAGGCGATCACGCGCCCGGAGCTGCAGCCGGCCAGCGAGCTGGAGATCCGGCTCGAGGTCGATCCCGAGAAGCGGACGCTGAGCGTGTGGGACAACGGGATCGGCATGGGCCGCGAGGACGTCGTGGAGAACATCGGGACCATCGCCCGGTCCGGCACGCGCGAGTTCCTCATGGCCGTGCGCGATCAGATGGGACAGGTGCCCCCCGAGCTCATCGGGCAGTTCGGGGTGGGGTTCTACTCGAGCTTCATGGTGGCCGAGCGCATCGTGCTCGTCACGCGGAAGGCCGGGGAGGAGACGGCGTCGCTGTGGGAGTCGACGGGCGACGGCTACCAGCTCGGGGACGCCCAGCGGGAGACGGCGGGCACCACCGTCACGCTGCACCTCAAGCCCAAGGACGAAGAGGACGGCCTGCACGACTACACCGACGAGCACGTGCTGCGCGACATCGTCAAGAAGTACTCGGACTTCGTCGCGTATCCGGTGCGGCTCAAGGGCCAGACGCTGAACTCCATGAAGGCCATCTGGGCGCGGCCGAAGGAGGAGGTCAGCGAAGAGGAGTACCGGGAGTTCTACAAGCACCTCACGCACGACTGGAGCGATCCGCTCGAGCACGTGCTGGTGCACGTCGAGGGCACGGTGGAGGCGCGGGCGCTGCTCTACATCCCGTCGAAGGCACCGTTCGATCTCTTCATGCGGGAAGGGGAGCGGCGGGGCGTGCAGCTCTACGTCAAGCGCGTATTCATCATGGACGACTGGGAGGCGCTGCTGCCGCCGTGGCTGCGCTTCGTGCGCGGGGTGGTAGCCTCCGATGATCTGTCGCTGAACGTCTCGCGCGAGATCCTCCAGAAGGACCGGCAGATCCAGGCGATCCGCAAGCACCTGGCGCGGCGGCTGCTGGCGACGCTGAAGGAGATGAAGGAGCAGCGCGCCGAGAAGTACCGGACGTTCTGGCCGGAGTTCGGCGCCGTCCTCAAGGAAGGGCTCCTCGGGTTCGACGAGAACCAGGAGCGCATTCTCGAGCTGGTGCTGGCGGCATCGACCTCCTCGACCGCGCCGGGCGAGCTCACATCGCTGGCCGAGTACGTCGGGCGCATGAAGGACGGGCAGGAGGCGATCTACTACATGACCGCCGCCACCCACAGCGCGGCCGAGCGCTCGCCCCACCTGGAAGCGTTCCGCGCCAAGGGGTTCGAGGTCGTGTTCTTCACCGATCCCGTCGACGAGCTGTGGCTCCGGCCGGGCCGCGAGTTCCAGGGCAAGAAGCTCGTGTCCGTGGCCGCGGCGGCGGCCACGGCGGATGGGAACGACGAGGAGGCCAAGCGCGCGGAGGAGGCGCGCAAGGAGCAGGAAGAGAGCCTGCGCGGGCTGCTCGACAGGCTGCGCGCGAGACTCCAAGATTACGTGAAGGACGTGCGCCTGTCCTCGCGGCTGACCGAGTCGCCGGCCTGCCTGGTCGGCGAGCCAGGCGATCTCTCGCCGCACCTGCGCGAGCTGTTCAAGCGCTCCGGGCAGGAGCCGCCGGCGACCAAGCGCACGCTGGAGCTGAACCCGTCGCATCCCATCCTGGCGCGCCTGCGCGAGCTGCACGCGCGCGACAGGGACGACCCCAAGCTGGGGCTCTACGCCGACCTCTTGTATGGTCAGGCGCTCCTGGCCGAGGGCGCCCCGCTGCCCGACCCGGCGGCGTTCAGCCGGCGCATCACGGAGCTGATGACGACGCCGGGCTGAGGAGGCCCCATGAAGGGACGGTGGGCGTGGAAGGAGCAGCTGGCCGTCGTGGGGCCAGCGACGATCGCGGTCATCATCGCGTTCATCGTCGCGTTGCAGTGGGTGAAGCCGGCACCGCCGAACCGAGCGGTGATCGCCACCGGCCGCGCCGACGGCGCCTACTATCGATCCGCTCAGCAGTACCGCGAGCGGCTCGCGCGCGAGGGCATCACGCTCGAGATCCGGGAGACCACGGGCTCCGTCGAGAACATCCGTCTGCTCGAAGACCCGGCCAGCGGCGTCGATCTCGCCTTCGTCCAGGGCGGAACCGGGAGCGCGGCGAAGACGGAGTCGCTGGTGTCGCTGGCCAGCCTGTACTTCGAGCCGCTGTGGGTGTTCTCGCGAACGGCCCCGGGCCCGACCGACCTGCGCGACCTGCGTGGCCGCCGACTGGCCGTCGGGCCAGACGGTAGCGGCACGCGGGCGGTCGCGCTCACCCTGCTCGCCGCCAACGGCATAACCGAGGCGACGGCGCGCCTCCTCCCGCTGACCGGTACGGACGCCGTCCAGGCGCTTCGCCGCGGCGCCGTCGATACCGTCTTCCTGGTTGCCGGGCCCGGCTCACCGGCCGTGAAGGAGATGCTGCGCACCCCGGGGATCGGGGTCCTCAGCTTCCCGCGCGCCGACGCGTACACCAAGCACTTTCCATTCCTCACCAAGCTCGTCCTGCCCGCCGGCGGCCTCAGCCTCCAGGAGAACCTGCCGCCTCGCGAATCGTTGCTGCTGGCCCCGGCGGCCACGCTCGTCGTCCGCACCGACTTTCACCCAGCGCTGGTGGACCTGATTCTGGTGACCGCCGCCGCCATCCACGGTCGTCGCGGCCTGTTCGAGGCCGCGCAGCAGTTTCCGTCGCCCGAGTACCTCGAGTTTCCGCTCATGAGCGACGCCGAGCGGTACCACAAGTCCGGGCCTCCGTTCCTGGCGCGGTACCTGCCGTTCTGGGCGGCGACGCTGGTGGATCGAGTGAAGGTGCTGGTGCTTCCGCTGCTCGTGCTCGTACCGCTCGCGCGGCTCGTGCCGAAGGTCTATCAGTGGCGGATTCGCTCCAAGATCATCAACCGATACCGCGACGTGGTGGAGGCGGACCAGGTCCTGGCCCGGCGGCCGTCGCCGGCCGAGTGTGCCGAGCTGCTCGCTCGGCTCGACCAGATCGAGGAGGACGTGCGCAGCCTCCGGGTGCCGCTCGGGTACGCCGACGCCCACTACCACTTACGGATGCACGTCGATCTGGTGCGAAGAAGGGTGCAGGAGATGAGCCAGCGCAGGAGCTGACGACGCTTACGAACCCCCAGGGGGCCGGACGGCGAGAGGTTCCGGAAGCGGCGGCCCAGTGCGGTCGGCTTCAGTGAGGCACTGGAGGATGTCCCGCTGTCCGGCGCCGTTGCTGAACTGGAACGTGATCCGCCCGTCGATATCGACTCGCTCGAGCTGCACGAAGGGGGTTGCGCACCTCGCCCACCGCTCGTACGCGAGGTCCTGTCGAGGCGTGTTGGCCGTGGCGCACGCGCCGAGAGCGAGGGCGAGGCAGCACGCCCCGGCGATCTCGAAGGCAGATCGGCGGGAGCTCACCCTTCGGATCGGCGGCCGAGAGTGACCTCGAAGAACGCCGATGGAGATGTCCCGTGCGCGAACACCTGAAGCTGATAGCGGGCGGGCGGAGCGTCGATCGGTAGCCTGGCGACGATCTGCTCATCGCTGAAGCTCAGAACCGCGAGCGGGACCTTCGCCAGCAACACGATCGGGGCGGACCTGACCCCGAAATTCATGCCCCGGATCACCAAGCGGTCCGGCTCCAGCAGATCGACGTTGGCGCGAATGACCACCGGCGGGGCCATCGACGGCGACACACGCGGCGGACCCGCCAGTGCCGAACCTGCCGACAGAGATATGCCAAGCGCGGCCATTATCCCCAGCGCCCAATGCATGCCGTGATGCATCCGACTCCTCCCGCACACTCGCAGCAGTGTGACTGTACCGCTCCTTCCGGGGACCGACAACTGCGGCCGAAAACGGCAAGGCGGGGGCCAGGGCCCTCAACGGACCATGCCCGAGGCCGGCGTGGTGCGATGATGTCCGTCATGGCTGACGGCGCCCAGAGGACCTGAGATGGCCATCAAGGCCGTGACCTTCGACGCCTATGGCACGCTGCTGCGGGACGAGGACTTGATACTGATCCCTCGACGGATCGTGGCTGACCACGGGTTGTCCGTGAGCATCGACGACGTCTTGCGGACGTGGATCGACCTCTACTTCGAGGCGACGCAACAGCCACCGTTCCGGACGCTCAGAGAGATTCAGGGACAGATCCTGCCGCGCGTGTTGCGACAGTTCGCCGTACCCGCCGATGCGGCGCCGTACATCGATCTGTTCTTTCAGGTCACGACGAAGGTGGAGCTCTACCCGGAGACGCTCGAGGTGATGAACGCGCTCGGCCCCGTACGCTCCGCCATCGTCTCCAATGCCGATCATGAGCATCTCGCCACCTGGAACTTCAAATGGCCCGTGCAGCTCATCGTCATCTCCGAGGCCGTGCGAGCCTACAAGCCGCATCCGCTCGTGTTCCACAGAGCCCTGGAGCAGCTGTCGCTTCAACCGCACGAGGTTCTGCACGTCGGCGACAGCGAGGTGGACGACGTCAAGGGCGCGAAGGCCGCCGGCCTGCGGGTCGCCTGGCTCAACCGCACGGGTCGGTCACGCCGCCCCGACGTGCCACCGCCTGATTTCGAGATTCGCGACCTCACCGAGCTGCCAACGCTTCTCTAGGCGCGACGCCGCCGCGTCGCTTGCGGGTTCAACGCGGGGCGCACAAGCTCGAGCACCTCATGCCCGCGATCCTCAGTGCTTCAGCGCGCCGGCCGTCAGCCCCTCGATGAACTGCCGCTGGAACAGGAAGTAGAGCACGAGGACCGGGACGGAGAAGAGCACCAGGGACGCCGCCAGGATGGGATAGTTCCCGTAGAACTCGCTCGAGAGCAGCGCGTAGATCCCGGTGGGGAGCGTCCGCATCCGGCCCTCGGTGATGAAGGTCAGCGCGAAGAGGAACTCGTTCCAGTTCTGCAGGAAGATGAAGATCGCTACCGTGGCCAGGGCCGGGCGGGTGAGGGGAAGCATCACCCACAGGAAGATGCTGAACTCGCCGGCGCCATCGAGCCGGGCCGCATCCTCCAGCTCGCGCGGCAATCCCTGGAAGAATCCCTTCATGATGTAGGTCCCGAAGGCGAGGCCGAACGCCGTGTACGGCCCGATCAGGGCGAGTGGCGTGTTGATGAGTCCGAGCATCCTTAGATTCATGAAGAGCGGGATGAGGGCGATCTGGAGCGGGATCGTCAGACCGACCAGCACGATCCCGTACACGACGCCGCGGCCCGCGAACCGGATCCGGCCGAGACCATAGCCGGCCAGTGCGGAGATGGCGACCGTCACGACCATCGACACGGTCGACACGTAGATGCTGTTCCAGTACAGCCGCCCGATGTTGCTCGCGACCCATGCGCGAGGATAGTTCTCCGGATGGGGCGGCCAGGGGAGGACCCGCCCGGAGAAGAGCTGCGGGTTGTCCATGAACGAGAGGGCGACCATGTAGAGGCCGGGGGCGAGGGACAGGGCAAGTGCGCCGAGCAGCACGGCCCACACGACGCCCTGCCCGACGCGCGCGCGCTGGCCGACCAGCCGCCGCGGGCGCGTGACCGACGCCGCGACCACGGTGCTCACGCCACCTCGGCCTCCCGCGACTCCCGCAGCGCGAACGCCTGGATCCGCGCGATCGACAGGACCACGGCCACCAGGATCACGGCGATCGCGGAGGCGACGCCCATGTGGTTGAGCTCGAAGGCCTCGCGATAGAGCATGGTGGCGAGCACCTCGGTCGAGTACGTCGGGCCGCCTCGCGTCATGATGAAGACCAGGTCGAATACCTTCAACCCGCCGATGATCGACAGCAGCGCAGTGAGCGCGAGGATCGGCCGCATGAGCGGCGTGATCACCCGCAGCGTGAGCTGCCAGGCATTGGCGCCGTCTACCCGCGCGGCCTCCAGGACGTCCTGCGGCAGACTCTGAAGCCCGGCCAGGAGGATCACCAGGCTGAACCCCACGTTCTTCCACACGCTGACGGCGATGACGGCCGGCAGGGCGGTGGCCGGGTCGCCGAGCCAGGGATGCGCCCAGGCGCCCAGCCCGATGGCGTGGAGGAACGTGTTGAGGAGGCCGGTGTTCGGCTCGTACACGCGCTGGAAGATGATCGTCACGACGATCAGCGACATGACGACCGGCACGAAGAAGAGAGTCCGCAGCAGCGCCCGGGCGGCGAGCCGGCGGTTCAGCAGCAGGGCCAGCAGAAAGCCGAGGCCCACCTCGAGCGGCGTTCGTACAACGACGAAGACGATGGAGTTCAGCGTGGCCCGCCAGAACACCTCGTCGCCGGCCAGCGCGCGATAGTTCTCGAGGCCGACGAACGGCCCCCACCGCGGCGTGTACCCGTCCCACTCGTGCAGGCTCAGCCACACCGAGTAGCCGATGGGGTACAGGAGGAATCCCGCCAGGATCACGAGCGCGGGCCCCACGAAGGCGTAACCCGCCGCGTGGCGCCGCCAGCGGTGGGGGCCGGTGGTCGAGGGCACCGGGCCCGTGCCTCAGCCCGTCCGGAACTTGCGCGTGCCGACCTTCTGCGAGGCCGTCTCCACGGACTCCATGACAGCCTTCGGGGTCTTCTGGCCCGTGATGAGCGCCTGCATCCCCTGGGTCATCGCCTCCTCGACCGCCGGTGTGAAGATGACCCGCGTGGTCCCGGTGGGCTGCAGCTTGAGGAACTCGGGGTACAGGGGATCCTTGAGCGACTGCATCTGGTAGGCGATCGCGCCCGCGTCGATCGGCCCGTTCGGCGAGAGTCCGAGGTTCTTGGTGTACTCGATCTTGCCCCAGGCGCCCGTGATGGCCTTGATCATCTCGAAGGCGAGCTCCGGGTGCTTGCTCCGGGCGTTGACCGTCAGGGTGATCCCCACGGAGCTCAGCACGGGCTTGTGGCCGCCGGTCACGACGGCCGGGAACGGGAAGAGGCCCAGGTCGAAGCCCGGAGGGAGCGCCGCACGGATCGACCGGCGCATCCACTGCCCACCCCAGAACATTGCCGAGCGACCCGTGGCGAAGATCTGGATGGCGTCGGGCTCCTTGACGCCGAGCGGGCCCCTGGCGTAGAGACCCGACTTCGCCATCATCTCCACGAACTCCGCTCCCGCCACGAGCTGCGGGCTCGTCCAGGGCTTGAGCCCCAGGTCCGCCTCTCGCATCAGCTTGTCGGCCTTGGTCCCGCCCACGTACGTGTAGTACGGGAAGATCGGGAAGTTGCGGTCCTGCCCGGCCGGATAGGCGATCGGAATGATCCCCTTGGCGTTCAGGGCCGCGGCGATCTTCTTGAGATCTTCGAGCGTGTCGGGGACCTGGAGGCCGTGCTGGCGGAAGAGGCCGCGGTTGTAGTAGACGATCACGGTGTTGGTCACCGCGGGCACCGACACGACCGCACCGTTGATCGTCAAGAGCTCGAGCGCGTTGGGCCAGAACCCCTGCTTGTACTCGGGATCCTCGGCGAAGATCTTTCTGAAGTCGAGGACGCTGCCGCTCGTGGAGACGTCGACGGCGTAGGCGCCCGGCTCGATGGCGATGATGTCGGGCGTGGGACTCTGGGCCGCGAGCGCCGACTTCACACCCACGCGCTGCTCGTTCAACCCCGGGTACGCCGTGATCTCGAGCGAGACATTCGGGTCGTGCCGTCGCTTGTACTCCTCCGCGATGAACTTCTGGACCTCGACGTGGAACCCGACGTACTGCCAGAACGACAGCGTGGTCGGGCTGCTCGCCCTGACCCTGGGGCCCTTGAACTCGGCCGGATTCTTGAGCTCGCCCGTCGGCGCCGGCGCGGGCGACGGCTGCGCGCCGCCGATCTGCGCCGCCGCGCGCCTCGGGCGGAGGAGCACGGGCGAAGCCGCGGCGGAGAGGAGCCCGAGCCGGAGCAGCCGCCGCCGCGACATCCCGCGCAACGCCTCGCCGTGCGCCTCACGCCGACCTGTCACGTGGCTCATGGTGGGTTCTCCTTCTTCGTTGAAAGACATGAGACCCAATCGGCGGCACGACGGTCGAAGCTCGCGCTAGCCTGCGGACCCCGGGCCTTGGGAAGGGAACGGACGTACGGAGGGGAATCGGCGCTCCGCCGACGGGCTCGCGGCCGCGGGCGTTCGGCGCACGAGCTTCACCACCTGGTTCAGACGCGGCTCGGCGAGATAGATGTTGCCTTTGGAGTCGCCGTAGACGCCGTGGGCGAGGGTGTCGACGGGGCGGCCCCGCGCCAGCATCTGTCCGTCCGGCGAGTACATCGTGATCCTCGGGATCTGATCGGTCACGTACACGGTGCCGGCGGCGTCTATGTAGATGTCCATCGGGTGATACTGATCGCCCCACTCGCCGTAGAAATCGCCCTCGGGACTGAAGATCTGCACCCGATCGTTCTCGCGATCTGCCACGAACACCCGCTCTCTCGCGTCCACCCAGATCCCGTGGGGCGTGGTGAACTGTCCGCGGCCCTTCCCCGGACCTCCCCACGTCATCAGGTGCTTGCCCTCGGCCGAGAACCGATGCACCGAGGAGTTGCCATAGCCGTCGGCGACGTAGATATCGCCGTTGGGGGCGATGGCGATGTCGGCGGGATGGTTGAACGGCGCGCGGAGGGCCGGCCGCCCACGCTGCCCCAGGGTGAGGACGATCCGGCCGTCGGGGCTCAGCTTCAGGACCTCGTGCTCGTCGCGGTTGCACACGAAGATGTGGTTGTCCGGAGAGACGCAGATCCCGTGCGCGTCGGTCAGGCGCCCGTCGCCCCAGCCGGTGAGGAAGTTCCCGTCGGCGTCGAAGACGAGCACTGGCGGGTCCTTCCGCTGGTAGAAGTAGACGCGGTCCTGCAGGTCGACCGCGACGTGGCTGACCGTCCCGAACGTCATGCCCTTCGGGAGCGTCCCCCAGCCGCGAATGGCGTCGTAGACGTAGTCGCCGTTGCCAACGACCAGCGTCTTCTCGCTCACTGGAGTACGCCTTTCTCGCGCAGGCGCTTCACGTCATCTGCCGTGTAGCCGGCCAGCGTCGTCAGCACCTCGTCGGTGTGCTCGCCGTAGAGCGGCGCCGCCCGCACCTCCGTCGGTGAATCGGACAGGCGCAGGGGGCTGCCGATCATGGCGTACCGGCCCCGGCCCGGATGATCCAGGTCGAACACTGTGCCGCGCTCCCGAAGGTGCGGGTCCGCCAGGATCTCTGCGGTGTCGAGGACCGCGCCGCAGGGGATCCCCCGCGCGGCCAGGGTCTCCATGACCTCGCGCTTGTCGCGCTTCATCGTCCAGGCCTCGATGACCGCCGTCAGCTCGTCATTGTGCTGGGCACGCGCCGGGGGCGTGCTGAAGCGGGCATCCGTCCGGAGGTCGGGGCGGTCGATGATCTGCGCCAGCGCCTCGAACGGCTCGGCGTTGTCCGGCGGCAACATCAGGTAGACGTAATCGTTGTCGCCGCTGCCCGCGCAGCGGACCAGATCGGCGTACGCGCCGCTCAGCGAGCGGTTCCCCGTCCGCTCGAGCGCCTTGCCGTTCGACAGGGTCGGGGTGAACTTCACGCGCGTGATGTTCAGCACGGCCTCCTGCATCGCGACCTCGACGAGCTGACCGCGACCCGTCGCCTGACGCTGCACGAGCGCCGCGAGGATGGCGATCGTGAGGTGCATGCCGGTGCCGGCGTCGCCGACGTTGGCGCCGATCATCACGGGAGGCTGATCCGGGTAGCCGGTGATGCTCATCGCGCCGCTCGTCGCCTGCGCGATCATCTCGAAGCACTTGAAGCCGCTGTAGGGGCCGAAGGAGCCGAAGCCCTTCACCGAGGCGTAGATGGCCCGCTGGTTCAGCGCCTTGACGGCCTCGTACCCGAGCCCCAGGCGGTCCATGACACCGGGGCCGAGGTTCTCCGCCACCACGTCGGCGTCACGCACGAGGCGCCGGGCGATCTCCTTGCCCTCGGCGGTCTTGAGATCGACGACGATGCTGCGCTTGCTGCTGTTCAGGAGGAGGAAAAAGTAGCTGTCGAGGTCGGCCCGGTCGCTGTACCAGAGCTTCCGGGCGCGATCGCCCTTCGGCGGCCGCTCGATCTTGATGACGTCGGCGCCGAGCCAGGCCAGCATCTGGGTGCAGGCGGGACCGGCCTGGTCGTGCGTGAAGTCGATGACGCGGATGCCGTCGAGGGCCTTGGTCATGACGTCCCTCCCGCTTGCTGCTGGAAGTAGGAGCTGAAGCGCGTCGTCTCCGACTTGGCCGCCGGGTCGCAGATGACGTTCACGCACGCCGGCACCCCCGCCTTCGCCGCCCGGTCCAGCGCCGGCCGGATGTCCTCTGGG
>WNFV01009843.1_pt1 | contig 10508 bp, 10 predicted proteins | sample 5400101 | NCBI WGS metagenome assembly WNFV01 (sample SAMN13153361, study PRJNA577476) | soil metagenome | isolation source: 115 cm soil or saprolite under grassland replicate 1 | place: USA:California | collected 2016-06-15 | reverse complement strand
GGGCAGCTGACCGCCGACCAGGCGATCAAGATCGCAGTAGAACGCGCGCGGCGCCACGGGGTGGGTATCGTGGCGGTGCGCCATGGCTTTCATTTCGGGACCGCGCGTCGCTACGCGATCCAGGCCGCCAGGGCCGATTGCGTCGGCATTGTCATGTGCAACACGCGGCCTTTGATGCCGGCGCCCGGCGGCGCCGAGCGCCTGGTCGGAAACAACCCCATCGCGATCGCGGTGCCGACGGACGGACCGATCCCGATCGTGCTCGACATGGCCACCAGCGAAGCGGCCATGGGCAAGATCCGCATGGCGGAGAAGGCCGGGCAGACGATCCCGGAGAGCTGGGCCGTCAAATCCGACGGCAGCGCGACCTCCAGCCCGTCCGAAGCGATTGCCGGGATGCTGCTTCCGTCCGGCGGGCCGAAGGGCTTTGGTCTGGCGTTCCTGATCGATCTGTTGTGCGGGCTGCTTTCGGGTGGTGCCAGCGGCGGCGCCGTCCAGCCGCTTTATGGCGACGCTACGATCGCCTACGACTCCTCGCATCTGTTCATCGCGATCGATGTCGCGCATTTCGGCGATCCGGCAACGGTCCGCGCCGCCGCCGCTGCCGCCGCCGCCCGCATCCGCTCCGGAAAACGCGCGCCCGGTGTCTCGCAGTTGTTTGCGCCGGGTGAGCCGGAATGGCGCAAACGCGAAAGCGCGGCGGGTCAGGTCCACCTGACGCCGGCGGTGGCCGAAATGCTGACGCGGCTGGCTCGAGAATTGCGGGTATCGGCGATGCCGCTTGCCCGCGACGACGAACGGTCAATACAGGAACCTGGACATGCCCAAGCGTGAGGTCACGACAGACTCCATCAGAAGACCGGTCGGCGTTTTTTCGCAGGCCACCGTGGTCGAGGCGGAAGGACGCCTTGTTTTCATCTCCGGGATGACCGCCCGGCGGCCGGACGGCACGATCGCCGGGGTCGGCGACATCACCGCGCAAACCAGGCAGGTCTGCGAGAACATCAAGGCGGCGGTGGAAGCGGCCGGTGGCACGCTCGACCACGTCTGCCGGGTCGACGTGTACGTGCGCAACATGGAGCATTTCCAGGCGATACACGACGTGCGCAAGCAATACTTCAAGCCGCCGCTGCCGGCCTCGACCATGGTTGAGGTCACCAAGATGGTCTCGCCGGACTATCTGATCGAGATCAATGCGATCGCCGTCATTCCGAGCAAGTGACGCGCTCACCTGGATGCGATACAGCAGACATGACCGACAAGACCGGAATCAAGACCGCCACCGAGAAAGGCATCACGCTCGGCGAGGTCGGCCAGCGGATCGTGTTCGAGAACGAGCACGTGCGGATCTGGGAAATCAATCTCGATCCGGGGCAGACCATCGATTTCCATATCCACTTTCATCCCTATATCGTCATTTCCCTGGGCGGCGGCGAAAACGAGATCGAGACGATCTTCGGCGACAGGATAAAGACCAACGAGCCGCTCGGCTCGGTGGTCTTCATGAACGAGATGCGGCCGGTTCATCGGCTGACCAATCGTGACAAGGTTCGCTACCTGTCCCGGCTGATCGAGCTCAAGAACATCCGCTGGTCGGCGGACTGAAGCAACGCGATGACGAAACTTCCGGACAACATGCCCAGGCTTGACGAAATCCTCATCAAGACCGACTCCGTGCCTTGGCGCGAAAAGTCGCTCAAGGGTGTTCACGAAAAGATGCTGTGGCGGAACGACGAAACCGGAGCTTCGATTGCGCTGATCAAGTTCGACAAGGGCGCCGGCATCCCGCAGCCGCACTATCATTCATCCAACCAATTCATGTTCTGCCTGCAGGGCCGTTACGAATACACCTCGACCGGCGTCGTGCTCACCGCCGGCTCGTTCTATTGCAACCCGAAGGGCAACGTGCACGGCCCGGCCGTCGCGCACGAGGAAACCATTGTCGTCGAAATCTATGACGGCCCGCACTATCCGGAAAAACCGTCCTGGTACGCCGATGAGCGGGACGCACACTAGGCGGCGCAAACGGGATGAGCGAGCCGCAGCTTAGACAGATCGCCGCGGGTGTCCATGCATGGATCGGGGCGGGGGGAGATTCCAACGCCGGCGCCGTTGACACGCCGCACGGGCTCATGGTGATCGACGCCCAGCAAAACGCCGCGATGCCCCGCTACAAGGAATGGATGCCGTTCAATATCCGGTCGACCTACCGCTACTTGCGCGGGCGATAGGCGGCCGGCTCACTTTTGCCGCCTCGTCGCGCCGCGCAGTTCAGCGCTCGTTCTCTCCGTCTACGTCGCTGCGCGGCCGAACCACTCGAAATGTCGGCCGGGCGCGGGCTTGCGCGGCAAGTAGCGACCATTGGCCTTGCCGACGATCTTGCCGTCGCGCGCGATAATCTTGCCGCCCTTGATGGTGGCGACCGGCCAGCCGCGCAGTTGTTTCCCTTCGAACGGCGAGAAGTCCGACATGCCTTGCAGATCCTCGGCGCGCACAACGCGCTCGAGGTCGAGATCGACGACAACCAGATCGGCGTCGGATCCGACCGCGATGGTGCCTTTCTGCGGATAGATGCCATAAACGCGTGCCGGGCTGCGGGTCGCGCGTTCGACCAGCACGTCGAGCGGAATGCCGCGCAGCCTGCCGTAGTGCAGCAGCGCCGGCAGATGAGTTCCGAGCGCCGGAAGGCCAGGGCGCGAGCCATGCAGGCCGGCCTCCGGCTTCTTGGTCGCCCGTGCGCGCGAGGTGTTGTCGGTGCCGACGGTATTGATCGACCCTTCCAGGAGCCCCTCCCACAGCGCCGTTTGATGCTCGGGCGTACGCACCGGTGGGACCATTTTGACCAGGAAGCCGTTCGGATCGTGGCTGTTGATCCCGAGATAGGGCGTCGTCGTCTCGACCGTGAAGCGCGCGCCGGCGCGGCGGGCGGCACGCACCACTTCTAGCCCCTGGTGGCTGGAGAGATGCACCACGTAAAGATGTGCGCCGGAGAGTTTCGCCAGATAGACCGCGGTCTGGATCGCGAGCGCCTCCGCCACGGCCGGATGCGCGTCTTCCCAGTCGGCCAGCGTACCTTCCGGCTTGCGGGCAACAAGTTCCTGGCGCGCCCTGTCGATCAGCGCGCCGGTTTCGCAGTGCACGCACACGACCGCGTCCGGCCCGAGCGATGCGACCTTGCGGAAACCTTCCAACAACACATCGTCGGTCACCGACTTCACGATCCCGGGCATGCCGGACATGTAGAACTTGAACGACCGGATCCCGAATTGCTCGGCATAGCCGGGAATCTCCTCGATCTGCCGCTCGGTGAAGATCTGCGGGTGAAACAGCGAATCGACATAGCTGCGCTCGTCCATCGCTTTTCGGAACGCCGGCAGGTGGTCGAAATACGAGTCCTCCAGGCTGCGCAGGAAAATTCCGATCGTCGTCACGCCGCCGAGAATCGCGGCGCGGGTTTCGGTTTCGGCTTCGCTTTCGTACGACTGTTCGTTGCCGACATGGGTATGGGGATCGAAGATACCGGGCAGAACCGTTCGCCCGGTCGCATCGTAGGTCTCGGCGGCCGGTTGCGTGAGGTCTTGGCCTAGCGCAACGATCTTGCCGCCGGCGATTCCCACATCGGCCTCGACTTGTCCGACGCCGGGGATGACCAAGGTGCCGTGGCGAACGAGCAGATCGAGCAATCCCGAGCGATCGGTGTTCTTTTCCATGGCTCTGCTCCTTACCTAGCCAATTGCCAGCGGGCCTCGGCCGGTCTCGACGCCTAGGTCCTCACAAGCCTCAAGGCAGCAGTTCCCGCGTCACAGTCGACCTCGCGATCTCGCGGCCGTCCTTGAATACATGGCGGCGCACCGGCTGTTGGCGGAGCGCCTCGTGCACGGACGGCGCACCGACAATGACGAGATCGGCTCGGCAGCCGGCGGCGATGCCGTAGTCCGATATGCGGGCGGCCTTCGCGCTGTTGATCGTGATCATGTCGGCGACTTGCTCGAGCTCATGCGGCAAGGTCAGCTGCGCAACATGCGCAATCATCGACGCGCATTCGAGCGGGTCGGGCTTGCCGAAAGGATAGTAGGGATCATTGACGTCGTCCTGCGAGGTGACGACGTTTGCGCCACGCGCCAGAAGCTCCTTCACGCGCGCGATGCCACGGCGCTTCGGTTCCCGGTCGATGCGCGCCGAACAGACGAGATTGATGTGCGCGTTCACCGAGATGGTGACGCCGGCTGTCGCCACCATGTCGATGATCTTGGCAGCATAGACGTCATTGTAGCCGGCCATCGCGCCGCAATGGCTCGCCGCGACGCGGCCCTGATAGTCCTCGCGCATGGTCTTGAGCGCGAGATATTCGAGGCTGCGCGAATTGGCGTCGTCGGTGTCGTCCACCAGCATGTGGATGTCGAGATCGTGCCGCTTGGCGATCGCGAAGCAGATGTCGATGTGCCGGCGCGCTTCCTCGTCGGTGTATTCGTACCAGGGCAGTCCGCCGACGATCTCGCAGCCTTCCTTGACGGCTTCTTCCATGAGCTCGGCGGCGCCGGGGTCGCGTGCGATTCCCTCCTGCGGAAACGCCACGACCTGGATACGGCAGTACTTTTTCATTTTTTCGCGCGCGAGTAGCAGGCCGCGCGCCGCGCGTAGTCCGCCGATCGTCCCTACATCGGCGAACAGTCGGAAGAACGTGGTTCCGTTGATGACGCCGCTCTCAATTGCGCGAATAGCGCGCGCCGCCACTTCGGCGGGATCGTATTTGCGCTTGAAATCGTTGGTGATCTCGATGGCCTCCGGCAGCGTGCCGGACTGGTTCGGGCGCATGATTTCACCGAGCAGGCACTTGTCGGCGTGAAAATGCAAATTGAACAAACCGGGCAGGACCAGGCTGCCGGACGCGTCCAGTTCTTTCGCCGCTTTGGCCGGCAGCTTGGCGCCGACCGCCGAAACCCGGTCATCCTCGATCGCGATATCGACGAGTTGCTGCTGCCCACGGACGCGGGCGTTGCGGATGACGAGACTCATCTTGATGCTTTCTTCCGCTGCCGTGTCATGCCGGCGGTTGCCGTTTTCCCCTCACGTGCGCTCGAGAATATGGAGACCGCGCGTGCGATCGATCAAATAGATCAGCCCCCGGTCATCGAAACAGACGTCGTTGCTCTGCACGCGCTTGGCCCCTGACGGCACGTCCGGCATGAAGGAAGCGACTTCGCAAGGCGCGTGCGGGTTCGCGATATCGACGATCCGAAGACCGTGCGCGAACCAGGCGATCGGTATCTCGGTGCTGCGGATGTCCTCACAGAATTGGTGCAGGCCGGTGTAATCCGGTTTCTGCGTCCCGTCCTCCTCGGCCACCTGGAAACTGGCGAACGGGATCGGGCGGGTTTCGTCGGTGATGTCCACGATCCACAGGAATGCCGGCGACGCCGGACCGAGGCGGACGACGTCTTCGTCGGCGACCAGCATGATCCGGCGTCCGCGCAGGGGGAACGGCACCGGCAGCGCGGTGTGGGTCGGCCACGGAAAGGGCGGGCTCCAGTCGAGGCCGGACACGAATTTCGGCTTGGTCATGTCGTCGATGTCGAGAATGACGAAGCCGCCGTGCCAATAGCTCACATAGAGGCGATTGCCGAGGCGCATGGGATGATGGCAGCGGTGGTCGGTGCCTTGCCAGGTCGGCGTCTCGCCGCCCGCGATCCATTGGCCGGGCATCCACCAGCGGCCGACTTCCTCCGGGCGCTCCGGATTCTTGAAGTCGATGATTGCAACAAGATTGCCGAGATAGCCGTCGATCTCCGGCGAGCCGTAGACATAGCGGCCATCGAATGTGAATCGATGCATGCCGCGCGCCGCCCAGGTCGCGATGTGCTTCGGCCGGGACGGCGTGCCGACATCGAAGACCTCCAGACCGCCGCGAAACTCTGGATCCTTCCGCCCGATCGGGAACACTTCCCGATTGACGAGCATCACGCCGTTTTCAACGCGCACCTTGTGCGAGAGTGTTCCATCGGGGACTTTGATGCGGGCGAGCTCGCGCGGCTGGGACGGATCTGCAACGTCGATGATCGTCGTGCCGTCCGGAGGCATGACATGCCCAACATAGGCAACGTTGTTGCGAACAACCACCTGTCCGCCGCCCGGACAGTCGAAATAGCCGACGACCTTGAGACCCTCCGCACGGGCCATTTGGTGTACTCCGCGATGCGGGAAGAGACGCCGCATCGCACGAGACGCGGCACGGGTACTTGCTGTTATGAAAACCGTATAATGATATTCGTATGAAGGTCAATCGGAGTGGGCTCTCGGCATGCTCTCGGCAGGGAAACGATGGGAATACACAAATACGCGCTCGCTCTGCTCGCCCCGCTGGCTTTCGGCGTAGGCGCCCAGGCACAGAACTACCCGACCAAGGCCGTTCACATCGTCGTGCCGCTCGCGGCCGGCGGAGCAGCCGACACCATCACGCGCGCGATCGCGCAACGGTTGACGGAGGCCTGGAACCAACAGGTCGTGGTCGAGAATAAACCGGGAGCCAACACGCAGATCGGCGCCCAGCAGGTCGCGAGGTCCTCGGCTGACGGCTATGCGCTGCTGGCGAGCGCCGAAACCACCTTCGTGGTCAATCCGAGCCTCTACAGCAAGCTGTCATACGATCCCGCCAAGGACTTCACGCCGGTCAGCGGCCTCGGGATGATCAACCAAGCCCTGATCGTGCATCCGTCGGTGCCGGCCGGCACGGTCAAGGAGCTCATCGACCTAGCGAAGTCTAAGCCCGGCGAGCTGACCTATGGAACGTTCGGCGTCGGCTCTTCCGGCCACCTTAACATGGAAATGTTTCAGGGCATGGCCGGCGTCAAGCTGCGACCCGTCCACTACCGCGGCGGGGCGCCGGCACTTACGGCCGTGATGGGAGGACATATCGACACGCTGTTCATCAGCCTCGGGCAAATGGCCCAGCCTTGGCAGGCTGGCCAGGTGCGCACGCTCGCGATTGGCAGCAAGGCCCGCGTGGCCGAGTTTCCTCAGCTGCCCACGGTGGCCGAGAGCGGGTTGCCGGGTTTCGACGCAGTATCCTGGTTCGGGCTCGTCGCACCGAGCGGGACGCCGCCCGAGATCGTCGCCAAGATCAACGCCGACGTGCAACGAATCCTGGGCGACGCCTCCTTCAAGGAGAAATTCCTGGGGCCGAACCGATACGAGCCGATCACGGGCTCTCCGGAGCAGTTCGGGGAATTCATGAAAACCGACACGCTGAAATGGACGAAGGTCATCAAGGACGCGAACGTGAGGGTTGATTGACGCCGACCTTCGCAACGCGCGACGCTTGCCTCGTCATGGCCCACAAGAGGGCGGCCTGAGAACGGGCGTCAGTCAGATAGTTGTGTTGGCTGGCTCGCGTTCCCCGAGTGCATCCGTCGAGGTTTCGAAGACGGGCTGGACAGATGGATTTAGGGCTCAATGGCCGTCGCGTCCTGGTGACCGGAGGATCGCAGGACATCGGCTATGCGATCGTCCGCGGCTTTCTCGCGGAAGGCTGCAGCGCGGTCATCATCTCGCGCGATGCGCAGCGGCTGCAACAGGCACTCGCCGAGCTCGGCAAGGACGGGCCGGTAACAGGCAAGGCCATCGACCTCGCCCAGCGCGGCGCAGCGGAAGCGGTCGCCGACGAGTTCAAGGATACCGACATCCTCGTCAACAATGCCGGCGCGATCCCGACCGGCGACATCTTCAGCGTGGATGAGGCGCGCTGGCGCGAGGCGTGGGATTTGAAGGTGTTCGGCTACATCAATCTGATGCGCGCCATGTACCGCCACATGCGCGGCCGTGGTCCCAAGGTCATCGTCAACGTGCTAGGCCTCGGCGGCGAGAAGCCGCAATGGCACTATGTCCGCGGCAATGCCGCCAATGTCGCGCTGATGGGCGTCACCAAGTCGCTCGGCGGACGCAGCATCGACGACGGCATCCGCGTCGTCGGCGTCAATCCGGGCGGGGTCGAGACCGAACGGATGACGGTGATCCAGCGCACGCGCGCGCAACGAGAGCTCGGCGACCCGGAGCGCTGGCGGGACTATTTCAAGGACAAGCCGCTCGGCCGCGCCGCCCGGCCTTGTGCCGGGCATCCACGTTTTTTGTGCGGCGACAAAGACATGGATGGCCGGGACAAGCCCAGCCCGGCCATGAGGACGGAATGGGGACAACGCTATCGAAAAAAGCTCCAGTTTAGTACGACTTCGGCAGGCCAAGAACCTTCTCGGCGATGAAGTTGAGGATCATGTGCGGGGTGATCGGCGCGATGCGCGGGATCATGACCTCGCGCAGGTAGCGCTCGACGTGAAACTCCTTCGAATAGCCCATGCCGCCGTGGGTCATCACCGCGGTCTCGCAGGCGTGGAACGCCGCCTCGCCGGCGAGATATTTGGCGGCATTGGCCTCGGCGCCGCACTCCATATGGCGATCGTAGAGCGCCGCCGCCTTCATCACCATGAGGTTGGCGGCCTCCAGATTCATCCAGCATTGCGCGAGCGGATGCGCGATGCCCTGGTTCTGGCCGATCGGGCGGCGAAAGACCACGCGCTCGCGCGCATATTTGGCCGCTCGCCGCAATGCCGCCCGGCCGATGCCGACCGCTTCCGCGGCGATCAGGATGCGTTCCGGGTTCATGCCGTGCAGGATCGAGCGAAAGCCGTCGCCCTCGGCGCCGATCCGGTCGGCGGCCGGGATCACCATGCCGTCGAAGAACATTTCATTGGAGTCGACGGCGTGGCGGCCCATCTTGTCGATCACGCGAATGGCGACGCGGCTGCGGTCGAGATCGGTGTAGAACAGGCTCAGCCCCTCGGTCTTGCGCTTGACTTGGTCGAGCGGCGTGGTGCGGGCCAGGATGAGGATCTTGTTCGCGACCTGCGCGGTGGAGATCCAGATTTTCTGGCCGGATAGCAGGTAGTGATCGCCGCGGCGCTCGGCGCGGACCTTGAGCGCGGTGGTGTCGAGCCCGGCGTCGGGCTCGGTCACCGCGAAGCAGGCCTTGTCCTTGCCGGCGATCAGCGGCGGCAGCATGCGGCGCTTCTGCTCGTCGGTTCCGAATACGACGACCGGCTGCAGCCCGAAGATGTTGATGTGAACGGCCGAGGCGCCGGTCATGGCGGCGCCGGACTCGGCGATGGTCTGCATCATGATCACCGCCTCGGTGATGCCGAGATTGGCGCCGCCGTACGCCTCCGGCATGGCGATGCCGAGCCACCCGGCTTCGGCCAGCGCCGCGTGCAGCTCGTGCGGGAACTCGCCGCTGCGATCCTTGGCGAGCCAGTAGCCGTCGTCGAACTGGGCGCACAGCTTGAGGATGGCGTCGCGGATCTGCTGCTGCTCGAGGCTCAATGAGAAATCCATGGCTCGCCCTGCCGGTTCCGAACGCGGCCATTGTAGCGGCATTTCTCGGAGACCGAATTTGTTTTCTTGACAGCGCCGCGGCGCTGCGCCGGAGTCGCCGCGCGGCTCCGGCCACCTCGGGCGGAAGCTTCGAAGCACGGGTTCGATCGATGGATTTGGGACTGAAAGATCGCCGCGTCCTGGTGACCGGAGGATCGCAGGGCATCGGCTATGCGATCGCCCGCGGCTTTCTCGCCGAGGGCTGCAGCGCGGTCATCGTCGCGCGCGATCAAGCGCGGCTGCAACAGGCACTCGCCGAGCTCGGCAAGCACGGGCCGGTCACCGGCAAGGCCATCGACCTCGCCCAGCGCGGCGCGCCGGAAGCGGTCGCCGACGAGTTCAAGGACACCGATATCCTGGTCAACAATGCCGGCGCGATCCCGACCGGCGACATCTTCAGCGTCGACGAGGCGCGCTGGCGCGAGGCATGGGACCTGAAGGTGTTCGGCTACATCAACCTCATGCGCGCCATGTACCGCCACATGCGCGGGCGCGGCCGCAAGGTCATCGTCAACGTGCTGGGGCTCGGCGGCGAGAAGCCGCAATGGCACTATGTCTGCGGCAACGCCGCCAACGTCGCGCTGATGGGGGTGACCAAATCGTTGGGCGGGCGCAGCATCGACGACGGCATCCGCGTGGTCGGCGTCAACCCGGGCGGGGTCGAGACCGAACGGATGACGGCGATCCAGCGCACCCGCGCGCAGCGCGAGCTCGGCGACCCGGAGCGCTGGCGCGACTTCTTCAAGGACAAGCCGCTCGGCCGCGCCGCCACGCCCGAGGAGGTCGCCAACGTGGTGCTGTTCCTGGCGTCCGACCGCGCCAGTTGGGTGAGCGGCGCCGTGGTGCCGGTCGACGGCGGTTTTCTGCATCGCGAGAGTTGGTTCTAGACCGCGATCGCATCGCAGCTTTGACCTTGCTTGCTCGCCTGCTACGCTCGAACGTATAGTCTCGACGCATTTCCCCTGGAGCGCACGTGTCGCACGTCCTCTCTCTTACGTTGCATGACGGATCGGACGCACGGCCCAGCAAGGTCGCGATCGACCAAGCCGTGGTCGCCGGCTGGACCGGGCGCGATCCCGCCGCGGTCGAGA
>WNFV01009841.1_pt1 | contig 10508 bp, 7 predicted proteins | sample 5400101 | NCBI WGS metagenome assembly WNFV01 (sample SAMN13153361, study PRJNA577476) | soil metagenome | isolation source: 115 cm soil or saprolite under grassland replicate 1 | place: USA:California | collected 2016-06-15 | reverse complement strand
CAGGGTCGACTGGCTCGGCCAGAACGACCCGCTGCCGGCACCCGCGAGCATGTTGAGGGCGAACGCCTCCCAAGGACTGCGGATGAGCGGGAAGAGACCGAACGCGACCGCCATCACGACGAGCGCGCCGCTCAGAACCGTGCGCGGCCCGAGTCGATCGGAAAGCGCCCCGCCGACGAAACCCGACACGAGGCCGGCGGCCGAGTTCGAGGCGACGACCAGCCCAGCGACGCCGAGCGAGATCCCGCGCACGTTGTGCAGGTAGATGATCAGGAACGGGCCGATCACCCCGTTCCCGAACATGTTCGCGAGCCCGCCGGCCTGGAGGATCCAGACGTCGCGCGATAGCTGCGGGTTCAGGCTGCGGAGGTAAGCCCGCACGCGGCGAGCCTAACGGCGGCCGCGGTGTTCTTAGCCGGCGGCCTGCGGTTTTGCGTTCACTGCGACCGGCGTCCCGATGAGCAGAACACGGCAGTGTGCCTTCTTCAGCACATGTTCGACGGTGGAGCCGAAGAGTGCCACGCCCCTGCTCGCACGCTCCTTCCGCGGCGCGCCGATCAGGATCGTTTCGATCTTGTTCCCGGTGGCCTGATCCACGATCGCACTAGCCGCATCACGCGCGTGCACGGTGCGAGCCGACACGCTGATCCCGTACAACTCGGCAAGCGCGGTGGCTCGATCGAGCAGACGGTGGGCCTCCCGCTCCTCCTCGACCATGTGAGCGTCGAGCGGCAGCAGGGCCGGCACCTCGATGACGGCGATCGCAATGATCGAGGCATCGTGCTCTGCAGCGAGCCGAGACGCGACATCGATGGCCTTCTCCGATTCAGGATTGTCTGCGAGTGGCACGAGCATCCGGCGGTAGCCCAGCAGCACGCGCGGCGTCCGGCGCGCGAAGCTGAGACGCTTGCCGGGTGATCGCTTGCGCCTTGGAACAGACAGCGCCATGAGACCCAAGCTAGATTCGCCGGTCCTAACCGCTCCTTAAGGGGGAGCAGATGCGCCTTAAGGAGAGCCTAAGCCGCTTCTTCGGGGTTCACGATCCGATAGCCGACACCGGGTTGGTTCAGGAGATAGCGAGGACGCGCCGGATCCGGCTCGATCTTCCGGCGGAGGTGCGAGACGTGGACGTGGAGGTAGTTCGCCTCTTCCTGGTAGGCCGGACCCCAGATCTCGCGCAGGATCGTCGGATGGGTCAGCAGCTTCCCCTCGTTCGCCCCGAGCAGCCGGAGCAGGTCGTATTCGATCGGCGTCAAGGAGATGGGTCGCCCAGCGATCGACACCGCTCGCTTCTCCAGGTCGATGCGCAGCTCCCCAATGGTGATCACTGGCTCGGTGGACGGCGCCGCGCGACGCAGCGTGGCACGCAGCCGAGCGAGGAGCTCGTCGCCGCTGAACGGTTTCGTGACGTAGTCGTCCGCGCCGGCGTCGAGCGCCTCGATCTTCTCCTTTTCCTCGCCCACGGCCGACAGCACGAGGATTGGCGCGGCACTCCAGCGGCGCAGCTCTCGACAGACGTCGGTCCCGCGCCCGTCAGGGAGCAACACGTCGAGGATGATCGCCTCGGGCGGTCGCATACCCGCCTTCATGAGTGCCTCCTGTGCCGTCCCGGCCGTGTCCACGATGTAGCCCGCGCCGCGGAGCTTCATCTCGACCGCGCGGAGAATCTGTGGCTCGTCGTCCACGACCAGCACGCGGGTTCCGGTCACGCCGATGTCCTTACGCCTGCCCTGACGGCCGGAAAGGCGAGCGCGAACGCCGCTCCCGATCCCAAATTCGACTCGACCCAAAGGCGACCCCCGTTGACGTTCGCGAAACCGCGCGCGATTGCCAACCCGAGGCCTGATCCGCGTTCCCCGTCGGCGCTCGCTCCCCGGTTGAACGGCTCGAAGATCTGGCGTTGCTCATGAGCGGGAATGCCCGGCCCGTGATCGATGACGCGGAGGACGACGTCGTCGCCGGATTCCTCGCCGCGTACCGCGACGACGTCGGTCGGCGCAGAGAACTTCAACGCGTTTTCAAGGAGGTTGACGAGGACGTGCTCGAGCTGCGTGGGATCCACGCTGATCGGGGGCGAATCGTGCGGGATCACGACCTCGACCCGCCGGCTTTCAACTCCCAGAACCTCGAGCGCCCGGGCGACGAGGCCGTCAACGGTCCAGAGCTCCGGCGCCGGACTCGCAGCGCCGGCCTCGAGACGCGAGAGGTCGAGCAGATTGGATACGAGCCGATCGAGCCGCCGTACCTGAAGTCCGATCGAGGCGAGTAGTTCCTCCCGATCCGCGCCCGACAGCGCCTCGCCGGAACTCTCGAGGACTTCGCTCGTGGTCATGATCGCGGTGATCGGCGATCGGAGATCGTGGCTGACCGAGCGCAGCACCGCCGTCTTCACTGTGTCACTGCGTCGCAACGCCTCGGCCTCGATCGCCTCGCTGCGACGTCGAGCCTCGCTCTCGCGCGCCTCCCGCGCGTGCTGCTCGGCCTCGGCCGCGCGGCGGCGGGCGCGCGCAGCCAGCTCGCTCACGCTGATGGCCGTCACGAGGTAGACCGCGAGGGCTACCCAGTTCTCCGAGTCGGCGAGCCTGAACGTGTGGGTCGGCGGCAGGAAGAGGAAGTTGAACGCGAGCATGCTCACAACCGAGACCACGATTGCGAAAGGCAGACCCCAGACGGCGGCCACGGGCAGGACGGCGAAGAGATAGAGGACGCCCAAGCTCAGGACGGGTGCCACCGTCTTCAGTGCAAAAATCGCCCCGGTCACGAGCGCAACCGCACCCAGACTCACGGTTGCGGCCGCCAGCTGTCGGTGCCAGTGACGGTCGGAAAGCAGCGTCGGACGTATCGCAGCCACCGGTCTAATCAAGACTATGCCTTAAGAAGTCCTGAAGATCGCCCGCGCTGAGCTGTTTCGCCGCGCGTTTGTAGCTCGCGCGTCGTTAGCGTCGCGGTGGAGATGGCCGATACGACCGGGCAGGGCGCACAAGGAGCGGCGCTCGCCGAGCGAGGCGACCGCCTCGAGGCGCTGAAGCGCATCCTCGTCGGCCGCCCACGGGCGACGGGCGAGATGGATGAGACGCTCCTCTCCAAGAAGCTAGCCCTCCCGGTCTTCGCGTCCGATCCCTTGTCGTCCGTGGCCTACGCGACCGAGTCGGGGCTCATCGTCCTCGTCGCTGCCACGGCCACGGCCGCCCACCTGATCCTCCCGATCTCGTTCGCGATCGCGGCGCTCCTGGCGATCGTCGTCCTCTCCTATCGACAGACCGTTCGGGCCTACGAGACCAGCGGCGGCGCCTACATCGTCGCCAAGGAGAACCTCGGCACGATGCCGAGTCTCGTCGGTGCCGCGGCCCTGCTCGTCGACTACGTCCTGACCGTCGCGGTCTCCGTCGCCGCCGGCGTGCTCGCGCTGACATCTGCGGTTCCGTCCCTCGAGGCGCACAAAGTCGCGCTGTCGCTCGCCTCCGTCGGCCTCCTCACGCTGGTGAACCTCCGTGGCGTCCGCGAGTCCGGGATCGCCTTTGCCTTGCCGACGTACTCGTTCGTGCTGGCGATGTACGTCATGGTCGGGGCGGGCATCGGCAAGTGCGTCTTCGGGGCCTGCCCTCAAGCCGAGGTTCCGGATCCGGTGGCTGTTGGATCAGGCACCGTCGGCGCATTTCTACTCGTCCGGGCCTTCGCCTCGGGCGCCGTCGCGCTCACCGGCGTCGAGGCGATCTCGAACGGGGTCGGAGCGTTTCGCCCGCCGAAGGGGAAGAATGCCGCGACGACGTTGGGCGTCCTCGGCGTGATCTCGATCACGCTCTTCCTCGGCGTCTCCTACCTCACGGTGCGAATGCATGCACGCCCGAGCGAGAGCGTCTCCCTCGTCTCGGAGATCGCCCGCGCGATCTTCCCCGCGTCCTCGTCCGCGTCCGCGCTGTACTGGGCCGTTCAGACGCTCACGTTTGCGATTCTCATCCTCGCCGCGAACACGTCGTACCAGGGCTTCCCGCGTCTCGCGGCCGTACTCGCGCGCGATCGATTCTTTCCGCGCCAGTTCGTCAACCTCGGCGACCGCCTCGTCTACTCGAACGGAATCATCGTCCTCGCGGCGCTCGCCTCGTTGCTGATCTGGGTCTTCCACGCCGACGTGATCGCGCTGATCCACCTCTACGTCGTGGGCGTCTTCACCGCGTTCACGCTGTCGCAGGCCGGGATGGTGCGGTACTGGCGGCGGCGACAGGATCCCGGCTGGCGCAGAAGGGCAGCGGTGAACGGTGTCGGCGCGGTCACCACCGGAGTCGTGACGCTGCTCGTGATCCAGGCCAAGTTCACGGCCGGCGCCTGGATGGTGACCGTTGCCGTTCCTGTCCTCATCGGCCTCTTCTTCGCGGTCAATCGGCACTACCGGAAAGTCGAGCGGCGGCTGCGCGCCGGAGTCGCCGCGGTCGCGGCCGCCCCCGCGCCCACGAATCAGGTCGTGCTCTACGTGGAATCTGCTGACGCGGCGCTGCGCGAGGCGCTGTGGTACGCACGTCAGATCGCAGGGGACGATTTCCGCGCGATCCACGCGCGCGGCGCGCGAACCGATCCGGGCATCCGACCGCGCTTCCGCGACCTCACCGACATCCGGCCCGACCTCGAGATCCTCACGCCCGAGGACGGTCGGGCCGACGCAGTGATCGAGTACCTCTGGGGGCTGCCGCGCGGCGAGTCGAACTTCGTGACGGTGATCATCCCGGAGCTGTTCAGGCGGCGCTCGCTGGTCGCCGCGGTTGTGCGCCGGACCGAGTTCTCGCTCAAGCTGCGCCTCCTCACAGAACCCGGGGTGGTCATCACCGACGTCCCCGTGCTGGCGCCGAGCCCCGACAAGAAGCCGCCGCAGCGTGCCGCGTGCCGGATCCTCGTCTCGGGGGCCCATGCGGCGTCGATGCGGGCCGTCAACTACGCGGGCACGCTCGGTTTCGAGGATACGCGGGCGGTCTTCTTCGCCTTCGACGCCGAAGAGGCGCAGCGTCTTCGGACTGACTGGGCGGATCGCGGGATGAGGCTTCCGCTCGAGGTCGAAGAGGCGCACTTCCGCGACATCGGCGACCCGCTCCTCCGCTATCTCCGCCGGATCACTACCGATCCGGACGCGGTCGCGGTCGTGATCATGCCGGAGCTGATCTTCAGCGGCCCGCAGCGACTGCTTCACAACCAGCGTGCGCTGTACATCAAACGTCTGTTGCTCTTCGAGCCGCGCGTGATCCTTACGAGCGTGCCCTATCGACTGGGGTAGTCGGAGGTGGGCCCGGCCGCAGGCGACCGGGCCCGTCGGTACGCCTCTACCTCACCTCGTGCACCAGTTGGTGTCCTGCAAGCCGTTGCCGGCCTTCTTGCCGCCGATCTGCCCGGCGTACCAAACTCGCAGCTGGCCATCGGGCGACGCGTTGTTCGCGAACGCGATGTGCGCCCGTCCGTCGGGCCCGACCTGGAGCTGGAAGAAGTCGAGCAGCGAACGGTCGCCGCCGAGGATGCAGAGGATCCCCTGGAGACAGATGTCGCCGTGATGGATGCTGCTCGGATACGGCCGCGACTGCTTGATCGCCGGTGCCATCGTGTTCGCGTTCCGAACCTGCGCGAAATCGACGTGCCAGTCGTTATCGGCACCGCCAGGATCGGGCGTGGTCGCGCTGTACCACGCGACGTCGACCACGCCGGTGTCACCTGCTGAGATCGTGCTGTAGATGTGTGCGGTGCCGACGTCCTGGTTGACCCGGTACGGCGGGCTCCAGTTGTCGCCGTGGTCGGTCGAGTAGGAGATGAAGATGTCGAGCGGCTGAGCTGGAGTCTCACGGCCTGCCCAAGAGACGTAGACGTTGCCGCCCTTGTCGATCGTGATCCACGGGAAAATCGCTCCCGCAATCGCGCCGACGCCGCCCCGCTTGACGAGGTGCAGGTGGAAGGTCTGGCCGTTGTCGTGCGACACACCGACGACGATCTGCTCGGGATCACCGAATGGGGGCGTCCCCGTGAGCACGTTGCCAGCGGCGCTCGAGATGGCGAACGTGATGTAGACGTCCCCGGTCTTCTGATCGACAACGACCGGACCGGAGAACGTGTTCACGTCCTGGTGCGCGGCGACCTCGGCGTCTTGTGCCCCCGGCGCCGTGCCGGGCGGACTTACGAAGGTCGGGACCGTGCTCCACGTCGAGCCGCCGTCGTCGGAGCGGTTGACCATCTCCGCCTCCAGCACGAAGTCGTGGTAACCGAGAAAGACCTGGCGGTCACACCAGTGTGCGAGCCACTGACGGTCCTGCTCGATCCCGACCCCCTGTTGGGTCCACGTCTCGAAAAGGTTCCGCGTGCTCGAGACGGCCGAGTCGGTGATCCGCAGGTCCGCGGTGAAGCCAACGTCGGTGAGCGTGAACTCGATTTCGGAATCACCGCCACCGCCGTCGGATCCGATCTCGCGATGATCGAACGTCAGTCCCCCGTCGAAGGAGCGCCACATCTGGACACCCGCGCCTCCCGGCGCGGTGACGAAGATGTCGCCGGAGTGGTCGACGTCGATGCTCGGCTCGGCGAAGTTGGAGTCGTTTGCGACCGGCCGCGCATCCCACGCGAAGCCGTTGGACTTCGACCGAACGGGGACAGGCCCAGCGGTTGGCGCGGGAGCGGTGAACGAAACCGTTCCCGCATACGAAGTCGCGCCGGCGAAAGCGGCCGCGATAAGCCGGTAGTGCCCGGCCGGCGGATTGCGCACGGAAACCGTCTCGGAGGTCGTTCCTTCGCGCGCCGAGGACCCGACGAGCCCGTTCAGACATTGCGGATCGTCCACTGCCGTTCCCTGACAAACGTAGAGGTCGAGATCGTTCGCAGGATCGGCCCAGGTGATCGTGGCGGTCAGGACGCGATCATTGGCGTCGTAGAAGGTCGCTGGCACGTCGACAAGAAGGTCGAAGGTGTCGCAGTTCTGGCCCTCGACGCAGGCTCTTCGGCTGACGGCCGGCGGGACCGCCGAGATCGGGCTGCCTTGGTACTGGACCGAGCCCACAGTCGCACTGACCGTTCCGGATCCCGGGCTGGCCCCGTGGCCGGCCGGTATGAAAAGGAGCCCGGCGAGGACCGTCACGAGCACGAAACGGCGCATGTCCTTCCTCCTGTTGTTCGATGCTGGGCGTGGGGGCCGCAGTAGCGGCGCATTCCGTATGCCCTGGGCGAACGCTTCTCAATCGCCTGCACGCGGCCGTCCTGCGCGGGCGAAATCTCCAGAGGTGAGGGAGCGGAGGGACACTCCGCTCCCTCGCTTTCGTTGTCGCTACGGCGTGATGTCGCCGTAGATGTTCGAGTCGAGCCCGCCGGCGTAGGGGCACGTGTCTCGGCTGAAGCTCCCGTCCGGGTTTTGCGTGCGGCACTGCATGACGTCGGCGGCGTCGGCATCACTGTCTCCGCCTTCGCGCGGATCCGCACCGGCGACGACGTTACGCCAGTCGGTCCAGACGCCGTACGAGAACGTCCCCACCGAGCTGACGTAGAGGTAGTCGCCGCCGAACGGAAACGTCCGGCCGCCGTACTGTTCCCAGTTCGGATTGCTCGTTACCGTGCTGAGGCGCGTCACCCCCGACCACGCGAGCGTCGCCGTGGAGCCGGACGCGCCGAATGCGTCGAGCGACGGCACCGTGCTGCGGTTGGCGCAGTTGCCCAGCGGCCGCTGCGGGCTGTAGCACGCGTCGTTGCGGCTGTCCCACCAAATCGCGTGCATGCTGCCGGCGTCCACTGCGATATCCGGGAACCGCTGGAGCCCGCCGCGCGTGCGTGGGTCGTCGATCAGCGCCGGCGTCGTCTTAGCGCCGGTCGCGCCGTCCAGCCGGAAGAAGTAGATGCCGGACTGGCTGCCGACATTCTGGTGGTACTTCGCGGGCAGGTCCTCCGAGGTGATGGAGCCGTAGGTCGTCCCGCTCGGCACCTCAGTAGCTGGAATCGTCGGGTCATAGACGACGTATACGTAGTCGTGCGACGTGTCCTGTTGGTCGGCCGTCGACCGTACCTGTGTGCCCCCGCGCATGAACGTGTAGTCGGACATGCAGTGCGCGGCGAAGTCGCCGCAGCTGAAGGCGATTCCACCCGAGTCGTTGAGATCAGTCGGATCATACGGCTCGAACGACTGCACGATCTTCGGTGCCGAGAAGCTCGCACCACAGTCGGTGGACGCGTTGTACGCGATGGCGTCAACCGTTGAGTTGCTGCGCACGTCCGCGAACTGGCGGTACGTCACGTAGACGTGCCCGTTCCCGGTCACGGCGATGTCCGGGAACTGGATGTCATGCACCGTCTGACTCAGCTTCATCGGGCTCGAGAACGTCTGACCATGGTCGGTCGAGCGGACGAAGTAGACGCTCGAGTTGTATCCGTTGGGCGTGTTGCCGGTAAATCGCGCCCAGGCGAAGTACACGTAGCCATCGCAGCCGCCCCCGGTGCGATCGACCTCGATCGCCGTCTTGTCGTGGAACTTGCCCAGCAGATTGGGCGCCGCCGAGCCCTGCGCGACATCGACCGAGCGGACGAACTCCTTGCCGTCGTTGCTCGTCGCGCCACCAGTGTCTCCTGGGTTCTCGTAGGTTGCGACCCACACGTCGCCGAAGGTCTTCGCCGACCCCTCGGGGTCTCCCGAACTCTCCGAGCCTGCGAAGAGGCGTCCGTGACGATCCCACGCGAGAACGGGATCACCCGAAGACGCCGTCCGTATCTGGGCACGTGCGGCGTACGGTGACTGATCTCCCGGGTACCCTGGAATGAGCGAGCTGACGAAGCTCGCACCACCGTTCTCCGAGCGGTAGTAACCCATCCAAACGGGGCCGAGCCCGACGAACGTGCCGTCCGCCGCGAAGACGCCGCAGTAGTCGTTCGAGCTGCCGACGATCACCTGCGGGTTTCGCGGGTCGACCGCGACGGCCGGCTCGTTCTGCCTCCCGCGGCTCTGCGAACAGGCAGTCAGCACGTCATCGGTATACGGCGCTCCGGTGACGAGCGTGTAGTCGCTTACATAGGCGGAATTGTCGTTGCTCAGACGCGCATTCGCGGGTCCTGCCTGCGCCGCCGGAACGGCCACGACGCAGAGAAGCGCGAATGCGGTTGCCGTGAGAAACCGCCGCACTGCAGCCATCAGCTCCCCCTCCCCTCGACGATGAGCATCGGGAGCTTACGCCCAGACGAATCAGCGGGTTGAGGGGCCGGCGAGCGCCGGGCCCCTCTCCCACAACTCAGAGCCCGAGCGGATTCGCGCAGTCGGCGCGGCGGCCGTCGACGGTGACGACCTTGTAGCTCGAACCGATCAGATTGAAGATGCCGCCCATGTCGGTGCCGAAGTTCAGGCCCGGCACCGGCACGCCAGCGACGCCGATCCCGTGCGTGAGATCGCCGACGGCGAGACCCGCGTCGTTCATCACCTCGCTGCCGGAGTCACCGGGAAGGCCGTACCCGACCCAGTTGAAGCCGTTCGGCGTCGTGAACTTGAAGACGAGCGTCAGGTCGGGAATCACCTCGCCGAACTTCGCGTAGCCCTGCTCGACGAAGAAGATATAGCCGTGCCCGTAGTGCATGACAGGCTGCCCGACCGGGTCGCCGCAAAAGACACCAGTCGGCCCGAGGGCGCCCGCGACACCGGGAACGACGTTGAAGCCCGAGTTGATCTTGACCAGCGCGAAGTCCTTCCCGATCCCCTGGTTCCAGCTCTTCGCGACGGTTCCGATTGCGGCGAGCGTCGCGATCACGGTGTCCGTCGGATCGACGCGCGTCGCGATCTGTGCGATGACGGTCCTGCCACCGCTGACGCAGTGGCCGGCCGTCCCGATGTAGTACGAGCTGCCGTCGGTGAAGACGAAGTTCATCGTGCAGCCGGCCGGCGAGACCATGCACGTCCCAGCCGAGACCGCCGCGACTGACACTCCTGAGGTACCTGCGTACGGCGGCGCGGTCCCGAGGCAGTTCGGGTTCAGCGCGGCCTGTTCCGATGGTCCGAGCGGAACCTCGACGCCCTGCGGGCCGGCGGCGACGATTCGCGACTCGAGCTCGTCGGTAAGCCATGCCGGACGCGGCAACTGCAAGGTCTGTGCGTCTCCGTCGTCGGCGGCCGACGCAATCGTGCCACCGAGGAGCAAGAGGGCCGTCGCGAGACCGGCCACCTTCAATAGCTTGCGCATTCGTTCCCCCTGGGTCTTGATCGACGATGCAGCGAGCGACCTGGCCCTCGCTCGACCCAACGGGGATCTGTTCCCGCTTCGGCGCTACCCCAATCGCAGGCGCTCGCCGAGCCTCGCATCGGTTGCCGAGCGCGTTCGCGAGCGCGCGGCAGCCTAGCGTCTGGCCGTCTCGCAGCTCTTGACGATGTCGGCTTTGTCCGCGACGACCGTGTCGTTGCCCGGTCCGCAGTCGATGGTGTCGCGTTCGCCGTCACGGGCCCGGATCGTGTCGCTGCCGGAGCCGCCGAATACGGTGTCGCGACCCCCGCCGGGCGTGATCGAGTCATTGCCCGCGTCGCCGTAGAG
>WNFV01023439.1_pt1 | contig 10509 bp, 10 predicted proteins | sample 5400101 | NCBI WGS metagenome assembly WNFV01 (sample SAMN13153361, study PRJNA577476) | soil metagenome | isolation source: 115 cm soil or saprolite under grassland replicate 1 | place: USA:California | collected 2016-06-15 | reverse complement strand
CCTTCTCTTCCTTCGCCGGACCCCACCGGCCCGGCTCGCCGCTTCATACCCTCATTCGGGTGCGCCGCCCCTGGCACCGTGATAGACGAGCGTCGGCTCCTGAAGGAACGACCAGGCCACTCCTGCGGCGATCCACCGGTCGATCAGCGCCCCATCCGCGGCGTAGCCGTCCGCTGGCTGCCACGAGCTCACCTTCAACAGGTCCCGGTGGTGGAGGAACGAGCTGGAGTCGGTCCGGTTAGTCCCCGGCGGCGACCATCCCCACGTCTCCCCATCCGGCATCCGCCACGCGGTGCACACCAGCGGCACGCCCGCCCGCTCCGCCTCCTCGATCATCGCCTCGACATGGCCGGGAAGGTACTCGTTGTCGTCGTCGAGGTAGCAGATCCAATCGCCGCGGGCGAGCCACGCGCCAGCCGCGCGGGCGGCATGGCCAACACCGCCCCAGCGACGACCGCATTCCACAAGACGTCGCCCACCAACACCGAGCGGGGTATATCCCAGATCAGCGAGTTGCATGCGGCCGACCGGGTTCAACCCATCGAAGATCACCAGGTGCTCAATGGGCGAGTAGGTCTGGGCCCAGACCGATGGGATGCATCGCTCGATCAACAGCTTCGGCCGGGGAAGCGTCGGCGTGACCACGGTCACGAGGGGATTCACGTCTGCGTGCTCACCACCTACAACAGTGGCGCCTGCCCCGGACCAGGACGCGCCTTCCGGTATTTCCCCGCTGACCCAAACCGGCGCTGCCTCTCTGCACGGCAACATCGACACTGCATCACACCTGATGGCGCAATGTAGATGTTCGCCGGAATCCATGGATGTTTCCCGGTGCGGCAGAGACCATTGACGTTCGGCAAGCCGACACTTCGGATGCGCCGTGAGTTCTCCGCCAATGTGACCGGCTCAAGATGGGCCGGATTCACACAGAGACGGACGCGGCAGCGATGATCGAGAACCATCCCGACGGGAATCGGGCCAACCAGCAGTTCCCAGACTAACCGATGCGCCAGACAAGTCCTTCCCCGTCGCCCCTTAGAGTCGGGGACTTGAGTGCCTCTCCCGTAGCCGCCCTTTTCGATGTAGCCAATCCACAGCCAGCAGCCAGTCTTCTCATCAATGCGGATCTTGGCGATGATCCGCGCCGGCAGCATGGACAGGTTGGATACAGTTCCCATGTCGACTCGCTTCCTCGGGTCGGCCGGGGCCCCGGCAGGTGACACTGCGCGGGGCCGCTTACACTGCTATTTTAGCAGGTAGGGCCGCGCGGACGCCGGGGCAGGTCCCCGCGTCGAGGTCATGGCAGCACAGCCAGCCGCCCGCCCGGAGGAGCTTCAATGCCCAGGTGACGTCATGGTGGACGGCATCTTCGACATGGTCCGCGTCTATGAAGACAAGATCGTAGCTGCCGAGTTCCAGTTTCGGGAGGGCGATCTGGCTCGGTTCGACCATGATCGTGACCCGGTCGGCGACCCCATAGGCTTCCAGGTTGCCGGTCATCACCTCGAACGAGCCGCCCGCGATGGGGTGTGAGCCGAGCTGGTTGTGCGGGTCGACCGCGTCCACGTGCGCGTTCGGGTTGGCGAGGGCCATCGCGATCGCGGAGTAGCCGAACGCGGAGCCGACCTCCAGGATCCGGCGGACATCCAGTTGGGCGGCGTGCCGTTGCAGCTCGGCGGTTTCCGCTTCGGTGACGGAGGTGGAGATGGCGGGGACCGGCCCACCGGCGAGTAGGACCGGCCGCCACGGCAGGAACATCGTCACGACGCTGCCTCCAGTGGCACGCCGAACTTCACTAGCCGTTCCTGGAAGAGCTTCAGGTCCTGCTCCGCGAACGACTGGCCAAGCTGGTAGATCTTGTCGTCTTCGGCTTTTCCCCACATTGGGTGCATATGTTCGATCTTGGAGCCGAGCGCCATGGCCCACACGCCGCGTTGCTTGGCGGCGGTCACGATTTCGTCGTCGACTGCCCAGTGCCTGTACCCCTCATGCGCGACAATCCCTGGGCCATCCCATGAGGCGCCGACCTCGTCGATGTAGGCGCGGCGGATGAGCATGTGGGTAGCATGCTCACCGGCGATCACCCGAGGGTTGCCACAGTCGTTGGTGCCGACCACGTGATAGGGGCCGGGGGCGGCGGCGGCCAGCGCCTGGTCGAGCCAGCCCGGGTAGAAGTGGACGTCGGAGCCGACCAGCAGCACCCACGGCTCACTCGTCTTCGCGTACCCGAGGTTCGCCTTGGCCGCGAACGAGGTCTGCTCGCCGGACTCGAGCACCTCGGCGCCGGCGTCCAGCCACGCCGCGGCGGTGTCGGGGTCGTCGCCCTGGCAGACCGCGTACACGTGGGCCAGTCCGGTGGAGGCGCGCAGCGACGCCATGAACGAGGCCGCGTGCTGGGGGCGGCCGAGGACCGGGACGATGACCGCTATCTCCTCCGTCGCCGGCGGCACCGATGAGCGTTCGAGGAAGTCGACCTCGCCAAGCCACACCGGCTTCAAATGGGTGGTCCGCACCCCGGTGTGGACATGGATAGGGATGTCAAGCGCGGTCGCACGCATGCAGAACGACAGATCCTCCCCCATCGACCCCTCGTTCGCCTGAATCCGGTGATACCACTCGTCCCCGTACTTCTCACGCATCCGCTCGAACACGCTGCGGTGGATCAGGATCGCGGCCGACCCGGTCCCGCCGATACGGACCAGCGCGTTCACGGGATAGTCGTAGCGGATCTCGAACCCTTCCAGACGGTCCGGTCCGAGACCCTCGACCCAGTCGAAAACGGTTGGGGTCGCGATCGTGTGATAGCCGCCCTTGCCGTCCTGGGCAAGCTCCCGCTGCGAGAAGCACAACGCACCGACGATCGGCCGCTTGACGGGATCGGCCGCAGTGATGAGCTGCTCAAGCAGATCCGGCTGGAAGCCCATGTCGGTATCCAGCCACAGCAACCATGGCACGTCAGGGGTGTCGAGGAAGTGCTGGACGGCCTTGTTCCGCGCGGAGACGAGATGGCCGGCGTGGCAGCGCATCGCGATGATCCCGCCACGCTTGATCCGCTGGTGAGTGCCGAGGTCGGCGACCATCAGCTGGAAGAGGCTGAAATGCCACGAATAGGCGACCTCATTACTATGACAATAAGCCACGGCCACGGCATCGGCATCGGCATCGGGCATTCGCTATCCATTCTTCTGATGTGGACATACACCACCGTTCAAGTACGTACCGCTGTTGCAGTTGAAGCACAGGATTCGAAAATCCTCTTTGGGATACCCGTTGTTCCGCAACCAGCGATGCAGAGCGGCAGTACTCCGTCCAACCTCTTGGCGATGAGCCTTTCCGCCACCATTGATGTGGTCGACCGTCAAGAACGTGTACTCAGTCTCTCCACAACAGGCGCAGCCACCACCATAGGCAGTGATGGTCTCGTTGCGCATTTCAATTAGCTTCGCCCGGGCCTTGGTGGCGCGTTGCTCCCGCGTCAAGACATAATGGGCCTTGGCGTATATGGCGATTTTCTCTTTATTCGCCACATAGCGCGCGGCTTGTTTCTCGGCGTCGTAATATTTACGCCTCTGGATCGCACGGCAGGGCTTGCAGTAGCTGACGTAGCCGTAGATCCCGTCTCCATATGTTCTTTTCTGCCTATGGAACTCGGCGACCGGTTTCACCAGTCGGCAGAGTGCACAACGCCTTGTCTCAGCAGGCTCAGTTTCCATGCACCCATTGTACCTGCAAAAACAGGGAAGATGTTGTGCTGGTATTTGGGTGCCTGCCTACTGCCCTAGCGCATCAGCTGTGGCTCAGGCACTCGACATCTTCCCGCTCATCCGCTTGGGCGTCTCCACCTTCGGCTGTTCCAGCTCGTAGTCGACCTGAAGCGGTATCCACAGGTGTGGGGTTCGCGCGATGATCGGATGGCCAGCCCGGGCGGTCGCATGAGCGCGGACCGGGGTCGGGACCTGCGGTGCGGGGAAGTCGATGTACGCCTCCCGCGCCATGTAGATCTCGGGTTCCGGCATGACTGCTCCTTCTACCGGCATGGCACCCCACAGGTGGGGTGCCATGCCGGTTTGGATGGGCTGATGATCAGGTTGACGAGTAGACCAGAATGCGGAAAGCGTTATCAGCGAGCACTTTGGCGTTGTTGCGCCACAATGCGAAGATGCCGCGTTGTCCGGTAGGCAAGTTGTTCGTAACGTCGAAAAGGTGCGGAACGATCTCGATGTCCATGCCGGCCTTGTCGATGATGAGGAACTGGTTGAAGTCCCCGAGGATGGCGTAGCGGGCGCCGAACACGGTCGCCGAGGTGTAGCGGACCGGCATGGCGCTGGCCTCGTAGCGGGGGTAGTCGAGCAGTGTCCGTGGGAGGCTGCCGCCGAGCTGCGCGAGCAGAGTGCCGTTGGTGTCGAGCGCGCGGACGTAGTTGTAGAAGTTCTTGCGGGCAAGCCATGACGCGCGGGGTAGGAATCGGGGTGGGAGCGCGTTCTCCATCCCGGTGATGGTGGCGACGGTGAACCCGACAGCGTTGGTCCCCGACGCGATCCCCTCGGCGACGTTGGCGGTGGTGGACAGGGTCGCCTGGATCCCGGACGGCGCCGGCGCGGTCCCGCTGCCCGCGATGAACGCTGTGGCTTCCTCGACGTCCTTGGCGTCCATGAGGAGCCTGGTCATCTCGGAGTGGACGCGAGCGCCTCACCGATCCGGCCGACCGTGATGCCCGCGCTGGTGACGCCCTGCCATTGCCTGCCGGTGATCGTCTCCACCCGCGCGATGGCCCGGACCGGGTTGGTCGCCCCATCCGAGGTCAAAATGACCGTAGGGTCCAATTCAAACGGAACGGCGACACCGGTGCCGCTCAGGGTGAGGGCCGCCTGGGGGCGGGGAACGTCGTTGCGGCCAGCGATCTGCGCCCAGAACCACCGATCATACTCGAGGGTGCCAGTCGCGAGGATCCGCTTGGCGAGGGTGCCGTCTTCCCGGTCGATGTCGTCCAGGAGGCGGACGATGTTGGTCTGTGCCTGCTCGCGGCTCATGACCCGGCGGGCACTGCCGAACTGTGCCATCTCGACCGCGCGCTTGGCGTTCTCGTGGAGGCGGGCGCGGTAGTCGTCGTCGGAGCGGGACTCGGAGCGGATGCGGGCGAGGTCGTAGATCTCGGCGCCGCGGCGGCGGATCACCGCCGGCGAGTCGCCATTGCCGTTCCCGCCGCCGGCGACCCGTTCGGTCGCCTGCGGACGGTTGGTGGCGAGATTGGCGATGCGTTCCTTGCGGGCCCGCAGCTCCTGGATGACAGCGAGGTGCTCATCACGCTCGGCGTTGATCGAGTTCCACTCGTCCCGGACTCCCTGGGGCATGAGCTGCCCCTCGTAGTCGGCGTCGATCTCCTCGATCCGGGTGTCGATCTCCGCGACCCGGCCCTCGCGGTCGGTGATGCTCATCGCATCCACTGGCTGTGCTCCTTCCCTTCTGGACGCGGGAGGTACCAGTTCGCGGTTTCTCCCAGATAACTGCGGCTCCTGCCGCTCTCATTGCCGTTGCTGGTGGTGCTTGAGTCCTGCGGCGCGTCATCCATGTGCGCGTGCAGATGCGCCTCGATCGCGGGATGCTCCCCCTCGGGGATGTTGGACTGGGGAAGACGGGACAGCGCATTGCGGACCCCGGCCAGATGCGCCGCGCCGGGGGTACCGTCCGCGCTCACCTCATGGTGGAGGAGCTTGCAGGCAGCCTTGACAATCTCCCCGTTGAGGACCTGCGCGGCATCGTAATAGCTGTACGCCTTCTTCGCGGTTGCCACGCTCATCGGGGACGGCAGGCGCTTCTCGTTCGGGCCGGCATCCCACGTGCCGTCCACCGTCGCGGTGTGATGGGTCGGCGAGGCGGTCGCTGCCACAGGCGCTGCCGGATCCGGCTCAGCGGCGACCAACCCCGATTGCCGCTCATCAGGAACTCGCCGGAAGATGGACAGATCCCAATCGTCGGAGACCGGCTGCCCGTCACCTTCGACTTCGTCGACCAAGCCGACCTTGTAGGCCTCATCGGCGTTGTACCAGACCTCCTCCGCCATCCGATCACGCCAGATCTGCGTGTCCCCACCAGCACGGGCCGCGTAGATTGACGCGATGTTGTCGGAGTGCTTGTCGAGCAGCCCGGCCATCTCCCGCATGTCGGCGGCGTTGCCGATCACCAGCCCGAGCGCGTCGTGGATCATCATCATCGAGTTGGCGGTCGCGGTGATCTTGTCCCCAGCCATCGCGATGAACGACGCGGCGCTCGCGGCCAGCGAGTCGATGATCACGTGCACTGCTGCGTCGTGCTGGCGAAGACCGTTATAGATCGCGATCGCGTCGAACACGTCGCCGCCAGGGGACGAGATATGCAGTTCGATCTTCGGAGTAGTGATCTGGCGGAGGTCCTTGACGAACTCGGCGGCGGTCACCCCGAACCAGCCGATCTCGTCATATATATCAATCAGCGTGACATCGTCGGCCTTGTTGGTGATTCGGTACCAGCGAGCATTGGCTCGCGCGACCGGGCGGGCGAGCCGTGGCCGTGGCCGGCCATCGAAGCTGTCGGCCGCCAGCGGCATCGCATGCTTGGCCGTGCCCGTGCGATCGTTCATGCAGTGCTCCTCTGTCCGTCGCCGCACTGCGGCGCAATAGGCCGCCGGGTCGTCACGGTCGCGGTTGGCCCGCTCGCAGGCCTGCTGATCCTCGAATTCGCAATCAGGGCCGAACGGCACGTTCGATCGCCTCCGCCACTGCCGCAGGAACCTTCCCGTTCCCTCCAGCGCCACCGCCACCTCCAGCCGGCAGCGTCCCCGTGGCCGGTGGAACCAGCTGCACGCTCATGTAGCCGGTGTGCTTCAGCCGCGACCAGTCGTGGTTGTTGACCGCGTCGATCGCGGACTCGGGTGTGAACCCGTCGCGGACCAGCGCCACGATCGTGGCCGCCTCGTCCGCCTGGATCTTGGCGGCGTCGGCGGCGTCCTCCCGCATGAACGGCACGCTGCGGGTGTCATACCAGAGCGACGCGCCCCTGGCGTTGACCGGATCGGGGACCAGCACCTCCAGTGAGCGGGCCGCGTTGGCCCACCAGTGATGCGCGGTCCCATCCGCATACCGGCGCCGCGCGGAGTTGAAGTTCCCCGCGTTCAACGCGCTGCCCTGCAAGCCCTCGCTGAACCCCACCCATGAGGGCGGCACCCCGGCGGCCGCGGCGAGGCGGCTCTCGGCTTTGCCGGCCACCGCGGAGAAGTCCATGTCCTTCAACGACGAACCGATGGGGACGGGGTCGGCGCCACCGCCCAGGTAGATCGTGCGGAACGCGTTCCACGCGCCGGTGTGGTCTTCCTCGAACAGCGCCTTGAACTCGCGGACCTGCTCGATCGTGATCGACGGGTCGAACTTGATCGCCAAGTTGCTCGTGGCGTTGTTCCGGAAGAACGCGAGCTTGTGTTCGGTCTGTGCGCTGTCGGCGCGGAGCTCCTGCAGGACCGGCGTGACCCATGACATGCCCAGGAAGATCCGGTCCGGGTCGGGGATCGGCGCGAACAGCGCCACCTCGCTTGTGTCGAGGATGACCATGTTCCCGTTGGGTGGCTTGTAGGCGAACCCGAGCAGTTCCACGTCGGCGGCTTCGGCGGGATGGTCGTCGTCCTCGTTGGAGCCGAGGACGACGATCACGTATTCGGGGCGGAGCCGGCTCAACCGGGGTGGCTGCCGTGGCCGGGTGATCTTGCGGATGAACGACGTGCCCGCCGAGGACACGTCGACTTCCATCCGGGCGAGCAGGTCCGAGGTCGTCCCACCCGGCCAGGGCCGCTCCAGCACGCTCAACGCGGTCGTGCCGAACAGGTCGGTCGGCTGGCCACCCTCGAACCGTGTCCACGCCAGCCGGACCTGTGAGAACACCTGCAACCTGGCGAGGATCAGCGCGAAGATCGGCCCGTGCATCCGGTAGGCCATGCTGGCGGTCTGGATGATCTGTTCCTCATCCAGCCGGCCCATCGACGTGCGCAGCAGCGGATACTCGCCACCGAACCCGGCGAACCGGACCATTTCGACGTACTCGTCCAAGCTCAGGTTGGCCGGACGGCGGTCAGGATTCCGGGCTGCTGCGACTCGCTCCAAGAATCCCAAGATTGCCTCCGGTCAACTCAAAGATCGAACAACAGGCCACGCTCTTGGGCCGGCAACTTCTTCCAGCGGTGCCACCGCTCGTAGACCTGCCGGTCGGCCTCGAACCAGGCCGGCCCCTTGTCGCCCTTCTTGCGATTGCAGGTCTGGCAGTGCTTTGACCGCCCAGCGGTTGCCGATCTTGCGCTCGTCTCGGGCAGTCTGCTCGCACGGTCGGCAGATGCCGGTCCGCAGCGCTCCCCGGGCAGGTGTGCACGATGCATCTCGCACACGCCGGACTCGGAACGCATGCTCGATAAGGTGCGGCGGATAGTCGGTTCCGCAGCGAGTGCAGCTACGGCCAGCGTCGGCCAAGGCCCTATCTCCTCTGTGTAAGCGACAACCCGGGCCACAGAGGTAACCCGGGCTGTCGTGGAATCCGCCTACCTCGTCAGGCAGGCAGCCCTGACCGCCAGATCAGCGGCCAGGCCTACGCCGCTTGTGCACGTCGCCGCTCCTCCGCCGACACGGCGGCGTCCTGCCAGCCGGTCCTGGTCGCCGCGATCGCCCAGCCGAGCATCACCCCGAGCACCAGAACGACCTTCCGGGCCACAAAGCCGACCAAATACAGGACGCCAATGAAGAACGTCAACAGCAGCCGGCCAAGATCAACCGGCCGGGCCTGGGCTTCGATCCGTTCGACGGGGACACGTTCGAGTAGTCGTACGGACATGATTGGTCTCTCCCTACTTGCCTAGCAGCGCGAATGGCGCGGTTCGCTTGCTCTCGAACTCGCCGGCGACCAGCGCGTCGTTGCGGGCCGCATCGGCGAGCACCCCAGCCACCGCACCATCAATCTTCCGCGGGCTGTGCGGCCGGTCCTTCTGGAGCACGAACGGCTTGCGTTCCCCATCGTCGACCCGCAGCCGCACATACAGCTTGTGCGCGTTGCCGACATGGCGGGCCAACCGCGAGTCCCCATCGTGGGTTAGCTCGCCCTGCCGCACCCCCACATCCGCTGCCAGCACCGCCGGTGCGAACCGGCCAGCCGAGTTGGTCGGGAACTCCGCCACCCGGTCCTTGCCGTACCGTTCCGCCCACGCGGCAAGCCACGCCTTGTACTCCCGCGGGTCGCCGTACAGCCGCAGCACCTTCCAGCGACCCATCATCGTGGCGACCGCCTGGTCCACCTCGTCCTGGGGGACCACCCAGCCATCACCGGCGGGGCCTTGCGGACGCTCCCACATCCCGACCACGAACCAGTGCCGATCCCGAGTGCAACCCACCAGCGCGGTCGAGTCCCGCGAGATCGACCCGTCGAACCCAGCCGTGATCGGCGCCTTATCGGGAACCACGATGGTCAGGTCGGCACGCTCGGCCCACAACGCCGGGTCCATCCACCGTGCGGAGCCAGCGCGACGCTCGTTCAGGAAGTACCGGCGCTGTTCGTTCTCGTCGAACCTCGGGTCGCGGATCTTCGCCATGAGACCCGGGAGATCCATGACATCGGCGAACGGGCCGTACAGGTAGCGCAGCTCCTCCTCGAGCGCCTTGTCGTCGGCAAGGTCGATCTCGCCCCGGGGTTCCTTGTGGTCCATCAGGAATCGCGGCAGCAGGCCCTTGCCGTACGCATCGTGAGTCCGCTCAGCGGTCGAGTCCTCACCCGGTGCGTACATCGTTGAGGTTTGCAGCATCCAGCCCTGCGCGGCCTTCCGCTTGACGGTGTTGCGGCTGACCATCTCATACATCCGCCGCAGCGTCGGCAGGATATACAGGTGCGGCTCGTCGGCGACGCTGAAGGTCTCCTTGCCACCATCCTTGGACCACGAACTCGCCGTCGACGGGCGGATCTCCCCACCACCGGGGAGGAACACCCGCGTGGACGACTGCCAGTCCTGGCCAATATCGACCCCGGCGAACTCCCGGGAGAACTGCTCCCGCGCCACCCACAGCATGTAGGTGATGTTCTGGTAGGTGTGGCCGGTCTGGCCCTCCTCCGTGGCCAGGCAGCGGACGAACGGGTAGGTCACCGGTCGAGCGACCGGCTCGCCGCGGGCGTCCCACCCGTCGAACCGGACCGGGCCCTGCGCCTCCGCGCAGCCGATCATCCCCGCAAACTCACTCTTCGCGCGGCCTTTTGGGCGGCTCAGCAGCGCCTCGTCATAGACGCGGCGTCCGGTCTCAGGATTGATCCGGTACGCCTTCAGCAGGAACCGGACCAGCTCCTCATCCAGATGGATCGGTTCGCCCTGCACGTCACCGGGCCCATGCACCAGGTAGTGCTCGATCCAGTCCAGCACCTGAAATCCGAGGGTCGGGAACTCGCCCGGGACCTCCGGGCCACGCCACGGCATATAATGACCTCCGACCCGGATCGCTGACCAGCTTGGGGCTG
>WNFV01012161.1_pt1 | contig 10509 bp, 9 predicted proteins | sample 5400101 | NCBI WGS metagenome assembly WNFV01 (sample SAMN13153361, study PRJNA577476) | soil metagenome | isolation source: 115 cm soil or saprolite under grassland replicate 1 | place: USA:California | collected 2016-06-15 | reverse complement strand
CAGTAGCGCCGCGGGCAGCGGCGGAGCACCGAGTGGCTCGGGCGGCACGAGCGCCGGAAGCGGATCCGGATCGGGCGCCAAGCCGTTCGACTACGACAAGGCGATTCAGCCGGACCGGGAACGTCCCGAGCCGCAGCCTGGCGCGATCCTGCGTGTGATGCTCGATACCGATCACTGGCTGAGCGCCGGCAGCGACAACGAGACGCAGATAATGATTGAGGGCTCTCGTGTGTTCGCGCCGATCAAACTGAACAGCGGCAGGAACGTCGGTATCTACGCGAAGAAAGATCTCCTGATCGCGTCAGGGTTGATCTGGTCCGAAGGACGCGATTTGCTCGTGCAGAAGCCGTTCTTGATGCATCAGCCGGTTGGTCGGGGCAACGTCGTGGCCTTTGCCGAGGATCCGAATTACCGCGCGTTCACCGAAGCGAGCATGCTGCTCTTCATGAACGCCGTGCTCCTGGGGCCGGGATATTAGGCACGTTGGTAGATCTTGGAGACACACCGATGCGACGACGCGACAAGGGTTTTCTCAAATTCAGCCTGAGCCTGACGGTTGCCGCGAGTGCGTTCGTGCTCGCGATCGACACGAACACCATCGCGCAGGGCGTCTACTATCCGCCTGCCGGCTCCTGGGCGCACAAAGCGCCGTCGGAAGTAGGGATGGACGCGGCCAGGCTCGACGCCGCCATCGCGTTCGCGAAGACACACGAGACCAACTGGCCGCGCGATTTCTCCACGCAGGAGAAAATTTTCGGAACGCTGCTCGGTCCCATTCCCAAAGATCGCGCGGGCATGAACGGCTTGATCATCCGCCACGGCTACGTCGTTGCCGAATTTGGCGACACGACGAACATCGCACCGACCTACTCGGTCGCGAAGAGCATGCTGTCGACTGTGACGGCTGTGGCGGTGCGTGATGGGTTGATCAAAAACCTCGACGCGCCGGTGGGATCGCAAGTGAAGGACGGCGGCTACGACTCGCCGCACAACGCGAAGATTACGTGGCGCAATCACCTCCAGCAGGAGAGCGAGTGGGAAGGCGAGATGTGGGGCAAGAAACACGATTTCGTGGGCGCGGTGGCCTTCGGCGACGGAGAGCGTAAACCGCGCGAGCTGCAGGACGCCGGCACGTTTTACGAATACAACGATGTGCGCATCAATCGTCTGTCGCTGTCGCTGCTGCGTCTGTTCAAGAAGCCGGTTCCCGAAGTGTTCCGCGACGAAATCATGAACCCCATCGGTGCGTCGAACACCTGGCAGTGGATTCCCTACAACAACAGCTACGCGGAGATCGACGGCAAAAAGAGGCCGTCGGTCAGCGGCGGCACCAGGTGGGGAGGCGGCGTGTGGATCAACGCGTGGGACATGGCGCGCTTCGGTTATTTGTGGCTGCGCGCCGGCAAGTGGGGCAGCAAGCAGTTGCTTCCGCCCGATTACGTCAAGGCCGCGGTGACGCCCGCGAGCGCGTCTAATAGCCCGGATTACGGATTTCTGTGGTGGCTCAACACGCGCGGCAAGAACCATCCGGAATTGCCGCGGAACGTGTTCGAGGCCCAGGGCGCGGGCAGCAACACGATTTTCATCTCCCCCGATCACGATCTCGTAATCGTGTGGAGATGGCACGGCAGCGGGAAGCAGCAGTTCTTCAAGCAGGTGGTCGATTCCATCCGCCAGGGCTCGTAGCTGACATCACGACATCCCACATCGCCATCTCCCACATCCCCGCAGGTCCCGCGGTTCGTCCCACGTTTTTCGGTCGGTACTGCTGCCTCCTGTTGACAACCGACAGGAGCCGGCACATGCTCTTGTCGAGTCCCGACAGGAGGAAACATGCCGCGACGTTTTCACATCCTCGTTCTGGTCACAGCGCTCGTTGCGACGGCGAATGGGCTCGGAGCGTCGCGTTCTTCACGCTGGATGTGATTGGCCACCACCGCATCCCGCTCCTGGACGGCGGGCTTGCCGCTTGGAAGGCGGAGAAGCGCCCAATCGAACTAGGCCCGCCGCAGAAGCCGAAACAGGGCGCGTTCAATCCAACGCTCAATGCGGCAAGGCTCGCAGATGCCGCCTTCATTCAGCAGCAGATGACGAACAACGGCATATCGCTGCTCGATATCCGCCCTGACCCGGAATATCTCGGCACCGATGGCGGCATGTCAGGCGTGCATGCGCCCGGCCACATTCCCGGGGCGCAGCAGCTGCCGTGGACGACGCTTCTCGGCGAGGATGGCCGGTTTCTGGCGCCCCTCAGCTCGAAGCGAAGTTTCGCGCCGCCGGCGCCAACACGGGCCGGCCGGTGGTGACCTACTGCATGGTGGGAATGCGCGCATCGGTCGCCGGTCGTCAGTAGAGCGTGCGTCATGTCTTCTCGATCCAGGCTCGATCTCCTGCAGGGAACGCTGGACCTGCTGATTCTCAAGACGCTGGCGCTCGGCGCCATGCACGGCTGGGGCATCGCGCAGCGTATTCAGCAGATGTCCGAGGACGTGCTTCGCGTCAACCAGGGGTCGCTCTATCCCGCGCTGCACCGTCTCGAAGCGGCCGGTTGGATTGTCGCGGAGTGGGGCGCGTCTGAAAACAATCGACAGGCGAAGTTCTACCGCCTCACCAAAACCGGCCAGCGGCAGTTGCGCGAGGAAACCGAGCTCTGGGAACAGATGGCCGGCGCCGTCGCGCGTGTGCTGAAGGCCGAGACCATCTGAGGCTCTCATGCATCCGCGCTTCACACATCGATTCAAAGCCCTGCGCGACGGCTTCGCAATGGATCGCGAGCTGGACGCCGAGGTGCGCTTTCACATCGAGATGGAGACGGAGAAGTACGTCCGGCAGGGCATGGACCCAGCGGCGGCGCGCACGAAAGCGCTGAGGAATTTCGGACCCATGGAAAAGCACAAGGAAGAAGTTCGCGAGACACGGGGCGTGAGCTGGCTCGAACACCTCACGCAGGATCTGAAGTACGGCGTCCGCACTCTGATAAAGAGTCCCGGCTTTGCGCTCCTCGCAATCGTGACGCTGGGACTTGGAATCGGCGCAAACACCGCAATATTCAGCGTCATCAACGGCGTGCTCCTCAAGCCGCTGCCCTACGACAACGGCGATCGTCTCGTCCTGATTCAGCAGACGGCGCCGCTGATCAACCGGCCGAACTTCGGCGTATCGATCAACGAGCTGTACGACTACCGCGCGCAGCTGGCGAGCTTCGAAGGCATCGTCGAGTTCCACCAGATGAATTTCGATTTGCTGCGCCGCGGCGAACCGGATCGTGTCGCCACCGGCGTCGTGTCCCCGAACTTTTTCGACGCGCTCGGCATCAAGCCAATCCTCGGCCGCGCGTTCGTCGACACAGACGACGACGAAGGGGCGCCGGCGGTGTTGATCCTGACGCATGCGTACTGGCAAACGAAGTTCGGCGGGGATCGTGGAATCATCGGCCAGGTGTTCCAGATGAACGATCGGCCGCACACCGTCGTCGGCGTGCTGCCGCCCGTGCCGCAGTATCCGAACGAAGTCGATCTCTACATGCCGACGTCGGCATGCCCGTTCCGTGCTGCGGCGGAACGGCAAGTGGCGCAGAACCGTCGTCCCTTTCTCGTGCAGGTGTTCGGACTCCTCAAGCGCGGCGCGTCGCCGGCGACCGCAGCCGCGGAGGTCGCGACGGTGGCCGCGCACTTCAAGCGCGACTATCCCGATGTGTATCGGCCGGCGCTCGGATTCCATGCGCAGACGGCTAACGTGCTCGAGCAGCTCACGGCGCGAGCCCGCGAACTGCTGTTGATCCTGCTGGGGACCACCGGACTGGTTCTGCTGATCGCGTGCGCGAATGTGGCGAATCTGGCGCTCGCGCGGATGCTCCGGCGCGATCGCGAGCTCGCCATGCGGAGCGCGCTCGGGGCGGGTCGCGGACGGCTGGTCCGGCAGCTGCTCACAGAAAGCCTCGTCCTTGCGGTTGCCGGAGGCGCGTTTGGATTGCTCTTCGCGTGGTCTACCGTTGACATGCTCACGAAGTTCGTCGAGCGGTTCACGTCGCGGACGGGGGAGATTGACATCGACCCCGGTGTTCTGGTGTTCACGCTGCTCGTCTCGGTCGTCACCGGCGTCCTGTTCGGGACGTTTCCCGCGCTTGCGTCTCGCATCGATGTCGCGAACGCGCTCAAGTCGGGAGGCAAAGGCACCAGCAATACCGCCGGCCGTCATCGACTGCAGAGCGCGCTCATCATCGCGCAGGTGGCTGTGTCCGTTGTCCTCCTCGTCGGCGCCGGCCTGTTGCTGGTGAGTCTCTATCGATTGCAGAGCGTCGATCCCGGATTCAAACCGGAACGTGTGATGTCAGCGGAGGTCTTTGGCAACTTTACAAAGTATCCGGACGCGCTCGCCACGCGAACGCTGTATCTTCCGTCTGCTCGAACGACTCGAACGCGCTTCCGGCGTTATCTCGGCGGCGGTGACGAATGCCGTGCCGCTGAGCGGGCTTCAGCCAGGCCAGACGCGATTCCAGATTCGAGGCCGCACCTACGACACGCCGGATGCCAGGCCGACGGTCGATGTGCGCGTCGCCAGCACGAAGTACTTCGAGACGCTCGGCATCCCGCTTCTTCGCGGGCGCTTGTTCACCGAGCTCGATCATGAGAACGCGAAGAATGTCGGCATCATCAACGAGGCGATGGCGCGGCACTGGGACGGCGTCGATCCGGTCGGATCGGAAGTTTCCTTCGACGACGGCGAAACGTGGGGAACCATTGTCGGCGTGGTCGGAGACGTCAAGGCATTTGGTCTCGATCGGGAGCCGATCGCGCAGTTGTATCGGCCGCTCCGGCAGGGCGGACACATTGCGGGCCGCGCACTCGTCCGGATGACAGGTGATCCCTCAGCCGCAACCACAATCATTCGCGATGCGGTGCACTCGATCGACCCTGATATTCCGATCGAGAACGTGCGGACGCTCGACGAGATTCGCGATCGCTATCTCGCCACGCCTCGATTGACGGCGCTGTTGCTGTCGGTGTTTGCGGGTCTCGCATTGCTCGTGACCATCACCGGCATTACCGGTGTGATTGCGCAGTCCGTCTCGCAACGCACACAGGAATTCGGTTTGCGCATGGCGCTCGGTGCAACACAGAAGAGCGTGTTGGGCATGGTGGTGGGGCAGGGCCTGTGGCTCGTTGGGTCGGGTCTCCTGCTGGGCATGGCCGGCGCCGCAGCGTTTGCGCGGGTGCTCAAAAGTTATCTGTACGGGACCACGCCAACCGACCCGATGGCGTTCGCCATCGTCTCGATCGCGTTTGTCACCGCCGGCGCGCTTGCGTGCCTTGGTCCGGCCTGGCGCGCGACGACGGTGGATCCGATGACGGCGCTGAGGGCTGAATAGGCGGCGCTTCGCTCCGAAAGCAACCGCCGAGCGTCACTACTGCGTGGTCACCCGATCGAGCGCTTCAATCGTCGCGGTCGACGGTCCCCGCTTCTTCTTCAGTTCCGCCGCGACCCTCTCTGCCTGACGCATCACGCGAAGCACGTTCTGTCCGAGGATCTTCTTGATGTCTTGATCCGTGTAGCCGCGCTTCAGCAGTTCTGCGGTCAACGCGGGATACTTCGAAACGTCCTCGAGTCCGACCGGCACGCTGGTGATGCCGTCGAAATCGCTCCCGATGCCGATGTGATCGATGCCGGCGATCTTGCGGATGTGATCGATGTGATCGGCCACTTGCTGCAGCGTCGCCCGCGGCTGGGGATTGGCCGAGCGCCAGCGCTCGACGCCGGCATCCACATACGCCTGGTTGTTCGGGAATTGACTCCGCAGCGCCTGCTGCTGCGCCTGTACTTCCTTGTCGTAATCCGCGACGGCCTGGGAGATGAAGCCCGGCACGAAGGTGACCATGACGACGCCGCCGTTCTTCGGCAGCATCTGCAGAATGTTGTCGGGGACGTTGCGGGAAACGTTGCAGAGCGCTCTGGCAGAGGAATGCGAGAAAATCACCGGGGCTTCGGCGACGCGAAGCGCGTCTTCCATGGTGTCGGGCGACACGTGGCTCAAATCGACGAGCATGCCGAGCCAGTTCATTTCGCGGACGACTTCTTCGCCAAACTTCGACAGGCCGCCAAGCGCCGGTTTATCGGTCGCCGAGTCGGCCCATGGAGTATTCGAGCTGTGAGTCAAGGTCATGTAACCCGCGCCGAGCGTCTGCAGCATGCGAAGCGTCGCCAGCGAGTTGTCGATTGAGTGACCGCCTTCGACGCCGATCATCGACGCGATGTGACCGTTCTTGAATGCGCGCTCCACGTCGGCCGCGGTGCGCGCCATTTCGAACGTTTCAGGCCATCGGCGCGCCATGCGATAGACGGTGTCGACTTCCTCCAGCGTTGCACGCACGGCTTCCTTCCCCTGCATCGTGGCCGGCACGTACACGGACCAGAACTGGCCCCCCACACCGCCCTCTCTCAGACGCGGAATGTCGGTCATCAGCTTCGGCACGTTGCTGGTGATATCCGCTTTCGCGAAATCGCGCGCGGGATCGGCTTCGCGCACTGCCCACGGATAATCGTTGTGCCCGTCGATGAGCGGCACCTGCTTGTGCAGTGCGCGGGCACGCGCCAGCAAATCGTTCTGCGCGAGGCTCACGTAGCCGGTCGTTGCGATGAGCGCGAGGGCGATGGCGCTGGAAGTGAAAATTCGCATGGGAATGCCTCTGTTTGGTAAAAAGGGCCTGCCCCATTTCTTTCGGTTGCCCCACACATCGATTTCGATTTCCCGAAAAAAAAGGGGCAGGCCCTTTTTCGAGATTCGCGTTCTGCAATAATTGCGCAGCCTTTGCATTTCTCCAAGGAGGTTGTATGTTCCGCGCTCGCATCTCGTGGCTGGCTGGCCTTGCCGCGCTTCTCGCACTGGCTGTCGCCACGCCGGAGGCACAGCGCGGCGGTGGAGGCGCGCCCGCGCCGCCGCCGACACCGCTCAGCACCGTTGTCGCCAAGCCCGACGCACGCGTCCAGAAACTGAAGGAAGCCGCAAGCGCCGACGTCGCGTCCATGTACGATCTGGGTCAGCAGATGATCGACATGGTCTTCAGCTTCGGCGAGCTTGGATTCCAGGAATTCGAAACGACGAAATACCTCACGGGCATCCTGAAGCAAAACGGCTTCGCTGTCGAAACCGGCGTTGCCGGAATTCCAACCGCATGGGTGGCCAAGTGGGGCAGCGGCAAGCCGGTGATCGCGCTCGGTTCGGATGTCGACTGCATTCCGCAGGCGTCGCAGAAACCCGGCGTCGCGTATCACGATCCCATCATCGAAGGCGCTCCCGGCCACGGCGAAGGACACAACTCCGGCACGCCGCTCAATATTCTTGCGGCCGTTGCCGTGAAGCGGGTCATGGAGCGAGAAAAACTACCCGGGACGATCATGATCTGGCCCGGCATCGCCGAAGAGTTGCTCGGCACAAAGGCGTATTACGTGCGCGCGGGCCTGTTCAAGGATGTCGACGCCGTTCTCTACAATCACGTCGGCTCGAATCTGAGCACGTCATGGGGTGACGGCGGAGGCAACGGTCTGATTTCTGTGGAGTACCGGTTCGAAGGCGAATCGGCGCATAGCGCCGGCGCGCCCTGGCGCGGCCGCTCGGCGCTGGACGCCGTCGAGCTGATGAACGTGGGCTGGAACTATCGCCGCGAGCATCTACGCCTGCAACAACGATCGCATTACGTCGTCACCAACGGCGGCGATCAGCCGAACGTCGTGCCGAGCAACGCGAGCGTTTGGTACTACTTCCGCGAAACGAACTACGACGCCATCAAGAATCTCTGGGATATCGGCGACAAGATGGCTGAAGGCGCTTCGCTGATGACCAACACCAAGTGGTCGTCGAAGGTTCTCGGCTCCGCGTGGCCATCACACATGAACCGGACGCTCGCGGAGACCATGCAGGCGAACATCGCAGCCGTGGGCCTGCCGACGTGGACCGATGCGGACGTGCAGCTCGCAAAAGCGACGCAGAAAGAACTGGGCGTCCCGGAGATTGGCCTCGCGACGAAAGTCAATGAGCTGCGTGGACGCGAGTTTCAGCCGGACGAAGACAAACGGGGCGGCGGCTCCGACGACATCGGTGACATCTCGTGGAACGTGCCCACGGTGTCTTTGAGCTTCCCGGCGAATTTCCAGGCCGGTCCCGGCCACAACTGGGCGAACGGGATTGCCATGGCGACGCCAATCGCGCACAAGGGCACGATTGCGGGCGCGCGCGTCCAGGCGATGATGCTGCTCGATGCGCTGACGCGGCCTGACGTAATCGCGCAAGCACGCGAATACTTCGAGAAGGTTCAAACGAAAAATCAGAAGTACACGCCGCTCATCCGGTCGCAGGATCAGCCGGCGACGTATCTCAACAAGGCGACGATGGAGAAGTATCGACCTGAGATGCGCAAGTACTACTACGACCCGGCGAAGTACAAGACGTATCTCGAACAGTTGGGAATCAAGTACCCGACGGTCAGGGCGGCACCGACGTCCGCGGCAAAATAGGCACGCGTGTCCTTCGGAGTTTCCAGTTACCAGTTGTCAGTTCAAAGTTTAGTTTCTGAGTTCGAGCGCGGCGTCGGTTTGAGAGTCCTCAGGGAAACTTCGTAACTTCGGAAACTTGGAACTCACCTTTGAACTGGCAACTGGCAACTGGTCCGCTCCTTCACCGCTGAAACACCCTCTTCCCGTTCACAATCGTCCGCACCACCTTCGCGTCACGAATCTCTTCCGGGGGGATCGATCGCAAATCGCGATCGATCACCACCACGTCCGCGAGCATGCCCGGCGCAATCGTCCCCTTCGCGGTCTCCTCGAACGACGCATATGCGCCGCCGCGCGTGTAGGCCGTGAGGGCTTCCTCCACACGGATCTTCTGTTGCGGCACCCACCCGCCCGGATTCTTCTCGTCGATCGTTCGTCGCGTGACCGCCGCGTAGATGCCCTCGATTGGCGTTGGCGGCGCGACGTACCAGTCGCTGCCGAACGCGAGCGTAGCGCCCTGGTCGAGCAGCGATCGAAACGCGTACGTCGTCTTGATGCGCTCGGGGCCGATCACGCGCTCCGCCCATCGGCCATCGTCTATCGCATGGTACGGCGAGGCAGGTCGGTTGGGCGCAGGTGCTGGGCGTGTTCGATGCGGAACCGCCTGTCCCGCGCGCCATTTTCGCGGGCCACTCTTTCGTAGATGTCCAGCAGCGTCTGGTTTGCGCGATCGCCAATGGCATGGACCATCACGTGCAGCTGCGATTTGTCGGCGTTCGAGATCCAGGTATAGAGGTTTTCGGGTGTATTGACGAAGAAGCCTTTGTCGCGCGGCGCGTCGCTGAACGGCTCGTTGAACGCGGCGGTGTGGGAGCCGAGCGATCCGTCGACGAAGCCTTTCAACCCGCCGACGCGAAGCCACACGTCACCATGTCCGTCCTGCCCGTACGTGTGCGACGCCACTGCTTGCCGCAGCCGATCCCACGTGTCGAGCGGCACGACGGCATAGATGCGCGTCGTCAGTCGCCCGGCGCGCCACGCGCGCGCCATCACGTCGAGCTGCTCCCAGGTGCCCATGTTGTGGATGGTCGTGACGCCCTGCGCGTTCACGTATTTCATCGCGGCCTCGAGCGCGCTATCGTTCGCAGCATCAGACGGCGGCGGTACTTTGCCGGCGACGAGCGCCATCGCGTTGTCCTTGAGAAGGCCGGTGAGCTCGCCCGCACTGTCTTTCACAATCTCGCCGCCTGCGACATCCTTCACGTCTCGCGTGACGCCCGCCGCCTTCAGTGCAGCGGCGTTGGCGAGCGCCATGTGCCCATCGAGACGATTCACCCACACGGGATGATGCGGTGTGACCGCGTCGATCCACGCACGCCGCGGCAGCTCGCCACCCCACAATTGATGGTCCCAGTCGCCGCCGGTGATCCAGGTTCCCGCAGGCACCGTGTCAGCGAATGCGTTGAGACGCGCCGTGAACTCCTGCGGCGATCTGGCGTCGCGCAACTGCACTGATGTGAGCCGGAATCCACCGTCGATGAAGTGCACGTGCGCGTCTATGAACCCGGGCGTGACAAAAGCGCCGCCGAGATCGATCACCTCGGCGCTGCCAGCCTTCGATTTGATGTCAGCCGTCGAGCCGACCATCGAAATGCGATCACCTGATATCGCGACCGCTTCGGCCTGCGGCAGCCGCGGGTTGCCGTTCCACACGCGGCCGTTGACCAGCACGAGCGATGCTGCTGCGACCGTGCTCGCCTGATCTTCCGCCCGGCGACGACCGGAGCACAGAGCGAGGAAAGCAATCGCCACGAGACAGCCTGCGAGGGTGACGGCGTTGCGAAACAGGCGCATCTTCATTCGGTAGAATCTACCTCTAGTGCGCTCGACAGGCATCTCTCGATTGACCGGACTCGAAAGCCGTTTGGCCGCCTTCGTCGCGGAGCAGTTGCCGTTTGCGCTCGACACGGCGCTTCACAGCCTCTCATCCATTTCACCCGGTGAGCTTCGAGAGAGCGATGC
>WNFV01025101.1_pt1 | contig 10510 bp, 8 predicted proteins | sample 5400101 | NCBI WGS metagenome assembly WNFV01 (sample SAMN13153361, study PRJNA577476) | soil metagenome | isolation source: 115 cm soil or saprolite under grassland replicate 1 | place: USA:California | collected 2016-06-15 | reverse complement strand
GCTCAGCCTGTGCGGCGAAGCGCGCGGCTTGCGTCTCCGGGTCGTTGATCTCCGAGAACGCGTTGCCGAGCTCCACGCCGGCCACGAAGTACTCGAACCGCTCGGTCAGGCTCGGGTCGTCGTCCGTGGCGCGCGCGAACGGCGACAGCTCGACCGGGTAGTCGTAGACGATCGTCGGCTCGATCAGCTCGGGCTCGACGAAGTGCGAGAACGCATGGTCGACGAGCTGCGCCCAGGTTCCATCCTGCTTCGTGTCGACGCCGCGTTTGTCCAACACACGTCGAAGCTCCTGCTCGTCGCGCGTCCACAGCTCGCGCTGCTCGAGCGACTCGACGAAAGGCACGCGCCGCCATTCCTGGGCAAGGTCGACCTCGTGACCGCGGAACGAGACCTGGGTCGTTCCCAGAGTCTCGTACGCGGCCGTCCGGACGCAGTCCTCGATCCGGGACATCGTGTCCTGGTAATCCGCATACGCCTCGTACCACTCGAGCATCGTGAACTCGGGTTGATGCTTGTAGGACACGCTCTCGTTGCGAAAGTCCTTGCCGACCTCGTAGACCATCTCCAGCCCGCCCACGATCAGCCGCTTCAGGTACAGCTCCGTCGCGATCCGCAGGTACAGATTCCGGTCGAGCTCCTTCGAGTGGGTGACGAACGGCTCGGCGAACGCGCCGCCGTAGCGCGGCTGGAGAATCGGGGTCTCCACCTCGACGAAGCCGTGTTCGTCGAGGTAGCGTCGGATCGCGGTCACGAGCCGGGTGCGGGCGAGAAAGTCGGCCCGTGTCTCCTGGCTCATCAGCAGGTCGAGATAGCGCTGCCGGTACCGAACCTCGGGATCGGTGACGCCGTGGAAGGTGTCCGGAAGCGGGCGTCTGATCTTGCCGAGCAGCTGGAACTCGTCGACCGCGAGTGACGGCTCGCCGCGCTTCGTCTTCGCCGGGCGCCCCGAGACGCCGACCACGTCGCCGAGGTCGACCTCGAAGCCGTCGACGCGAGCCCGCTCCACAAGCAGCTGGATCTGGCCGCTGCGATCTACGAGGTCGAGGAAGACCAGCTTCCCCATGTCCCGGCGCGCCATCACACGCCCGGCGAGGCGATAGGTCTGCTCGCCTTCCGCCCCCGGCTCGACCGCCTCCGCCTCGACGCGGACGCCCGCGATGCTGGAGCGATCGGGAAACCGCCTCGGCAAGCTGCTCATGGGTTGCTCCTATGTCAGGGCCGGCACGAGCGCGGCCTGGTTGGTCGATGTCATCTTCTCCTCTTCGAGCGAGCACAGCAGACGGTAGATCGTTCGTGCCAGGTGCCGTTTCAGGCAGCGCAGCGCTTCCTTGCGGCTCTTCCCTTCGGCCTCTTTACGGGCGAGGTACGCCTTCGCGGGTGAGTGCCAGCGGCCCTGGTTGACGGCGATCCGGTGCAGAGCACAGTTGAGTTGGCGGTTCCCGGAGCGGTTCAGCCGGTGGCGCTGCTTGTTGCCACTGGAGGCGGGAAGCGGGGCCGCGCCAGCCCGCATCGCCAGGCGGCCGTCGTCGGCGAAGCGGCCGGCGCCGGCGGTCTCGCCGAGCAGCTTGGCGGCGGTCAGCACCCCGCAGCCGGGCAGCTCGAGCAGTGGCGCCGCCTGCGCCTGCACTAGCCGCCCCAGTTCGCACTCGAGCTCGTTCGCGTGCCGGGTCAGCTCGCGGCAGCGAGCGACGAGCTCGCGGCAGATCCGCAACTGCACGCTCTGCTCGCGGCGCGCGAGCCGGCGCCCCAGCCGCTCCAACCAAACGCGGCGGTCGAGACAACCCGACGGCAGCTCCAGCTCAGGCTCCAACTCGTGCAGATGCCAGCGCAGCCGCTGCTGGACCCGCGTCCGCTCGCCGACAAGATCCTCACGGTGGTCGACGAGCAGGCGGATCTCGCGCGAACCGCCTTCAAGCGCCGCGACCGGCAAGTCCGGCTCGCGCAGACACGCGCGCGCGACCGCGAGCGCGTCGATCGCGTCCGACTTGCCACGCTGACGGGCCGAGCGCCGCGCCCCCGCCATCAGCTTCGGCGGCACCCGCACGACCTGCTCGCCGCTTTCGAGCAGGAACCGCTCGAGCGAGATCGAGACATGGCGGCAATCCTCCACCGCCCACAGCCGCTCCTCGCCCAGCGAGCGCGCCCAGCCGAGCAGCTGCTCAAAGCCCACCCGCCGAGCCCGCACCGTCCGCTCGGCAACCAGCTCGCCCCGCTCGCGCTCAACAGCAGCGGCGCTGTGACTCTGCTTATGCGGATCAATCCCGATTACGATCACTCCCGGTCCCCTTCCTGAGGTGGCCACTGACGGGGCGCCAGCGGACACGCCTCAGTGGGGGCGTTGCCACGCTCCTATCAGGTCACGCTGGCGCTCCAGAACCGGCGGCCGGCGACAGAACCCGTGCAAGTCAGACCGCAAAGGTCGACAGCGAGCCTAAGGGTCAGCCCGCCGCCGGCTCCGAGCCCAACCGGCACAGACGACGACGCCGGTCCACACACCAACGATGACACTGAGGCGAGTCTAGAGAGGGGACCCGAGATCAGGCGCGGGCGCGGACCTCAACCTCGGGGACGCACGACCTCGATCACGGGAGGTGACAGGAGCTTGCCAGCCTGGTCCTCGCCCGGAGCCTGTCCCAGGCCCTCGAGGAAGCCGCGGCAACTGGCAGAGGCCGTCGCGTTTCGCACGAGGCTGAAGTAGACGACACGCGCGGCCATGCCGAGACGCATGAAGGCGAGGGCGGCGGCGGCTTTGGCCGGCGGCAGGTGCTCCCGCATCATCGCGGCCTCGGCGCGCCCGATTCGCCGCGTCCGTTCGCGGGTACCCCAGCGGAGATCAGACGATGCGCCCCCGAGATGGACGAACTCAGACTCGCTCGAGAACCAGGTCCTCGATCCTTCCTTTCGTGCCCGCCAACAGAGATCGAGGTCCTCGGCGTACATGAAGCTGGTTTCCCTGAGCCCTCCGAGCCGCTCCCACACTCTCCCGTCCACGAGCATCACCGGCCCGATCGCCGCCTCCACTTCACGGGACGATGCATGGCTCCAGTGGGTGCTCAGGCGCGGCTGCCAGCGATCGGGCACGAAACGGCTCAACCCGCTGGCCCGGACGAGCGCGGGGACAGGCGTGGTGAAGGGCGCAACGCTCGGTTGCAGGGTGAGATCGGTGTTCAGGAGCCTGGGCACGACGACCCCGACCCCGCGCTGTTCGAGCGCCTTCAGGAGCGCCGCCACGCTACCCGCCCTGTGGACGAACACGTCGTTGTTCACCAGCAGGTAGGACTGCCCCGGGAGCATGCCGGCTCCGATGTTGTTCGCCTTCGCGAATCCGACATTGACGTCGATTCGCACGAGCACGCAGCCGGAGAGCTCGGCCGCGATCCGCGACCAGGTCTCATCCGTCGCCGCGTTCTCGACGACGACGATCCGGCTCGCCGGCACGCCGTCGGCCACCAGCGACTCGATACACCGGATCGTGTGGTCGGGCAAGTTCCAGTCGACGACGACCGTGGTGAGAGTGTCGGGCGGCGAGCTCACGCCCGACCAAGGCTAGTCTCTGCCCATGCGTCGGCGGCTGACCAGGCGGTGACCACGATCTCTCCGTCTGGACGGAGCTTCGCTACCCGATCACTGCGCGCGTTGCCACTCGGACGTAGGCGGCGGCTGTGACCACGCCGCTCATCGCCGTCAACGGGCGTTTCTTGACCATGACGGTCACCGGCGTCCAGCGCTACGCGCACGAGATCCTCGGTCGGATTGGAGATCACCTCGAGTCTGAGCTGCGGGTCATCGTCCCCCCGGGCCGAGTGCTCGAGCGGGACGACCCCGAGATTGCCGCCATCCCAACCACCGGCAGATGGCACGGCGTCGACGGGCACCGCTGGGAGCAGCTTGCGCTCCCGCGCCTTGCCCGCAAAGCAGGCGCGCGCATGCTCTGGAGCCCGTGTAGCTGGGGTCCGCTTGCAGTGCGCCGACAGGTCCCGGTCGTCCATGACATCGCACCCCTCACCCGGCCCGAGCATTTCACTCCCACATACCGCGCCATCGCGCGCGCCCTGACGGGCCCTCTCGTCCGGAGATCGTTGCTCGTCGTCACGCCCTCGACACGCGTCCGAGGCGAGCTGCTCGAACGGTTCGCGCTCGAGCCGGAACATGTCCGGGTCGTGCCGCCCGGCGTCGGGCACCCCTTCAACTCGGTGCCCCTCGACGACCTCGATCGACGGGGCGGAAACTACTGCCTCCTCGTCGGCGCCCACGCCGCGCGCAAGAACGCGGATTTTCTGCTCGAGCTCTGGCCGGAGGTTCATGCCCGCACCGGCCTCGAGCTCCACCTCACCTACCGGCGCCTCGTTACGACGCGACGGCTGCGAGATCTCGGGGGCGGGCCCGGCGTCGTCCTCCACGTCGATCCGACTGACGAGGAGCTTGTCCGCCTCTACGCCAACGCGCTCTGCCTCGTCTGGCCGAGTCACTACGAGGGCTACGGCTTCCCCCTGCTCGAGGCGATGGCTGTGGGAACACCGTTTCTCTCCACCGACGTCGGGGCGGCTGCCGAGCTGGCCGTGAGTCCCGAAGAGCAGATCCTCCCGTTGGAGCCCGAGCGCTGGTGCGCGCGTCTCGAAGAGTGGCAATCAGCCGACCTGCGCGAGCTCCGGGAGGCTTCCGCCCGGCGGGCGAGAGCTCAGACGTGGGGCGTTGCCGCCGAGCAGACGGCTCAGGTGCTCGATCGGCTCGCGCGATCCACCTGAGACAAACCTACTCAGCCGTCGACCGATAGATAGCCTCGTGTCTCTTCACCCATTCCTCTGCGTCCAGCTTCGAGTCGATCGGTCGCACCTCGGCGACGAGCTTGTTCCAGCGTTCCGGCCCGCGTAGCCCAGCGACCGATTCGACAATCGAGTCCACGGTGGGCTCGACGGGAATCGCGCCCGGATACCCTTCGGCGACAAAGATCGCATGCCTCGAAGAAGCGCCGCTTTTGCTCGCCCAGCACCACGCCGTCCCACTCGACATTCGAGCTTTGCTCGGACGCACGCGCGACCTCGTGACGCAGCCGCCCCTCACCGGCAATTCGCAGGCGCAAGCCCAGCGCCTCCAGACGCGGCGCCGCCTCCAGCAGGAGGTGGACGCCCTTGATCCGGTCGAGGTAGCCGATGTACCCGAGCACGGTCGGCTTCGCCCGCGGTGGGCGGATTTTGCCCAAACTCGAGACGGCCATTGGGTGCCGGATGAGATGGACCCGTGCGCGCGGGAAAAGGCGAGCGTGCATGTCGAGCACGTGCTGCGAGACGCCGGTGACGTGCGAGACAGCAGGCGCCCAGCGCGCCAGACGCACCGTTCGGAGGCCGCACAGCATCGGGCTCGGTCGGCAGGGTTCCGCATCGCGGCGCATCAAAGTCACGCGCGGGCAGAGCAGGTAGTAATCGTGGAGGCTGTGTATGACCGGCAACCCGAGCCGGCGACACACCTCCCAGACGCCTGTGCTGATCCCCGCAAGGTTGTGCGTGTGGACGACGTCCGGACGATGACGAATCACGGCCCGTTCCAGGTCGCCGCCGGGCCAGGCGAGGACATCTCCGACGTGGTTCATCAAACGTCGCATGCGGTCGTCTCGCCAGTCGGTTCGATGCAGGATCGTCCGCTCGAGGTCACCGACCGTACCTCTGGGCGGAAACGCCTGCAGGTAGGAGACATCGGTACCTCTTGTCGCTAGCCGGCCGGAGAGCTCCAGCAACAGCTTCTCGACTCCTCCTGCCGACGGATCCTCGCCGTAGGCGCTCACCATCAGCACGCGCACTGCTCAACCTCTCTTCGCTCTGTGGTCGTCGAATGCCGGACCGAAACATGGGCGGCCTCGAGGCCTCGATACCGCTGGTGCTCATCGGTTCTCGATCGAACCACTCGCAGGATCGCAGAGAACGCGGCGATACTCCTCGGGACCTGACGTCCAGGAGTCCGCGCCTGCCGCTTTCCCCAATCGAGCTTCTGCTCCCGAACGGCTTCGCAGAACGGGCAATCGTGCTCGGCGACGCGTGCCCGAGCGCGCTTGCGCCTGCGCCCTCTGAGCAAGGATCAGACGGGGCGCCCGTCGATCTCGTCCTCCTGGCACCGTCCGGAGACCAGCGACGCGATCCGAAGTGGATTCAGCGCGCGGTGCACATAGCGGCCTCGCGCCTCTCGTCGAGCGGGATGGTGTACGTCGTCCCCTCGAGAGCAATGAGCCTTCGACGGGCGCTCGGCTCGAGCGGACTTCACAGCGCAGGGACACTCCTGCACGTACCGGATCTGGCGCGAAGTCGCCACGTCGTCCCGCTCGGTACCGCGGCCGAACGATACGCGTTGTCGGGACGGCTCCCGATGAGGCGCTTGAAGCGATTCGCCGCCACGGCGGCGTTGCGCTCTCCCTGGACCACGACGCTCGTTCCAACCGGAACCCTGCTTCGCCGCCCCCCTGCGATCCCGCTCGCGGGCTGGCTGTTCGAGCTCGAGGGATCGCTGCGACCCCCTGGAAGTGCTCTCTTGACGGTGAGCATGGCGGCGGCGGGCGGGAACATCGTGCACCGGTTCTCAGGGGGCGAAACGGTGCCGGACGCCGTGGCCAAGGTGTCGGCTCGAGCGAATGACGAGCTCCATGGCCTCCTCAGGGTCGCTCCGGCTGCCGCGCGGGCCGGCGCACGAGTCCCGAGCGTTCTGTCCTCGGGGACACTCGCTTCCGTGCCGCTCGTGCTGCAGTCAGCGGTCAGCGGGCGACCCGCAGCGCTCCTGATCGAGCAGAAGCACCGAGTCGTCCGCGATCTCCAGGAGCGAGTCGCGACCTGGCTCGAGCGATGGGGCCGGGCCTCTGCGCAGGTGCGCGAGCTCACCCACGCCGACCTCGAACGCTTCGTCCTCTCGCCCGCGATCGAGCTCGCGGCGCTTGCGACCGAACGTACCTCCTATCTCGAGTACCTGAGTGCGCTCTGCTCGCGGGCGGTCGGTGCCAGATGCCCGTTCGTTCCGAGCCACGGCGATCTCACCGTTGCCAACATCGTCATCGACGAGTGCCCGGAGCTGGGCATCGTCGACTGGGAGGAGGCGTCCGAGGACTCCCTTCCGCTCATGGACTTTTTCTACGCAACCGCGGACGCGGTCGCTGCCGCGCATGGCTATGCGGATCGCGCCGAAGCCTTTGTCTCCTGTTTCGCCCCCGACGGCGAGCACGTATTGTTTCTAAGAGCGCTGCGGCGACGGCTTGCAGGCGCACTCGGGGTCGACGACCTCGTCCAGGAGGTCTGCTTCCATGCCTGCTGGCTTCATCATGCCGCCAACGAGGCCGGCCGATCAGCAGATTCGCGGACCGGCCCGTTCGTCACGATTCTTCAGACGATTGCGAGCGAGCCCGAACGCTTCAGACTCGCGGAAGCGACGCGATGACCCAGAATCACCCGCACCGTCAAGAGATCCGCCATCTTCCGGCGGGGGCCCTGCGCCCGCTCTGGTCGGTGATGGTCCCGACCTACAACTGTGCCGCCTACCTCCGCGAGACCCTGGCGAGCGTGCTCGCCCAGGACCCCGGCCCGGAGACGATGCAGATCGAGGTGATCGACGACTGCTCCAGCGACAACCCGCAAGCAATCGTCGAGGAACTCGCGCCCGAACGCGTCGCCTTCCACCGCCAACCCCAAAACGTCGGCCACGTCCGCAACTTCAACACCTGCATCGACCGCTCCCGCGGCCACCTCGTGCATGTCCTCCACGGCGACGACGCCATCCGCGACAGCTTCTACCGCACCATGCAACAACCTTTCCACGACCACCCTGAAATCGGAGCCGCCTTCTGCCGCTACATCTCGACGGACGCAAGCGGGAACTGGGAGACGATCGGGTCACTCGAGCCCGGCGGCCGTGGGATTCTGGACGGCTGGCTTGGGCGCATCGCGCTCGGCCAGCGCCTGCAGACTCCGTGTATGGTCGTGCGCAGGTCGGTGTACGAGTGGCTCGGCGGCTTCGACGCTCGACTCGCGCACTGCGAGGACTGGGAGATGTGGACCCGGATCGCCGCCAACTTCCCTGTCTGGTATGAGCCCGATCCGCTCGCCCTCTACCGCGTCCATTCCGGGTCGTCTTCGGGCAAATCGCGGAGGATCGGCGAGAACGTCGTCGATCTCCGTCGGGCGATCGAGATCAACCGCGAGCTCCTACCGCCGGAGAGCGCCGATGAGCTCAGCGCGCGCGCGCTCGAGATCACAGCCGTCACGGCGATCAGACGTGCCGGCCCGATGCTCCAAGCCGGCGACGAAGCCGCGGCTCGTGCGCAGGTGCGCGAGGCGCTGAAGACGAGCCGGTCGCCGGCCGTGCTCGAGCGGCTCGCCTTCTTCGCCGTCCTCTGGCTGCGGCATCAGGTCAAGCGCCTCCGCCGGGGCACGCGCTGAGCGTGCGAGAGCTGCTGCGAAGTGCAGAGCGCCGCGGGGAGACGGATGCACGCGCGTTTCTCGAGCGGCCAGAGGCGCTCCACGGCACGCTGCTCGCCAACTTCGGCGCCGGCGGCGCGGGCGAGGCTGCGTTGAGGCGCGCCTTGCATGCGCTCCACGCTCCGCCCGGGATTCTCGGGGCAACCTGCCGGCTCGTCGGCGAGAGACGCGCCCGGTGCGCGCGCGCCGTCTTCGAGCGCTACGCCTACTGGCACGGGGCCCGACGCAGGCTCGAGGTGGACACGTGGCGTCGACTTACGCGAGGCACGGTGGTCCTCATGTACCACGCCTTCGGACGCCCGGGCGAGCCGGCGAGCCGCTTCGTCGTTCCTGCTCGGCGGTTCGAGCGCCAGCTGCGCCGGCTCGCCCGGCGCCGTCGCCCCGTGCTTCGACTCGAGGAACTCGTGGACTGTCGACGGCAGGGCCGGCTCGCACCCGCCGGAGCCGTCGTGATCACAATGGACGACGGTTACGCAGACAATCGCGAGCTCGCCGCCCCGCTCCTTCGGCGCTTCGGGTTCTCCGCCACCGTGTTCGCCGTGTCGGATCGGATCGGAGGCGCCGCCGACTGGGACGGCGCGGGAGAGCTCTCCGGCCGCCCGCTTCTCGACCTGGACGGTCTCCTCGGTCTCCAGGAGAGCAGGATCGCAGTCGGCGCCCATTCACGTACGCATCCGCGGCTCCCCGAGCTGGACGCGAAGGCGGTATCCGAGGAGGTCGGAGGATCGCGGGAAGAGTTGACCGAGCGTATCGGAGCGCCGGTCGTGTGCTTCTCCTATCCCTACGGCCGAGTGAGCGACGACGCGGTCGCGGCCGTCGCCCGCGCGGGCTTCGGCTGCGCCTGCGGTATCAGGCGCGGGCTCAACTACCCGGACACACCTCTGCTCGAGCTACGGCGGGTTCCGGTCGACGGAGACGCTTCGATGCTCCGGTTCGCCCTGGGCGTCCGTTTCGGGGATCCGGACCTCGTCACACGGACACTCGCGCATCTGCGACGGGTCGTTCTCGGCGGATCCGCATGACCATCAGCATCGCGATCTCGACCCGTGATCGGCCCGATGCTCTCAGCCGCTGCCTCGAGTCTCTGAGCAGCGGCCGGATGCTTCCGGAAGAGGTCGTCGTCGCCGACCAGAGCGAGACCGCGGAAACGAGCCGGATCGTAGAACAGGCGAACGCGGGCCGGCTTCGAGTGCGATACGTACGCGCGCGACCCGGCGGCCTCGGAGCCGCTCAGAACGATGCCGTTGCCGCGACGGGCTCGGAGGTCATCGCCGTTCTCGACGACGACTGCGTCGCGGACGAGAACTGGCTCGCCGAAATCGCTCGCGCATTCGAGGCAGAACCCGAGCTCGCGCTCCTCGCCGGCCGCGTCCTGCCGCTCGGCCCGCCGTCCCCCGGCACGTACCCGGTCTCGTCTCGCGTGAGCACAGAGGCAAGAGAATTCGTCGGCAAGAGCCTGCCCTGGCATGTCGGAAGCGGGAACAACTTCGCACTGCGCCGCGTGTGGTTCGAGCGCATCGGCGGCTGCGATGAGCGGCTCGGTCCGGGTGCACCGCTTCGCGGCGGTCTGGACATGGATCTCTTCTACCGCCTCCTTCGAGCCGGTGGCCGCGCGCGGTACGAACCCGAAGTCCTTGTCCTGCACGAACGCGCGACGCGGGAGGGGCGCCTAGCGCGCCGGCCCGCCTACGGCTTCGGGATGGCAGCCGCGATCGCGATCTGGCTGCGGGAAGGGGACCCCTTCGCCTGGAGGATTCTCGGCGACTGGATGCGGATGCGGATGGCACTGCTTCTGCGCGCGCTCGCAAGGGCACGTTGGCAGGCCGTCTACGAGGAGGCTCTCGTCCTCCGGGGAACTATGCAGGGGTTGGTGCGGGGACTTCTGACGACGCGAAAAGAGCAACCATCGAGATGACGCCAGAGCCCACGGTAAGCGCCTGCATCGTCTGCCGCAACGAGGTGGACAGACTCGGTCCGTGCCTAGAGTCGGCGGCCTGGGTCGACGAAATCGTCGTCCTCGATTTGGAGAGTGCCGACGGGTCCGGCGAGCTCGCGCGTCGACA
>WNFV01011440.1_pt1 | contig 10510 bp, 7 predicted proteins | sample 5400101 | NCBI WGS metagenome assembly WNFV01 (sample SAMN13153361, study PRJNA577476) | soil metagenome | isolation source: 115 cm soil or saprolite under grassland replicate 1 | place: USA:California | collected 2016-06-15 | reverse complement strand
GAGAACATGGGTGACCCGGTGAAAGACGCCGAGCGGTTGCGCGCGGCCTCGCCGATTCACTACATGGATCAGATCAGTGCGCCGGTGCAGTTCATCGGCGGCGCGAACGACCCGCGCTGCCCGATCAGCCAGGTACACGAGGCCCAGGCGGTGATGGAGCGGCTCGGCAAGCCCTTCGAGGTCGTGATCTACCCCGACGAGGGCCACGGCTTCCTCAAGATCGAGAACAATGTGGACGCGGAGCGGCGCTGGGCGGGATTCCTGGGGCGGCACCTGGGGCTGCACGAACCTGGGGAGGCGGGCTCGCCCGGCGGCTGAACCCGCGGGCTACCGCGACGAAGCCTGCCTGCGCAGGCTGATAATCCTTAAAGGCATTGCGTCTCGATCCATGGCTTCATGACGCGCTGATCTGCTCGGCGAACTGGAGCTGGTAAAGCCGGTGATAGTAACCGTGTCGCGCCAGCAGTTCCTCGTGCGTGCCGTCCTCGACGACGCGGCCCTTGTGCAACACGATGATCCGGTCGACGTGGCGGATGGTCGAGAGCCGGTGAGCGATCACGATCGAGGTGCGGCCGCGCAGGAGCCGCTCCAGCGCAGTCTGGATCAGCGTCTCTGTCTCGGTGTCCACACTCGATGTCGCCTCGTCCAGAATCAGCAGCACCTCGGGGTTGAAGGCGATCGCGCGGGCGAACGCCAGCAATTGCCGCTGGCCGACCGAGAGATTCGAACCGCGCTCGCGCACCTCGTAGTCGTAGCCGCCGGGCAGTCGCTCGATGAACGGCGCGGCGTTGGCGATCTCGGCGGCGCGGCGCACCTGCTCGTCGCCGATCGCCTCGTCGTGCAGCCGGATGTTGCTGGCGATCGTCCCGCTGAAGCAGACAGGATCCTGCGGCACCGCGCCGATGTGGCGCCGCAGCTCGCTCTGGCGCACCGCGCGGATGTCCACGCCATCGAGCGTAATCGATCCCCGCTGGATGTCGTAGAAGCGCGCGGGATGCGGAAGGAGATGCCGCGCAGCACCCACTCATCCGACGAACGACGAACGACGAACGACGAACGACTATCAACCCCGTCGTCTAGCTGCCGTTGGTCGTTGGTCGCGTAGCTGAACCATACATCCTTGAATTCGACCTCACCGTGTACCGGATGCGGCAGCGCGCACGGCTGCGGTGTGTCGGTGACGTCCTCGGGCGTGTCGAGGATGCGGAAGATTCGCTCGGAAGAGGCCATCGCGCTTTGGAGTGTGTTGTAGTTCTCGGCCATGTTGCGGATGGGCTGGAAAGTCTGGTCGGTGTACTGGATGAAGGCCACCAGCAGACCGATCGTCGCCAGGCCGCCCAACACGATCTGCCCGCCGAGGTTGAGCAGCAGCGCCGTGGCCGTGATCCCGAGGAAGCTGACGATCGGGAAGAAGATCGCGAAGGCGCGTACCGAACGGAACTGCGCAGCGCGGTAGTCGCGGCTCAGCTCGTCGAAGCGGATGCGGCTGCGATCCTCGCGATTGAAGAGCTGCGTCACCAGGATGCCGGTGATCTGCTCATTTAGATAGGCGTTGATTCGCGCCAGCCGCTGGCGCACCGCGCGGAAGGCCGCACGCATCGCGCGCTGGAAGAAGAACGTCGCCGCAGCGACGAACGGCATGATGATCAAGCTGATCAGCGCCAATCGCCAGTTCAGGATCAGCATCGTGATCACGATGAACACCAGCTTGGCACTGTCGCCCAGCAGTTCGACCAGGCCCTGCGTCAGGAACTCGTTCAGCGCGTCCACATCGTTCGTCAGCCGGGTGATTAGCCGTCCAACCGGGTTGCGGTCGAAGAACGAGAGGCTCATGCGCTGGATATGGCTGAAGATTCGCATGCGGATATCGACCATGACCTGCTGTCCGGTCGCCTGCATGATGTAGGTCTGGCCATAGCGGCAGGCGAACGCCAGCAGCAAGGCGCCAATGTCGAGCAGGACGATCGGCAGTACGCCGCCGACATCGTGCGCCGCGATCGGGCCGTCGATCGCCACTCGCGTCAGGTAGGGCGGCGCCAACTCGGCTAGCGCGGCGCCGAACAGCAGCGCCATCGCGACCGCGATCCGGCGCCAGTGGGGCTGCACGAAGACTCCTAGCCGCCGCATCAGCCGGCCATCGTAGGCCTTACCGAGAATCTCGTCCTCGTCGAAATTTGTCACAGCCAACGTATCCTCCTGATCAATTCTGATAAGATGACAAAATGACAAGATGGCAATGCAGCCAAGACTAGTCACCTTGTCATCTTGTCATCTTGTCACGAGTCGTCCTCTAGCTCCGCCTCCAGCAGCTCCCGCCGGTACATCGCCGCATAGCGTCCGCCCTGCTGCACCAGCTCGCGATGTGTTCCTTGCTCGACGATCCGGCCGTCATGCAGGACGATGATACGGTCGGCGTCCCTGACCGTCGCGATTCGCTGGGCGATGATGATGCTGGTGCGCTCGCGCATGACCTCGCGCAGGCCGGCCAGGATCTCGGCAGCGGTGTGCGTATCCACGCTGGAGAGCGCGTCGTCCAGCACCAGGATGGCCGGGTCGCGCAGGATGGCGCGGGCGATCGCGACGCGCTGCTTCTGTCCGCCGGAAAGGGTCACGCCGCGCTCGCCGATCAGCGAGTCGAGGCCCTGCGGGAACTGTGGCAGGTCGTTGCTCAGGCGCGAGATCGTCGTCGCGCGCTCGATCGCGGCCGCGTCGGCGTCGGGGCGCCCAAAGGTCACATTCTCGCGCAGCGGCACGCTGAATAGAAACGTATCCTGCGGGACATAGCCGACGCCGCGGCGCAGATCGTCGAGCGGGAGCGCGCGGATGTCCTGCCCATCGACGAACACTGCGCCCTCGTCGGGCTCGCGGACACGCGCCAGCAGATTGACCAGCGTGGTCTTGCCTGCGCCGGTCGCACCGACGATCGCCAGCGACGAGCCGCGCGGGATGCTGAAGGAGATCTGGCGCAACACCCAGCCATCCGACGAACGACGACCAACGACCGACGACCGACTATCAACCTGGCGGGATGGTTCTCGTTGATTGTGGGTCATTGGTCGTTGGTCGTTGGTCGCCGCGTGGTCGAATCGGATCCCCACATCGCGGAACTCGACATCGCCTGTGACGGTGAACTGCGCCGGCGCATCGGGCGAAGTTGCGATGGTGGGCCTACGATGCAGCACCTCGGCGATGCGGCCCATCGAGGCGGATGCCTGCTGGTACAGGTTGACCGTCCAGCCGAAGGCGATCATCGGCCAGGCCAGCAGCGCCAGGTAGGAGTTGAACAGTACCAGGTCGCCTAGTGACATCGTGCCGGCCGCGATGAACTGCCCGCCGACCAGCAGCACGACCGCGCCGATCAGAGATAGGATCACCGTGATCGTCGGCCAGAGTAGGCCACTGAGCAGCACATAGCGCACATTTAGGCGCCGGTAGCTCTCGTTCGCCTCATGGAACACCCGGATCTCGGCCTCTTCCTGCGCGTAGGCTTTGATCGTGCGTATCCCGCTGAAGTTCTCCTGCGCGCGCGTCGAGATGTCGCCGAATTGATCCTGGACATGGCGGAAGATCCGCCGCATCCGTGTGCCGACGACGATGAACAGCACCGTTACGAACGGGAGCAGCAGCAACACGAGCAGCGCCAGGGTCGTATTCGTCGTGAACATCAAGGTCGCGCTGACGCTGAGAAATAGCACCGCGGTCATGGTCGAGTTGAACCCCGGCCCCAGGAACATACGCACGGCCGAGAGGTCGTTGGTTACGCGCGCCATCAGGTCGCCGGTGTGCATCCGCCCGTAGAAGCCCTGGTCGAGTACCAGCAGACGATCGAACAGCGCGGTGCGGATATCGAACTCGATAAGGTAGGACGCGCCGATCACCAGGATGCGCTGGCCGAACCGGAAGCTGCTGTCGAGCAGCGCGACCAGCAGGAGCAGCGCGCCAAAGAGCAGCAACTCATCCGCGACGATGCCCTGGGTGTTCAGGTCGTTCACCACGCGGCGCAGAATCAGCGGCACCAGGCTGATGCTGGTCGCACTGCCGGCTGCGCACAGGAACCCGAACAGCAAGCGCCGACGGTAGCGGACGACGAAGGGCAGCAGGTGGCGAAGGTGTTCCATGGTGCCTCAACTCCTTGCTAGCAGGCCGAGGATGCATGGGGAAGACGCAAATGGCGCGCCGCCGGGGGGTGGCGCGCGACTCGCTCAGTATACCATGCTACTTCCGCTTGTCACTCGGGCTTTGGACGGATGTCCGGTTTTCGTGGTGAAGGGCGGGACCTGTCGAAGGAATCAGGGGAAAGAACCGAGCATAGAGAACATAGAGAAGCCCCGCTAGTTGTCTGCTCCGGTACGAAAATCCGCGTCGCAAACATCGAGGCTTCTCTGCGAACGTTTGATTTCACTCTGGTACGGGAGGCGGGAATCGAACCCGCGACTTGAGCTTGGAAGGCTCTCGCGTTACCACTACGCCACTCCCGCGCAGAATAGATTCTATCCGTCGGCGACGAATTCGTCAAGCGGCGGAAACAAAGAACAGAGAACAGAGAACGATGAACCGGGCAAATCGCGGTTCGTTCTCTGTCTCTGTTCTTGATCCTCAGGGCTTACCCGGCCCCTCGTAGCGGCGACGCTCCTTATGAAACTTGTTGATCCGCTTGCCCCATTCCTTCGAGCGCTGCCGGCGGTCGTCTTTGGGCGTGGCGGCCTTGCCGGTCTGCTTGCGAACGCGCTCGAAGGTCGTAATCTCTTCCTGGTCGTCCCCGGCTTCGGGGTCGTAGTGGGATGGCTTGCTCGAATTCATAGCTGGGTGATACCTCCAATAGTTGGCATAAAAAAGCGACAGAGATCCGATGGCTCTGCCGCTGCTCAACTACCGGAAGCGTCGTCGTTGGGCTGTGAGGACAGGTCGCGCCCAGCGCATAGCCTGCCTTCAGCATGCCGCACGCACAACGATCGCGGGGGATAGTCGAGTCAGCGGGCGGCCGGATCTACCGACTGCCGGGCACGAACCACACTTAGCATATTCCCCTCCGTTTCGTTGTAAGTCCGACCTCGAGCTATGGCGAGTATAGCAGAAGATTCGCTGAAGACAATCGGTCTATGGATGGATACCTACCGCTGGCGAAATTCGATCCCGGCGCCGCTGTAACGGCCGCCGTTCAAGCCGACGTTCACTGCCTGGGCCTGAACGCCGGGCGCTCGTGGCACGCTGATCAGCCGCACGACCCATCTCGTGCAGCCCAGCCCCGGAACCTCGAACCCGCCTTGGCTGTTCGTCGCCTTGCCGAACCGGTGCTTGCCGTCGGTCGAGCTGATCTGTACGACCGCGCGGTACACGCCCCGGCCGTTCCTGTCCTTGACGACACCCCAGATCCGCGAGTCGAAGGCTGTGCCGCACCTCACCGCCGCATCGGTCGGCTTGTCGACGACCCGCGCGGCGAAGACCATCGGCCGGGGCGCTGCAATCGGCGCCTGGGTCGGAACCTGGGTTGGCGCCGGTGACGGCGATGGCGATGGCGCCGTCGCGGTGGTCGGGAGCGAGACATTCAGCGCGACCGGCGGCGCCCGTGTTGGGCTGGCGGGCGGATCGGGCGTGGCGTCCGGCGTTGGCGCGGCGATCGTCGGCGGCGCCTGGGGCGGCGCAGTCGTCGCGATCGGGAGCGACGCAGCAGCGACCGGCGTGACAAACACGCCAGTCGGAAGGCTGCTGGTTCGGAGAGCTGTAGCGATCAGGAGTCCGGCAGCCAGTGCGATTGCGGAGACGACGGCGTAGGCTCCGATGGTCGTAGGTCTCGGCATGGCGCTGCCTCAACGACTCGTTTCTCGTATTATAATACTATAAATGCCAGAGAGGGTCGTTTAGTAACTGCACGAACGCGCGAAAAGAGCATATAGTGATGACAGAAACCGGTATCAGACTCGTTCGCGGCGCCTGCCCACACGATTGCCCCGACACCTGCGCGACGGTTACGGAGGTGCAAGACGGCCGGGCGGTGCGCTTCTACGCCGAAAAGGAGCATCCGGTTACCCAGGGCTGGCTGTGCGCGAAGGTGCGCCCGTACCTGGAGCGGGTCTACCATCCCGACCGGATCACCCACCCGCTGCGCCGCGCCGGGCCGAAAGGCGCTGGACAATGGGAGCGCATCTCGTGGGATGCGGCGATCGACGAGATCGCGTCGCGTTGGAAGGCGATCATCGCCGAGTACGGCGCGGCGGCCATCCTACCCTATTCCTACAGCGGAACGCTCGGCCTGCTCCAGCTCAGCATCTGCAACGCCCGCTTGTGGAACCGCATGGGCGCGAGCGGGCTGGAGCGCTCGATCTGCGGCGCGGCGGCCGAGGCGGCTGTCGAGGCCACGCTTGGAGCACGCTGGGCGCCCGATCCGGCCGACGTTCTGCACAGCAAGCTCGTCTTAATCTGGGGCCACAACCCGGCGAGTACGAACCCGCACTTCATGCCGCTGTTGCGTCAGGCGCAGAAGCGCGGCACCTACGTGGTGGTGATCGACCCGCGCCGCACGCTGACAGCTCGCTCGGCCGACGAACACATCCGGCCACATCCGGCGACCGATGGGGCGCTGGCGCTCGGCCTCATGCATGTGCTGTTCGCCGAGGGGCTGCACGACGAGCCCTGGCTGGAGGCTAACACCGTCGGCTGGCGCGAGCTGCGTGAGCGCGCGGCGGCCTACCCGCCCGAGCGCGTCGCCGCGATCACGGGCGTGCCAGCTGAAACGATCGTCGCATTGGCGCGGCGCTACGGGACGACCAAACCCGCGCTGCTGAAAACCGCGGATGGGATCCAGCGGCACGGCAACGGTGGTCAGACATTTCGGGCGTTAGCCAGTCTACCGGCGATTGTTGCGCAGATCGGTGTGCGTGGCGGCGGCTTTTTCTACAGCACAAGCGGGTATGTTCGTTGGGACGCCGAGGCAGTGGGGCACGCGAGCGAATGTCCACCGACGCCGCGGATCGTCAACATGAACCGGATCGGCGCCGCGCTGAACGGCGAGGTACACGACCCACCGATCATGTCGCTGTTCGTCTTCTGCGCCAACCCGGTCACTTCCTCACCGAACGCGAGCCTGACTGTAAAGGGTTTACAACGCGAGGATCTCTTCACAGTCGTCCACGAATTGTTTCTTACTGACACGGCGCAGTACGCCGACATCGTGCTGCCGGCCACGAGCCAACTCGAGCAGATCGATCTACACAAGGCCTACGGCCACCGCTACTTGCAATACAACCACGCCGCGATCGCGCCGCTCGGCGAGGCCAAGAGCAACTGGGACGTGATGCGGCTGCTGGCGCGCGCGATGGGCTACGACGAGCCGTGGCTGCGCGAAAGCGCGGAGGACGCTATTCGAGGGATCCTCGACGCGACGCGTGAGCAGAATACCTGCTTGGAAGGCGTTACGCTGGAGCGTTTACAGGCTGAGAGCACCGTGCCGCTCAATTTTCCGCCAGGCGCCGAGGTGCCGTTCGCCGATCTGCGCTTCCCCACACCCTCAGGCAAGATCGAGCTGCGCAGCGAGGCACTGGCCGCACAGGGGGTCGATCCGCTGCCGGAGTACGTGCCGCCCGCGGAATTCAAAGGCTCGAGGACTGAGGGTCGAGGACTGACAAATGAGGCGAGCGCTAACAGTTACTTAGTCCTCAATCCTCAGCCCTCAGCACTCGTGCTGATCTCGGGAGCCTCGCACCATTTCGTCTCCAGCAGCATGGCGAACCAGCCCAGCCTGATGACGAAGGAAGGCGCGCCGTTCGTCGAGATCAACCCGGCCGATGCGGCGGCACGCGGCATCGCCGACGGCGATACGGTGATCGTCGAGAGCGGGCGCGGCTGGTGCCAGCTGCGCGCCGTCGTGACCGACGACGTGCCGCCGGGGGTGGCAGTCGCGCCGAAGGGGCACTGGGCGCAGCTCGCACCGGGGGGCCGCAACGTCAACTGGACGACCTCCGACGCGCTGGCCGACCTGGCTGGTCAGAGCACGTTTCACAGCAACCTGGTTGAGATCCGGCCTGGAACCCGCTAAGAATCCATCCAAAAAAGGCCCCCATAAAGCAAGAGGAGATCAAAAAGCATGCGCAAGACACGCGACTTTCTCGCATCGCTCGGCCTGCCCGGCGGCGATGCCCTTGATCTACCAACGTCGCCAAAGCGTTTTCCCGACGGCGCGCAGTACCGGATCGAGATCCCCAGCGTCGAAGGCCCGCGCGCGCTGGCTGCCGTGCTCGAGGAGGCCGAGCGCCTATCGGTGACGGTACATCGCGTTTCGCAGGGCAGCGGCATTATGTTGCTAACTGACGCCGAGATCCGCGAGATGGCCCGTATCGGGCGCGACTCGGGCATCGAGGTCAGCCTGTTCGTCGGCCCGCGTGCGGCGTGGGACACCGGGGCGCAGGTCCTCGCTAGCGCCGGCAAAAACCTGGGCGCGCGACTGCGCGGCATGGATCAGGTGGTCTTCGCCGTCGAGGACATCCGCCGCGCCTGCGACCTCGGCATCCGCTCGGTGCTCGTCGCCGACGAAGGGCTGCTCTGGTTGGCGAACGAGATGAAGAAGGCTGCGGAGCTGCCCGCCGACCTGGTGCTGAAGGTCTCGGTGCAGATGGGCGCGGCCAACCCGATCTCGGTGCGCTGGATGGAGCAGCTTGGCGCGGGCACCTACAACACGCCGACCGATCTCTCGCTGCCTCAGTTCGCCGCGATCCGGCAGGCCGTGGCACTCCCGCTCGATGTGTATGTCGAGGTTCCCGACGATTTCGGCGGATTCGTGCGCTACTACGAGGTCCCCGAGTTGGTGCGCGTCGCCGCGCCGATCTACGTCAAGCTCGGCCTGCGGAACGCGCCGAACATTTACCCGAGCGGCGCGCATATCGAGGCGACCGCCGTCGCGATGGCCCGCGAGCGAGTGCGCCGGGCGGTGATCGCGCTCGACATGCTGCATCGCTATACGCCCGAAGCCGCCATGTCCGAGCGCGGCGCGAAGGATCTGGGCGTGCCGGTTATTACAGGTGACAGGTGACAGGGGACAGGGGACAGAGAGCATAATCTATCGCCTATAACCTATAACCTATCGCCTATAACCTATAACCTGTGCCCTATAACCTGCAAAGGCGACAACATGAAGATCACGAACGTCACTCCGCTCATCCTCGGCACCGATTGGCGCAACCTGACTTTCGTCAAAGTCGAGACCGACGAGGGACTGATCGGCGTGGGCGAGGCCCGTGTGCTGAACCGCACCGACGCTGTGCTGGGCTACCTCGCCGAAGCAGTGCCCCGCTACGTCCTCGGCCATGACCCATTCGCGATCGAACGGCTCGTCCAGCAGATGTTCCGCGCCGACTTCGGGCGCGCCGGCGAACTGGTTATGACCGGCATCGCGCTGATCGAGATCGCCTGCTGGGATATCGTGGGCCAGGCGCTCAACCAGCCGGTCTACCGGCTGCTCGGCGGCGCGGTGCGCGACTCGATCAAAGCCTACGCCAACGGCTGGTACACCGTCGAGCGCACGCCGGAGGATTTCCACGCCGCGGCCCGCCTGGCGGTCGCGAAAGGCTACCGGGCGCTCAAGTTCGACCCGTTCGGTGCCGGCTTTTATGAGCTGGAGCGCAGCGAGAAAAACCGCGTGATCGCGCTAGTCGAGGCCGTGCGCGACGCGATCGGGCCGGACGTCGAGATCATGATCGAGATGCACGGGCGCTTTAACCCGACGACCGCGATCGAGATGACCCGCGAGCTGGCGCAGTTCAAGCCGAGCTGGGTCGAAGAGCCGGTGCCGCCTGAGAACCTCGCCGCGCTGAAGAAGGCCGCCGACGCGATCGCGCCGCTCGGCATCCCGATCGCGACCGGCGAGCGACTCCACACGCCCTACGAGTATCGCGAGCTGTTCGAACTACAGGCCGCCGACATCATCCAGCCCGACATCACCCACTTCGGCGGGCTGCTGAACGTAAAGAAGCTCGCCGCCTGGGCCGAAGCCTACTACATGCTGGTCGCGCCGCACAACGTCGGCGGCCCGGTATCGACCGCCGCCGCGCTGCAGCTGGCCGCCTGCACGCCCAACTTCAAGATTCAAGAACACTTCAACGACTTCGCCGAGGCATACGTCAAAGACGCGGCGCCGGGCCTGCCGGAGGTGGTCGACGGCGCCTTCGCGCTGCCGGGCGGGCCGGGGCTGGGCGTCAAGCTGAACGAGGATGTGATTCGCGAACACCCGCGCCAGAAGGTGCATTTCAACCTGTTCGCGGACGATTGGCACAAGCGCAAGGCAGCCACCGGCGAACAGTAAGAACTCGTGAAGAAGCGAATCGTTCCTCGGTTTTCTGTTCGCCCGCCGGCGAACAGAAAACCGAGGAACATTGAATCGTCAAGTACCTTGCTGCCGCAGGCAAAGTTGTCGCTTGCGATCAGAGCCGGCGCGCCAGGCGCCGCACGAACCCGCCGAGCGCGATCAGCAGCGCCAGGCCGAAGAGCAGTAGCGCCAGCGGCGCGGACTCCCCGCCGGTAT
>WNFV01031670.1_pt1 | contig 10511 bp, 9 predicted proteins | sample 5400101 | NCBI WGS metagenome assembly WNFV01 (sample SAMN13153361, study PRJNA577476) | soil metagenome | isolation source: 115 cm soil or saprolite under grassland replicate 1 | place: USA:California | collected 2016-06-15 | reverse complement strand
TGAATTCAAGGTATTCGCCGAAATGCCCCACGGCTGGCTCAACGACACGATGCCGGGGCGTTACCGACAGGCACAATCAGAGGCGGCCTGGGCAATGATGATCGATTTCTTGAACCGAGTATACGCGGGCGCCTACCCACTTGGCCGAGTGCGGTCGCGCTTTGATGCGGACATTAATATAGATTACGACTTCAAGAAGAACGTGCGGCTCGAATGATCGCAATCGGTGGCGGTCTGCTAAGTCGCCTTGAGGTACTTCGCGGTAACCTCGTGAAGAGGGAGCACCTCACCGCGAAGCACGTTTCGAATGATTCTCAAAGCACATTCCTTTGCCCCCGGCGGTTCCTTCTCTCTGTGGACGATCGTGCAGTCTTCCACGATGACAACTCTATAGCGGTATTGATGAGCGTCGCCGGCAGTCCAGAGCACGGTATTGTCCGTCGATGCGCCGGCAATGAGAACCGTATCGCAGCCCATAGTCCTCAACGTGTAATCGAGATCGTTATGGGAGAAACCGCTCAAGAAACGCTTGTAAATAAGGATATCCTTGTTAACGGGCTGGAGTTCCGGAATAACATTCAAATTGTCTGAGCCTACCATCATAGACGGTTGTCCGGGTAAGTTATCAGTGGGTCGGCGCATGCTATTCACGTGAATCACCTGGACCTTGGCTGCGTAGGCAGCATCTTTGAGCTGTCTCACCCTGGCCACCATGTCGTAGCCGAAGCTTCCCGGCTTCCAGCCATAGCCATTCGCCATGTCGAGAATTATCACTACTGGCTTCTTAAGCGTCTGATCTGCCATCTTGCCTTCCTCCGTAGTTGTTCCTGATTTTTGTTCTGCGGCTTGGGCTTTTGCCCCGAAGGGAGTTAAATAGTGGATTAGGGGAAGCGCAAGGCCGGCGAGTGAAATCCCTTGCAATACCGCGCGCCGTGACACGGTCTCTCCTCTGATAGCCGGCTCCTTGCTTTTTGCCCTACGAATAATAGGAATTTTCTCTTTAGGACGGCCGGAGCGAAATTAAAACTCGTTGCCGGCTTGCCCGCGCAAGCGACCATGAAGCGCTAACAGCCCACACCCGACGCGGCTTCCAGCTTGTTCTGAGGCCGGACAGTATCCGATGGGGAAATCGAGCGCAATACGCAGATGACTTTTTCGTCACCAAGCTACAGTGAAATTGACCCGCAGAGATTAAAACGGCAGCAGCTTCGCCGGTGTGTCGACCAACATGGTGTGTATCTGATCCTCCGACACGCCACCCTTCAGTAGCTTGGGAACAAAATTCCGCAGGAGATGAGCATAAGTATGTTGTTGCGTTCCGCGCTGCACGAGCCCGACGCTCCAGCCGTTGGTATCGTTAGCCAAAACGATCTGATTTGAGAAACCGGACCGAATCATTTCCATTACCAGTTCGACTCTTTTCTCATCAGGCATCGCGTAGGCGGCCGAAGACCATCCCTCGGTGCCAATGTGGTCGTAGCCAATATAGAAACCCTTCCGTGCGAGTTCTTTGTCACGCTCGCTATCCAAAGCATAAGCCGCGTCGAGGTGGCTGATGATCACGCGAGTCGGATCGGCGCCTTCCTCTAAGAGTATCTCCGCTTGTCTTTTGGCGAACTGTGTCCCGTGAGTAACGATGGCTGCTCCGGTCCGCCTGGAGGCGCGAGCGGCCGCGCGATAAGTCATCTCCTCGAGTCGGCTGAAGCGATCGCCGCTATTGCCGACTTTGATCACGCCCGCTTTGACCGTTGTGGTGCCCATTCCTTGAGTGAGTTCCTTGACGAAAAGCTCGGTGTGGTAGTCGATCCCTCTTTCGGCAAAGTAGGGGAGAATTTTGCGCTCGGCCCAGAAACCGGTGCAAGCCACGATATGAACTTTGGTGTAACGGGAAAGGCAGACATAGAACTCGATATCGCGACCGATGCCGATGCCGGACACATCGACGACGGTGCCGCCGCCGGCCGCTTTGAAATCGAGCAGATCGTTATAGATCTTTTCGAACACACGTGGCGCGTCGAAGTGCTGCCTTGCCTCCGGAGAATATTCCCACCCCGGTGTGGAAAAGAGGATATGCTCGTGCAGGCTGGTCATGCCAAGCTGCCGAGGATGAATCGGACCCAGCACCGTATTCACTTGCGCCATCGTTCCTCCTTGGTTGTGTCGAGAACAGAGAGGTCTCACGTAATCCGACAAATATTGCTCAAGCGCAGGGTATGCTATATTTGCCTTCCGAACGAAGTCAAGAAAAAGTATCGTAGGGTTCAGTTTGAGTACGCCACGAATTCACATGCCCAGAAAGATTCCTCGCTTTGCTCGGAATGACAAGAAACTAAATGATCTGTCATCTCGAACCCTTCGGTCGTACTCAGGGTAGACTCCGTGAGAGATCTTGGGCTCACTGAACCACTAACCGAACGTAACGCCGAACACCGTTCCATAAAACGCCCATGACAGGAGAGTTCTGATGAGGAAATCGAAACAGAGCGCGTTCTTCTGTTTGTTGACGGTTGCGATCTTCTTTAAACCACCGCACTTGTGGTCCCAGAGCGGTACCGATTCGAAGCTCGTTGAGGCGGCGAAAAAAGAGCGCGAAGTCGTCTGGTATACGACTACGAGCTTAGAGACAAGCAAAGTAATTGTCGATCGGTTTCAAAAAAAATTTTCTTCCATCAATGTGACGCTCTATCGGACAGGCGTTGCGCCCCTGATCAGCAGGGTCCTGATCGAAGCGCGCGCCGGGAAATACGACTGGGATGTGTTATCCGGCGGAGGCGAGCTGTTTTCTCCCGTGATGGATAAAGCCCTGATCGCGCAATACCGCTCGCCGGAGGCGAGAATGATCGATGACGATTTGGTGGACAAGCAAGGTTACTGGACGGCGTACACCGTAACCACCTTTGTTTTGGGTTTCAACACCAAGATGGTGAAGAAGCAAGATGTTCCAAAAACCTACGAGGCGCTCCTCGATGCTAAATGGAAGGGTCAAAAAATTGGTGTGGACACGTCAGCGGGAATTCTTCATGCGCTCATGCCGGTGTGGGGAAAAGAAAAAGCGATCTCTTATTTCAAGCAACTTGCGGCTCAGAATCCGGTTCCGAAAGAGAGCACGTCGCTGATGGCTCAACTGCTGGGCGCCGGAGAGATGCCGCTTGCTCTGGGTTCGGCTCATCTCTACGAACTCTTCAGCCGGAAAGGGGCGCCGGTCGATTGGATTCCTCTCGAGCCTGCAGTGGTTCGAGTCATACCAACGACGTTAGGCGCGAAGGCGCGCCACCCCAACGCGGCGAAGCTCTTGTATGATTACCTCATCGCAAGAGAAGGGCAGGAAATCATAAAGTCATTCAATCGAGTACCGGTGCGTAAAGACGTCCTGCCGGATCCTCCCAGACTCCTCCACGGCTACAAGCGCGTGATGATGTACCCGGAACTGTACAAGAATCTTCCCGAGACCCAGAAGATCTACAATGAGATTTTCAATTTGCGTTAAACCGCTGTCCGCTTGGGATCAGCAAATTGTTAACAGAAGTGTGAGCCCACGAGGGATCCGTCATTGGTTTCCGCTCAAGTCAAAAGCCGCCTGGATTCCGGCTTCCGCCGGAACGACGAAATCAGCTTTCACTGAAGTAAGTTATTTAAGGTTTGGACTGCTCCAACAGCTCCGCTGCGCGCTCTCTCACATCTTTGTTCGAATCCGCCATGGCGGTGCGCAAGGACTCGGTATCTTTGCGCTCGGCGAGAGCTTCGAGCACCTCGATGCGAAACTCGGGAGAGCGGTCGTTCAGCCCTCGTCTGATCATCTGCGTGGCCAACGAGCCTTCTTTTTCCGTTAGGGCGGAAAGCGCGGCTTCTTTTACGTCGGGGCTTGGATCGGCCAGCATATCGCCTAAAGCCGCGATGCTCTTTGGGTCGTCGAAGTCTTCCAACTCCGCGATGGTGGCAAGCTTCGATTGAACGCGGCTGTCTACTGTCTTCTGTTTCAATGCCTTCTGGTCTCGTTCGGCCTTAAGCGGGCCTTTTTCAGTGCGGTCAGGCCGCCCCTCGAAGCGCTTCGTTGGCTGCGGTCTCTTCTCAATCTGCCTCTGGGTGATTTCGGCTCCGGGCGGCAGGATCAGTACCTGTGACAAACGATTTCCCGAATAAAGGAAGGCGTAATTCAGATCTCTCAGCACCTCTTCAAAGGCGCGCGTAGGAGGAACGCTTTTCAAATCGATCGAAAACGGCCTTTCAGCCACTTTGGTATCCTTGAGCTCCACGACAATGCCGCTCTTTTTTTGCATCTCGCTGAGCAGCTCCTTGAGCGGCACGTTAGTCGCTTTGACACTCAACCGCCCGTTTTGAAATTCCACCAGCGGCGGCTTGCTTCTCGGTGGGCTCTTTGCGGGCGGATCACTGGCGGCAGCCAGCACTAGAGAGATCAACGAAATCACTAGAATTCTCATAAGTCCCCCAGCGCATCGGTTTGAATGGGACCTTCGGGAATCGAAGTAATAGTGTGCGCGCTTCGAGCCTACTGGAAGAGCTTCCTGAAGGTCTCATTCACCTCGGCTTCCTTTTGTCCCAGGTCGATGTCGGTCATGAGTAGTTTGTGCTGTTTGAGTATCTTGCCGTACTTTGAATCTGAGTATCTTGCCGTACTTTGAATCGACATCGTCGCGAATCGGTACGCGGCCATACTGGTTGATGACTTCCTGGCCTTCCTTCGACAGCAACCATTCGATAAATAGCTTGGCGGAGTTGGGATTGTTCGGCCGCGAGGGCAGCGAGGCGGCGACGGTGTAGGTTATCACCGGCTCGAGGCCGAGCCAGTCCACCGGTGCACCCTTGGTCTTTAGGTCTTCGATCGAATATTCGTAGACGCCGGCGGCGACCGGAAATTCTCCCGCTGCCAGCAGTTGCAGAACCAGCGTGTTGCCGTCGCGCACCGAGGGATTTAGCGCCGCGAGCTTTTCCATGAACGGTCGGCCCTTGAGCTTGAGCAACATGGCAAACCATTCGATCTTGTTGGAATCGATCGCGATGGCATTTTTCCACCGCGGGTTCAAAAGCTCATCGTAATTCTTCGGAACGTCGGCCCGTTTGACTTGGCGGCTGTTGTAACCCAAGAGCGTTCCGCTCGCATACACCGATGTCCAGAAACCTTCGGGATCTTTATATTGTGCGGGCAACGAAGCGGCTTCAAGAGGGACATGCTTGCTCAACGCGTCGCGCTTTTTGAGTATGTTCGTTTCGATAACGCTGGTGTGAATGATATCCGCGATATGCTGTTTAGCCTGCTCTTCGAACAAGATTTTGCTGACGAGTTTTTGTTTGCCGGCGCGAAAGAACTCGGTTTTGATGAACGGATATTTTTTGTTGAACGCCGTGAAGTACATTTGCAATTGTGGCGCGGTTGCGGACGCGTAAACGACGAGCTTGCCTTCTTTTTTGGCGCCGGCGATGAGTTGCTCTAAGGTTTGCGCTGCTGAAGTGCCAACTAAGGCTAGCAGGAAGAGAATAGCGATCATCGCAGTTTTCATGACGCCTCCATTGTGGCGCACGTTAGTGGAGTTCACGCCATTCTGTCAACGCCAGTGCCGCCACTGCATAAGATTTCTCACGGAGTTTACCCTGAGCCTCGCCGAAGGGGTTCGAAATGACAGAAAAACGTGCTCGCGACCGGCGCGTCATAGGTTGTCATTCCGATTGCGTGGGGATCGAGCGCGTCGACAAAACAGAAAAATTCCTTTAGAATTAATTTCAGTGAGGTAAGAGATATGACAACCCCCGAATTCGTTTATCAAGATCCGCTCCCCGTCGAAAAGGACACGACTAAATATCGGCTGTTGACGAAAGACTACGTGTCGGTGACGAAGTTCGACGGCAAAGAGATCTTGAAGATCGAACCGGAGGCATTGACCTTGCTGGCGAGTGTGGCGATTCGCGATGTTTCGTTCCTCTTGCGCACCGCGCATCTGGAAAAAGTCGCGGCTATTCTCAAGGACCCGCAGGCTTCCGATAACGACCGGTATGTAGCGCTAGCGATGCTGCGCAATGCGGATACGTCGTCGAAAGGCATCCTGCCGTTTTGCCAAGACACGGGCACAGCGACTATTTTTGCCAAGAAGGGCCAGCAGGTTTGGACCGGCGTGAAAGACGAGGAGTATCTCGCCAAAGGAGCTTACAAAACCTACACGGAAGAAAACCTGCGCTATTCGCAGACGGCGCCGCTCAACATGTACGAAGAAGTCGATACGGGAACCAACTTGCCCGCGCAGATCGATATCATGGCGACGGAAGGCCTGGAGTATCAATTTCTCTTCGTCACCAAGGGAGGAGGTTCGGCCAATAAGAGCACACTCTACCAGGAAACCAAGGCGCTGCTCAATCCGACGAGTCTGGAAAAATTTCTCACTGAGAAAATGAACACTCTCGGAACGGCTGGCTGTCCGCCTTATCATCTTGTCTTCGTCGTCGGCGGGACTTCAGCCGAAGCATGCATGAAGACAGTGAAGCTCGCGACGACGGGCTACCTGGATCATCTGCCGACGACCGGTAACGCGCATGGGCGCGCCTTCCGCGACGTTGCGTTGGAAAATAGGATGCTGGAGCAAGCCTACAAGTCCGGTTACGGCGCGCAATTCGGCGGCAAGTATTTCGCTTTGGATGTTCGCATCATTCGGCTGCCACGTCACGGCGCTTCTTGCCCGGTCGGCATGGGTGTTTCTTGCTCGGCGGATCGCAATGCCAAAGCAAAGATCAACAAAGACGGCGTCTGGCTCGAAGAGCTGGAGCGCGAGCCGGGACGGCTCATTCCTGAAGAATATCGCGGCAAGGTCGTGAGCAACGTAGTCAAAGTCGATCTCAATCGGCCGATGAACGAGATTCTCGCCCAGCTGACGAAATATCCGGTGACGACACAACTGTCGCTCACCGGCACGATGGTCGTGGCCCGCGATATTGCCCACGCAAAGCTCAAAGAAAGAGTCGATCGCGGCGAAGGCTTGCCGCAGTATTTAAAAGATCATCCGGTTTATTATGCGGGTCCCGCCAAGACACCGGAAGGCATGCCCTCCGGCTCGTTCGGTCCGACGACGGCGGGACGCATGGATTCGTATGTCGATTTGTTCCAGTCACTCGGTGGCTCGATGATCACGCTCGCCAAAGGCAATCGCAGCCAGCAGGTCACCGACGCGTGCAAAAAGTACGGCGGCTTCTATCTTGGCTCTATCGGTGGTCCGGCGGCGATACTGGCGAAAGAAAACATCAAGAAAGTCGAAGTGCTCGAGTATCCCGAATTAGGCATGGAAGCGATCTGGAAGATCGACGTGGAAGATTTTCCGGCGTTTATACTCGTCGACGATAAAGGTAACGACTTCTTCAAGCAGATTCTGCACTGAAAAAATGCGCAGTTACCGCCGAGGCACAGAGTACGCAGAGGTTTTTTGCTTCAATATTATCTTTCTCCGCGCCCTCAGCGGTCATGAGAAAAAATTCAAAAACCATCAAAATTGCAATTTTGGCCTCAATGAAATCAAATACTTGCAACTGCTGATTTTCGCGAAAAGGGATTTTTTCTCACGACCAGCGCCTCTGTGGTGAGATTTGACCATAGTTGTTATAGGAAGTTTTCCAATTCGAACCGATCTGCGTTCATTGAGCGGCCTTCGATGCGCACGTAATCGCCGTTGCGCAGATGATTGAACTGCTCGGTCACTGAGCGCGGCGCATTGAACGCGACAGAGACCACGATCAAGCGATTGCGCTGGTCGCGAATTTCAAATGTTCCACGGCGCGAATCGACATATTCGACGCGCCCTTCGGTGCGGTCCAACCGCCCGCGGCCGCCGCCGCTGCTATAGCCGCGATCCTGGACGCTTTCTCTGACTGTAATTGAATCGGTGAAATCGCGGCCATCGCGGTCCCGTTGAACTCGTGCCGCGACGTAGTCGCCACGCTCCAGATTGTCGACCGAATAATTGCGTTGCTGATAGACGACTTGGGTATTATTATCGTAACGAACGATTGATGTGCGCCCGGAATCTGTGCGTATCTCGATCTCCCACGCTCGCGTATCGACGTTCTGAACCTCACCGACAATGTCGTTGGAGCTGCCGTAGTCTCCCAACCCGTCCACGTGGCCTAATTCATGGCAGCCAGTTAAAGCCAAACTGGCGAGGGATAAAAACCCAAATAGCCGTGATGCTAGGTACATCTCAAGCCTCCTTTTCTATCTCCGTCCACAGGCTAACGGCTTGCACCGCCGCGTACCTAAGGGAATTCGAGGGATTTGTCACAGCCTCACAAAGTCGTTATATTTTCACTCTCTTTTGTCCAGTTGTCGAGGACTCCTTTAAGCCTAATGGCGCTTTGCTAATGGTCTGATTTATTTGACGGTTGACCTCGAATAGAGTTACGTTGCGGTCTGTGACAGCGGCAAATAGGAGGGATGAATCATGCCGACCATCGATGCCGACGCCCACGTAATCGAGAGCGAGCGGACATGGGATTACGTTGAAAATCCGAAATACAAACCGCAACTGACCATGCCCAATAGCGGCGGTCCGCAGTACTGGATGATCGACGGCAAGGCATTTCGGCGCGGCGTCAATGTCGACCCAACGCTGTCGGAGGCGGATCGTGAGATGCGCGATATCGGCGCCCGCTTGAGGCACATGGACGAGCTCGAGATCGATATTCAGGTTCTCTATCCGTCGCTTTTTCTTAGGCCCCTGACCTCGAAACCCGAAGTCGAGAAGGCGATCTGCCGGAGCTATAACCGGTGGCTGATCGATATTTGCAACCAATCGCACGGGCGGCTCCGCTGGATCGCGACGGTGCCAATGCTCGATATGCCCGACGCCGTGGATGAAATCCGGTTTGCCAGGGCCAACGGCGCTTGCGGTATCTTCAGCCGCGGCCTGATCGCCGACAAGCGGCTCAGCCATCCGTTTTTTGATCCGCTCTATGCCGAGGCCGAGAAGGCCAATCTACCTTTCTGCGTGCACGCTTCGACGGGTAATTTCGATTGGGTCGATCTTTTCGACGGGGAAAGCGGTTTCAGCCGGTTCAAGATGCCGGTGCTTTGCGATAATCATGTCTATGTGGCCTGCCAGACCGACGACGACCTGCCGTACATTCTTAAATATTCCGGCGAAGACAATATCGTGATCGGTTCCGACTATGGCCATAAGGACACGTCGGCGGAGATCGAGGCTTTGCGCACATTGAAACGCAAGGGCGACGTCGATCCTAAGGTGATCGATAAAATCCTCTACGACAATGCCAAGGCGCTCTATGGGTTATAGAGGTGTCGGTTTTCGGACGAGCCCGAAACCCGGAACTAGAAACTCGGGGAATAAGCTGCGTGAACTGCCAGACAGTAACGAGCGTCGTTAACAAATTACAAACTATAAAGCCTTGCCGCGTTCTCACCCATGATTTTCGCCTTGAGAGATCCTTGCGCTCCATGACTTCCTCCACGGTGTGCGGGAACTTCGAATCACTGTGATTGTAGTCAGTGGCAAAGACTAATCGCTCGTCACCGACGAATTCCGCGACGTACGGCAACATCTTTTCGTCCATCTCGAAGGCGTAAAACATTTGCCCGCTTTTCATATATTCGCTCGGGGGTTTCTTCAGCCACGGCACCGTCGGCTGAAGAAACTCAAAGTGTTCGTCGAGCCGTTCCATCCAATAGGGCACCCAGCCGCAGCCGGCTTCCATGAAGGCGAACTTCAGGCGCGGAAATCTTTCCAATAACCCGCCGGCGACAACGCAGAGCGAAGCGATCATCTGCTCGAACGGGTGCGCCATGGCGTGCGTATAGAAAGGGTGATCAAAGCGTTCGGTTGCTGCCGGAACGCCATCGCCGGCGCCGACATGAATGCACACCGGCACGTTGAGCCGCTCGGCTTCAGCGAAGAACGGAAACAGATCAGGATCGTCGAGGTTCTTTTTCGACGCCGATATCGGCGGGGCGGCGACCGCGACAAATTTGAGATCTTGAACAGCACGCCGAAGCTCCTTCACCGCTTCCGGCGGATCTTGGATGGCGACCGCGGCGACGCCTTTGAGCCGGCGTGGATCGGCTTTGCAATAATCCGCCAGCCAGTTGTTGTAGACGCGCGCAATGGCGCAAGCCAAATCTTTATCTTCGACGAACGGCAGGCTCAAGAACGGGGATGTGCCGAAAAGCACAGCCGCATCGATGCCCTCGAGGTCCATGTCTTTTAGTCGCTGCACCGGATCGACCATGCCCGTCGTCGGCTGTGGCTGACGGCTACGAGGCGCGCCTACGAAGCTGCAACCCTTGCCCACAGGCTTTGGTGTTAACCTTCCGTCGATCATCATAAAACTATATCCGCGGTTATCCGTGACGGGCCTTGGCGCGCGCGAGCGGTAAGGTTCTTCAAGCAAATCCGCCCACGGGATATTTTTCTCTAAAACATGTCCATCGGCATCGATAATGCGCATGGTGCTTCTCCTCAACGATCATGAATTTGGTTTATCACTATCAGAAACCGACGTTGATG
>WNFV01015319.1_pt1 | contig 10511 bp, 11 predicted proteins | sample 5400101 | NCBI WGS metagenome assembly WNFV01 (sample SAMN13153361, study PRJNA577476) | soil metagenome | isolation source: 115 cm soil or saprolite under grassland replicate 1 | place: USA:California | collected 2016-06-15 | reverse complement strand
GTCATCGCGCGCGGGTACGACGCGGAGCTGGACGAATTGCGCTCGATCCAGGAGAACTGCGGTGCGTTCCTGGTCGAGCTCGAAGCGCGCGAGCGCGCCCGCAGCGGCATCGCCAGCCTCAAAGTCGAGTACAACCGCGTGCACGGCTTCTACATCGAAGTCACGCACGCGCACGTCGAGCGCATTCCGGACGACTACCGGCGCCGGCAGACGCTCAAGAACGCCGAGCGCTACATCACCCCGGAGTTGAAGGCATTCGAAGACAAGGCCCTGTCCGCGCAGGAACGTGCGCTCGCTCGGGAGAAGTTTCTGTACGACGCGCTGCTGCGCGATCTCGCCGCGGCGATTCCCGAGCTCCAGCGCGCGGCGCAGGCACTCGCCACGCTCGATGTGGTGGCGACGCATGCCGCGCAAGCCGAGGCGCTCAACTGGGCGCGGCCCGCCTTCGTCGCGGCGCCGGGACTCGCGATCCGCGGCGGCCGGCATCCCATCGTCGAGAAAGAAGTCGAGCATTTCATTCCCAATGATCTCAGGCTCGATCCGGCGCGGCGGCTCCTCATCGTCACCGGACCGAACATGGGGGGCAAGTCGACCTACATGCGCCAGGCGGCGGTGATCGTGCTGCTCGCGTGCTGCGGGTTGTTCGTGCCGGCGAGAAGCGCCGAGATCGGCCCGCTCGATGCGATTTATACCCGCGTGGGCGCGGCCGACGATCTTGCCGGCGGCCGCTCGACGTTCATGGTCGAGATGACCGAAGCCGCGCACATCCTGCATCGCGCGACCGGCGAGAGCCTGGTCGTGATCGACGAGATCGGCCGCGGCACGTCGACCTTCGACGGGCTCGCGCTGGCGTGGGCGATCGCGCGGACGCTCGCGCTCGACAACCGCAGCCTGACGCTGTTCGCCACGCATTACTTCGAGCTGACCGCGCTGCCCTCGGAGCTGGAAGGCTGCGCCAATGTCCACTTCGACGCGGTCGAGCACAAGGACGGCATCGTGTTTCTGCACGAAGTCGCGGAGGGGCCGGCCAACCGCAGCTACGGCCTGCAAGTCGCGAAGCTCGCCGGCGTTCCCGCCGACGCGATCCGCCAGGCGCGAGCATATCTCGCACGGCTCGATCAGTTCAGCTCGCGGCGCGATGCGCACGGCGATTTGTTCGCGCCTGCCGGTGTGGCAGATCCGCCGCCGGTAATTGCGTCCGCCGCATTGGATCGTCTCGCCGCGCTCGATCCCGACGCGCTCAGTCCCCGCGAAGCGCAAGCGGCGCTCTACGAACTGAAACGTCTCGCGAAAAATTAGGTTCTTCGCCGAATTGACGATCGGCGTCGTGTTTTGCGGCGAACGCCTGTCCAGCGCGCGAGGGCCGCAAACGCCGACCTGCGGGTGCCCGGCGCGGCTGCAGTCGCGAACTCAACGTCTCCTTTGCCGCGCCACCCGCGACGGCCGGCGCGGCCCACGCGCGCCCGCCAAGCATTCGCCGCTTCCCGCAATGGCACGCTGCAGCAGCTTCCCGTCAGTGGTGGGCGCCGGGGCCGTGCACGTGTCCGTGCTCGAGCTCGTCCGGGGTCGCCGCGCGCACGTCGAGCACCGTGCAATCGAAGCGCAGCCGCTGACCGGCCAGCGGGTGATTGCCGTCGACGACGACCCGCCCGTCGGCGATGTCGGTCACCGTGAACACGCGGACCTCTTCCTCGCCCTCGCCGGAGGTGTCCTCGTACTGCATGCCGACCTTGACGTCCGCGGGGAAGCGATCCTGTGCTTCGACACGAACGAGCTCGGCGTCGTATTCGCCGAACGCGTCCTCAGGCTCGAGGGCCACCGAGCAGGAGTCGCCCGTTCGCTTTTCGGTGAGCGCGTCTTCGATCTTCGGAAAGATGCCGTGATGACCGCCGTGCAGGTAAGTGATGGGCTCGCTCGTTTCCTCGATGAGCTCGCCGGCTGCGGAGTAGAGCTTGTAGGTGAGCGTGACGACGGTGTCGTCGGAAATTTGCACGAAGCGTCTCCGATCGGTGTTGGCGCTGCGCTCGCGAAAGGCGTGGCGACGAGCGCGGCTTATTGTACCTCGGCAAGCCAGGCCGCCGGCATCTCAGCGCTTCGCGCAACGACGGCAGCGTCCGGCCGCCGCTATAATCGCCCGATGGAACCCGCGCTCCTGGGCGGCGCCGCACCGGCGCGCTTTTTGCAGCGCTATTGGCAAAAGCGGCCGCTGCTGATCCGGCAGGCGATCGCGGGATTCGAGGGTGTTCTGTCGACGCGCGAGCTCTTCGCGCTCGCGGCCCGCGACGACGTGGAGTCGCGGCTCGTGTGGCGCGAACACAATCGCTGGGGGCTCGCGCACGGTCCCTTCCGCCGCGCCGATTTTCGCGCCTTGCCGAAGCGCAATTGGACGCTGCTCGTCCAGGGGCTCAATCTGCATCTCGCCGCGGCCGACGCGCTGCTGCAGCGCTTCGCGTTCATTCCTTACGCGCGCCTCGACGACGTGATGGTGAGCTACGCCGCGCCCGGAGGCGGCGTCGGCCCGCATTTCGATTCCTACGACGTGTTCCTCCTCCAGGGCGAGGGCCGCCGCCGATGGCGCGTCGGCCGGCAGCGCGACCTTGCGCTCAAGCCGGGTCTGCCGCTCAAGATCCTCGCGCGCTTTCGCCCCGAGCACGAATGCCTGCTCGGCCCGGGCGACATGCTGTATCTGCCGCCGGCGGTTGCCCACGAGGGCATCGCGCTCGACGCCTGCAGCACGTACTCGATCGGATTCCGCGCGCCGTCCGCGCAGGAGATCGCGATCGCCTTCCTCGACTGGTTGCGCGATCGCATCGCACTCGACGGCCGCTACTCCGATCCAGGTCGCCGGCCGGCACGCTCGCCCGCGTGCATCGAGCCAGCGTTGCGAGCCTACGCGGTGGCGACGTTGCGCCGTCTAACCTGGGACGAGCGCGCGGTCGCGCGATTTCTCGGCTCGTACCTCACCGAGCCCAAGCCCGGCGTCGTCTTCTCTCCGCCGGGCCGTGGCTCCGGCCCCGGCCGCTTCATGCGCCGCGCCGCGCGTCGCGGTGTCCGCTTGGACAGCCGCACCCGGTTGCTCTACGATGAGCGCAGCCTGTTCATCAACGGCGATGCGCTCGCCTGGCCCGCGCATGGACGAGCGGCGCTGAAGCGGCTCGCCGACGCGAGGCGGCTTGCCGACGGCGAGATCGACGAGCGCGCATCGTCTTTGCTTTATCGCTGGTACCGCGATGGCTTCCTCCACTTCGACTGACCCGCCGCCCCTTCCGAGCGAGCCGCGCGAGCCGCGCCTGGTCGAACTCGCGACGCTTGCAGAGCAATGCACGGCCATCGACCAGCTCGTGGCGCTGGCGCAGCATCGCATCCGGGTATTCGACCAGGATATGTCGCAAACTGGATGGAACCAGCCATCTCGCGTCGATCGTCTCGCGGCCTTCCTGCGCGACACTCGCGGCCGCCGCCTCGACATCATCGTGCACGACACCGCGTATCTCGAGACCGCATGTCCGCGCATGCTGAAGCTGTTGCGCGCGTACAGCTATGCGATGACGATCTACCGCACGGGAGCGGAGGCGAGGCACGCGACCGACCCGCTGCTCATCGTCGACGACCGCCACTATCTGCACCGCTTCCATATGGAGCAGCCGCGCGCGGCGATGGGCATCGAACAGCCCGAGCAGACACGCCCGCTGGCGAGCCGCTTCGACGAGATCTGGGCGACCGGCGAACCGGGGATCAACGCAACCGTTCTGGGGCTCTAAGGAAGCTCGCGCCGGCGCGCAGAAAACGGTTCAAACCATCGTGCTTTGTAGTACACTGTCGAGGTCGGCCGGCGGCAATGGGTAGTTTTGCTTTCGCGCCATTTGTCGATTGCGCTGGCGATGCGTCAGCCGGGCAGGGAATCCGGCTTTCTCAACCCAATCACTTCATAATCGAGTAAGGGAACGATGATGAACAAGTCAGTATTCATTGCTGCGGCTCTTGCGCTGGCGGTGGTCGGCTGCGGCGACAACAAGCAAGCGCAGGATGCCAAGGCGGCGGCAGACAAGGCCGCTCAGGCCGCCAAGGATTCCGCCGACAAGGCGGCTGCTGCTGCCAAGGATGCCGGCACCGCTACAGTTGAGGCGGGCAAGGCGGCGGTCGATGCCACCAAGTCGGCAGGCGCCGCTGCCGCCGATGCGATGAAGCCTGCGACGCCGCCTCCGGCGCCCGCGCCAGTCACGCCGCCCCCGGCGGAACCGCCGAAGAAATAAGTGTTCGTCACGGTGCGGCTTGGGTCCGGGTTCGATCAGGATCCACCGCACCGTTATGTTAAAATTCGCTCATCGGTGGTGCCCGTCCAACGGATCCCGGGTTGATCACGGGCGCCCAGCCGATTCTCACGCAACGTTCCGACCCAACTCGAGTAAGAGGATCACCATGAACAAATTCGTTTTTATCGCTGCCGCAGTGGTTCTCCTCGCCGCCTGCGACAAGCCTGCACCCGTAGTCGTAACGCCCCCGCCGTCTCCGCCTCCGCCGGTCGTTGTCACACCAGCGCCCGATGCTAGCGCGGATGCTGCCAAAGCCGCGGCCGACAAGGCAGCCGACGCGGCCAAGGATGCGTCCAAAGCTGCCGACACCACTAAAGGTGCAGCCACGGATGCCAAGGCGGCGGCGGACAAGGCCACCGAAGCTGCCAAGGAAACGAAGAAATAGCGTTAGACACTCCCCAAAAAAAAGCCGGCCTGCGGGCCGGCTTTTTTTTCGCTCGTGCCACTCGGAGCAGGCTGCAGAAGAGCGTCGCGAGAGCGCAGCGTGCTAGAGGGGGGCGCCGATGCGCTGGGCAACCTCCCTGTATTTATCGATCACGCTGCCGAGGTCGCGCCGGAAGCGGTCCTTGTCCATCTTGTCGCGCGTCGCGCGGTCCCACAGCCGGCAGCCATCCGGGGTGAACTCATCGCCGAGCACCAACGGCCCTCCGGGGTCGTCCTTCGGGTGCCCGAACGCAAGCGTGTAATCGACCAGGTCGATCCCCGCGTCTGCGAACAGCGGCTTGAGCACGGCGTTCACCTTGTGCGTGAGCGCCTTCATCTGTTCGATCTCCGAGGGCTTGGCCCAGCCGAGCACGCGGATGTGATCGTCGTTTACCAGCGGATCATGGAGCGCATCGCTCTTCAAGAAGAATTCGAAAATCGGCTCGGGCAGCCGCGTGCCCTCCTCGATACCGTAGCGCTTGGCCATCGAGCCCGCGCAAACGTTGCGCACGACGCACTCCACCGGGATCATCTTCATCGCGCGCACCAGCGACTCGCGTTCGTTCAATACCTTGATGAAATGTGTCGGCACGCCGGCCGCGGCGAGCTTGCCCATGATGAAGGCATTGAACTTGTTGTTGGTTTCGCCCTTGCGCTCGAGCTGGGCGAGCTTGGCGCCATCGAACGCGGATACGTCGTCGCGGTAGTGCATGACCAGCACGTTCGGATCGTCGGTCGCGTACACCGTTTTGGCCTTGCCGCGATAGAGCTCCTGCCGTTTCTCCATGACCTTCCCTCAGATGAACTCGCGCCAGCCGAAACCCAGGTGCTGATCGGCGACGCCGATCCAGTCCGCCTCGCAGTGGAGCGAAGCGGCGAGCGCCGCGCGGGCGAGCCCGGGCAGGTTGTTCTGCTGGCTCAAGTGCGCGGCGATCAAATGCTTGAGACGCGAGTTGTCGAGCCGGGCCAGCAGGCCCGCGGCCGCGCCATTGTCGAGGTGTCCGAACTTGCTCGCGATGCGCTGCTTCAGCGAAAACGGGTAATCGCCGTTGGCAAGCAGGTCGAGATCGTGATTGCACTCGAGCACCAGCGCATCGCAGCCCGAGAGGCTCGCCTCGACGTACGCGGTGGATACGCCGAGATCGGTCAGTACGCCCAGCCGCCAGCATCCGTCGGAGCAGACGAACTGGACCGGCTCGCGTGCGTCGTGAGGCACGGGAAAGGGCCGGACTTCGATATCGCCAACCTCGAACACGTCGTGGCTGTCGAAACCGTACACGCGTGGCAGGTCCGCGAAGCGCTCCGCGACCACTGCCAGCGTGCCGAAAGTGAGCCACACCGGTGTTCCGAACCGCGCTGCGAACGGCGCAACGCCGCAGATGTGATCGGAATGCTCGTGCGTGACGATGATCGCGGTAACGGTCTCGGGCGCGACACCGATCCGCGCGAGCCGGGCGACCGTGTCCCGGACGCCGAAGCCGCAGTCGATCAGCACCCGCGTCGCGCCGACCTCGACAACCAGGCCATTGCCTTCGCTGCCGCTGCCTAGCGACGCGAATCGCATGCCGCTCTAACAGGCTGATGCATAACTGCTGCGCGGGCCGTCTGCTTTGTTGCGTCCTCGCTCGGCGCTCGCCGTACTCCTTCTGTACTGTCTCGCGCCTCGCTGCGGGTCGCCTCGCATCCGGCCCTGCTCGCAACGTTCTGCATCACCCTGTTACCGGTCGGTGATCGAAGCGTACGAGAGCACGGTCACTTGAGCTGGTCCTGCAGCAGGGCGAGGATCTTGTCGCTGTTGGCCGTGCGGTCGGCCACACCCGCCGGGTCCTGGACCGTAACGACACTGGCCGGATCGGCCTGCGTCACGACGACGCGATACTGCTCCGGCTTCTCCTTTTCGTCGCTCTTCCAGAACTTGAGCTTATCGAGCCAGCCCTTCTGCTTGATATCGAGGTCGGGGTTGGCATAGCGCACGAAGTACAGCCCCTTGGAACGGTCGCGGTCGACGACGGTGAAGCCGGTGCGGTCGAGCGCGAGGCCCACCCGCCGCCACGCCCGGTCGAACGCATCGTCGACGATGAGACGGTTGGCGCCATCGCTGCCTTTTTCGATCCGGGCCCGTGCGGGTTGCTGTGGCAACGTCGCCAGCGCTGTCGCCGCGGCCGGCGCCGGCGTTCCGAACTTGACCATCAGCCGCGACAGGAATTCGGCTTCCAGTTCGGGATTCGGCGGCGTCGGCTGCCAGACGTAATCTTCGCCGGCACCCTGGCTTATCTTGGTTGCCACCTGCGCCGCACCCTTGTGGCTGATGTAGATCTCGACCGTGCCCGGCTCGGCCCCGCGCTCGATGCGGGTGCGGAACTTGTCGCGGCGATAGGTATCGGTCAGAAACTCGATGTATTTGCCGACGTATTTCGCGAGGACGCTTTGCGGTGACCCGGCCCGGTTCTCCGCCCAGTCGGTCTCCATGATCCCCAGCGTCGGCTGCTCCACGGCGACGACGAAACCGTTCTGCGTCCAGAATTCGCGTAGCGTGTTCCACGCCGCTTCTGGCGTCGCCTTGATCACCACCCAGCGCTCTGAGCCGGCGCGCACCAGACGCGCTTCGGGATTCGGCGGCAGGATCTCGCTCGGTTTGCCCGCGGCGCGCGCCGCGGCGGCTCCCGAAGCCGTCGTCGCGAAATAGCGATCGTCGTACGCGGGCGTCGTCAGGTCGGGCGGTATCTCCAGCGCCGGCGCCGAAGCCGAAGATTTGTAGTCGATCTTCTTGCCGAGCGACATGCTCATCGTTTCGCATCCGGCGAGCAGTGCAGCCAGGCATGCGGCCACGAGCGTTGCCGCGATGCGGTGATAAAGGTAAGCGTTGCCAGCGGTGTCAGCGGCAGCCGCAGCTCGCCGTTGATGAGACCCATTTCCGCGAGCGCCCATTTCACGGGAATCGGATTGGCCTCGACAAAGAGCCTGCGGTGCAGCGGCAATAAGCGGTCGTTCGCCGCCCGCGCGCGGGCGACATCGCCCGCGAGCGCCGCGGCGGACATCTCCGCGACCAACTTGGGCGCGACGTTGGCGGTCACCGAAATCACGCCGTGGCCGCCCATCAGCATGAGCGGCAACGCCGTGATGTCGTCGCCGCTGTAGACCGCGAAATCCGACTTGCCCGCGGCCGCGAGCGATCGTATGAGCTCGCTGCCGCGCCCGAGATCTGCGGTCGCGTCCTTGATCCCGACGATGCCCGGCACCTCCGCCAGGCGCAGCACCGTATCGTTGGCGAGATCGGCGACCGTGCGACTCGGCACGTTGTACAGGAGCAGCGGCAGATCGACTTTTTCGGCGATGGTCCGGAAATGCCGATAAAGGCCTTCCTGGGTGGGCTTGTTGTAATACGGCACAACCGACAGGGCGAAGGCCGCACCCACTTTCTTGGCGTAGAGGGTGAGCTCGATGGCTTCCGCGGTCGCGTTGGCGCCGGTACCGGCGATCACCGGGATGCGCCCGGCGGCGCGTTCGACCGCAGTCTTGATCAGCAGGCAATGTTCCGCGACATCGACGGTCGGCGATTCGCCCGTCGTGCCAACGACGACAATGCCGGAGGTGCCGCTGCTGACGTGAAAATCGAAAAGCCTGGCAAACCCGTGCAGGTCGAGCGCGCCACCGGCTTGCATCGGCGTGACGATTGCGACCAGGCTTCCCTTCAGCATCGACTCGAACCTGAAAAATGCGGCATTTTACCCTAATCTTCAGGCAGGCCTCAGGCAAGCGGCGGCGGCCATGGTCTGCCGCGGCCAACGGCGGCAAGCCGCTGGATCACGGCGGGGCGATTATCGTTGACGACGCCCTGCTCGAACGCGACGACGGTGAGCGTGCCGCGCGCGAACTCGAGCAGCTCGCCCGGCGTCAGCAGAAAGTCGGGGTTCGAGGGCCGGCCATAAGCGGCGTTGCCCGCGGCGAAGGTTTCGTAGAGCACCACGCCGTCGGCGGCGAGCGCAGCCAGCAGCAGCGGAAACAAGGCGCGGTGAAGATAATGGACCGCGACGATGGCGTCGAAGCGCTCGCCCGGAAAAGGCCAATCGCCCTTTTCGAGATCGACGACGCGGGCGTCGATGCCCGGCACCGCGGCAAGGCTCGCAAGCGCGGTGGGGTCGCGATCGACGGCGACGACGCGCGCACCACGCGCGGCGAAGAACCGCGCGTGCCGGCCACGGCCCGACGCGAGGTCGAGCACGCGCGCTCCGCTCGCGATCAGCGGTGCAAAGCGAACGACCCACGGCGACGGCGCGTCGCTCGCTTCGTGAGCAGAGCACTCGCTCATCGCGCTTTCCGCGCCTGACGCCGCCCGGCGCCCGCGCCCGGCGCGGATTCCGTATCGGCAGCCTCCTGCCGCGCCTCGTCCTGCAGCCAGTCGATGAAAGCCTGCGCTTCGGGGCGGGCGGCCGAGTGCTCGGCGCGGACGATGAAATAGGCGCGCGTCGTGGTGTACCTGTTGCGGAACGGCGCGACGAGTTTGCCCTGCCGCAGGAGATGATCGATCAGGGGCACGCGTCCCAGAGCGACGCCCTGGCCGGCGAGCGCCGCCTGAATGACCTGGTCGAACTGGTTGAAGCGTAGCGACCCGGCCGGCGTCAGTTCGTGGATGCCGATCGCCGCGAGCCACGCCGACCAGTTGAGCCAGGTGAAGCGCCCGCGATCGTCGTCGATGGAGAGCAGGATGTGGCGCGAGAGGTCCTCGGGCCGCTTCAGCGGCCGCGAGCGATCCGCGGCGAGCCCCGGGCTGCACACCGGCACCAGCTTCTCGCCGAACAGCCGCGGCGAACCCGGCGGCACCATCGTTTCAGTGCAGTAGCGGACGGCAAGGTCGATGCGCTCACGCTCGAGGTCGATGATGCGGTTGTCCGCCGAGATGTATACGTCGATCCCCGGATGGCGCTCGCGGAATCGCGACAGGCGCGGAATCAGCCAAAGCGAGGCGAAGGGCTGATTGGTCGTTATGGTCAAGGGCTGCGCCGCCTGGTCGCGGCGTATGGCGGCCACCGCTTGCGTGAGCTCGTCGAGCACCGTCTTGGCGGTCGCGTGCAGCACTTGTCCGGCTTCGGTCAGCAACAGCTGGCGATGACGGCGTTCGAACAGCGGCATGCCGAGCTGTTCTTCGAGCGTTTGCATCTGGCGCGACAGCGCCGATTGCGTCAGGAACAGCTCCTCCGCCGCACGCGTGAAGCTCAAGTGCCGCGCCGCGGCTTCGAAACCCCATTCATCGGGAGAAGACCATGGGCAAGACTATTTCCCTCACCCGCCACTCGCGCCGCGCGGTGCTGAGTCGGCGCGAAACGCTCGTCCTCGAAAACGCGCAGGGCACGATCATCGCGGTCGATCGCGGTTGTCTCTGGGTGACCCTCGAGCGCGATCTGCGCGACATCGTGCTGGTCACGGGTATGCGCTTCCAGATCGACCGCTCCGGGCGAACCATCATCGCCGCCGAAACAGACAGCGCACTGCGCCTGCTTGCGCCTGTAAGTCTACGCGACCGCGTCGCGGAAGCGATCGGGCGTCGCGTCGCGCAAGTGCTCAACGGCTGGGCGGGACGGTTCGCGCGGCGGGCGGTGCCGTACTTTTGAGTTCGCCTACCGGGCCTCGCATGCGCGTAGCCCGGGCTGAGCGAAGCGATGCCCGGGGCGGCGTCACTGTACCGAGCTGTCCCCGGGCATCGCATTTGTGTAGCCCGGGTTGAGCGAATGCAAAGCCCGGGGCGGCGCCACATTGGAGAATTGTCCCCGGGCATCG
>WNFV01024404.1_pt1 | contig 10514 bp, 8 predicted proteins | sample 5400101 | NCBI WGS metagenome assembly WNFV01 (sample SAMN13153361, study PRJNA577476) | soil metagenome | isolation source: 115 cm soil or saprolite under grassland replicate 1 | place: USA:California | collected 2016-06-15 | reverse complement strand
CTCGCGGACGAGATCAACCGGACGATGCCTCGGCTCGTTCTCGATCTGTTGACCGACGCGCTCAACGAGCGCGGAAAGCCCGTCAAGGGGGCGCGAATCCTCGTGCTGGGGGTCGCGTACAAGCGGGGCGTGGGCGACGTCCGCGAGTCGCCCGCCATCGAGATCATCGAAGAGCTTTTCCGCAAGGGGGCGCAGGTGCAGTACTCTGATCCGTTCGTGCCGACGTTGGCCCTTCCGGACCGAAGGCTCGAAACGGCCAGAATGAATCGGGAGCTTCTCCAGTGGACCGACATCGCATTGATCCTGACCGACCATCGCGAGTTCGACTACGAGGCCATCGTGAGCCAGGCGCCGCTGGTGGTGGACACGCGCTACGCAACCCGCGGGCTGGCAGCTCCCGACGGCCGGATCGTGCGGCTCTAGAAGAATGAGAATCTTCAACGTAGTCGGCGCGCGGCCCAACTTCGTGAAGATCGCGCCGCTGATGAGGGAGATGCAGCGGTCCCCGTCGATCGTGCCGATTCTCGTCCATACGGGTCAGCACTACGACGTCACCATGTCGGACCGATTCTTCACGGAGCTGGAGATCCGGCCGCCCGACTTCAACCTCGGAGTGGGGTCCGGGTCTCACGCGGTTCAGACCGCGGAGGTGATGACGCGTCTCGAGCCCCTCCTCGAGGCGACGCGGCCGGACGTGGTGCTGGTGGTCGGCGACGTGAACTCGACCGTGGCCGCCGCCCTGACGGCCGTGAAGCTCGGGATCCCCGTCGCCCACGTGGAAGCCGGTCTCCGCAGCTTCGACCGGAGCATGCCGGAGGAGATCAACCGTCTTGTCACGGACGCCCTCGCCGATCTCCTCTTCGTTACCGAGGAGAGCGGGCAGGAAAACCTCCTCCGGGAAGGGATTCCGGCGAAGAAGATCCATTTCGTCGGAAACGTCATGATTGATGCCCTGGAGATGTTCAGGCCCCGTTGGGAGCGCTCGTCGGTATTCGACCGGTTGGGGCTGGCTGGCGATGAGCCGTACGCCGTGCTCACGCTTCATCGCCCCTCCAACGTGGATGATCCGGTGATCCTGATGCACTTCCTGGATGCGGTCCAAGAGGTGGCCCGTCACCTCCCGATCATCTTTCCGGTTCACCCTCGGGTGAAGCAAAAACTGCAACGAGGTCTGTTGTGGCCTGATTCAGGGTCCGACGCCCGGGTCTCCCAGAAGGGAGTTGTTTACCTCGACCCGCTCGGCTATCTCGATTTCGTCGCTCTTCTGAGCCGCGCGCGGCTCGTCCTCACGGATTCGGGAGGGATCCAGGAGGAAACCACTATCCTCGGGGTTCCCTGCCTGACCGCGCGCGACTCGACCGAGCGTCCGATCACCGTGACCCATGGCACCAACCAGGTGATCGGGAGCGACCCGCGGCGGATCGTCGATCATGCGCTCAGGACCCTGGAAGAGCCGCCTAGCCCGAACGGGCAGCCGCCGCTCTGGGACGGCCATGCGGCGGCCCGCATCGTGGAGATTCTCGCTACTCACCGGAGCGGGAGACGCCATGCGTAGGCGCTGGGGCAGGGCTGGCCGGTCACGCCGCTCAGCGAGTGGTGGGTCTCGAAAGAGCAGGGGGAGGCACCGTGAAGACATCCTCGACTTCCCTGTCTGTGTTCGAGGAGTGAAAGGTCAGGCGTCGTGAGGAGCGCACTTCTGTCGGTTGGCGCGGGATCTCTGCTTGTTGCGCTCGGGTGCGCGTATTGGGCGGCAAAGCGCAAGAACGTGTTCATTTGGATCGGGGGCTATCTGCTCCAGACCGTCAGGCGCGCGCTCATTCGAGGGGATGGGGATCGACCGATTCATATCCTGTTTTGCTTCGTCGACCACTTCGAGCCAGCCAGTTCCGCGCAGATGGAGGCGTGGCAGACCAAGTATCCACGACTCGCTGCTCGGCACTGGGATTCTGACGGTGTTCCTCCCCAGCACACCTGGTTCTACCCGGGAGAACAGTACCAGCCCGAATACTTGGACGCCCTGTCAGATCTCGCGCGACAGGGACTCGGAGAAATCGAGCTGCATCTCCATCACGGCTACGATACGGCCGAAAGCTTACGGGCGCGCCTGGAGCAGTGCTTACGAGAGTACGAGCGGTATGGAGCATTGGTCGTCGGGGGCACGGCTCCGACGCGGGCATACGCGTTCATCCACGGAAACCTCGCGCTCGACAACTCGATGAGTGACCCCCGGCTTTGCGGGGTCAACAATGAGCTCGAGATCTTGCAAGCCACAGGTTGCTACGCAGACTTCAGCATGCCGACCGCGCCATCGCGCAGTCAGACGCGGAAGATCAATAGCATGTATTACGCGATCGACGACCCAGGGGCGCCGAAGTCACATGACACCGGGGCGGATGTCACGGTCGGCGGAAGACAGCGAGAGGGCCTGCTTATCATCCAGGGACCTCTGGCCCTCGACTGGAGGCGGAGAAAATTCGGGGTGCTCCCGAGGATCGACAACGCCGAGATCGTGGAGAGCTACCCGGCCACGCCGGAGCGTATAGAGCGCTGGGTCAGACAACACATCCATGTAAAGGGACGGCCGGAGTGGGTGGTCGTGAAGGTCTCTTGCCACGGTGCCGAACCGAGGAACCTTGACGCCCTGCTGGGGGGAACAGCCGATGGTCTCTACACGTGCTTGGAACGCAGATTCCGAGATTGCACCGGGTATCGTCTCCACTATGTTACGGCGCGGGAACTGTACAATATCGTGAAGGCGGCTGAAGGTGGCGCCGAAGGCGATCCGGGAGAGTTTCGAAACTTCCTCATCGCCCCATACCTGAACCGGCCGGCGATGGTCGATGATTCGTGGAAGATCCATGCCAAGTAGCTCCGTGCCCACTAACCTGAGAGAGTTCCCAACTGCCCCTGTCATGCGGGCGCGTAGCGCTCAGGGTCAGGAGAGCAGCGTTCCATTCTGGGGTCTGATGTTCTTCACGTTTATCCTCTTCATCGCGCCTCAGACGTTCTTGCCGATCCTCGGGACGCTCCGCATCGCCATGGTCAGCGCCGGCCTAGCGCTTGTGGTGTATGTGCTTGACCGCGTGTCCAGCAGACGGCCCCTGAGTGTAGGCGTTCCCGCAGTCCGATCGCTTTTCTGGTTCGTGGCGCTTGCCGGAGTGTCGATTCCATTCTCTCTTTGGCCGGGTGGATCCTTCAATGCCTTCTTCAACCTGCTCCTCAAGTCCTTCCTCATCTTCGTTCTCGTCGCCAACACGGTGAATACGCTCCGGCGAATGAGGCTCCTGATCGGGTCGATGGCCGTGTGGAGCATTCTCATGTCCCGGACGGCGCTCCGAGATTTTTCTCAGGGAAACTTGGCGCTGGGAGGCGTCAGAATCCACGGCTACGACTCGCCGCTGGCGGCAAATCCGAATGACCTCGCCCTGATCCTCAACCTGGTTTTGGCACTCCTGATCGGGTTGTATTATGCAAAGCCCAGAGGCGCCTTGAAATGGGTTGTGCTGACAGCGATAGCGCTCTCGGCTGCTTCGGTCGTCGTCACGTTTTCGCGAGGCGGATTCCTGACGCTCCTCGCGATTGCCGTCATGGTCCTGATCAAGCGAATCAGAGAGCGGGGCCCTGCCGTGCTTGGCTTGGCGCTTGTGGTGCTCCTAGTGTCCCTGCCGTTGTTGCCGCAGGGATACTTCGCGCGAGTGTACACGATTGTCGACACAAAGGCCGATGTCACCGGATCGGCGGAGGCTCGTTGGGAGGCCATGGCCCTCGCGTGGAATACGATCCGTCACCATCCGATTCTCGGTGTTGGTTTGAAGATGCATATCCTTGATATCGTGGACCAGGCTGGACACTGGCAGTGGACGGGGGCCCACAACGTGTACCTCGAGATCGGCGCAGATCTCGGTTTGCCGGCGTTGGCTCTCTACTTGCTCGCCGTCTGGCAGCTATTCAAGGGGATCCGGGGCTCGATGAGAGGCCTTCGGGGAGTATCCGGCACCCAAGAGCTCGTGGCACTCGGGAGCGGCATTAGGACCGCTCTTGCCGCCTTTTGTGTCGCGGCGTTTTTCCATCCCGTCGCGTATCACTTCCACTTCTTCTATATCGCCGGGCTGGCCGTGGCGTTTTCCGAGATGGCGAGACGCGTCCGTGCGCCGAGCACTGGCCGGCGAGAAGGGGAGCGGCGTGTCCTCGGCGGGCATTCGTGGGGCCCAAAGACGAAGGTCGGTGCGGTGGAGGTCGGGGGCTAGGAGCATGTGCGGAATTTTCGGCTTCTACGACAGGGGTTCACCGGCAGCAGTGGATCTGGAGGTTCTCCGGTCCATGGGCGACGCCGTTCGACACCGCGGCCCCGACGACGAGGGGTTCTTTCTCGACGGACGCGTGGGCCTCGGCATGCGACGGCTCAGCATCATCGATCTCAAGACCGGCCAGCAGCCGATCCACAATGAAGACGAATCCCTTCAGGTTGTCCTCAACGGGGAGATCTACAACTACCGCGCGCTCACGCAGGAGTTGCTCGAGCGTGGCCACACGTTCTACAGCAACTCGGACACGGAAGTCATCGTTCACCTGTACGAGGAGCTCGGGAAAGAGTGCGTCCACCGGCTGCGCGGCATGTTCGCCTTCGCTCTGTGGGACGCGAAGGCTCGGACTTTGTTCATTGCCCGCGATCGGCTCGGAATCAAGCCCCTGTACTACGCGGAAACCCCCGGCGGGTTGGTCTTCGCCTCAGAGCTGAAATCCCTCGTGCGGTTTCCCGGGTTGCGCCGTGAGGTTGACCCCGCGGGACTCCTGGGATATCTGCAACTCGGCTACGTCCCGGATCCCCTATCGATCCTGCGTCAAGCCATACTGGGATCCGGCTCCGTTCTTCGAGCGAGCAGGCGCGCTGGACTCGGAGCAAGGGGTGCTCGAAGAGCTGCGCCGGCGCCTGGGCGAGGCCGTCAGGCTTCACCTTGTCAGCGATGTCCCACTAGGCGCCTTCCTTTCGGGTGGCATCGACTCCAGCACGGTCGCGGCGTTGATGGCAGCGGAGGTCGGTGGCCGGGTCAAGACGTTCTCGATAGGGTTCAAGGAGAGGGAGTTTAACGAGCTTCCGTACGCGCGGGTGGTCGCCCAGCGGCTCGGCGCCGAGCATCACGAGCTGGTCGTGTCGCCGGAGAGCGTGGACCTCATCGAGCGTATCATCGGGCATTTCGACGAGCCTTTCGCTGATGCCTCGGCGATTCCCACCTATCTCGTGTCGATGCTCGCGAGCGGACACGTGAAAGTCGTCCTGTCCGGCGATGGCGGCGACGAGCTCTTCGCGGGCTATGACCGATACGTGGTGGACCATCGGCGGCGTCACGGTGACGTGATCTCTCGGTTGGGCATGTCGGGTGTGTTCCGCTCGGTGAGCAGGGCGCTTCCCGAAGGCGCTAGAGGTAAGAACTATCTCTTCAACATCTCGCTGCCGAGGATGGAGCGGTACATCGATGGTGTCTCTCACTACCCGCCCCATAGCCTGCGACAGCTCTTGTCGGGCGACCTTGTTGCCCAGCTCCATGATACCGGCTCGCACGTGTTCGCGCCACATGTGGCGCGCGGCGCCGCTCTCGACTTTCCGTCGCGCTTGCAGTACCTCGACATGAAAACGTACCTCCCGGGCGACATCTTGACAAAGGTCGACCGAATGAGCATGGCGCATTCGATTGAGGCGCGGGTGCCCCTGCTGGACCACGAACTGGTGGAGTATGTAGCGGCGATGCCCGCCCACTACAAGCTCCGTGAAGGCGCGACCAAGTACCTTTTCAAACGCGCGATCGAGGAGCTCGTGCCGCGCGAGATTCTGTTTCGCAGAAAGCAGGGGTTTGGAGTTCCGCTGGACCACTGGTTTCGCGGAAAGTCGCGGGACTATCTGCGCGAACGTCTATTGAGCCCCGGTGCGCTGCGACACGGGTTTTTCAATCGTTCGTATGTCGAGACCCTCTGGAACAGTTATGTCACGAATAGAAGGATGGACGCGCTCGACCGGCTATGGGGCCTCCTCGTCTTCGAGGTTTGGCATCAGGCATACCTGGAGACATGATACGAAGACATGAAGCGGCGGAGAGAACTACTCTGGGTAATGGGCATCCTCGTGCTCGCTCTTGCACTGCGACTGTTCGCGGTGACGGCACGCGAGGGCGGGGCCTGGAGCGTGGGAGCCTGCGGCGAGCCGTTTGTGCAGGAGATCGAATCGATCCTGCGAAGCGGCAATCCGTTGCATCTGGAAGTGTTCTTCTACCCGCCGGCACCTGCAATCATCGTGGCGGCCGTAACAGGCCTGTGGACAATAGTGGGTGGCGGAGACGTGGCGGTGCACTGCAGAGTGGTAACGCTGGCGTTCTCAGTCGCCACCGTGGGCATCGTATACATGCTGGGCCGGTTTTGGGGCCGGTCGCATGCGTTTATCGCGATGATGCTGTACGCGGTCACGATGATTGCCGTGGTGGTCCAGGGCAATGTCCAAGTGTACTCCGCGTTTTTCGTGTCGCTGGCGCTGTACAGCGTGTTGCGGGCCGACGCAGAGGGCAGAATCGGTTCGCTGGCCTTCGCCGGGGTATGGCTTGGCCTCGGCGTGGCGTCGAAGTACGTGCCCATCTTCTTCGCGGGAATGCTCTTCGCGCCGTACGTGCTCGGCTGGCTGAGGACAGGATCCGCGGTCGGAGACCGGGGGGCTGAGGCCGCCTACGCCGAAGGCGGGGAGGCAGCCGCGCGGATTTGGACAGGGAGCCTCTGGCTGCTGGTAGCGCTCGCGGCGGCCGTCGTGTGGGCGGGTACCGTGGAACGGGAGGGGACATACGCGCTGCTTCGGCGACTCTACGAGCAGCGGGCCCACGAGAACGCGTTCGAGCATCACCTGGAGTGGATCAATCGGTTGTACCGTGCCGGCCTCGCCACGGTTGGTATCGTGGGGATGGCCGGAGCGCTCGCGTTGTTGATTCCATGGCTGCTGCACATCCCCGCCTGGCGGTGGGCACGGTTAGTCTATACGCGCAACCGACTGTGGATCGTACCGTGCGCCACTTTGATTCTGACCGTGGCGGTCATCCTGGGCCTGCCTGTCGCGCTGAATCTACAAGACTTTGCCCGACACTTCGTGTTCGTCGCAAAGGCGAGTGCGACGGGTGATAGCGGGTTCTTTCCTGCGGGCCGACCGGCGGTGTCCTACATGTTCGGCTTCATTCCTGAGAATACGGGCCGCGCGTTGTTCATAGCCGGTCTGGTGGGACTCATCTATGCGGCGGTTCGGAGAGACATGAGAGCCGCTATCATAATTGCTAGCGCGATCCCGGCCTATGTGCTTCTCGAGCTCAGCCGCGTGAAGGTGAACCGTTACGCTCTGGACCTGATGCCGGTTTGGTGTGTTCTTGCGGCCGTGTGGCTAGGGGACCTCTGTGAGAAGAGGTTCCGGGTATGGCGACTCGCGGGGATTTCGATGGTCATTGCAACTGTGGTTTATTCCCTGGCGTATTCGCTCGCATGGGCCGAGTTCGCGAGCCCCAGAGGCGATATTCGGAAGGAAGCAGGTTGGTGGCTGGACAACACCATCCCCCGCGGCGCCTCGCTAGGGGTGAAATCAGCGTTGTTACTGAACGGGTCACCGGAGCTGCTTCCGGGGACAGGGTTCCTGGCTGGCTACCGCCTTGTCGACTACTCGGACGAGTCCGACTACGTGCTCCTCCCAGACGGCGTGCACGCGATAGTGAAGCAGTACCTGGAGGCCACTCGACAAGGATATGTGTACGGGGCCGACGACTGGTGGCCGTATAGCCCGTCCGCCGAGGACCTGGACACGCTCTCACGTATCGTCCGCGAAGACGGGTATGTTCTGGTCAAAGAGTTCCGCAAGCGACCCATCGTGCTGGGGCTGGAGGCTCGTTCGGATTCACTGAGCGGGCGCACCTGGTGGGTCGAGCACGGGCCTGTGGGGATTCGGGTCTACCGCCGGGTGAGTGAGCAAGGGTAGGAGCGGTGCATTTGGCGAGAACTGGTTTCACCCCTCCGAATGTAATGCGAGTCCTCCACGTGATCGATAGCCTCGACCCCGGTGGGACCGAGCGTCAATGCCTCGCGCTTGCGCAAGGCCTTTCGCGCCTCGGGGTGCGAAATGGCCTAATCTACTTTAGAACAGGTCGGTTGCTCGCGAAGCTGGAGCCATCCACGATCGACGCCCGCGAGATAGCGGTCGGAAGCGTTCTATCAATACGCTTTCCGCATCAATTGATCAGGCTGGCGCTTGCGATGCGGAGGTGGGCGCCGGCCGTCGTCCAGACATATGGATTCTACAGCAATCTGCAGGGACTTCTGGCGGCAACCCTTGCTGGAGTTCCCGTCCGCGTCGCCAGCCGTCGGGAGCTAGGGGCATACCTGCGCGCCGCGCAGCACCGGGTGGATCGCGTGGCGTGGAGGTTCGCTCATCGTGTCGTGGCGAACTCGGAGGCGGTCCGGTCGCAGCTGATCGAACAGGAGCGCGTGCCTCCTTCCAAAGTGGTCGTGATCCGGAATGGTCTCAACCTCAGCGCCTGGAAAGATGCTCACCACGATGTCGGCGACACTGAGGACGCGGTAGTGGGGATGGTCGCTCACTTCCGTCATCAGAAGGACCACGTCACGTTTCTTAAGGCGGCCCAGGAGATTCTCAGAGTTACCCCCTCGGTTCGCTTCTGGTTGGTGGGATCGGGCGTCCTGGAGGAGGCTGTCCGTCAGTGCGCTGTTGAGTTGGGCGTCGCGCCACATGTGTCATTTCTCGGGCACCTGGAGGGAGAGACGCTACGGACGGCTGTCAGGCGCTTCAGCGTTTCTGTGCTCACGTCGAAGGACAACGAGGGGCTACCCAATGCGGTGCTCGAATCGATGGCGGCGGGGCTTCCGGTCGTCGCCACGTCGGTCGGGGGAGCCGTCGAGGTCATCGAGGACGGGGTGACCGGGTTCCTCGTGCCGCCTGGATTGCCGTCGGCGATAAGCGAGCGGGTGCTGCGTCTCCTCAAAGATCCTTCCCTTGCCCGCTCCATGGGCGAGCGGGGCCGAGCAAAGGTCGAGTGTGAGTTCACGATTGAGCGGATGGTGGGCGAGTTTCATGCTCTGTATCAAGGGTTGCTTGAAGAGTACCAGGGGCTGTGATGGGGTACGGGATGCGGCGGGCGATCCGCGCGCTCTGGACGGAGGTCATAGGCTTTCGCACCCACTACCCCCTCGAGGTATCCCCGGAGGCGGGCCGCAAGGGAGCACGTCATTACTATGTTTACAGTGACCGTCTCTTCCTGAACGACCTCGAGATGGACCGCCAGGGCATTCCAAGGAAGCGCTATCGGCTGCTCGGGCTTCAGTACAATCCGCTGTTCGTTGCGTGGTGGGGTCTCGTGAACCTCCACCGCTGCGTCCGGCATGCCGATCAGCGGGGTATGGATCGGTTCTTGCTCCAGGTCGAGTGGCTGAGGGAGGCGGCCCGCGAGCGCGATGATGGAGGGGCGGTCTGGCCGTGTTACTTCGACTGGCACGAGGGCGCTTGCCACCTCAGGGCGCCCTGGATTTCGGCGATGTTTCAGGCGGTGGTCATCAGCACGCTCGTCCGTGGGTATCGCGTCACGGGCGACGAGCGCCTGCTGTCGCTCGCCCGCCGGGGCACGCGCGTGTTCGAGAAGAGCGTCGAGGACGGAGGGGTGAGGACACTCGAAAACGGGGGCGTCCTCTATGAGGAGTATCCTGGGTACCCGTTGCCGCGTGTCCTGGACGGCTTTCTCTTCAGCCTTCTCGGGCTCTACGACCTGTACGTTGAGACCGGGGATTCCGGCGTTGGTCGCCTCTTCAGCGATGGAATCGAGGGACTCCGGCGCTGCCTGTCCTTCTGGGACTATCGCGGGAAATGGAGCTGGTACGGGCGTCGCGTGTACCTGTGCCCTCCCCATTACCACGCGCTGAACACGCAACTCTTGTCCGTGCTTGGGTGCTTGACGGAAGACCCGGTGCTGAGCGAGCAGGCTTCGCGATGGGCGCCGAGGAACCTCTCCTGGGCTGATCGGATCGAAATCTACACGCTGTTCGTGACGACCAAGAACTGGACTCGGCTTCGATTGCCAAACGAGAAGGGGGGGTGACGGTCGAGTGTGCGGGATCTGTGGGGCAGTGAGAGTCCGCTCGCCGGGGCCCGTGGACCAGGAGCTACTCGTGCGGATGCGGGACACGATGGTCCATCGGGGCCCTGATGATGAGGGGCTGTTTACCGCGGGCGCCGTTGGCCTTGGCTTCCGCCGTCTGTCGATCATCGACTTGGCCGGCGGACATCAGCCGATGGCGAACGATGACGACACCGTGTGGATCACGTACAACGGCGAGCTGTACAACTTCCGCGCGCTGCGCACTGTCCTGGAGTCGAAAGGATACGTCTTCCGGTCGAAGTCGGACACGGAAGTGATCCTGCGGGCCTACGAGGCGTTCGGCGAGGCATGTCTGGAGCATCTCCGCGGCATGTTCGCGTTCGCGATCTGGGATGG
>WNFV01009836.1_pt1 | contig 10515 bp, 10 predicted proteins | sample 5400101 | NCBI WGS metagenome assembly WNFV01 (sample SAMN13153361, study PRJNA577476) | soil metagenome | isolation source: 115 cm soil or saprolite under grassland replicate 1 | place: USA:California | collected 2016-06-15 | reverse complement strand
GCACGCTCGGCGAAAACCCAGCCGGGCGCGCGGACGCGGATATGGGTTCTCAGCCGAGGAACATGCCGGCGATCACCCTAGCAAGACGGGCTGCCAGACTCAAATCGGCGATCGCGTCTGTCCGCCCGGTCGGTTAGGTTCCCGGGAGCGTTCGGTCGAGGTGGGTCGGCGCGGAGGCAATGAGGCCTCAGGGCTTTCGAGCTCTGGGGCCTTTCGTCGTTAACGGAGGGAGGAACGATGGACGAAGTAGCGGCCAAGCACTACCTGGCCAACGGGGGTGCCGAGAAGCCGGCGCCGAGCGAGGCGCTCGAGTGGGCGGGACAGACGCAGGCGACCATGGTCGACCTCAAGTTCTGCGATCTGCTCGGTTCGTGGCAGCACATGACGCTGCCGCTGACGTCGTTCGACGAGTCTGCCTTCGACGAGGGGCTCGGCTTCGACGGGTCGTCGATCCGCGGCTGGCAGGGGATCGCGGAGTCGGACATGCTGCTGATGCCGGATCCGGCGAGCGCGATTCTCGACCCGTTCACCGAGGCGCCGACGCTCTCGCTCATCTGCGAGATCGCCGACCCGCTGACGAAGGAGCCGTATTCCAAGGATCCGCGCCACATCGCGCGCCGGGCCGAGGACTACCTCCGCGCGACGGGCATCGCTGACACGGCCTACATCGGGCCCGAATGCGAGTTCTTCGTCCTCGACTCGGTCGGGTACGAGGTCGCCGACCATCGCGCTCACTACGCGATCGACTCGGCGGAAGGCCACTGGAACTCCGGCACGCCCGGGCTGGGCTACACGGTCCGGCCCAAGGAGGGCTACTTCCCGCCCGCGCCGCACGACACGCTGCACGACCTGCGCACGCGCATGGTGCTGACGCTCGAGCGCCTCGGGATCCCGTGCGAGTTCCACCATCACGAGGTCGCTTCCGGCGGCCAGTGCGAGATCGACCTTCGCTACCAACCGCTGCTGCGGATGGCCGACCAGGTGATGACCTACAAGTACGTCGTCAAGAACGTCGCCCGCGCCGCCGGCAAGACCGTCACGTTCATGCCGAAGCCGCTCTACGGCGACAACGGCTCGGGGATGCACACGCACCAGTCCCTCTGGAAGGAAGGCACGCCGCTGATGGCGGACAAGTCGGGCTACGCGGGGCTGTCGCAGCTCGCGCGCGCCTACGTGGGCGGGCTGCTCGCCACGCACCGGCGCTCCTTGCCTTCTGCGCTCCCGCCACGAACTCGTACCGCCGGCTCGTGCCGGGCTTCGAGGCGCCGGTCAACCTCGTCTACTCGCAGCGCAACCGCTCCGCGTGCATCCGGATCCCGATGTACTCCGAGTCGCCGAAGGCCAAGCGGGTCGAGTTCCGCTGCCCGGACGCGGCCGCGAATCCGTATCTCGCGTTCTCCGCGATGCTGATGGCGGGGCTCGACGGGATCGAGAAGGGACTCGAGCCGGGGAAGCCGGCGGACTTCGACCTGTTCGAGGAGGAAGCCGACGTGCCGCAGGTGCCGGGGTCGCTCGCCGAGGCGCTCGATGCGCTCGAGGTCGACCACGAGTTCCTCACCCGCGGAGGCGTCTTCTCCGAAGAGCTGATCGAGACCTGGATCGCGTACAAGCGCGAGAACGAGGTCGATCCGGTCAGGCTCCGGCCGCATCCGGCCGAGTTCGCCCTCTACTTCGACTGCTAGGCGCATGCAGAAGGTAGAGGCAGTAGTGCTTCGGGAGCGCGTGGAGACGGTGATCGACGCCGTCGAGGAGGCCACGGGCCACGTGGGCGTGACGGTCGTCGAGGCGGTCGGTCACGGTCGCCAGCGCGGGATCACCCACGAGTACCGCGGCCGCGTGTTCGAGTCGCGGTTCCTCCCCAAGGCGCTTCTGACCTTCGTCGTCGAGGACGGGGTCGCGCGGGCGGTGGTCGAGTCGATCGTCGACGCCGCCCGTAGCGGCAACGAGTCCGGGGACGGGCTCGTGTGGACGAGCCCGGTCTCCAACGTCACCCACAACCGGACGGGAGCAAAGCTATGAAGACCTCGGAACTCCTGATCGCCGTCAACACCGTCTGCAAGAACGGGGGAACCCATGGTTCCCCCGTTGGCCCCCTCCTTCACGGCTCGCGGAGTGCGAGCAGAACTTGGGCTGCGCTCGGGCAAAGCCCGGCTCCGCCCGCGGACGGCGACTCGAGGTCCATCGGGAAGGGGAGAGGCAGATGAAGACCTCGGAACTCCTGATCGCCGTCAACACCGTCTGGGTCGTGGTCGCGGCCGTGCTCGTGATGTTCATGCAGGCCGGCTTCGCCTTCCTCGAGGCCGGCCTGACCCGGATGAAGAACGCCGCCCACATCGCGGGCAAGAACGTCCTCATCTTCGGCCTCTGCTCGATCGTCTACTGGGCGGTCGGGTTCGGAATCGCGTTCGGGGACGGGAACGCGCTCTTCGGGACGAGCGGCTTCTTCCCGTCCACGGACGAGCTGCTCGCGATCGGGAAGGCGCCGTTCGACTTCTTCACCTCGGTTCCCGGCGCGACCGGCTATCTGTTCGAGGTCGTCTTCGCCGGCGTCTCGCTCGCGATCGTCTGGGGAGCGATGGCCGAGCGGGCGAAGCTGTGGGTCTACTTCGCCTTCGGCGGCTTCTTCGTCCTCGTCTACTCGGTCGTCTCGCACTGGATCTGGCACGCGGGCGGCTGGCTGTTCTCGGTCGGAATGCAGGACTTCGCCGGCTCGACCGTCGTCCACTACCAGGGCGCCCTCGCCGCACTTGCGGGCGCGCTCCTGCTTGGTCCACGGATCGGCAAGTTCGGGCACGACGGCCGTGCCAACCCAATTCCGGGTCACAACATGCCGTACGCCGTTCTCGGCACGATCATCCTCTGGTTCGGCTGGTTCGGGTTCAACCCGGGCTCGACGCTCGGCGTCGTCACCGGCGACCGGATCGGCTACTTCGGCTACGTCGCGCTGACGACGAACATCGCCGCCGCGGCGGGAGCGCTCGGCGGAATCGTCTGCGCCTGGCTCGTGATCAAGAAGCCGGACGTCTCGATGATGCTGAACGGGGTCATCGCCGCCCTCGTCGCGATCACGGCCGCGTCCGGATTCGTGGCCCCGTGGGCCGCCGCCCTGATCGGGCTCGTGTCCGGGTTCATCGCCGTGACCGGGGTCCTCTTCGTCGAGCGGATCGGCATCGACGACCCGATCGGAGCCGTGGCGGTGCACGGGATGAGCGGCGTCTGGGGGACGCTCGCGACCGGGCTGTTCGCCGTTCCCGCGCTCGCCGCGACGCTGAAGACCGGCACGGGCGGACTCGTCTACACCGGCTCCTTCCACCAGCTCGGCGTGCAGGCGCTCGGCCTCGTTGCCGTCGGCGCCTTCACCTTCTCGCTCTCGTTCGGCTCCCTCTGGGTGATGAAGCGCCTGTGGGGAATCCGGGTCGAGCCCGAGGTCGAGGAGTCGGGCCTGGACGTCTCCGAGCATGGCATGTGGGGCTATCCCGAGTTCTACATCCCGGTCCCGGGCGGCTACGGGACGGCGGCGCACAGCCACCTGCTCGCACACCGGCACGAGCTGCCTCCTCGCGACGAGCCTGAGCCTCTGCCGGAGGCGGAAGCCGCCTAGCCCTAGGACCCGGTCTCACCGCCCGGCGGCAAGATCCGGAGGACGCGCGAAAGCGATCTTCGTTGCAGCTTCATTCACGCTCGCCGTTCTGTCGACCGCTCGTGCCGATCAGCTGCACTGCGTGATCGCCCCTTTGGGACAGAGGTTTTGGGAGAGAGGATGAGTGTCCTCCACTGAGATCCCTCAGCTCCAGCTCTAGGTCCCCGAGGTCGCCTGGCACCTGCCTGGCACGTGCCAGGCGACAGACGAGAACCGAGCGGCCCCGACCGCGAGCAGCGGGTTGGAGCTGATTACCCTCCCGGTATGCGATACCAGTTCGTCGACTGTCGCTGGGAGCTAGCCAACCCGGAACGCGGGCGCGAGCTCTACCTCGAGGGTCACATCCCCGGCGCCAGCTTCCTCGACGTCGACCGCGACCTCTCGGGGCCGCCCGGCGAGCGCGGCCGGCACCCGCTGCCGGAGCAGAACGCCTTCGTCGCCGCGGCCGGACGGGCCGGCATCGGTACCGGCGTCTTCGTCGTCGCCTACGGATCGACGGGAGGAGCGGAGCGTCTGTGGTGGCTGCTCCGCCACTTCGGCCACGACGACTGCGCAGTGATCGAGCTCGCGAGCTGGCACGGGCCGCTCCGCTCCGGCGAGGAGGAGATCGAGCCCGCCGACTTCGAGCCGCGCCCTCGTACGAACGACACCATCGAGGCCGACGAACTGGCCGCGCACCTCGACGACCCGGACCTGCTCGTCCTGGACGCCCGCGTCCCCGAGCGCTTCCGCGGCGAGCCGAACCCGATCGACCGAGTCCCCGGCCGCATTCCCGGCGCTCGCAACGCGCCGTTCACAGCGCCGCTGCCCAATGGAGTGCTCGACGCGAAGGAGATCGCGGTCTACTGCGGCTCAGGCGTGACCGCCTGCGTCGACCTGCTCGCGCTCGCCGAGGCCGGGCGGCCCGACGCGAAGCTCTACCCCGGCTCCTGGAGTGAGTGGGAGCAGCTGAAGCTCCCGGTCGAGCGAGGCAAATAGGCCGTTCGGCCCATTGACAGGCGGCCCGCGGACGCTATCTTGCGCCGGCGGTGTCTCCGAGACTCTTTCTCGCCGCCCTGGCGGCCCTCTCTCTTGCGCTGATTCCGACGGCAGGAGCCTCGCACGCCACAAGCCGAGCGTCGAACGACTACGCGATCGCGCGCAGCTACGTGGTCCGCTTCTATCCCCGCTGGTTCACGTACCGCCAGGCTCAACTGGCAGGGCGCACGGTCAACCGTCTCGTCGGCCCGGTTCGGATGTCTCCGGCGTGGGGAATCGTGGTCGCGCCGAACGACGACACGATCTACACGGCGGCTCAGCTCGATCTCTCCCAGGGACCTCAGATCCTGACGATCCCGGCGACCGAGGTGACCTACTCGCTGCTGACGCTCGACGTATGGGGGAACATCTTTCACACCTCGATCGGTGCCCAGACGCCCGGGACCTATGCACTCGTCGGCCCGGGGTGGCAGGGCGATCTGCCGACGGGCGTGACTAAGGTGCAGGTGCCCTACAACACGTCCGAGTGGATCATCCGCGCCGACAAGTATTCGGCGTCGGGCACGAACGAGATCCCGCAGGCAGAGGAGTTTCGCGCCCGACTCAGGTTGACATCGCTCGCGGAGTACAGGAGCGACCCATCCTCAGGGCGCACCTTGGTTGTGCCCATCGAGTCCTACGCGCCTCGCTTGAAGGTGGTCGCCGACGAGGCTTTCGAGACCCAACCCACGACCTTTCTGCGGACGCTCCAGCGGGCGCTGCACGCGTCGTCGACACGACCCCTGAGCGCGTCGGATAAAGAGCTCTCCCGCCGGTTCGATCGTCTGTTCAACCACGCCAGCGAGCTGACGCGGTCTCGAATCATCCTCGGGGCGCAGGTCGCGCACACGCAGATCGTCGACCACTGGCAGAGCCATACGGGAACCACGAACTGGGTCTACTTCGGAAACATTGGCCAGTGGGGCAAGCATTACCTCGACAGGGCAGCGCTGACGGAGTACGTGCAGCTTGGAAACGGCCCGACCACGGCCGGCTACTACAACGCCTTCGTCGACAGCCGCGGGCTCCCGCTCGACACCTCCGTCGAGCCCGCTTATATCCTCACCTTCAGCAAAGATCAGATCCCTCAGGCAAAGCGATTTTGGTCGTTGACGGCGTACCTCCCGGTCTCGGTCACCTTCTTCCCGAACCCGGAGAACAAGTACCTCGTGGCGAGATACACGCCCGGGCTCCACACGAACTCCGACGGGTCGATCTCGATCTACATCCAGCCCACGAAGCCGGTCGGCGTGCCCGAAGCGAACTGGCTTCCTGTCCCCGAGGGGCCGTTCAACCTGCTCCTGCGCGTCTACGGGCCCGAGGGCAATACGTCACCAGGCACGTACACGCCCCCCGCGATCGAACCGACCTTCAGCCACTGATCGAGGGGCTACGGGCGACTTTGCGCGGCCTCGCGGAATCTGTTTAGGTCTCCGCAGTGAGAGCGCTGGCCGCCTTCAGCGTCCGCTTCCGCTATCCGATCATCGCGGCCTGGATAGCCGCGGTCGTCGCGTGCCTCTTCGCTTTCCCGTCGCTCGCGAGCCAGGTCGACCCGGACAACTCCCAGTTCCTTTCGAGCAGCACTCCCAGCAAGAAGGCGGCTCAGCTGGGTTCGCCGTTCCAGCCTGCGAGCGGCTCGACGGCGCAGCTGGTGGCGGTCCGCTCGGGCGGCAAGTTGAACGCCTCGGACCAGCAGGCAATCAGCTCGGTCGAAGCTTCGATTCGGAAGCTCCCGCAGGTCACGTTCGTCCGCGACCAGGGGACATCTCGTGACGGCCAGGCCTCGAAGACGCTCGTGGCGGCAACCGCGCCTCCGTCCGGCTCAGAGGCCGAGGACGTCGTCGACGCAATCCGGGCGACGTTCAAGCGCAGCCTTCCGCCCGGTCTGGCGCTCTATCTGACGGGGCAGGTCGCCTCCAACGTGGACACCGCGGACCACAACAAGGATGCGGACAACCGGACGCGGATCTTCACCAACATCGTCGTCCTGATCATGCTTTTCCTCGTCTTCCGGTCGCTGCTCGCCCCGGTGGTCACCCTTCTCCCTGCGATCGCCGTGCTCTTCCTCGGGAGCCACGTGATCGGCGAAGCCGCAGATCGCGGGGCATTCCAGATCTCGACTGTCACGCAGACGCTCTTCACGGTCCTGGTGATCGGCGCGGGCACGGATTACGGCCTGTTCCTGATCCTGCGCACGCGAGAGGAGCTCGAACATGGGCGGGACAAGCCTGATGCCGTTCGCCACGCGGTCACGCGGGTAGGCGAGTCGCTCGCCTCCTCCGGCGGAACCGTCATCGTCGCGCTGCTCTCGCTGCTACTCGCGAGCTTCGGTCTCTACTACGGCATGGGCCCCGCGCTCGCCATCGCGATCGCGGTCATGTTGCTCGCTGCCTTGACGTTGACTCCGGCACTGCTTGCCATCTTCGGTTCCGTGCTCTTCTGGCCCAGGAAGGTCGTGCCCGGAGAGGAGGAGGGAGGCGCATGGGGCCGCGTCGCCGAGCACGTGATCAGGAGGCCCGTGATCGCGCTTGTCGTGGGAACCCTCTTCTTCGGAGCGCTTGCGGCCTGCGCGTCCGGATACTCCTCGTCGGGCTTTGGCGGAACGACGACCGGGCCATCCGGAAGCCAGTCGGCCAAAGGCTCGGCCGCGCTGGCCGCTCACTTCCCGTCCGCATCTGTCAATCCGACGAGCGTCCTCTTCACCTTCAAGACCTCGGTTTGGAACGACCTTTCCATCGTCCAGCGCGCCGAGCAGGAACTCACGTCCCAGCCGGTCTTCAAATCGGTGACCGGCGCGCTCGATCCGAACGGAACCCCGATCGCGCCGAGTCAGTTGGCAGCCCTGCACGCGCAGCTCGGTCCCGCGGAGAAGCTTCCTCCGTCCCCGCCCACGAAGCAGATCTCGCCGCAGGCCTACCAGGCCTATCGCGCCACGTCGCAGTTCATCAGCGAGGACGGCCGGACCGTCCAGTTCTACACCTCCCTCTCTGCCGGGCCGCCGACCAGCTCTGCGGCTCTCGATGCGATTCCGGCAGTGCGGAAGGACGTCGCCGAGGTCGCGAGCCGGGTCGGCGCGACGGACAACGGCGTCGTCGGGCTGCCGGCCACGTCGTACGACGTCAATCGGGCATCCAACCACGACCTCAAGCGCATCGTGCCGGTCGTCCTGGCCTTGATCGCAGTACTGCTCGCGCTCGTCCTACGCAGCCTCGTCGTGCCGATCTACTTGATCGCGAGCGTTGCGCTTTCCTATTTCGCCGCCCTCGGCCTCGCCGTGCTGATCTTCGTCTGGATCGGATCGAGCTCGGGTCTGAACTTCGTGCTGCCGTTCCTGATGTTCATCTTCCTGATGGCCTTAGGAGAGGACTACAACATCCTGGTCATGAGCCGCATCCGGGAGGAGGCGCACAAGCATCCGCTGCACAGAGCAATCGCGCGGGCGATCCACGTCACGGGGACGACCGTGACGTCGGCGGGCCTCGTCCTCGCCGCCACCTTTGCGGTCGCAGCGGTCACCGGGGCGACGACACAGGTGCGGCAGCTGGCACTTGCGATTGCCCTCGGCGTCCTCCTCGACACCTTCCTCGTCCGCACGCTGCTCGTTCCGTCGATCGTGCAGATCATCGGGCGCTGGAACTGGTGGCCGTCGAAGCTCTACCGCAAGCAACCCTCAGCAGAAGGCGAAGCTCGAGCACGCGCCTCTGCTTCGTAGCGCCGGCGAGATGGAGACGATCCAGCTCGCCGACGGACGAACGCTGGCGTACGAGGCGGCTGGCGACCCCAATGGAGCACCGGTCTTCTTCCAGCACGGAACGGGGGATTCGCGGCTCGCTCGACATCCGGACGACTCGCTCACGGCGTCACTGGGCATTCGCCTGATCACCGCCGACCGCCCCGGCGTCGGCGGCTCGACACGCAAGAAAGGCCGGACGCTGCTCGACTGGGCGGACGATGCGGCCTCGCTGGCCGATGCCATCGGCTTGGACGAGTTCGCCGTCGCGGGTTGGTCGGGCGGGGCTCCGCATGCTCTCGCAATCGCGTATGCGCTCGGCGAACGGGTGACGAGCGTCGCGCTCGCGTCAGCGCTCGCGCCGTTCGACCAGCCGGGAGCGCGCGACCTCGTCGAGAACAAGGACCTGCGAATGATCTGGGGGCTGAGTCATCTCAAGTTCGTCGCCGCCGTCGCCGCACGTGTCGAGTCGAAGAAGAGCCGGCGCGACCTCTCGGCCTTCGTCGATCACATCGGCGACGACGCGCCGGCCGACCGGCCCGTGCTCGCCGATCCGGAGCTCCATCCCATGTTCGAGGAGGAGATGGGGGAGGCGCTGGGGCAGGGCGGAACCGGGGTACTCGACGACATGTGGGCGTTCCTCGACTGGGGATTTCGACCCGAAGACGTGCACCAGCACGTCGAGCTCTTCTTCGGCGGCGCCGACGAGATCCTCAGCCCGCAGATGGGCGAGCAGCTCGCGACGCGCCTACCGGATTGCGCAGCTCACTCCTGGGAGGACGGCGGACACTACGCCGTCTTCGCCCACTGGAAGGATTTCCTCGGGGCGCTTCGCTAGGCCTCGAGTCGAGACCGGCTAAAAGAGCCGCTTGCGTGCGGCGGCGACCGCTTCGCGAACGCCGAAGTCGCGTGTGACCGCCGCGAGAGGCTCGAACGTGCCTGCCCGAACCTGTGCCGCGACCTGCTCATGGGCATCGCGGAACGGGACGCCTTCACGGACGAGCGACTCGGCCGCCTCGGTCGCGCGTAGATGCGGGTCCGCGGCCGCCGTCGCGAGTCGAGCCTCGTCGATCTCGAGCCCCGAAATCAGCAGCGCCAGCGCCTCGAGCCCCCCGGCAAGATCACGCCGCGCACCGAAGACCGCCTGCTTGTCCTCTTGCAGATCGCGGTTGTACGCGAGCGGCAGGCCTTTGAGCGTCGCGAGCAGCCCCGTCAGCCGCCCGATCGCGGTGCCTGCCTTACCGCGCGCCAGCTCGGCCACGTCCGGATTCAGCTTCTGCGGCATCATCGAGGAACCGGTCGCCGCCTCCTCGGGCAGCCGCACGAAGCCGAACTCGGAGCTCGCCCACATGCAGAGCTCCTCCCCGATTCGCGAGAGGTGCGAGAAGCAGGCAGCGGCTGCGTAGAGGTAGTCGAGAGCGAAGTCGCGGTCGGCGACCGCATCGAGCGAGTTCCGCATCGGATCGGGCGGCGGCGGGAGGGCAAGCGTCGAGCCTGCGAGCGCGCCGGCGCCGAGCGGGCTCGGCTCGGCCTGCTGCGCCGCGAACTGGAAGCGCGCGAGGTCGCGCTCGAGCATCTCGACCCAGGCGAGCAGGTGGTGCCCGAGGGTGACGGGCTGTGCCCGCTGGAGATGGGTGTAGCCCGGCATCGCGGCCTCCGCGTGCTCGTCGGCGAGGTCGAGTGCCGCGAGCGCGAGCCCTCGGATTCCGTCCGCCGCCTCCGCGCACACGTCCGTCACGAAGAGACGCAGCGCGGCCGCGACCTGGTCGTTGCGCGAGCGGCCTGCGTGGATCTTGCGGCCGACCGGCCCCAGCAGCCGCTCGATCGCCGAGTGGACGTCTTCGTCCTCCTCGATCATGTCCTCCGGGCCGATGGAGCCGAGCACTCGCTCGCCCTCCGCCAGCTCGTCCGCATCGAGCAGCCCAGCCGCATGGAGCCGCCGCGCATGGAGCAGCGTCGCCGCACAGTCGTAGGGCATCAGCTCGGCGTCCTCGGCCCGGAGGAACTTCCAAACCGCTGGGGCCAGCTCGCCGCCGACCCGTCCCGCCCAGAGGGTCAAACGGCCGCCCTTCGTCGATCCCGGAGCGCGGCCAGCTCGACCTCGAGCGACGCGAGCTTGATGAAGCAC
>WNFV01013634.1_pt1 | contig 10516 bp, 10 predicted proteins | sample 5400101 | NCBI WGS metagenome assembly WNFV01 (sample SAMN13153361, study PRJNA577476) | soil metagenome | isolation source: 115 cm soil or saprolite under grassland replicate 1 | place: USA:California | collected 2016-06-15 | reverse complement strand
CGCGTCGAGTGCGGGACGCCCGTCCACGTACGCCACGATCCGGAAGTTGCCCGTGTTCTGGAACGCCGCCACCAGATCCCGGCTTTCGGGTGTGCGCGATTGGTCCAGGACCACCGTCGGGATGTGGCGCACGTCAGTCTGGATCGCGTAGCCGAACATCAGGAGCTGGATCACCGGAATGCCCACCATGATGCCGAGCGTGAGCCGGTCCCGGCGCATCTGGATGAATTCTTTCCGGAACATGGGCCAGAAGCGCGGCATCATTGCTCGTCGCGCTCCTGGAGGACGATAAAGGCGTCCTCGAGCGTGCGGGCTCCTCCCCCTACCTGCGCCGCCACCTCGGCCGGCGTGCCGATAGCGATCAGGCGGCCCTGACTCATCATTGCCAGCCGGCTGCACTGCTCGGCTTCGTCCATGTAATGCGTGGTGACGATGACGGTCGTTCCCTCGCGCGCGAGCGTGTGAATCGTGCGCCAGAAGCTGCGCCGGGCGGCGGGGTCCACGCCGGCCGTCGGCTCATCGAGGAAGAGGAGACGCGGCTTGTGTATCAAGGCGCAGGCCAGCGCCAGGCGCTGCTTCCAGCCTCCGGAGAGCTGGCCCCCGAGCTGCGGCATCCGGCGGTCCAGGCTCAGGAACGACACCACACCGGCGATGCGCTCACGGCGCGCCGCGGCCGTCAGGCCGTAGATCGCGCCGTAGAAGTCCAGATTCTCCGCCACCGTGAGGTCCTCGTACAACCCGAACTTCTGAGACATGTAGCCGATGCGCTCTTTGATCCGGTCCGGCGCTTGGGTCACCTCGATCCCCGCCACACGCGCCGTCCCCTCGGAGGGCGCCAGCAGGCCGCACAGCATCCGAATCGTTGTGGTCTTACCGGAGCCGTTGGGGCCGAGTAGGCCGAACACCTCCCCCGGCGCGATCTGCAGCGTGAGGTCGCGTACTGCGGTCTGAGAGCCGAAACGGCGGGTGAGGCGGTGGGTCTCGACGGCGGGGTCGCTCACGGCAGCAGGGGCAGGTCCACCCGCACCGGCATCCCGGCCTTGAGCCGCCCGCTGGCGTCGTCGATCGACACCTTGATGCCGAACACGAGATCGGCCCGCTCGCGCTCGGTGAGCGCGGCACGCGGCGTGAACTCGGCGTGAGGGGAGATCTCGGTCACCCGGCCAGCGACGCCCGAGTCGGAGGAGGAGGCGCCGTCCACGCGCACGCGGGCGTCCTGTCCCACCTTCACGCGGCCGACGAATCGCTCACCCACGTAGGCCCGTACCCACGGTCGCCGCACCAGGCCGATGGCGACGACGGGCGTCCCTGTCGCGATCGCTTCACCGCGCTCGGCGTACCGTGTGAGGACGATGCCGTCCTCGGGCGCGACCAGGGTGAGCTCATCGCGGGTCGCCTGCGCCAGGGCGAGCGCGGCGCGCGCCGCCTGCTGCTCCCGCGCCGCGCCGCGCACCGCCTGAAGCCGCGCAGTCGCCGCGGCCGCCGCGCTCTGCAGCTGCTCGAATTGCTGCGGGGGGACGACGCCGGTGGCGCGGAGCGGGCGCGCACGCGCCAGATCGTTGGCGGCGCGCTGGCTGTCGGCCTCGGCCGCCCGGATCTCGGCGGTGCGCGCGGTCGCGGCCTCAGCCTGGGCCCGGCGCTGCTCAATCAACGCCGCCAGCCCGGGCTGGTCGAGCACCGCGACGGTGTCGCCGGCCCGGACGGTGTCCCCCTCGTCTTTCAGCAGGCGGATGAGGCGCCCGGATGTGAGCGGTGCGAGCTGCACCTGGCGGATCTCGACGGTGCCGGCGACGGTCAGCGTGCCGGCGTCGCGGCCGCAGGCGGCGGCCAGGATCGCCGCCGCAGCCGACAGCCAGCGGAGGGATCGGGAGGCGCGTGTCACGGGGAGCGTCAGCGCCGCGCCGGCCGGCGCAGCCAGTTCGCCGGGTCGAGGGCGATCCCGCCCTGCCCACGGATCTCGAAATGGAGGTGCGGCCCTTCGTCGCTCGTCTGACCGCCCACGTGCCCGATCAGCTGGCCGCGGACGACGCGGTCCCCCTTGTTCACCGTCGCGTCGTTGAGGTAGGCGTAGAAGGTGTAGTAACCGCCGCCGTGGTCGATCAGGACCGAAGTGAGGTACAGGCCCAGCGAGCCGGCGAGGCTGACGATGCCGGGCGCCACGGCCCGCACCGGCGTTCCGACGGGCGCCCTGATCCCGATGCCGTGCCGCGGGATCCGCGTGTTGTTGGGGCCGGTCGTGGTCCCGAAGGGATAGATGATGAGGCCCTCCACGGGCCAGTCCAGCCCGCCGAGATCGGCGGTCGTGATGGCCCCCGGGCCCGCCGCCAGGCCGCGGGCTTCCGCCTCGCGGCGGGCGCGCTCCAGCGCCTCGATGCGATCGTTGAGGCTGCGCTCGTCGCGCTCGAGACGGGACAGCCGCTGCTCGGCTGCGCGCGCGCTGCGGCGCGTCTCGCGCAGATTGGTCTGGCGCGCGCGCTCGAGGGCCAGGTAGCGATCCAGCTCGTCGCCCCGCTCGCGCCGCCGCCGCCCCAGGGTCTCACGCGCGTCTACCAGGAGCTGCCGCTGCCGCGCCACCCGGTCCCGCAGCTTGTGCATGTCGTTGGTGAGCAGCCGGTCTTGCCGGCTCACGAGGTAGAGGTACTTGTAGCGCGACAGCAAGTCGCCGAAGCTCTCGGCGGCGAGCAGCACCTGCCAGGCGTACAGCGGACCGCGCTTGTGGATGTCCACGAGCCGCCGCTCGAGCACCGCGCGCTTCTCGAGCAGCGCATCCTGGGCCAGCAGCAGGTCCACCGTGATCTGGTCGATCTGCGTGCCCAGCCCGGAGATCTGGCGATCCAGCTCGTTCACGATCCGGTTCGTGCTCTGCTTCTGGCGTTCGATGTTCGCGATCTCGTCGGCGAGGGAATGGGCCGCGGTGCGCAGCCGGGCCAGCTCCTGCTCGACCTCGGAGCGCTCGCGGCGGATCCCCTCGAGGCGGCGCTGGTTATCCTGCATCTGCTCTTGGTAGGTCGGGCGGGCTTGCGCGAGCAGAACGGGAAACGAGACACGGGACACGGGAAACGTGAAGGCGATCAGAGCCAAGATCGCGCACCAGGTTTCCCGTTTCCCGTGTCTCGTTTCCCGTGATTTCATACGCGCTTCAGGTGCCTTCCCACGCTCGTCGCGCTGCCGAGCAGCCCGATGAACGCCCCGAACCCGACAATCGCCGCCGCCTGCTCGCGGGTGAAGAACGCCGCCTGAATGAGATAGCGGTCGATCAGGGCGTAGGCGGCGAACGACAGCCCCACCGCGACGAGGCCGCCCAACAGCCCCTTGATGGTGCCCTGGAGCAGGAACGGCCGCCGGATGAACGCGTCGGTCGCCCCCACCAGGCGCATGATGGCGATCTCGCGACTGCGCTGCAGCACCGCCATGCGGATCGTCGTGCCGATGATGATGATCGCGACCGCGGCGAATGCCGCTCCGACCACGATCCCGACGGCAGCGGCGAGCTGTTGGAGGCGATCGAGCTTCTCCACCCAGTCGCGCCCGAAGCGCACATCGTCCACGAAGCCGAAGCCGCGCAGCCGCTCCGCCACCGCCGCCACGTGGTCGGCGTCGCGGAAGCCCTGCTTGAGCTTGACCTCGATCGAGGCGGGGAGAGGATTGCGCTCCAGCTCGCGCAGCACGTCGCGGAACTCGACCAGCTCGGTCCGCGCGCGGGCCAGCGCTTCGTCCTCGGACACGTATGTGGCGGCCTGCACCTCGGGGAACGCCTCGATGTCCTTCAGGCCGATCGCCGTCGCCTCGATCGGCGTGCCGGGCAGGAGGTAGGCCACGATCTCGACCCGTTCCGCGACGCTGCGCAGGGCGTCCTGGAGATTCACGGCCACGAGCCCGAACAACCCGAGCACGAACAGCGAGAACGCGATCGTCGTGACCGAAAGCGCGGAGAGCAGCGGGGCGCGCTTGAACGCCAAGAGCGCTTCGCGGACGACGAGGTTCACGGCGACGCCGCCTGGTCGCGCGGCTCGTCGACCGCGGAGTCGTACACCAGGGCGCCCTCCTGCAGCTCGATCACGCGGTAGGGGGCCTGGCGCACGAGGTCGAGGTCGTGGGTGGCCATCGCCACGGCGGTGCCGCTGGCGTTGATGTCCCGCAGCAGCTGGAACACGCCGCGCGTGGCGCGCTCGTCCAGGTTGCCGGTGGGCTCGTCGGCGAGCAGGACCGTGGGCTCGTTCACCAGGGCGCGCGCGATCGCCACGCGCTGCTGCTCGCCGCCCGACAGCTCCCGGGAATAGGCCTGCGCCTTGGCGGCGAGCCCCACCTGGGTCAACACCCGCATCACGCGCGCGGCGATCGTGGAGCGGCGGGCCCCCGTGACCTCCAGCGCGAAGGCGACGTTCTCCTCTGCGGTGCGGTCCTCCAGCAGGCGGAAATCCTGGAACACGATCCCGAGCCGGCGGCGCAGCAGGGGCACCTCGCGCGGCCGGATCTGCGTGACGTTATGGCCCGAGACGCGGACCTCGCCCGCCGTGGGCCGCTCCTCGGCGTAGATCAGCTTCAGGACGGTGGACTTCCCGGCACCGGAGTGGCCGGTGAGAAACGCGAACTCGCCCTTCGCGATGTGGAAGGAGACGTCCTTGAGCGCCAGGCCCCCCTTCGGGAAAGCCTTGAAGACGTTCGTGAACTTGATCACTTACAGCCGCGCCAGGGCCTGGGCGAAATCCGCGATGAGATCATCGGGATCCTCCAGTCCCAGGGAAAATCTCAAAAAGCCGTCCGGAATGCCAGCCTGCGCCCGCTGCTCGGGCTTCAGGCCGGCGTGCGACGTGAGCCGCGGCTCGGAGACCAGCGTCTCGACGCCGCCGAGGCTCGGGGCGTGGGCGGCGATGGTGAGGGCCCGCAGGAACCGCTCCGCGGCCCGCACGCCGCCCTTCAGCTCGACGCCCAGCATGCCGCCGAACCCGCCGAGGAGTCGCTGCGCGATCTCGTGATCAGGATGGGATGACAGTCCGGGGTAGTGGACCTGGGTGAAGCCGCTCTGCTTGGCGCACCATTCGGCCACGGCGAGACCCGTCGCGTTCTGCCGCGCGACGCGCACCGGCAGGGTCTTGAGCCCGCGGTCGATCAGCCACGCCGCGAACGGATCCAGCGCCTGACCCCACATCTGCATCAGCCGGCGGACCTCCTCCACCACCGACTCGCTGCCCGCGACCGCCCCGGCGATCACGTCGGAATGGCCGTTCAGGTACTTCGTGGCGCTGTGGATCACGACGTCGGCTCCGTGCTCGAGCGGCCGGAAGTTCACCGGCGTCGCGAACGTGGAGTCCACGATCAGGGCCAGCCCCTCGGCCTTGCACACCGTGGCGATCGGTTCGAGGTCGATCACCCGGAGCAGCGGGTTCGTAGGGGTCTCGATGAACACCGCCCGCGTCGTCTTGCGCATCGCGCGTTTCCAGGTGCGCTGCTGCGTCGGGTTGACGAACGACACGTCGATGCCGAACCGCCCGAATTCCTGGGAGAACAGGCGGTGCACGCCGCCGTAGATCCATTCGCTCGAGATGAGGTGGTCCCCCGGCCGCAGCACCGCGAGGTGCGCGAGCGCGGTGGCGCCCATGCCGCTCGCCACGAACAGGGCCGCCTCGGCGCCCTCCAGCAGCGCGAGCCGGCGGCCGATGTCCACCTGGTTGGGATTGTTGCCGTAGCGGCTGTAGAGGACTTCGGCCGTCGAGCCGATGGGATTGGTGAAGGTGGAGCTCTGGTACAGCGGCGGCGCGACCGCGCTCCAATCGGCGCGCGCCTTCGGGTCCCCGTGGATGGCGCGGGTGGCGAGGCCGAGCCGGCGCCGTTTCACCACGGCATCACGCCGCAGTCAGCGCGATCGCGCCTCCGGGCGTCCGGGCCGCGATTCGCCGCGCCACCAGCTCCTCCAGCAGCGCCTCCGCGGGCCCGTGTGCGCCCAGCACGTCGAGCGTACCGTCCGGCCCCGCGCACACCACCGCCATCCCGTGCCCCAGGAGCACCGGCTCGATCGCCTCGCGGTGCGCGTCGCTGATCCCCCGCAGCAGCAGCACGCGCACTTTGTCCCGCAGCAGCTTGGCCACGATCTCGTCGGCGCAGGAGTAGTCGAGGCAACCGACGCCGGTGAAGTCCATCACGGCGATCGTGCCCGGGGCGAGGTCCCGCTCGATCGATTCCCGCACCGCGCGCCCCGTGGGGCGCGTCACCAGGTCCGCGTACAGGCCGGCCACCGATTGCTGCAACACCTCATGCACGTTGATGAGCTGCATCACACCTCTCGGGACCCCTGCTCGGGGATGATGAGAAGAACCTGCGAGCCGGGAAACGCCGCCAGTCCGTCCTTGAGCGGTACGTCGTCGTCCCAGCTGGGCACGATGGCGATCCGCGCGGTGCCGCTGCGGATCGAGATCTTGCCCTCCCAACGGGCCAGATATCGCCGGATCCCGGCGAGCCCTTGCCCTCGGCCGGGATCGCGAAACCGGCTCACGCCCTGGACTAGAGCAGCTTCGAGCGCCGCCGCGTCACCCCACCGCTCGCCGAACCGCTTGGCCTGCGAGGGCTCCAGAGAATGCCGGAACCCCACGCCCGCGTCCGCGACCGCGATCACCACGACCCTGCGGGCCAGCTTGCGCCGCCAGTGATACGCCTGCACGGCCACCCAGCCGCCGGTGCCGGCGTGCTCTACAATATTCTGACACGCCTCCGAAAGCGCCATAGCGAATCCCATCGTCGCCTTCGGCTCGAGCCCCAGCTCGGACGCCAGAATGGCGGACGCGCGCTGCTGAATCGTGCTCACCACCGCGTGCACGTCCTCGGCGGCACGGACGGCCGTCACGGGCAGCAACACCTCGCTCTCGGTCGCCGGCTTGGTCTTCGGCACCTTGCCGTGGACCTCGAACAGATTGCCCGCCTCGCGGAAGAAGCCCGCCCGTGCCCAGTAGCTCACGACCTCGGGGCTCGCCGGCGTGGTGAGGAGGGGCCGCTCGCCGCGCCGGGCGGCGGCCTCCCCCGCTGCCAGCAACCCCACCAATCCGTAGGGTGAGGCCCACTCCGCCGCGTGCGCGTCGAACAGCAAGCGCTCGCCATCCGGCGCCGCCTGCGCGTACGCCGCGGCGAACTGGTCGAACGAGCGGTCGTCGAACTGAACTGGGACCTCGACGAGGCGCGTCATACGGTGGACAGCCGCCCGAGCAGGTGGTCGCGCAGCCCCGAGGCGCCCCGGTACGCCAGGTTCCGGCCCGCGAGCCGGGTGCCGGTCCGCAAGGCGTCTTCCAGGCTGGTTCCTTCCCTCAGCAGGCAGGCAGCCACCGCGCCCCCGAACACGTCGCCGCAGCCGGTCGGGTCCCCCTCGAGCGGCGCCGCGTCGTCCGGGGGAATGCGGGCGGTGCGGATGGGGGGAGGGTCACCCGTGAAGTATGCCGCGCCGCGGCTCCCGAGCGTCACACACAGCGTCGTGCACCCTTGGCCGAGAGCATCGGCCGCGATCGCGAGCGGGTCATCGCCGAGCTGCGCCATCTCTTCCTCGTTGAGCTGGATGACGTCGAAGCACCCGAACCAGGCCGGCGCCTGCAGCAGAGGCCGGATGACGCGCGTGCCGTCCGCTTCCTTGCCCAGGAACAGGCTGTGCAGGTCCGCATAGACGAAACGGGGGAAGCCCCGCCGCAGGAGCTGCGCGGTCTCCAGGCTCAGCTCGAACCCCGAGATGAAATTGACGTACAGCGCGTCGAGATCCCCGACGAGCGGGCCGAGCTCCGGCCAGGTCCACGGCGGCACGCCGCCCCGCATCTGCTCGCAACGCCGCTCCATCGACTGATAGTGGAGCGTCACGCGGTTGTTCGGCTCGAGGACCTCGATAAACCGGGTGCCGGGTGCCACGTGCCGCAGGGTGCGCAAGAAGGCGTTGGCGGGCGGTGCCAGATCTCGTCCGACCTTGATCAGGGGAACGATCTCCCAATCGTCGCTCAGCGTCGCATCGAGCGCGGCCAGCGCGTACGCAATCCCCCCCCACTCTTCGACCGCCGGCTGCGCGGGGTCGCGGCCGTAGATGGTGTCCCACACCATCGACCCGATGACGCCGAGTCGCTTCAGCGGGTCCCCTTGTCCAGGCGTTGCTGCTTGAACACCGCGGCGGCCCCGTACACCCCCGCGGTCCCGGTCAGGTCGCCCGGCACGATGCGACACGCCTCCCACGCCGGCTTGAAGGCGCGTCGCTTGACCTCGTTGCGCAGCGGCGCGAACAGCTTCTCCCCCGCGAGCGTGACGCCGCCGCAGATCACCACGATCTGAGGGTTGAAGATGTTGACGATGCTCGCCACGCCCGCGCCGAGCAGGCTGGCGGTGTCGTGCACCAACTCGAGGGCGTAGCTGTCGCCCCTCCAGACAGCCGTCGTTGCCGCACTTGCAGCGCCGGCCGTTGGCGTCGATGGTCATGTGGCCGAATTCGCCGGCGATGTCCGACACGCCGTGGTAGATCTCGCCGCCGAGCACGATACCGCCGCCGATGCCGGTGCCGATCGTGAGCCCGACGACGTAGTCGGAGCCGCGCGCGGCGCCGCGCCACCACTCGCCGAAGACGGCGCAGTTGGCGTCGTTGTCGAGGGTGGTGGGGAGGCCGAGCGCGCTGGAGACCCGGTCGCCCAGGGGCATGTTGACCCAGCCGAGGTTGGGTGTCAGCAGCACGACGCCGGTCTTCGTGTTGAGCGGCCCCGGGGAGCCGATGCCGACGCCGACGATCTCCTTCCCCTGCGCCTGGGCCATCGAGGCGCGCGCCAGCTTCGCGATGCGCGCGACGACAGCGTCCGCGCCCCGCTCGGCGAGGGTGGGCTCCGAGACGAGGCCGAGGAGCTCCGAGCCGTCCTCCGCCACCGTCCCCACGACGATGTTCGTCCCTCCGATGTCAATCCCGACGATGTAGCGCACCGGTCTCCTCGATCGCTGCCGCGACCACCTCGGGTCCGAGGTCGCGCATGCAGCGGTGATGGCCCAGCGGGCAGCGCGGCGGGCCGTGCGGCGAACAGGGGCGGCACGGCAGTTCCACGACGCCCAATGACACGTCCCGTGGGCCGACGGGACCGAATCCGAATTCGGGGATCGTCGGCCCGAACACCGCCACGATCGGCGTGCGGGCCGCCGTGGCGAAGTGCAGCGGTGCGCTGTCGTTCGTCACCAGCACGGCGGCCCGCGCGATCACCGCCACGGACTGGCGCAGCGTCAGCTTGCCGCACGCGTTGACCACCCCGCCGCCCGACCGCCCGACCGCTCGCACGATCTCCTCTCCCAGCGGGGCGTCTTCCAGGCCGCCGACCGCGACCACGGGCATGCGGGGCGCGAGCCGGCGGCCCAACTCCGCGTAGTACGGCCACCGCTTGCTGCCCCAGATGGACCCGGGGGCGAGCGCCGCGAACGGCTGCCGGACGCCGCCCGCGGCGAGCAGGTCGGCCACCGCCCGCTCGTCCTCCGGGGTCGGACGCAACTCCGGAGGATAGGTCCCCGCGGCCTCTCCCGCGAGGGCCAGCAGGCGGCCCATCTCGTGCCCCCTGGCGGGCCGCCGCCGGGCCTCGGTATACAGGGAGCGCCAGCCGTCGTGGAACCCGATGCGCACCGGGATGCGCGCCAGCCAGGCGAGGGCTGCCGTGCGGAGCGAGCGGTGGGGCAGGTAGGCCCGCTCGTAGCGCTCGCCGCGGAGCCGGGCGGCCAGGGCGCGGAGCCCGCGCCAGCCGCGGCCCGCGCCGCGTTTGTCGTACGGGATCACCCGCCGGACCGCGGGGTGCGTTTCGAGCAACGGGGCGGCGGCCGGCGTCGTCACGACGTCCACGGGCCCGTGTCGCGCGGCGAGCGCGGCGAGCAACGGCGTCGTGAGCACGACGTCGCCGAGGAAGGCGGTCTGCACGACGAGGCTACTCAACCTGCAGGACCGCCAGGAAGGCCTCCTGCGGGATCTCCACCGTCCCCACCTGCTTCATCCGCTTCTTTCCCGCCTTCTGCTTCTCGAGCAGCTTGCGCTTGCGCGTCACGTCGCCGCCGTAGCATTTGGCCGTGACGTTCTTCCGCAACGGCCGCACCGTTTCGCGCGCGATCACCTTCGTGCCGATCGCGGCCTGGATCACGACCTCGAACAGCTGCCGCGGGATCAGGTCCTTCAGCTTTTCGGCGATCTTGCGGCCCCACTCGTACGCCTTATCGCGGTGAATGATCACGCTGAACGCGTCCACGGCGTCGCCGTTCAGGAGCATGTCGAGCTTGACGAGCTCGGCCGGCCGGTACGCGAGGAACTCGTAGTCGAGGGAGGCGTAGCCGCGCGAGATCGTCTTCAGCTTGTCGTAAAAATCGAGGATGATCTCGGCGAGGGGGAACTCCCAGAGGAACTCTACGCGCGTCGGGTCCACGTAGTGCATCCCCTGATACACGCCGCGGCGCTCCTGGCCCAGGCTCATGATTGCGCCGATGTACTCCGCGGGGACGAGGATGCGGGCCTTGACGTACGGCTCCTCGATCCGGTCCACGGTCGAGCCGT